>Ga0315905_10002241_pt1 | contig 20365 bp, 17 predicted proteins | sample LakEriMetagenome_5_FD_203522 | JGI IMG/M metagenome (GOLD analysis project Ga0315905, IMG submission 203522) | Freshwater fungal communities from buoy surface, Lake Erie, Ohio, United States - Buoy 4 MA121 | ecosystem: Environmental > Aquatic > Freshwater > Lake | place: USA: Lake Erie, Ohio...
CATGTGAGGTCGTAATTGGGCTCGAATTTCGCTAATCTGGTTCATGAGGGTTTCTTGGGTTTTCTGCTAACTCCTATCAAACCCTTTCCCTCCCAGCTTTTCAAGTTTTTGTCCTGTACTGAGAACTCAGCGATTAAAATGACGAATTATCAAGCATTGCTCTTACTTCCTCTAGAGAATAACTCGGCTCGTCTTCCTGTTCGTGTTTTGCCTGTCGTAAATCTTGTAAATCTTCCAAATCTTCTAAAAGTGACTGAATTTCTGTAAATTCATCATAAGGAAGAACTACAAATTCGTTTTTGCCATCTTTGGTGATAAAACTAGGATTAAGCTTGAGCATAGATTCCTCTATTGGTAGGCATTTTGACGATTTTTGATGGCGTGAATAACAATCAAACGTTCCTCGACTTCAAACAGAACTCGATAGTTACCAACTCGCAAACGGTACTCTGGCGTAAAATTAGTTAGCTTTTTGACATCTCCTTCAAGATTGTCAGTCAGCTTTTCAATTTTAGCCAGAATTTTTTGACTGTCAGTCGGCGGCGACTTCTTTAGCATTTTAATCGCCTTTGGTTTGAACTGAATCTGATATTTCATCCTCACAATGCCTATCGATGCTAAAGGTGAGCCATTAAGACCCACCTTTAATGTTAACGCCTACTTCGCGCCCACTGGCATCCCTAAAATGTCCTCAATCTTAGGCATTTGCTCCAGGGGAATCACCCGGCCAAAGTCCTCAAAATTGGCAATCTCATTGAAATTGAGGTAACGGTACAGATCCGCTTTAAAGGGATCAACTTTTTCAGCTACGATCGCCAGATATTCCTCAACGGTGGGAATTTTACCGAGGAGAGCACAGACCGCCGCCAACTCAGCGGAACCAAGATAAACCTGAGCACCTTTGCCCATGCGGTTATTAAAATTACGGGTTGAAGTCGAAAACACCGTGACCCCATCTTCCACGCGAGCTTGGTTCCCCATACAGAGGGAACAACCGGGCATTTCTGTCCGTGCCCCAGCGGCGGCAAAAATGCCGTACATACCTTCATCTCGTAATTGTTGCTCATCCATGCGAGTCGGGGGACAAATCCAGAGACGACCTTTGACCGTTCCCGCCCCTTCCAGGATTTTCGCCGCAGCGCGGTAATGGCCAATGTTGGTCATGCAGGAACCAATAAACACCTCATGGATTACATCCCCGGCACATTCCGACATCAATTTAACGTTATCGGGATCATTGGGAGCCGCCACAATCGGTTCTTTAATTTCCGACAGATTGACCTCAAGCACATCGGCGTATGAGGCATCAGGATCAGCACTCATCAAACTGGGATTGGCTAACCATTCCTCCATCTTGGCAATACGGCGTAACAGAGTACGGGCATCTTGATAACCCCGCGCAATCATATTTTTCATCAGCACCACATTAGAACGTAGATATTCCGCCACGGTTTCTTCGCTGAGTTTAATGGAGGAACCGGAACAGGAACGCTCAGCAGTGGCATCGGTCAACTCAAACGCCTGTTCAACTTTCAGATCGGGCAGCCCTTCCATTTCCATAATGCGCCCGTTAAACACATTGATTTTGTCCCCTTTACCGACGGTAAGTTTGCCCTGTTGCATTGCCACCCAAGGAATGGCGTTAACAATGTCCCGTAACGTTACCCCCGGTTGTAATTCCCCAGTAAATTTCACCAGTACCGACTCTGGCATATCCAACGGCATCACTCCTAACGCCGCCGCAAAGGCCACTAATCCAGAGCCAGCGGGAAAAGAAATGCCCAAGGGAAAACGGGTATGGGAATCACCCCCTGTACCAACGGTATCGGGCAATAACATCCGATTCAGCCAGGAGTGAATAATGCCATCACCAGGTTTGAGGGCGACACCACCACGGGTGGCAAAGAAATCCGGTAAGTCTTTGTGGGTTTTAATATCAACGGGTTTGGGATAGGCCGCTGTGTGGCAAAAGGTTTGTAGTGTCAAATCGGCGTTAAAGCCTAAACAGGCCAACTCTTTTAACTCATCGCGGGTCATGGGGCCAGTGGTATCTTGGGAACCCACGGTGGTCATAATTGGTTCACAGGATGTCCCCGGACGAACGCCAATAACACCGCAAGCTTTACCCACCATTTTTTGCGCCAAGGTGAAGCCTTTGCCGGTATCGACGGGGGGAGTGGGACGCACAAATAACGTAGAGGGAGCAAGTCCTAACGCCTCACGGGTTTTGTCGGTTAGGGCACGGCCAATTAATAGGGGAATGCGACCCCCCGCCCGCACTTCATCTAAAATTGTTTCCGGTTTAATGCTGAAGGTGGTGATGGTTTCCCCGGCTTCGTTGGTAATTTTACCTTCGTAGGGATAAATGGTAATGACATCGCCGGTATTGAGTTGGTTAACATCACATTCAATCGGTAAAGCGCCGGAATCCTCTGCGGTGTTGAAGAAAATGGGGGCAATTTTTCCGCCTAAAATATATCCGCCCGCCCGTTTGTTGGGGACAAAGGGAATGTCTGTGCCAATGTGCCACAACACGGAGTTAATGGCGGATTTGCGGGAAGATCCGGTTCCGACCACATCCCCCACATAGGCGACAGGATGGCCTTGTTGTTTTAATTCCGCAATGGTTTCCAACCCCTCTGGCATTTTAGATTCCAGCATGGCCAGGGCATGGAGGGGAATATCCGGGCGAGTGGTGGCGTGGGGGGCGGGGGAGAGATCGTCGGTGTTGGTTTCGCCGGGGACTTTAAAGACGGTAACGGTGATGGTTTCGGGCACTTCTGGCTTATTGATAAACCAGGCTCCTTCGGCCCAGGCGTCAATGACTTGTTTGGCGTAGGGATTAGTGTCGCTTAGGTGCAGGACATCGTTAAAGGCGTCAAAAACTAATAGGGTTTTGCTGAGGGCGATCGCCGCTGTGTTAGCAATATTACTGTCCTTGGCTTTGAGCAATTCAATTAAGGATTGAACGTTATAGCCCCCTACCATGGTTCCCAATAATTCCACTGCGCCCTGGCCACTAATCAACGGACAGGTCACTTCCCCTTTGGCGATCGCCGTTAGGAAACCCGCTTTCACATAGGCCGCTTCATCCACCCCAGGGGGAACCCGATCGCGCAAGAGCATTAATAATTCTTCTTTTTCTGCTTCCGGGGGATTCTTTAATAATTCACACAACGCTGTGGTTTGCTCGGCATTGAGGGGAAGGGGGGGAATACCTAATTTTTGGCGATCGGCGGTGTGTTGGCGGTAGGCTTGCAACATGGGAAAAACCTGACTCCTGCGATATTTCGATGAACGTTGAATATTCTATTTTACGCAGGGGAACCCGATAAGTTACGGGTAAACGGTTTGGGGTAATTTAGTATTTTTGTTTTTATTATTTTGTTTAAACGGCGATCAACTTACCAAACAATACAAGAGCTATCCCTGTCTGATTGTTGAAGTACTTTCAGAGTCAACGGAAGCGAAGGATCGGGGTAAGAAATTTGCCCATTACCAGCAAATTGAATCATTAAAGGAATACGTTTTAGTGAGTCAATGGGAAAAGCGAGTCGAGGTATTTCGCCGCACGGATAGCAAGTTTTGGCTCTTACAAACCTTTACCAATGATGAAATTGTTGAGTTACAAAGTATTGATCTGAAAATTTCTGTTGCGATTATTTATGAAGGTGTTGATTTGAGTCAAACTTAAGCTGTTTCTCGGTGGTTAAATTTCCACAAACCGCTAGAAACCCAATTAGCTCGGTGGTTAAATTTCCACAAACCGCTAGAAACCCAATTAGCAATGATGCTGCTCAGTTCGGTGTTTATTTAACTTACGGCAAAACGCAGCGGCGGTAGACAATTTGGAACTCGGAATCAGCAGCTTTCAAGCGTCTGCTGTCGTTAAGTATTAGATGGCGCTGGTTACATAACCAATGCTAAGGAAAAGTAACTTTGTTAGTCAATCAGATTTATTTCACCTAGTTTTTTCGTCTCCTTGCCCGTTGTGGGGAACCACACATTTTGATTTACTCTGACCGAGTCTTTTGCAGTAGCATCCACAACATTATTTACAAAATATCCTGGGGCTTTAGAGTGCAACCAATAGGAATGCCATTTATCATAATCTGGCTCTGAAGAAGGGGATGTACTCCAGAACCGAACAAATAAGGAACTGCCAAGACAAAGATGACTAATGACTCTTTTCTTATCTCCCTTTGAAGAACTTTTAATCTTATCTAAGATCTGCTCTGAATGAGTCTCTCTAAGATCGCTATCGTAAGAGAATAACCCTACAAATACATTGTCCTCATTAATCTCATCAAAGGAATCATCATTAATAAATTCTGTATTATCTGCCAAATTATTAATAATTCCGCTCAATTCACTAATGCAATTGATTTTAGTTTTCACCTCTATGATTCCCTTGACACTATCAGGCGTGATCATCACCAAGTCACCGTCCTGGTAAAGGATCGGTTTTGAAGTGTCATAAATTAGCACGTCTATTTGCTTGGAAGGGCCATTGGGTTTGACTATAAAACCTCTTCCTACTTCTACTGTGCTTGGGAGATGCCGTCTTAAAATTGTTCTTAAAATTGATTCCTTCCATTCTCCATCTGTTAAGAAATGTCTAGTTCCAATCAAATAGCGAACTCGATTTTTCAAAGCTTTGATCTCTAAGGAGAGGGAATCAAAGTAGTTGGAAACATCCATGTCAACAATATTATGTGCTTGTGAAATTTAAGGGTAGCCCCGAAACACCGCCAACATAAGTAATTTCAGTTATTTGACGGTTTAATTTTAGAGAGCATGGAACAATTCTAGACTAATTATAAATCCAACCGAACAATAATTTTTTCCCATTAACAACTTTTATGTCGCGGAGCCAGCTAACTACGGAACTGTAACTTTATCCGACTAAACCCAACTTCCGGCGATCGTCTAGTAAAATCCTTAGATCGCAAAACGAAAAAGATACATAAATTAACAGACAAATACTGTAAGTTTTGGCGTTATATAGGCACTGAGTTCTTTGAGCATAACTTAATATGAGTGAATGGGAAGATTTTGCTGAAAGTGTTGCGGGTGTTGTCGTTGATGCCGCCACAGATATAGCCATGGACGGAGCAATCGGTGCTTTTCATGATCACATCCTAAATGAAGATAGTTATATTGGTGGGAATAAGTTGGGGGCAGGTATAGGAGTTATAGGAGCAGTTGGTATTGGCGCACTTGGAATGGGAGCACCTATAGCAATTCCCGCATTAATCTTGGGCGGAGTTTTGGGTGCTGGGGCTGAATCAGGGACAAAATCTGCGGCGCGAGGAGTGGGTTCAATCTTAAACAACGTCACTCACGGAGTAAGAAATACAATTGGAGGTATTATTGATTTTTTTAAAAGTGAAGAAGACTTTTTTTTAAGCGGATTAGAGAAACTAGAAAACGGTTACATTTCAGATGCCCACTCAGATTTTAGTAAGGCAATCGAATTAAATATAAATTATGTCGGAGGACATTTGGGTAAAGGACTTGTTGCTTTAAACAGAAATAACTATGAAGAAGCAAAAAAACACTTTTTGAAAGCTTTAACTATTGACTCAAAGGAAACTTTATCTCTTTACTATTTAGCCTGTATTGAATTGGAACTGGGATGTCATCAACAATCAATCGATTTTGCGACTCGTGGCATAAAAATATGTCCGAATGATATTGATTACTATTTGATTCGAATTAGTTCTTTTATTGAGTTGACAAAATTCGATAAAGCCCTTGATGATTGTGACAAAGTTTTATCAATCGAAAAAGATAATATAAGCGTGCTTTCTACAAAAGGACAAATTTTGATTGAGCAAGGAGAATTTATAAATGCAATAGATATATATGATGATCTAATGAATATCGTAGAAGATAGTGATAAAACAGAAATTCTTTATACAAGAGGTTGTCTTTTATTTGAAGTTGAAAATTATGATGCGGCAATTAGTGATTTTTCTAGTATCTTAGAGATATTGCCAGAAAATTGTGATGCTTATTTCCAAAGAGGCGCTACGTATCTTGAGCTTGAATCGTTTAGTAAAGCACTGTCCGATTTTTCTAAAGCAATTCAGTTAAATTGTAACGAACCTAGTTATTATTACTATCAGGGATTAACATATTTTGAACTTAACAATTTTAATTCTGCTGAATCCAGCTTTCTTAAAGTAATTGAATTATCGCCCAAATCAATTGAAGGACATTATTTTCTTGGTTGTACCTATTTAGAATTGAAGCAATCACATAAAGCACTTAAAAACTTTTTTCATGCTAAAGAGATTGACTCATCATTGCCTATCGTTGATATACGAATTGCTGAAGCTTATGAGATACAAGAGAATTACAAAAAAGCAATTCATATCTTAAAGTTACTTATCGATTCTTCGAGATGTCAAGACAGTGACGACTTAATCTTGGAAGTAAAAGATAAAATCAATTTTCTTGAAGAAAAAGACAAGCTGACACCCTGGTGGAAAAAGAAAAAATACTGGCAGCCTATAGCGATAACTTCAGTTATTTTATTTACTATCTTTACTGGGTATTTTTTGTCTTATCAATCCTATAAAGATAAGGAAAAATTACCAGAAAAAGTTAATATTAACACAAATACAACTCAATTAAAGATAAGGAAAAATTACCAGAAAAAGTTAATATTAACACAAATACAACTCAATTAAAGATAAGGAAAAATTACCAGAAAAAGTTAATATTAACACAAATACAACTCAATAGTATTATCAAAAATATTACCGCTAGAAACCCAATTGGCGATGATATGGTTCATAATTGACACCAATAAATTTCCCGTGGCGATCGCCCTTTTAGTCCTCTATAAAATACTCACCTAAAATTGAGTTAATATCACCAACGGTAATATCTTCTTTTTCAGCTTTACTATAAATAGTTAACAACAAAATACTGGTTTCTGATTCGAGTAAATAGATTAATCGGTAGCCAGCACTTTTTCCTTTTTGAATATTACTATTTTTAAGCCTGAGCTTATAAACGTAAATATAAGAGCCAAATCCAGCTAAGCGATCGCCGCTAACAACCCCTTTTTGCAAGTCATCAACAACAGGCTGAACATCAGAACGAATATTTCGATATTTCTTGGCTAAATGTTTTAAATTTCTGCGATATTCGGGGGTTAAGTCGATATTAATTAAATGGGAATTACTCAGCATCAATTCCCTCCCACATATTTTCTACAGGAATTCTTTTTCCTTCTTTGTACTCCTGCAAAGCCCTCCTTAAACTCGCCTTAACTTCTTCTACAGGCGTATCATCAGGATCAGATTCAATTTCATCCGATTCCAAAATAATCACCTTAACCCGATGGGTATCCCAGTCTAAGTCACGATCTAATAGCAATTCTTTAGAATTATTTACCGTTGCCATTACCTCAAAAGCCTTCATCACCGTTCCTCTTACGACAAAACTAATACCACCATAGCAAAGTCCGCCAATGGCGATCGCCTACTGAGAGGACTGACACAATCGCCAATCGGCTGATTACTTAGCCCAAACTTGAGTAATCTTTCAATCAAAAATAGCCGCAATATTAAGACTGAAATCTGGGAACAGAGGAGACGTTAACTGATCTTCGGAAAAAAGGGTTGATACCAAGGCTAGACGGGCTTGAGAACGCCGATAAATTTCCACTGTTTGTCGTTGCCAATCGACAATCCAATATTCCTTAACTCCCACCCGTGAATAGAGCTTAAGTTTGACTTGACGATCCCGCGCAATATCTTGCGTTTTTTGGGAAAGTACTTCAACAATGAGTTCGGGGGCGCAGGTAAAATGCCCGGCTTCATCAACACAACTCGCCAGTTTTTCATCACTGATCCACACTAAATCGGGAATCACATTATCGTCACTGGCAAAGATCAGTCCCGGCGTTTGTAATACCTCTCCAGTTTTATTGTTCGCGCCTTTGGACGGTAGCGCCTTACATAGGCAAGTCAAGACTTTCTGGTGTTTCCAGTGAGGGGCCCGGGTCACGTATAAGTCTCCGTCAATAATTTCATGGCGATCGCCGTTATCGGGAAAAAATTCCAAGTCTGCCATGGTCCAACGGGTTTTCGTTTCAGCAGGGGCAACCATATTGTTTCGATCTTGATGAGCTTCGGCTTAGCTTTATTTTAGTTTTAGTCGCCATTGTCGCCTAAATCACCTAGGTTAGGAACTTGCTCTTACCCAGAACACTCTGATAGAAAAGCTAAAATGGGGTGTCCCTTGCGCCTTATTGCCCTTTCCCTTCTCTATTTATCGCCTCTCCCTCGTCGGATTCTCCCCCTCCCACCATGAAACGTTTTCTCTTAACCGTCCTCTTCCTCGCTGGCATTTGGTTTGCCCTTTCCTATTACCTCGCCCAGCATGGTCTGGCCCAACGGGGTAAGTTTGAGAGCGTCATTATTAATTTTAAAGATGATATTCCCACCGAAACGCTGACCGCAGATATCCAGTCCATTAATAATGTACTGAAAAAGCCAACGGATTTTAATAGTATTTTTTCGATTAATGATTATATCTACACGGTGAAAGGGGATAAAAAAGCTTTAAAACAATTACGCAAGTCCGACTTAATGCGCCATGTGGACTATGTTGAACCGAATTATATTTACCAAGCCCTGGAAGTTCCCAACGATCCCGACTACAGCAAACAATGGAATCTACGGGCGATCGCCATGGAATCGGCCTGGGACACCAGCAAGGGGGAAGGGGTCACCGTCGCGGTAATTGATACGGGGGTTACCAGAGTGCCGGACTTACGCAAAACGGAATTTGTCAGCGGCTATAACTTTGTGGACGACAACCGCGACACCACCGACACCAACGGCCACGGCACCCATGTGGCGGGAACCATTGCCCAAGCCACTAATAACGAATACGGGGTAGCGGGCATTGCCTACCAAGCCAAAATTATGCCCCTGAAAGTCTTGGGCGAAGGCGGCGGCGGCACAGTGGCGGATATTGCCGAAGCGATTATGTACGCGGCCGATAACGGAGCAACGGTGATCAATCTGAGTTTGGGAGGCGGCGGTGAAAGTAAAACCCTAGGGGATTCCATTGATTACGCCTATAACAAAGGGGCGGTGATTATTGCGGCGGCAGGGAATGAAGGACAAAATGCGGCGGCCTATCCGGGACGGTATCCCAAGGTGATTAGCGTGGCCGCCACCGATGCCACGGGCAATAAAGCCAGTTATTCCAACTACGGCGCAGGGGTAGACATTGCCGCACCGGGGGGGAGTTTAGACGGTAAAGACGGCAAAATTTTACAGGAAACCATTGATCCTGATACGCGGGAGCCGGTGTTAATGGGAATGCAGGGAACCAGTATGGCTGCGCCCCATGTGGCCGGAACCGCGGCGTTAATTCAATCAGTACAGTTACAACAAGCCAAGGTCGGTTTATCCCCAGGTCAAGGGGAAAAGTTAACCGTGGCGGAAGTGTCTAGTCCCGAAGCTGTGTTGAAAATTCTCAAAGGATCGGCGCGGAGCGTGGGGGATGATGCCCTGAATTATTACGGTGCAGGGCATTTGAATGCGGCGGAAGCGGTGAAACAGGCTAAACAGGGTCAAGTTTCCTTCAAAGATTTCATGCGGTGGTTACGGGATAACGGTTATCTCAATCCCATTTTTTGGTTTGATGGCGGGGCGATCGCCTTTTTACCCAAGTTAGCCATGGTGTTGGGGTCGTATTTGTTGGTAATGTTGCTGCGAATTTATTTACCCCTGCAATTCACCATGCCTTTTAATTGGGGCTTGATTTTTGGCAGTTCTGGTTTATTTTTCCTACAAGGACTTTACATTTTTGATTTACCCCAATGGCCGTTCCGGGCCTTAGGTAGTTCCCTGCCCGAATTGGCTAATAGTATCCAGGGGACAGCGTTGTTAAATCCCTTTTTTGCCAGTGCGTTGATTCCGGTGGCGTTATTAATTTTGCTCTTGGGTAATCCCAGCGGTAAACAATTGGCGATCGGGCTTTGTTTGGGCACAACAGTCTTTTTGACAGGGGCCGCCATTTTGCAAGAACCCCTCTGGCTAATTGGCACAGGGGCGATCGCCACGACATTTTTGGCGGTTAATGCGTTGTTATGTTTAGGACTCAGTTGTTTGGCGGCAAAAGGATCAGCTTAAAGGGACGAGGGCTTTAACTGTCCACCACCTCACCCCTTAATCCCCTCTCAAGAGAGGGACTGTTGAAATATGAGTTGAATTGACCTTAATGGTAAGAAAATTAACCTAAATTGGGGGTACGTTGATGCCAGTCGGTGGCTTGTTCATAGGCATAACCCACTCGGAACAACATGTCTTCCCCTAAAACGTTGCCTACCAGTTGCAAGCCAATCGGTAAGTTTTGAGCGTCAAAGCCACAGGGAATGCTCATGGCCGGTAAGCCAGCGAGGTTAACGGGAATAGTCATCAGATCCGATAAGTACATACTCAGGGGATCGTCAGTTTTTTCTCCGGCTTTAAAGGCGGTTGTCGGGGCGGTGGGGCAAACCAAGACATCGACTTTCTCAAAGGCCTGATCAAAATCCTGTTTGATCAAAGTCCGCACTTTTTGGGCTTTTAAATAATAGGCATCGTAATAGCCCGCCGACAGGGCATAGGTTCCCAACATAATCCGGCGTTTTACTTCCGCCCCAAAACCCTTGGCGCGGGTGTGGGTGTACATTTCCATCAAATTATCAGCATCTTCCCGAATGCCGTATTTGACCGCATCGTACCGGGCTAAATTGGCCGATGCTTCCGAAGGCGCAATCACATAATAGGCGGCAATACCAGACCGAAAACGGGGACAGGAAATTTCTTGAATTGTGGCTCCCAGTGCTTTGAGTTGGGCGATCGCCGTTTGCACTGCTTGGTTAACGGTTTCATCTAAACCTTCCCCAAAGGCATCGGTAATCACCCCCACTTTGACGCCTTTTAAATCGGGTTTTAATGCCTTGGTATAATCGGGAATTTCAACCTTCAAACTCGTCGAATCCTTGGCATCGTAACCGGCGATCGCCTGCAATAAAATAGCCGCATCTTCCACCCGCCGGGCAAAGGGGCCAATCTGATCCAACGAAGAGGCATAGGCCACCAAACCAAAGCGGGACACTAACCCATAGGTCGGTTTCATCCCCACTACCCCACACAGAGAAGCGGGTTGCCGAATCGATCCCCCCGTATCAGACCCCAACGCAATTAAACATTCATCTGCCGCCACCGCCGCCGCCGATCCCCCCGACGATCCTCCCGGTACACGGGTTAAATCCCAGGGATTCGCTGTCACTTGATAGCCAGAATTTTCGGTGGAACTGCCCATAGCAAATTCATCCAGGTTGGTTTTTCCCACCATCACCGCCCCGGCCATTTGTAATTTACTGGTTACAGTGGACTCATAGGGGGGCACAAATCCCGCCAAAATTTTGGAAGCGCAGGTGGTGACAACGCCCTTGGTGCAAAGATTATCCTTAATACCGATGGGAATCCCCGCCAATAAACCAATGGTTTCCCCCGCCGCAATCTGAGCATCGACTTGTTGCGCTTTGGCGATCGCCTGATCAGCCGTCACTGTCAAAAAACTTTTCACTCGGCCATCCACCGCCGCAATACGGTCTAAGCTGGCTTGGGTCAGTTCCACGGCGGAACATTCTTTATTTACCAATTGCTGATGCAGAGCACGAATAAGCGACATAGGAAAAAATAGCCAAATTTACCAGTCCCCAGTCTATCAGGGCAACTGTCGCCCCTTCAATCTGTGTCAATTTAGGGTGGTTGCGCTACTCACTGAGCCAGCCAAAGAGATCACCAACGCTTAATCCCAATCCAGCCGCAAAGGCAGGGGCAGGAAGACTCTGTTCGGGGCGATCGAAAATCTGAGGCAGTTGCTGCGGCAGAAAAACGAGAACCGTTTGCTCATCGGGGTCAATTAACCAGCCAATTTGAGTTCCCCAATTCAGACAGTGCAAAATATTTTTGGTGACTTTGGTTTGACTTTGCCCCGGTGAGAGAATTTCAATAGTCCAATCCGGCGCTAGGGGAAACACGTTAGCAATCTCGCCATTTTGATCGCGGGGAATCCGATCCCAGATAAAAACCGAAGCATCCGGCACAATTGATCGCCCGCCAAAGGTGGCACGGAGTTCAGTAAAAGCGCGAGCCTGACGATTCACCTTGACAACTCGGTTAATCACCGCCACCAGTTCGGTTTGGATGACGCTATGTTTTCCCTGGGGCATCGGTTTTTGGCTAATTTGTCCATCAATGTATTCACTGGCAGGCTTGGTTTCCGGTAAGCTTAAAAACTCGTCAAGGCTGATGGACTTGGTTAAGGCTTGTACCATAAAGAGCCGTATTTAAGGAATTCTCTTTAGTTTACCCGGTTTCCTCTTTATGGCCGGAGATTAGGTTACTTAAATCAGACCATGTACTTAAAGAAACTCTATTTACGGTCATTTCGCAATTATCTTGAGCAGGTGGTGGAATTTTCTGCTCAAAAAACGATTTTGGTCGGTAATAATGCCCAAGGAAAATCGAATTTATTAGAATCGGTAGAGCTATTGGCAACCCTTAAAAGTCATCGCACGATCCGAGATCAAGAATTAATTTTAGAGGGTGCTGCTAATGGTCAAATCAAGGCGCTATTAGAACGGCAATACAGTGTGGCGGAATTAGAAATTGTTTTGCGGCGATCGGGACGGCGGAGTTTACAGGTTAATCAGACTACTGCAAGGCGACAATTAGATTTTTTGGGCACTTTAAATGCAGTGGAATTTTCCTGTTTAGATTTAGATTTAGTGCGGGGCGCACCGGATTGTCGGCGGCAATGGCTAGATACATTATTAACCCAATTAGAACCTCTTTATGCTCACATTTTGGGACAATATCAACATATTTTGAAGCAACGTAATGCCCTACTAAAAACCTTTCGTCAGCAAACAGAAATGGGAGAATCACCTCAGGTAGAGCAACAAAATAATCTCGCTTTATGGGATCAACAATTAGTGGAAATGGGGACGAGGGTGGCTCGACGGCGATCGCGGGGCATTGAACGGTTAGCGCCGTTGGCGGGGGAATGGCATCGTCGCATTAGTGGAGAAAAGGAACAATTACAGATTACGTATCAACCGAGTATTGTCTGGGAGGGTGATGATCCCCAAGTGGTGCAGCAGGCATTTTTTGAACGGCTAGCACAACGACGCAGCGCAGAATATCAATTAGGGGCAACGGTGGTGGGTCCCCATCGGGATGAAATTCAGTTTTCTATTAATGGCGCTCCGGCTAAAACCTATGGTTCCCAAGGGCAGCAACGGACGTTGGTTTTGGCATTAAAATTGGCTGAATTAAGTTTAATTGAAGCGGTGATTGGGGAACCGCCTTTATTATTGTTAGATGATGTATTGGCAGAATTAGATTTGGATCGACAGTCCCAATTATTGGCGGCAGTAGAAGATCGGTTTCAAACTTTGATTACTACGACACACTTAAATCGGTTTGATGATCAATGGCGGCGATCGGCTCAGATTTTTCGGGTTAATAATGGTTATTTGGAACAACTTTGGCTCTCGGAAATTGATTAAATTTACAAGACCGATCAATTAAATTTTAAGCTAGCATTGAGCTAACGAATAAAAAACAAACGCAATTTTATGCCTTCCAGTAATCAAGTTTATGAACAAGATTTTCATGCTTGGACAAAATTACAATCAAACCTATTGGAACAAAAACAATGGGAACAACTTGACATAGCAAATCTAATTGAGGAAATTGAAAGCTTGGGACGGCAACAACAACAAGAACTCCGCAATCGTTTGAGTATTTTATTAGGACATTTACTGAGATGGGAATATCAACCTAAAAAAAGAAGCCATAGCTGGTTATCAACTATTCGGATTCAACGCCTCGATATTGCCGATTTATTATTAGATAATCCTAGTTTTAAAGCTTATTTTTCTGAAGCATTAACAAAGGCTTATCGTCGAGCGTTGGCTTTGGTAACTGCTGAAACAGAACTGCCTTTGTCATTTTTTCCAGTGGTATGTCCCTATGAATTCTCACAGATTCTAGATGATCATTTTTACCCCGGTGAACCGAGTCATTTATTGTCTGATCATTAAACCTCAAATCACTCTCCATGTTAGGATTTGGAAACTTTGCTTTGGCTTTAACTCTGGTGTTTTTATGGTTCGGTCTACAATGCCATCTGCTCTGATGTTCCTCTTAAAATCGAATTCATTGGGTGATCATTTTTCCCTGAAATTACTGGGGGGAATGCTGGGTTTGGTGGTCGCTGTGGGTCTACCGTTGTTAATGCCATTGAGTCCAGCGATCGCCCAAAGTACCCCTTATTTACCGCCGCCCCCGAAACCAGAACCGAGAGAGCCTGCCGCAAATCCCTTAGATACGAGTCTGTTTCCGGGTGATCCCCTCTTGCCGTCAAGTCAAGCGCTGACCCCTCTGCAACGGCGGCGACTACAGGAAGGACTAGATGCCTTGGAACTGGAAGCTCAAGCGTTGGATCAAGCGGGGCAAACGGATGAAGCCTTCGGGGTTTGGTATCGCAGTTTACGGGGTCGGCAACGGTTAGGAGAGTTGGCGGAAATTGAAGCGTTGGGGCGAATTGGTAATATTGCTTGGGAAAAAAATCGCAAAGTCGATGTGGCAATTATTAGTAAGCGTTTGGAGACCTTGCAAACCACGCTGACGGCTAAAAAAAGTATGACGCCGGAGTTGTTAACGGCCTTTGCCCAGGCCTATCGCCAACTCCATAGCCTTGATGCGGCGATCGCCGTTTATCAAACGATGCGACGAGAAGCCCAGCAACAAAAAGATTATCGTCGGGAAAATCAAGTCTTATCAATGTTGGGGGAATTATATTTAGCAAAATTTAACTATCCCGCCGCCGCAGAGATTTACGAACTGTTATTAGATCGGGCGGTGGCTTCTAAAAACACCTATTATGAAGGACTTTATTTACAAAAATTGGGAGATATTTATCAACAAGCCTCCCAGCCCGATAACGCAATTCGCATCAAAGAACGATTAGTCAGGCGCCATTTGCAAGATCGACAAATTCTCTTAATTCCTGAAATTAAAATTGCGATCGCCGAAGATTATTTAGCCTTAGACGAAGCCGAAAAAGCTAGCCAAACCTATCAAGAAGCCTATACCCTGGCCTGGTCAATCCAACAACTGAGTACAGCGGCGATCGCCCTGGATAAATTAGGAGATCTTTATCGGAGTCGGGAACAGCCTAATTATGCGTTGGAAATTTATAAACGACTCTTACAAGTTCAGCAGCAATCCTACAACTATTATGGCATGATGAGCACCTACGAAAAAATCGCTCAACTGTATATTAATGCCCAACAACCTGGGGCGGCATTAACGGCCTATCAACAAGCCCTTTCTTTAGCCAGATCGTTGAAATACAGCACGAAAGAAAATGCCTTACTCAACCAAATCCAAGCTTTATCAACGGGGTCTGGCACTTAAAAAGATCTTTTTATTCCCACTGATAGGGCTGTATTTTGACTGAATTGGGTATAGCGTCTGTTTGATTTAAGGCGATCGCCCCCCAATAATGATCAAAGAATGGTTGACTCAATAATTGCCAATGGTTAACTTGATAAGGCTCCGGCAAGCTTTCGTATTGCTGCAATGTTTCTGACACAATCACTCGGTCTAATCCCCCACTAATGCCTAGACCCGTTGCCTTGAGAAAGGCTTCTTTGGCTGTCCAAAATTGATAGAAAATTTGTTGTTGCTCTGCTGCCGTTTTTGTTGTCAACCATAAATTTTCCGAAGGAGCAAAAAACCGTTGGGCGAGATTGATAAAATTAGGTTTTGACTGCATTAATTCCAGATCAACCCCAATTAATTGATCTTGGGCAATGCCAATTAAACCATAGTCGCCACTGTGGGAGATATTAAAGTGAATTGGCACATCGGGGTTTTTAAAAGTCGGTTTGCCCTTGGGAGAATAGCTAAAGCGTAGTTTTTTAGGATCGCAATTGAGGGTCTGGGCCAGCAAGCGTCGCAAAACTGTCCGCATGAGTCGATAACGGTGTTGATCCTGGGGAAAGTGCAACCGTTGGGCTTTGCTCTGTTCGTCGGGGGCTAGGATCGAGTCATAGTCGGGCGGCAGTGGGCGATCGGTGGGGACTATCCAAAGGGAGACGGAGGACATGGGATGGCAAAAAATAGTTTGTTCTAGGGCAGGTTAGGGGTCGGGGTAAGCCCACAGATATCTGCTGGTGCGCCGATTATGCTTGCTTATTACCGTTAGAACGATGGGGTTTACCCTAAGATGGGAACGGAAACGAGTAACCAGTGTGTAACCGAGGTAAAGGAATGCGAGCCGTGTTGATGGCCGGTGGGGCAGGCACCCGATTACGACCCCTGACTTGCGATTTGCCCAAACCAATGGTTCCCATTGTCAATCAGCCGATCGCCGCCCATATTATCCATTTGCTACGACGCCATAACATTACGGAGGTGGTGGCGACTCTGCACTATTTACCTGATGCGATGCGGGACTATTTCCTGGATGGCAGTGATCTCGGCGTGCAAATGACTTATGCAGTGGAGGATGAGCATCCCCTTGGTACGGCGGGCTGTGTCAAAAACATTGAAGAACTTCTCGATGATACATTTTTGGTGATCAGCGGCGACAGTATTACCGATTTTGACCTGAGCGCGGCGATCGCCTTCCATAAGCAAAAGAAAGCCAAAGCCACCATTATTCTGACCAAAGTGGCAAATCCGTTGGAATTTGGGGTGGTCATTACCGACGAAGATCAACGCATCCAACGCTTTTTGGAAAAACCCTCCACCAGCGAAGTTTTCTCTGACACAGTCAACACCGGAACTTATATCCTCGAACCAGAGGTATTGGACTATTTGCCCCCCAAGGAAGAAAGTGATTTTTCTAAGGATTTATTTCCCCTATTACTGCAAAAGGGCGAGCCAATGTACGGTTATGTCGCCGAGGGGTATTGGTGCGATGTCGGCAACTTAGATGCCTACCGCGAAGCTCAATATGATGCCCTAGAACAAAAGGTGGCGTTGGAATTGAGTGACCTACCCCAAACCAATGGCATTTGGATTGGCGAAAATACCACCATTGATCCCTCGGTCGTCCTGACCCCTCCCCTGGCGATCGGGGATAACTGCAACATTGGGGCGGGAACCCGTTTAGAAGCCGGAACGATCATTGGCCATAACGTCACCATTGGCGCTGGTGCAGAACTCAGACGGGCGATCGTTTGGAACGGCGTTTTAGTCGGGGATGAAGCCTACTTAGCCGCCTGTGTCATTGGTCGCGGCTGTCGCATCGAACGACGGGTACAAATTTTAGAAGGCGCGGTTATAGGCCCCTTATCCATAATCGGGGAAGAAGCCCAAATCAACCCCAACGTTAAAGTCTGGCCCAGTAAACGGGTGGAACCCGGAGCCATTCTCAATATCAACCTCATTTGGGGCAGCACCGGACATCGGAACTTATTCGGTCAACGGGGCGTTTCCGGCATAGTCAACATCGACATGACCCCAGAATTTGCCGTCAAACTCGGAGCCGCCTACGGTTCATCCCTCAAACCCGGCGCCGAAATCGTCGTGTCACGGGATCAGCGCAATGTCTCCCGCATGGTGACTCGCTCCTTAATTGCTGGTCTAATGTCCGTCGGGGTCAACATTCAAAACCTCGAATCCACCGCTATTCCCATTGCCCGCACCATGACCCCCAAATTAAAAGTGGCAGGGGGAGTCCATGTCCGCATTCATCCCGATCGCCCCGATTACCTACTCATTGAATTTTTAGATAGCCAAGGCATTAATATCTCCAAACAAACCGAGAAAAAAATCGAAGGAGCCTATTTCAAAGAAGACCTCCGCCGGGTCAGCATCCCCCAAATCGGTGAAATGTCCTACCCAGCCCAAGTCCTCGAAACCTATCGCCACACCTTTGAAACCCTCCTAGATATGGACATCCTCAATAATGGGGGGGCCAAAATTGTCATTGATTATGCCTATGGAGTCTCCGGCGCGATTTTACCGCTACTCCTGGCCAAATTTGGTTGCGATGCCGTTGTACTCAATGCCAGCCTTCGCCAAACCGCAGTTTCCAACGACGAACGGGAAGCCCTGCTTAATCAACTCGGCCAAGTCGTCGTCGCCCTCGAAGCCAGTTTAGGCGTACAAGTTTCCGCAAACGGCGAACAACTAATCTTAGTCGATGAATCAGGTCTACCCATCCGGGGGGAACTACTCACCGCCTTAATGGTGCAAATGGTTTTAACTGCCTATCCCCAGGGGACGATTGTGGTACCAGTCCAAGCCTCCAGTGCCGTCGAACATCTCGCCCGTCGCCATGGTGGTAAAGTAATTCGGACTAAAGCTAATCCCACTGCCTTGATGGCCGCCGCCCAATCAAACCACAATGTTGTACTAGGAGGGAGCGGTGAAACAGGGTTTATTTTTCCTCGGCTCCACCCCGGTTTCGATGCCATGTTTTGTATCGCCAAAATGATGGAAATGTTAACGTTACAAAAATTAACCCTTGGTCAAATCCGGGCACAATTGCCTCGCATCTACCACAACTCCTGCACAGTCCGTTGTTCGTGGAAAATAAAAGGAGCCTTAATGCGCCATTTGGTGGAAATTCACCGCGATCAACATATTGAATTGATTGATGGCGTCAAAATCACCTTCCCTAACGGCGATAATTGGGTGCTGGTTTTACCCGATGCCGGAGAGCCGTTAGTTCATATATATGCAAATGGCGCAGATCGAAGCTGGGTGGATCATCAACTCCGCAAGTACCAAGCCGAAGTTGTCCAATTTATTAGTGAAGCTCAGCAGGATTCCAATCAACATTTTTTCTAAATTTTTCTGATATGTGGTACTGTCATAAGAGTTTATCAGATTATGATTCTATTGTGGCTTTGTTTCTGACTGACGGTTCGCTCATTTTTTACAGGTAGCGTCTATTTTTTCAAGTCCCCACTACCTGTAGGGGCATAAGCTGACGTCATACTCTATATCTAGAGTTTTTCAAGACTGATGATGCTACCGATAGCGTTACCGAACTAAGAGTCTGACTCTGAACTTCTCTCAAGAATAACTTCAGATTGCCATACCGCTCTTTCCTTAAACTGGATTAAAACCCTGATTTCTCATAGCTTGAAACCCCGTAGTTTCGTTGATTTTTTCGAGAGTCATGGAAAAGCGATATATAGGGGATTCTGAATCAGTCTAAGTGCTCGGGCAAAATTACTTGCCCATAGTATGCTTGTGTCGCTCTTGTAGGGCATGGCTTTCAGGTTTGTCTGATGACAGCAATTCTCATTATGAAAATTTAGCTACTATTGCTAGGGAGATGTAGCTCTAATCCCTCAAACATGAAGGTGAGGAGGTGCTCCCAGTTGTCGAAATAGAGATAACGGGTCAAAGCCCTCAAGTCATCGAAAAAGGTTTTACGAGTGGGTAAATGGGAACGTAGAAGTCGATACTTCTCATCGAGTCGTTCCAGCAACGTATGGAACAATAGCGAGAGAATGTTCAGAGTGGCGAGGAGTGAGGCTAGATACTGCTGGCCATGCCCAAAGTTGTGTTCTAGATTGTAGCCCTTCGTTTTGAGGGTATTGTTATTTTCGTTCTCCACCTTCCAACGGGTGCGACCACATTGGACTATCTCGGTCACGGTGTCATTGGTGATTTCGTGGTTAGTAGCAAAAGAATTTTTATAGAGTACCTTGCCATCCGGACGGCGGATGGTTATTTCACACCAATTAACTAACAGGGCATCCTCGCCATCTTTTAAAGGAACGCCGTTGAGATAGCGATAGGTATAGGTTTCCTCCACCTTGCCCGTCCAGCGAGTGCTGGTCAGCGTTGGTAGCTCAATACCTTCAAGATGCTCATAGAGAGTGGTGTGGGACTCTGGGCGACACACTAAAATGAAATTGAAGTTTTGAGCTAAAAGTTTCTGACAATAGGGTTGATGGCAATAGAGGTCATCCCCTAAAATCGTCACATTCAATTTGCTGTAGCGTTTTCCCTGCTGGGACAGCCATCGTTTGGCCGCTGCATTCTCGCAGTCCTGCTTCCCATGACCATCCTGGGGTAACACAAATTCAGGCATTAACGGAATGACATGGGCCTGCCCCGGAGCTACGATTACTGGGGTAACTACACTATGAAAATAATGGATTTTCTCAGACTTCAGAGTCCGCGTTGAGCAGTGGGGGCAATGAATTTGAGTTGAACTGAAGTATTCCGTGCCATCCAGGGCAATTAACAAAGTATCGGCAAATGAGCGGAAGCTCTCTAACTGCCCTTGTTGT
>Ga0315905_10002242_pt1 | contig 20364 bp, 13 predicted proteins | sample LakEriMetagenome_5_FD_203522 | JGI IMG/M metagenome (GOLD analysis project Ga0315905, IMG submission 203522) | Freshwater fungal communities from buoy surface, Lake Erie, Ohio, United States - Buoy 4 MA121 | ecosystem: Environmental > Aquatic > Freshwater > Lake | place: USA: Lake Erie, Ohio...
ACTGTGCTTGTGAATATGGACCACCGTGGTGCCTGCGGATGCGAAACCAACACCGGCGACGGGGCCGGGATTTTAATCCAGATTCCCCACAAGTTTCTGAAGAAGGCAACTGCTTCACTCGATTTTATTCTTCCGGAAGCTGGCCGCTACGGGCTCGGCATGGTCTATCTCTCTCCCGACCCGCAGGTTAGGACCCAGAGCGAACAATTATTTGGTTCGATCGCCGAAAAAGAAGGGCTGACCGTTCTGGGCTGGCGCGATGTGCCAACCGACAACTCGACCCTAGGCAATTCAGCGCTCGCGAGCGAGCCGTTCATGCGTCAGGTATTCATCGAGCGCAGCCCGGATTGCACCGATGATCTCGCCTTTGAACGCAAGCTCTTCATCCTCCGAAAAGTCAGTTATTTCCAGCTCCGCGCCAATATTTCCGACAATTTCTGGTATTGCTCTAGCCTCTCCTGCCGCACCGCAATTTACAAGGGCATGCTGATGCCAGAACAAGTCGGCCAGTATTTCCTTGATCTCGGCGATCCCGACATGGAAACAGCATTGGCTCTGGTACACTCGCGTTTTTCCACCAATACCTTCCCGAGTTGGGAGCGTGCCCACCCTTTCCGCTACATCGCCCACAATGGCGAAATCAACACTCTGCGGGGCAATGTTAACTGGATGAACGCCCGCCAACCTCTTTTGAGCAGCCCGCTTTTTGGCGACAACATCAAAAAAATCCAGCCGATCATCAACGATCATGGGTCCGACTCCGCAAAATTTGACAACGTGTTCGAACTTCTGGTCATGGGTGGTCGTTCGCTGCCTCACGCGATGATGATGATGATTCCGGAGCCGTGGTCAGGTCACGAATCGATGAGCGAGGAGAAAAAAGCGTTCTATCAATTTCATTCCTGCATGATGGAGCCATGGGACGGCCCCGCCTCGGTAGCCTTCACCGATGGCACGATGATTGGCGCCACGCTGGACCGCAACGGCCTGCGCCCCTCCCGCTACTATGTCACCAAGGACGACCTGGTAATTATGGCATCCGAGGCAGGAGTGCTGCCGATTCCACCCGAAAACATTGCGTATAAAGGCCGCCTGCAACCTGGCCGCATGTTCCTGGTTGACATGCAGGAAGGCCGTATCGTTGCGGACGATGAAATCAAACAACGCGTTGCCTCCGAACAGCCCTACCGCGAGTGGCTCAACGACAACATGATCAAACTCGCCGATGTGAACGATGCCCCGCACGTTGCCGAGCCAGACCATGCGACCATCATCCAACGCCAACACGCATTTGGCTATACCTTTGAAGACCTGCGGAAAACCCTGCTACCGATGGCCAGAGAAGGCGTCGAGGCCACTGGTGCGATGGGGACCGACATCCCCCTTGCTGTGCTGTCGAACAAATCGAAGCTTTTATACGACTATTTCAAGCAATTGTTCGCCCAGGTAACCAACCCGCCGATCGATTGTATTCGCGAGGAAATCGTGACGTCTTCGGTGACAACCATTGGTCCGGAGCGCAACCTGCTAGACCCCAAACCGGAGAGCGCGCACCTGATCGAGTTGCAGACGCCGCTGCTTTCCAACGAAGAATTAGCAAAGCTGAAACACGTGGCCGAAGGCGAGTTCCGCTCGGTTACACTGCCGATCCTTTTCGATCCAAAACAAGGTGTCAAGGGCTTGGAAAGCGCCTTCGAAGAACTTTGCCGCCAAGCGACACTGCAAATCGACGCGGGCATGAATATTATCATTCTCAGCGACCGCGGCGTTGACAAACACAACGCTGCGATGCCGGCGCTGCTGGCTGTTGCAGGCCTGCACCATTTCCTGATTCGCGAGGGCAAACGGACGCTTGTTGGTCTGGTGCTGGAATCCGGTGAACCCCGCGAAGTTCACCACTTCTGCACTCTCGTTGGTTATGGCTGCGCCGCAATTAATCCCTATCTTGCGTTTGAAACGCTCGATGACATGATCCGCCAGAATCTACTGGTCGGCGTGGATCATTACACCGCCTGCAAGAATTTCATCAAATCCGCCACCAAGGGCATTGTCAAGGTGGCATCTAAAATCGGCATCTCGACAATCCAAAGTTACCTTGGTGCACAGATTTTCGAATGCGTGGGCTTGCAAAAAACGCTAGTGGACAAGTTTTTCACAGGAACCGCCAGTCGCATCGAGGGATCGGACCTGGAGGCCATTGCGATTGAGGCCATCGACCGCCATCAGCGTGCCTACTCGGATCGCAGTGGTCGCACCGAGGCCCTGGAAGTTGGCGGCGAGTATCAATGGCGCGCCGAGGGCGAGGCTCACTTATTCAGTCCACAGGTTATTCACTCGCTGCAAAGCGCGGTGCGCACTGGCAATTACAAGACTTTCAAAACCTACAGCGGCTTGGTGAACGAACAAACGAAGCAGCATTTCACCCTGCGCGGCTTGCTTAATTTCAAACCCAGCACTGCAATACCGATCGAGGAGGTCGAATCCGTGGACGATATCCTCAAACGCTTCAAGTCGGGTGCAATGAGTTATGGATCGATTTCCGGCGAAGCCCACGAGGCGCTGGCGATCGCAATGAACCGGATCGGCGGTAAATCCAACACTGGCGAAGGCGGAGAGGACCCCGACCGCTACACTTGGACCAATGAACGCGGTGACTCGAAGAACAGCGCAATCAAACAAGTCGCGTCGGGGCGTTTCGGCGTCACTAGCCTATATCTAACCCAAGCGCGCGAGCTGCAGATCAAACTGGCCCAGGGCGCAAAACCCGGCGAGGGTGGACAACTTCCGGGCGGAAAAGTGTATCCGTGGATCGCTAAAACCCGTCACTCGACTCCGGGGGTCGGACTGATCTCCCCTCCCCCGCACCACGACATTTATTCGATCGAGGACCTTGCCGAATTGATTCACGATTTGAAAAACGCCAACCGCGCCGCGCGAATCAGCGTAAAACTGGTCAGCGAAGTCGGTGTCGGCACTATCGCTGCGGGCGTCGCCAAGGCGCATGCCGATGTCGTGCTGATCTCCGGATTCGACGGCGGAACCGGAGCTTCGCCGCAAACCTCGATCAAACACGCAGGCCTGCCGTGGGAACTTGGCCTTGCGGAAACTCATCAGACTTTGGTTCTCAATAATCTGCGTTCGCGTATTGCAGTGGAGACTGACGGACAACTGAAAACCGGGCGCGACGTGGTCATAGCAGCATTGCTTGGTGCTGAGGAGTTTGGCTTCGCCACCGCACCGCTGGTTTCGCTCGGCTGCATCATGATGCGAGTCTGCCACCTCAATACCTGCCCAGTAGGCGTGGCCACCCAGGACCCGGAACTGAGGAAAAATTTCACCGGCGACCCGGAGCATGCAGTCAATTTCATGCGTTTCATCGCCACCGAGGTGCGCGAAATCATGGCCGAACTCGGATTCCGCAAGATCACCGATATGGTTGGTCGCACTGATGCGCTGGAGCCGAAACATGCCGTAGAGCACTGGAAGGCGAAAGGAATCGACCTTTCCAGCATGCTCTACTCACCGCCGATGGGGCCCGAAGTCGGACGTTTTTGTACCGACGCTCAAGATCACGGTTTGGAGAAAAGCATGGACATCACCACGCTTCTAGAGCTTTGCAAACCGGCGATCGAGCGCGGCGAAAAGGTCGAGGCAAAACTGCCGATCACAAACACCAACCGTGTGGTCGGAACGATTCTTGGCAATGAAATCACCAAACGCCACTGGAACGGCTTGCCGGACGATACGGTCTATCTGCAATTCCGCGGATCAGCGGGACAGAGCATTGGCGCCTTTATGCCGAGAGGCATCACCATCGAGGTCGAGGGCGATGCCAACGACTATGTGGGCAAGGGCCTCAGCGGTGGACGATTGATCATTTACCCCGATGCCAAGGCGACATTCTCGGCAGAGGAAAACATCATCATCGGCAATGTCGCTCTCTACGGCGCCACCAGCGGCGAACTATTCGTTCGCGGCGTCGCCGGAGAACGTTTTGCCGTGCGCAACTCCGGAGTCAATACCGTAGTCGAGGGCATCGGTGATCACGGCTGCGAATACATGACTGGGGGTAAAGTGGTTGTGCTCGGCACCACTGGTCGGAATTTCGCCGCAGGCATGAGCGGTGGGGTCGCCTATATTCTAGATGAAGAGGGCGATTTTTCCAAGCGCTGCAATACGCAGATGGTTGCACTGGAAACGATCGACGACGAACAGGAAGCCGAATCCCTGCGAGCCTTGATTCAAAAACACGCCGACGCCACGCTGAGCCAGAAAGCCAACAAGGTTCTGGCAAGCTGGAAGGAATACCTGCCGAAATTTGTGAAAGTCATGCCGCGCGATTACAAACGCGTGCTGCAGGCGATCGCCAAAGCCGAAGCCGATGGGTTAAGCGGTGACGAAGCACTGGCTGCGGCCTTTGAGGCAAACGCAAAGGATGCCGCACGAGTTGGCGGCGGCTGAAGGCCGCGAGGCACCCGAATGATTTTGATTTTAAACTATACGTAACATGGGAAAACCTACCGGATTCATGGAATTTACCCGCGAGCTGCCCGCGGACCGCTCGCCTTTGGAACGTCTGACTGATTGGAAGGAAATCCACCTTCATATGCCGGAGGACAAGCTGCGCACACAGGGATCGCGCTGCATGGACTGCGGAGTACCGTTCTGCCATACGGGAAAACTGATCAGCGGCATGGCCAGCGGCTGTCCGATCAACAACCTCATCCCGGAATTCAATGACCTCGTCTATCGCGGACTTTGGCGCGATGCGCTCGACCGCCTCCACAAAACCAACAATTTCCCCGAGTTCACCGGTCGCGTCTGCCCCGCACCCTGTGAGGGCTCCTGCGTGCTCGGCATCAACAACCCTCCGGTCACGATCAAGAACATCGAGGTTTCGATTATCGACAAGGGCTGGGACGAAGGCTGGGTTGTCGCCAACCCGCCGCACAAGCGCACAGGAAAAAAAGTTGCGGTCATCGGCTCCGGCCCTGCGGGATTGAGCGCGGCAGCCCAGCTCAACAGCGCCGGTCACACGGTGACGGTATTCGAGCGCGCCGATCGCCCGGGTGGGCTTCTGATGTATGGCATTCCCAACATGAAACTCGATAAGAACGAGGTCGTGATGCGCCGGATCAGCCTACTCGAAGACGAGGGCGTGAAATTCCTCTGCAATACAAATGTTGGCAGCGATTACGCTACGGCGGACCTGCTGAAAAATTTCGACGCAGTTGTTGTCTGCACCGGCGCTACCAAACCGCGCGACCTGACGATCCCGGGTCGTGAATTGCATGGTATTCACTTCGCTATGGAATTCCTCACCGCAAACACCCAAGCGGTGCTCGACGGCGAAGCGCGTGGAAATTTCATCGATGCCAAGGGCAAAAATATCGTCATCATCGGCGGCGGCGACACGGGAACCGACTGTGTTGGCACCTCCCTGCGACATGGCTGCACGACCGTCTGCCAACTTGAATTCCTGCCAAAACCGGCATTGACCCGTCAGGCCGACAACCCCTGGCCCGAGTGGCCGAAGACTTACAAGGTTGATTACGGCCAGGAAGAAGCTGCGGCAAAATTCGGTCACGATCCGCGAATTTACACCACCACCGCCACCCACTTTGAAGGCGATGAAAATGGCAAGGTCAAAGCGGTGCACACCGTGCAGGTGGAATGGAGCAAAAATCAAAACGGCCAGTTCGTGCCGAAAAATATCGAAGGCAGCGAGAAAATCATGCCCGCGGAACTGGTAATGTTGGCGATGGGATTCCTCGGACCCGAGCAGCCCTTGCTCGACTCCTTGGGCATTGATCGCGACGCCCGCACGAACATTTCTGCCGAGCACGAGAAATACACCACCAACATCCCCGGTGTCTTTGCTGCCGGCGACTGCCGCCGCGGGCAAAGCCTGGTTGTCTGGGCCTTTAACGAAGGCCGCGGCGCCGCCCGCGAATGCGATCGTTACCTCATGGGTAATACCGACCTGCCCTAACCCGCCCCAACTAGGCGGTAAATTTTGTTAGAAATCTCCTTGGCAATCTCCGGAGCGGGCGGCTAGTCTCCGGCACTTTAATTGCTGAAAATCCTTAATTTTTCCGTCCGCTGACAAAACAAAAACCGCATCCAACAAAAATTATGAACAAATCCGACCTGATCAAAGTCATAGCCGAAGTGCCAGAACTGAGTAAACAACAAGCAGAACTCGCCTTGAAAGCTTTTTGTGATGCAATCACCAGCGCATTGAAGAGCGGCGACAAAGTCACCCTGCCCGAATTGGGCACTTTTTCCATCACCAAGCGTGCTGAGCGCCCGGGTCGCAATCCACGCACGGGCGAGGAAATGACTATCAAAGCCCGCAGCGTGGCCAAATTCAAACCGGGTAAGGCATTGTCCGATGCCGTGAATTGAGCCCCCCCCCTGCGTGCGCCGCAGAGATCGACAAATGCAAACCCGAACAAGGGTCGTAGATTTCCCGCAGCCCCTGCAGCAACATGTTTATGCTAGCGCCATATTGTCCTCATTTGTGAGGCAACACGGCATGGCTATTTGATGAAAAATTCCTTTGTCAATTAAAGCGATCCGTGCAACAGTATTATGCATGCGCCTCGCCTTTTCATCCCTGCTGATTTTGCTATTAGCGGCAAATCCCGGTCGGGCGCAGTTATTTGCCGACTTCTCAACTAAAGCCGGTGATTTCACCTGCGAACTCAATTACGAGGAAACCCCGAGGACAGTCGGCAATTTTGTATCGCTGGCCGAGGGCACGCGCAACTGGGTTGACGAAAGCACTGGAATCATGTCGACCGTCTCTCCGCCGCAACCTTTTTACACCGGCATCAGCTTTCATCGCGTGGTCAATAGCGAGGGATTTAAGATCATCCAGGCCGGTTCGAAAACAGGCAATGGCACGGATGGTCCTGGCTACGAAATTCCCGATGAGATGAATTCACAGCTTCCCGCATCGTTCCGGTTCAACCAACCCTACTGCCTGGCAATGGCCAACGTGGGCCCCAATACCAGCGGAAGTCAGTTTTTTATCACCGGCAACGCTATTTCGGGACTCGAAGGCAAACACACCGTCTTTGGCAAAGTCACGGCGGGTCAGGCAGTGATCGATGCGATACTCGATGCGGCAGTCGATGCCGACGACCGACCGCTGAACGACATCACCATCAACAGCGTGTTCATTCGTCGCGTTGGCGAAAACGCTGGCAAATTCAAGGCCGGAATGCAACGACTGCCGACAATGAGCGTTCCTGCTTACGATGTTGAACCCGCCCCTGCGCCTGCCACGAACACCAGTCGCTATTTTTTCAGTCAGGGGCAGCGCAGCGAGTTCCTGCCATTTGCTGCACTGGAGTCCGATCTGCAGAACTGGCAAAAACTCCCGCCGCGCTGGCATGCGCCATCGCCGGTCAGCGTTCGATACTACGATGTCACCTACCCGGCGGGCAATCCGGTTTCTAGTTTGCGCCCCGTTCTCGTCAAGTACGATGCCGATGCTATTACACCTGTGTCCCCGGTCGGTTGGTCGCTAAGCATCGAAAATGCCGATGGCTCCTATCTATTTTCCTTCCCGGTGCAGGGCGTGCCGGGATTCATGTTCACCCCGCACGACAGCAGCATCTCACAAACCGGCTTCATCACCAACATCGACTATGCGATGTCGCCCTACCACGCGTTGATCCACTTGGAACTCGACAAGCAGAAGATTCTCGATCTGCATCTTGGATTCGACAAAAAAATACAAAACAACCTGCTAGGTCGCTGTGTAAGCAAAACAGCCGAATTCATTTTCGAAAATGCGGAGACCGGTCCCGGACACTACTCTGATCTTGTCGAAACAGGCGGTGACAAGGGGTTCACGATGGTTCCAATCAATTGATATCAGATCGGTTCCCTTCCGCAGCGCATGAGCACGGCACGATCATTGCATGACCTGAGTTTTCCCGAGCTTGAAGAGGTACTTGCGCAGTCCGATGTCAAAAAAGTTCATGCCCGAATGCTCTGGCGCGCCCTGCATTTCGAAGCTTCACAGTTCCGCGGTAACTCGGCTAGTTTTCCTCCTCCGCTTTCCCGATGGCTGAACCAGCACCTTGGCGATGGTCGGGCATTTTTCCTAGACCAGCCCGAACAGGTCGCTGAGAGTCGCAGCAGCGACGGGTTGACACGCAAATTCTTGCTGCGGCTGCGCGATGGCCAGACCATCGAAACCGTATTGATGGGATACAACCGGCGATTCACCGCCTGTATCAGCACGCAGGTCGGTTGCGCGATGGGCTGCGTTTTCTGCGCGACTGGCCAAATGGGTTTCACCAGACACCTTCGTCCGGGGGAAATCATCGCCCAAGTCCTACACGTGCAGCGGGTGCTCCGCACGGATTACGGAAAAAACCTGCGCAATCTCGTTTTGATGGGCATGGGTGAGCCACTGCACAATTACGATGCCGTGATGAAAGCCCTGTCCACAATTGCCGATGTACGCGGACCGAGCCTAGCGCAGGACCGCATTACCATTAGTACCGTTGGTCTAGTGCCCGCCATTCTCCGGCTGGCAGAAGAAAGATCACCCTACAACCTCGCCATCAGCCTTCACGGGGCGACGGAAGAACAACGTCGATCCCTAATCCCGATCAGCCGAAAATGGCCGATCGATACATTGATCGATGCCTGCAGAACTTATGACCAGGCGCTTGGTAAACGAATTTTTATCGAATGGACCCTGATAGCCGGTAAAAATGACAGCCCCGAAGTGGCCCGACAGCTCGCATCTCTTCTTCAGGGCATCAATGTTCACATCAACCTGATTCCGCTGAATCCCACCGAGGCCTATGCAGGAACCGCCAGCGCTCATCAGGCGGGACTGGCGTTTCAGCTGATTTTACGGAGCGCGGGATACCCCGTTACTTTTCGCCAGCGTCGCGGCATCGATGTCGCAGCTGGATGCGGGCAGCTTAGGTCGACAAAGAGCACGATGGCCTAAAGTCAGACACTTGCCGCAAAGACGTGCGCGGAGCTTGGCGATTTCGACACAGAAATCGCCATGATTTGACTTGATTGGGTCGTTAAAACTGCTATTGTTGCAGGCCAATCTACAAATATTGCCATGAAAGTTTTTGTTAAATCCATTGCTCTCATTACCGTGGTTGGACTCAGTTCCTGCGGCATGAACAACCAGATTTCCGCGATCAAAAAGACTTACTTCAAAAAAAGAGAGGTGGCGAAAAAACAAGAAAAAGGAAAAAAAGAAGGTGGGTTGGCTCATTGGTCTTTTTCCGACCTAATGCCATCGCGGGTGCCGATTGTCAAAGTCCGCCCCGACCAGCTTACAGAAATCAAGTCAGGCAAAGAAAAAGCGCTAGCTTATCAAAGTTCGCACCGAGGATTTTTCGATTCATTTTTTGGCAAACCTGTGAATTTCAAAGAGCCAGAACTTCCGCAAGGAGGCATCGACAATCGCCATTGGTCTCAGGGATCCAGTTTAGTCCAGGCCGCGTTGTTTTTCGATGACTTCACGGCGGCCTCGATGAATGCCATGCCGGTAATGCCATCGTCAATGTTCGGAAAATCGTAACCTTCAGCAGGTGCAGGGTTTCCCTGAATGGCATCGCTGATAGCTTCTGACGCCCCACGATAAACGTTGGCAAAAGCCTCGATAAAAGCCTCGGGGTGACCGAAGGGAGTGCGTGTGTATTTAGCAGCCTCCGGACCGTTGTAGGAATTGCCTCGCCGCCAGATCTGCCTCGGTTGCTCGGCAAATTTCACAATCAATTCATTTGGATGCTCCTGATGCCACTCCAGCGAAGCCTCGGTGCCATAGATGCGGATGTTGAGATTGTTTTCGTCGCCCGTCGATATCTGTGATGCATACAATACCCCGCGGGCACCGCCTTTGTAGCGGACCAGCATATTGCCATCATCGTCGAGAGGCCGCCCGGGAATGAACGTGGAAAGCTCAGCCGCGATTTCGTCGATTTCCAACCCACTGATATAGTGCGCCAGATTTTCGGCGTGCGTGCCGATATCGCCAATGCAATTAGAGACCCCCGACACACCGGGGTCCATTCGCCAGTTGGAGATCGCCCCGTCGGCCTGATCGTTCATGGCGGTGATCGCGTAACCCTGGGGATACTCGGCGACAATTTTCAAGATCCGCCCTAGCTTGCCGGCCTTCACCATCGCGCGGGCCTCCTTGACCATCGGGTATCCAGTGTAGTTATGGGTCAGCGCAAACACCAACCCGCTTTTGTTGACGACATCGCGCAATTCTTTTCCTTCCGCCAGCGAAAACGCCAGCGGTTTCTCGCAGATCACATGGATGCCGGCCTCGAGAAACGCCTTGGCCACTTTGTAGTGCAGGTCGTTGCGGGCGACAATGCTAACAAAATCGATGCGCTCACCCAGAGGCAACTCCGCTTCCTTTTTCGCCATCTCTTCGTAGCCGCTGTAAACGCGCGAGGGGTCGAGAAAAAAGTCTTCGCCCGACAGCTTTGACTTTTCGGGATCCGAGGAAAAACATCCTGCGATCAGTTCGATTTTTCCATCCAAGTTGGCTGCCATGCGATGAACGGCGCCGATGAAGGCACCACGTCCACCACCCACCATTCCCATGCGAAGTTTGCGATTCAATGACATATTAGGTTGTTTGATGCGTTGAGATGGCAGCAGCATCCAAGGAACCGCGAAATTGTCCAGAAAATTTCAGGGCATGTATGCCTAACAGATTGTCGCCAGGTATTCGTGCAATACCGGCACATCGGCCTCAGCCCAATCGAGCGTCGCAAGATCGGCAGCATCGCACCAGCGGATCTGCTCGTGCTCCAGAGCCTGGGGCGTGCCATCCCGAATCCTGCAAACAAAAGGCAACAATAACATGTCACCCCTGCCGTAATTCCATCGGACTTCCGCGAGGCTCTTGTGTATCAACACGGAGATCGCCAATTCCTCGCGCAACTCGCGGTGCAATGCCTCTTCCGCGCGCTCCTCCGGTTCGACCTTACCGCCGGGAAACTCCCATTTACCAGAAAGAAAACGCCCGCGACCGCGCTTGCAGGCAAGCACCAGTCCCGCTTCATTGACGATCACAGCACAGACTACCCTCACCAAAGACATGACCGAAAATGAAATGTCTGCGGACGCAGGTCAATAACTCTGGAAAATATTGCAAAAATTCAGTCCCGCCGCGTGCCGCATCTGCTGATCTATCTCAAACGCAAGGACATGGCGCTGGCGATCAGCAAAGAAGCTTCAGGAAAGCAGATGATCCTTCTCAACATCGGTGATGGCAAATAGGAAGATGTCCGCCTGTTCGAATTCTCCCGCACCTGTCACTTCCGCTGCACTTGGTGATTTCCTCATGCGCTCAAATTCAGCACTGAAATAAAAAGCTTTCACAGCACGTATTACGGATAGTCAATCCATGATGCGCTCGTCAATCATTGTTCCCATCATAGTCGTTCTTCTGCCTGCGCAGGCATTGGAAAAGATCGTCTTCAACCGCGACATCAGGCCTATTCTCAGCGACAAGTGTTTTGCCTGCCATGGACCCGATGCCAAACATCGCGAGGCGGGGTTGCGGCTCGATCTTGCCGAAAGCGCGCTCGCCAAACTCACAGAAAGCCAGGGTTTTGCGATCGTCCCCGGCAAACCAGAACAAAGCCTGCTGATCAAACACATCAACTCCGACGATCCCGAGGAGGTGATGCCGCCACCAAAATCGCACAAGATTCTCAAACCGGCGGAGCGCGCTTTGTTGGAACAATGGATTCGCGAGGGCGCAATCTATCAGCCTCACTGGTCCTACACTCCAATCCAGCGCCCGGAAGTTCGGAAAGTAAAAGGAAAAGCAGACAATCCGGTCGACGCCTTCATTCTTGATTCTCTGGAAAAAAAGGGAATCGAACCGACAACACCTGCGGCGCCAAGCGACCTATTGCGACGCCTGTGTCTCGACCTCACTGGTCTACCGCCCTCACCGCAGGATCTGGATGAATTTTCAAAGAACCCGACTGCCTACAAAGACAAAGTTGAGCAATTGCTAGCCTCGCCGCGCTACGGTGAACGCATGGCCGTGCCATGGCTCGATGCCGTGCGCTACGCTGACACCGTGGGATTTCACGGCGATCAAAACATGCGCGTGTTCGCCTATCGTGACTATGTGATTAACAGCTTCAACTCGAATAAAGCCTTTGATCAATTCACCCGCGAGCAAATCGCCGGCGACCTGCTGCCCAATCCAACTGACGAACAGCGCATCGCCAGCGCCTTCAACCGACTGAATCTGATGACCCGCGAAGGCGGCGCGCAACCCAAGGAGTATCTCGCTAAATCCGCCGCCGACCGCGTTCGTGCGATCGGGACGGCCTTTCTCGGCCAAACCACCGGTTGCGCTCAGTGCCACGATCACAAGTACGATCCGATCAAAACGAAAGACTTCTATTCGCTTGCCGCGTTTTTCGATGACCTGCAACAATGGGGTGTTTATGCCGATTACTCCTACACTCCCAATCCCGATTTGCGCGGTGTCAACAATGACTCGCCCTTTCCTCCAGAATTCGTCTGCGTGTCCCCTCCTCTGCTGGCGCGAATCGACAAACTGGAGGCGAATGTCTATCAGTTGCTGGACAAACATCCCGCGCCTGCGGATGCCCTAAAAGTGTGGCGGGACCAAATCAAACCATACCTTGCGGCCCATCCCGACGGCTGGCAGGTGCTAACGGTTTCCTCGGTCAAAAGCAGCAAAAACACCCACGCGGCAACCAATCCAGACAACTCAGTCAGTTTCGAAGGTGCCGCGACGAAAGATGATGAAATCATTTTCGAACTCGGTAACAGCTCTGTCCCCTTTGGAAGCATCCGCATCGAGGCAATGCCCGATGATGCCAATCAGGGATTTGTCGGACGCTCGCCGGGCGGAACTTTTTCCATGAACGTCGCGTTTGAAATCGTCGATGCCACGGGGAAAGCAACAGCGCTGAAACCATCCTATACTCAAGCGGACTTGAGTCGTCCATCGGGCTACGACAGCGGACAGGAGAAAAATATCAGTTTTGGCGATACATGGATGAGTGCACCCGCCTTGTTTGAATTACCAGATACGCTGGCAAAACATACGCAGACTGCGGTATTCTGCCTCGACGGTCCGCAGACCATTCCGGAAGGGAGCAAAATAAGAGCTCGCTTCAAATCGGCGGACATCGGCCGCGTCCGATTTTCCACCTCGCCGCTGCTAAATCCGATTCCCGGCCAAGTGGCGTTTTCCCCACGCTTCATTCAAGCACTGGAAAATTCGCCCGCACCGTTTCACCTCTGCAACACAGCGGAAGCGCAAATGCCGGCTGACTATAAAAACCTTCTCGCGGAAATCCGCAGCTCGCGGGGCGGTTGGACCCGCACTGTTACTGCCGCTGCCGTGCCCGACGACAAACGTCCGGTAACCCGCATTTTGAAACGCGGCAACTGGCAGGATGAAAGCGGCGAAATTGTCAAACCTGCGGTGCTGTCGTTTCTGCCGTCGGACAGCCTGCCCAAGGACCGCATGCTTACCCGCCTCGATCTAGCGAACTGGATTGTCGCCAAGGAAAATCCCCTCACCGCCCGACACTACGTCAACCGGCTCTGGAAACAATTTTTCGGCAAGGGAATTTCCAACGTACTAGACGACCTCGGCGGCCAAGGTGAGGCACCAAGTCATCCGGAATTGTTAGACTGGCTCGCGGCGGAATTCCGCGATTCGGGGTGGGACACCAAACACATGGTGCGCTTGATCGTAAACAGCCGCACCTACCAACAAGCCGCTGCGGTGCGCAAGGATCTAGAGCAGATCGATCCGCAAAACCGCCTGCTTGCCGAGCAATCGGCCCGACGTCTCGATGCTGAATTCGTCAGAGACAACGCGCTCACCATCGCAGGCCTGCTCGACACATCCTATGTCGGCGGACCACCTGCCAAACCCTATCAACCCCCTGGATACTATGCAGCCATCCAGTTCCCAGACCGCAACTATGTGACCGATGTCGGTCACGGCCGCCTGCGCCGCGGACTTTACACCCACTGGCAGAGGACTTTCATGCATCCGATGCTGGCGAACTTCGATGCCCCTTCGCGCGAGGAATGCAGTGCCGACCGCATGCAGGCGAATACTCCACAGCAAGCGCTGACCCTGCTCAACGACCCGGTCTTCGTTGAAGCGGCCCAGGCACTGGCAGCACGTATCAAGGACGAGCCCTCCATCGAGGCTTCCCTTCAAAAGGCTTTTCTGCTCGCGCTTGCTCGTCAGCCGAAACCCGAAGAGCTGACTGGTCTAACAAGTTTTCACAACAAACAAATCGCCCTGTTTAAGTCAGGAGAAAACAAGGTGGCCGGTCTCTCCGCCGAGCAGGCCGCACTTGGCCAGACCTGCCGCATCATTCTCAATCTTCACGAGTGCATCACCCGATACTGACAGCAGCCATGAACGACCCACTCTCCATCAACCGCCGTTCCTTTCTCGACAACTCCTTCGCCGGCCTCGGCGGGATTGCCTTTGCCTCATTGTTGCAGAAATCGATGGCCGACGAAGCTCCCTGGCCGGGTGTGTACGACAACGCCCTAAATTTTGCACCCAAGGCAAAGCGGGTGATCCACCTCTGCATGGCGGGCGGACCTTCGCAGTTTGAATCGTTCGACTACAAACCGGAACTGCAAAAAATTCACGGCCAGCCTTTTCCCGAGTCCTTCACCAAGGGACAACAGCTCGCCCAGTTGCAGGGCAGCAAGTTGATCGCACGGGGACCGAGCACCAAGTTCGCTCAATACGGACAGTCGGGCACATACGTTTCCGAAATTTTCCCTCACATGGCGAAACAGATCGATCATTTTGCAGTGATCAATTCGATGACCACCGAACAGATCAATCACGATCCTGCCCACGCATTTTTCAACAGTGGTTCGATTGTCAAAGGCCGTCCTTCGATGGGCTCATGGGTGCTCTACGGACTCGGCGCGGAAACCTCAAACTTGCCGGGCTACATCGTCCTGATGTCGGTCGGCGGAGGCGCTCAACCGGTTAGCGCGCGGCAATGGTCATCGGGATTTCTCCCCGGAAAATTCCAGGGCGTGCAATTCCAGTCCAACGGTGCCGCCGTTCACTATCTGGGCAACCCGGAAGGTATCTGCCAATCCACCCAGCGCCAGGTGGTCGATGAAGTGAAACGGATGAACGGCCTGCTGGCCGAGAGCCGTCGCGACCCCGAGATCGCCGCGCGGATTTCGCAATATGAAATGGCATTCAGGATGCAAAGCTCGGTTCCCGGTCTGACGGAACTCGGCGGCGAGTCAAAAAACGTGTTAGACCTTTACGGCATCACCGAACCGAACAAACCGGGTTATGCCAGAAACTGCCTGCTGGCACGCCGCATGGTCGAGCGCGGCGTTCGTTTCGTGCAACTCTACCACCGGGCTTGGGATCATCACGGCGACATCGATAAAAACATGCCCAATGCGGCGCGCGAAACCGACCAAGCAACAGCTGGACTGTTGCTCGACCTGCAGCAGCGTGGTTTGCTGGATGAAACACTGATCATCTGGGGCGGCGAATTCGGACGGACGCCAATGGGACAGGGCTCAGGCCGTGACCACCACATCAATGCCTTCACCCTGCTCATGGCCGGCGGCGGAATCAAGGGCGGCGTGGTGCACGGCAAATCAGATGAACTAGGCTACGGTGTAGCGGAGAACAAGGTCAGCGTGCACGACATTCACGCGACTATGCTCCGGCTGCTAGGCATCAACGACTCTGCTTTCACCTACAAATACCAAGGCCTCGATTTCAAGCTCAGCGGTGTGGAACCAGCACGGGTGCTCAAGGAGATAATCGCTTAGCTCAGGAAAGCAATTGCTCCTTCACCAGCGCAGCGGCAAAATCGCGGTTCATACGGGCAATGTGATCGACGCTGATTTCCTTAGGACAGGCCGCCTCGCACTCGTATTGGTTGGTGCAATTTCCAAATCCCTCAGAGTCCATTTGCCGAACCATTGCCAGCACGCGTTTGTCGCGCTCGGGCTGCCCCTGGGGCAAATGCCCGAGATGCGAAACCTTGGCTGCGGTAAACAGCATGGCGGAGGAGTTTTTGCAGGCGGCCACACAGGCACCACAACCGATGCAGGCGGCTGCATCAAAGGCATTGTCGGCATCGCTCTTGGGAACCGGCAGCGAGTTGGCATCAACCGCCGATCCAGTACGCACGTTGATGTAACCACCCGCCGCAATGATCCGGTCAAACGCCCGGCGATCGACAATCAAATCGCGGATCACCGGAAAGGACTTCGCACGAAACGGTTCAATCCAGATCGTGTCGCCATCGCGGTATTTCCTCATGTGCACCTGGCAAGTGGTAATGCCGCGCTCTTTGCTGTGCGGCACGCCATTGATGGTGAGAGAACAGGATCCGCAAATGCCCTCGCGGCAATCGTGATCAAAGTGAATCGGCTCGCCGCCAGACTCAATAATACGCCCGTTGACAATGTCGAGCATCTCCAGAAACGATGCCTCTTCAGGAATATTTTTTGCATCGTAGGTTTCGATGCTACCCTTGACGAGGGAGTTTTTTTGACGCCAGACTTTCAGTGTGAGATTAAGCATAAAAGTGAGGGAAATTATTTATACGAGCGCACCGAAAGATGCACATCATCGAAAATCAAGGGTTCTTTGTGAAGCGTCGGCGCTTGGCCGTCGCCGTTATATTGCCAGGCGGAAACGTGGGCGAATTGGTCGTCGTTCCGCTTGGCGTCACCAGTCGAAATCGACCCGCTCTGCACTTCCGGATCGGCCTCGGTGTATTGATGTTCGGTGCGAAAATGTCCGCCGCAGGACTCCTCGCGCTCCAACGCGTCGTAGCACATCAGTTCAGCAAATTCGAGAAAGTCCGCCACGCGACCGGCTTTTTCCAGCTCCGTGTTGACATTGCTGCCGCTGCCAGGAATCCGCACGTTGTTCCAGAACTCCGCGCGGATTTCCGGGATGCGACGGATGTTTTCCTGCAAGCCGGCCCGGCTGCGCGCCATTCCACAGTTGTCCCACATCAGCAACCCTAGTTCGCGATGGAAGGAATCCACCGTGCGCTTGCCATTGATGGCCAGTAATTTGTCAACCCGGCCGATGATGTCTGCTTCAGCTTGTTTAAAGGCTGGGTCATCGACCGAAACACTTCCGGGTTTTTGGGTGGCAAGATAATTGGCAATCGTCGCGGGGATCACGAAATATCCATCCGCCAGCCCTTGCATCAATGCCGATGCGCCGAGCCGATTGGCTCCATGATCGGAGAAATTCGCTTCGCCGAGCACATGCAGACCGGGAACGTTCGACATCAGGTTGTAATCAACCCACAAGCCGCCCATCGTGTAATGAACAGCTGGATAGATCATCATCGGCTGTTTGTAGGGATCCTCGCCGGCGATTTTTTCATACATCTGAAAAAGATTGCCGTAGCGCGAACGAATCGCAGGCTCGCCGAGTCGGTTGGTTGCATCGCGGAAGTCTAGATACACTCCAAGACCAGTCGACGCCACGCCCCGACCTTCGTCGCAGACTTCCTTGGCGGCCCGCGAGGAAATATCGCGCGGCGACAGATTACCGAACGAGGGATATTTCCGTTCCAGAAAATAATCGCGTTCGTCCTCCGCCACTTGGTCGGCCGTCATCTCCTTGTCGCGCAACTTTGCGGCTACTTCCTGCGATTTTGGTACCCAGATGCGACCGTCGTTGCGCAACGATTCCGACATCAACGTGAGCTTCGATTGGTAATCGCCTGAGACCGGAATGCAGGTCGGATGAATCTGCGTGTAACAAGGATTGGCGAACAAGGCACCGCGGCGCGCCGCCCGCCAGGCCGCCGTGACATTACAACCCATCGCATTGGTGGAGAGGAAAAATACATTGCCGTATCCGCCGGAGGCAAGAATCACGGCATCGCCCGCATGCGAGGAAATTTCCCCGGTCACGAGGTCGCGAACGACAATGCCCTTTGCATGTCCATCAACCAAAACCAGATCCAGCATTTCGGTGCGGGGAAACATTTGCACGCCGCCTTTGTGCACTTCTTTTTCCAACGCCTGATAACAACCAATCAACAGCTGCTGCCCTGTCTGTCCGCGCGCATAAAATGTCCGTGACACCTGCGCACCGCCGAAAGAACGGTTATCGAGCAACCCACCGTATTCACGGGCAAAGGGCACGCCCTGGGCAACACATTGATCAATGATGTTTGCCGAGACCTCCGCGAGCCGGTAGACGTTGGCCTCGCGGGAGCGAAAGTCGCCGCCCTTGATGGTGTCGTAAAACAACCGCCGCACCGAGTCGCCGTCATTTTGATAGTTTTTCGCAGCGTTGATGCCGCCCTGCGCGGCAATCGAGTGGGCCCGGCGCGGACTGTCCTGAAAACAGAAGCATTTCACTTTGTAACCAAGTTCCGCAAGCGAGGCGGCCGCAGCCCCGCCGGCCAGACCCGAGCCAACGACCAGAATCGTAAATTTCCTTTTATTGGCGGGATTGATCAACTTCGAATCCATCTTGTGCTTCGACCATTTTTGATCGAGCGGACCGGCGGGAACTTTGCTATCGAGGACAAATGACATAGGAATAACGAGGATGGAAATTAGCGTCCGTAATGAAACAAATAGATGGCAAGAGGGATCGATATAAAACCGAGCCAGATCACCAGCGCGTATCCCTTGCTGATGCAGGCAAGCAGCGGCGCTGATTTTTTCGAACGCAAACCGAGAGTCTGAAACATGGAAGCCACGCCGTGGGACAGGTGCGAGCAAAGCAGAGTCATTGCGATCAGGTAAAACAACACTACCAAGCCATGGGAGAATCCGACGATCACCATTTGATGGGGGTTCGTCTTGCCGATCTCCGCCAACCCGGCATCAATCCGAACGGTAAAATGTAGCAGATGAAAAATCACAAATGCCAAAATGGTCAAACCACTCCAGATCATGATGCGCGAAGAACGACTCGCCTGAACGGTTCCCTCATGGACATATTTCGGTGATGCCGCGCGGTTGGCTCGGGTCAACGAGATGGTGGCGACGACGTGAAGAATCAGACAGGAGAGCAAAACAATCCGTGCGATCCAAATCCCCGCGCCGTGTAACATGTGATGCAGAAATTCCGCGTATTCATTGAAGGCCTGCGCACCAACGAATACCAGCAAGTTCCCCGTCAAATGACCCGCTAGAAACAGGACCAGCACAGCGCCAGTCAGCGCCACAATCAATTTTTTTCCAATCGAGGAATTCCATACCGAACATAACGGGCGAATCGAGGCATTCATGAGTAAAAATGAGGAGAAGATGCGCTTCTCGGGCATACGATACTCATTAATAAATAAAAAACAAGGGCAGAAAATTCACTTTTTTCGGTCTGATGCACATTGTGAGCATTTTCAAAATTAGCTCATATTCCTTCAATATCCAGATCTCGGACTCAAGGCTAACTGCAAAGAGAAAAGGGAAATCATTGGAGCCCTCATGCACAAATTGCTCACATCATTCCGGGTATCCTAAACAGCCAAAAACCCCTTCGACCCGAACTAGCTAAAAAAATGAAAAAATACGCTCGATTTTATCACTGCATTTACCCCCCCTAAGACGCACCGTTTTGAGCCAATGAAAAATGACACCAGCGGGGTTAAGTCGTTACGTCGCCATTCATGACACCCAGCATTTGGTGGTTTTATGGTTGTTTGGTGATGTTTTAACAAGCTTTTCCCCAGGGTTGGATGGAGGGGGGCGCGCAGGGATCGACCGAAGCCGCAACGCTGCCAAACCCTGCGGAAAATTCGCAGCCCCCCATCTCGCCGGCCCGCTCCATTTTTTGCCTGCGCTCTTCGTCGATGCGCTCTACCAATCGGAATATGTCGCTCAGGCTACGTTCCACTTCTTCTGCCATATCTATTGGATCAAGTTCGTTTCGCTTTTGCCGCAACTCTTTATTCGCTGCCTCACTGACTTTATCACAGAATATTAGCCTAGAAGGGAAAATGGAACGGGTTGCAATGCCGTTTTTTACCACGGATTTCACGGATTGAAGAGGATTTCACGGATAAAATGGGCCTGATCTATCAAATCTCAGGCTCACCCAACTGATGAATGCCATGATATTCATCACTCATTCAATATCCGTGCAATCCGTGGTTTCTATTTTCCTATCTAGGATTAGTCGATCACATGACCTCGCTGGATTGTCATATTTCTTTCGCTCTTTGCCTCCGATACGCTCTTTTCTAAACAACTTTCATCATTGGAGTGAAGTAAATGCGCATCGGCAGCCATGCCTTTCATGCAGGTCATCTACCATAATTTTCAAATCGAGATCGCCGAACC
>Ga0315905_10002243_pt1 | contig 20361 bp, 22 predicted proteins | sample LakEriMetagenome_5_FD_203522 | JGI IMG/M metagenome (GOLD analysis project Ga0315905, IMG submission 203522) | Freshwater fungal communities from buoy surface, Lake Erie, Ohio, United States - Buoy 4 MA121 | ecosystem: Environmental > Aquatic > Freshwater > Lake | place: USA: Lake Erie, Ohio...
TCTATAAAATCTCTCCACATATTCATTGATCGAAGTTAGGGCTAGATCAATATCATCCTTTATTTCCCAAGTTTCAGGGGTGTCTTGCCAGCGTACATCTTCTAGCTCTTTCCACACGCTTTGATAATAGTTTCGGGTCTCATTGATTGTCTGCAAAATCACTTGCATGCGAATTTCTTGGCTCTCTAGATTTCCTCGGAGTGGACCCCTGAACTCGGGGCCATCGCTTGGCTGAATGTTATTTTTCATCCAGTCTTGTATGAGTGTGGACTTTCCACGCAAGCCTGTAGGAAGCATGTCACCAGCTCCATCGCCGTCCCAAGAGTCCTGATTAGCAAATGAGGTCGTGACTTCTCTTCCTAAGTACTTGAGTAAACGGTAACCAGCGATCGAATCTGGATCTCCTGTCTTCCCGAATTCAGCGAGGGCTATTCCCGCAGAGACCAACAACTGAGGAAGCACCCATCGGTTTTTCTCGTCCTTCTGGTGAGTTGGAAGTAAGGGGCTTGGGAAGGTGCTCCACCCTGGAACTTGCAGAGTTGGATTCCAAACGCGCACTGTGCGCCCAGCCATATAAATGGAGGCACTTGATTGGACTGTTTCTTCTTTTTGTCGATCTTTCTCCTCCACAGTAAGTCCTTGGCCATGAAGGAAAGCTGCTACTTCATCACTAACGGCCCTGGATTTTAAAGCACTGTCTTCTTGTAATTTCTTGTCAAAATCAATCTCTATTAATCCAAAGAACCTTGCGACAAACCATCCAGTGATGATGGAGCGGCGCATCTGAGTCGCAAATGGAATTGCTTCAACGAGGGGTCTAGATCGTCGTCCATCCCAGAACTGCGCCCATGTGCCCGCAATATTCTTTGATATTGCGACTTGCTCCAATATCGACTCAGTGAGAGGCGCAAAAGCCCATATGGGGGGCAACTCCCAGTTTTTCGACCCACCAGAACGCATGGTATCTAGCTCTTTTGTATTTAAGCCAGAATTATCCGTAGTCGAAGAACTCTGTTTACGAACAGAATCTAGTTGCTCTTCAAGAAAATTTGGAATCTCGCCTTCCAAGATAGCCTTCCCAAAGCAAGTTCCAAACTTTAGGATGATTTCATCCATGGTTTGATCTTTCAAATCATTTGAAATATTTGTAGCACCTACGAGGATGTTTGTATGGCAACCTAAATTGCCTACTTCAATTGGCGATGGTGTCCCAAAATAATGGTAAAGCCGGTGACTGTTCTTGGATAGATAAACAGATCTACTAGCAATCAGCTCATTCATGGTACCTAGTGCATTCATTGAAATCGATCTAGACATTCCGCTGGGAATACTACTAAAGACATCCGGGGTATAAAGAAATGAAATTGCTTCTCGGAGCGAGAATGCCGACGCTACGCTCTTTAATACTTCAGCAACATCCACAAGCAAGCCACTTCCCGATGTGCCGCCCATTGATGTGAAAATGAAAACTTGCGGTGTTACTTCAGGAAGTCCAAAATTTAGTACCTTCGATACTTCTATGAGTTCGGCTAAAGCATTATTCCCTGTCATTATTCTTTCAGAGTGTGAAATTGCCTCTCTTGTTGTCGTTAGGAGAGGAATTCCTGCCTGGCGAGCATCAGCTCGCTTCTGCGAAGGTGACTGATTTATCGGGATAGATTTACTTGGAACACCCCAACCAGCTAGAAACCCTTGCAACTCACCTTGGGGACTTCTTTTTTCAATTGCTGAAAGTATCTCGTCTCGGTGAATACCCATTCGCACAACTGAACAGAATTCTTGTGCGGAGAGCATTGGAGCAGGAAATCCTGTATCTCCAGGAGTGTAGGTTGTATCGATTTGCAAGAATTGCCAAGCCTCGGGAATCCCACCGGAATATTCAGAGGATTCAAGATTCTGCTGCAGAACTTGCTTGATAGCACGAAGTGTTTTTCCACCGGATCCACCTAATCCGATTAAAAGCAGTGGTCGCAGCACATGAGTGAAATCGTTGTGATTTCGATCGAGCGTTGCCATGGGGAGATAATTCCAGTGCCTAAACAGTTATTCAAGCGTTTAACTGATCAGAGTTACTTCTGCAGGTGGATAGTTTTACTCATATCCCCCGTGCTTAAAGTGAAGCTAACTTCTCGACTACCTCTTTAGCTGAAGGATTAGTCATCGCACTTCCGTCTGAAAAGACCAACGTTGGAACGGTGCGATTGCCACCATTTACCTTCTCGACGATCTCTGCCGTGCCTTCAACCTCTTCAATATTGATCTCTTCAAAGGTGACTCCGAGATCAGCTAATTGAGATTTCAAGCGCTTGCAATAGCCGCACCAGGTAGTTGAGTACATAACGAAGGACATGGATTAGGGCTCCTAGTAGGCGTCGCATTGGTTGAGGTAGAGGGTTTCTCCATCGACAACCTCAGATGAATAGTTATATCCATCCATGCATTGCACCCAACCATTTATTAGAGAGTAGATGCCATAAATAAGTGCAATGGCAGTAAAAAGCACAAGAATGATTACGAGAATTCCACGCTTCGAAGTAAAAAAGCTAATCGTTTTATCAATGGCAGCTGCACTCGCCTGTACTTCTTCAGGTGTTGGCCCCAGATTGTCCATTGGTTCGCCGCAGGGTCTACAAAATGGTTTCTTGACATCGACTGTGTACGCCTCGCCAAAAGGACCGCCGGTGGATCTAACTTCCTGGCGATTGGCGAAATAGACATCGTTTCCGCGGCAACGGGGACACTTGTAGATTGGCATTGCAGAATTTTAGCGTAACTATGCGGGTTGCCTAGTGTGTGGTTGATAGGATTTACAAGAGATGGCGCGATAAAGAAGGAAATTAATGAGCTCTGAGGTCCGCACGGATACTATCTTCATTAGCCATGCCAGCGCTGATATTGAGACAGCTACTGAGATTTACGAGCGCGACAGTCGACTCTAGAGTTTGACCTGAGTGGACTTGTGACACATTATCGATTTTAGGGCAGTAAAAGAGTATTTCCTACTTACTCGTGACCATGATTCCAATCATTCCACCAAAGAATCCACACCAGATGAAACTCTTGATGTCCCATAACCACACTGCTTCAGTGCCAAAGATTAACGCGCCAAAGGCCCAGCCAAGAGCCATGCAAAGAATGCGGATTCCAAAAATCTGACTCGTGCTCATGCCCCTATTTTATTATCTTCTGTCCTGATGAGGCGGAAGGTCGGTGGTTTAGGAGCTCGTGTCAGTGCACTCCCCTACATTGAAATCATGACCACGAGAAAACGTAGACGATCAAGCAAGCTGCTGATTTGCCCTGGGTGCGAAGAGGAGGGCACATTGCGCAAGATTCTTTATGGCATGCCCGATCCGGAAACTTTTGATTTTGAAAAGTATGAAGTGGGTGGGTGCGCCATGAACGGTGACGGCAGCGATCCAGATATTGCGTGCAGGGGGTGTGACTGGTCAGGGATAAGAGTGGCGCAGTTTGGGGATTAGCTAGCGATGGCTAGAAAAAGTAATTGAACGCCTTAACAAAAAGGTAGATCACAAGAGCATAAATTATGACCTTCTTAACTCGCCTATAAGTTTTTCTCCAAAAATCTCTCCTGAGCGCCCTCTTGCGCTCTTCAGGAGTTGTATTTTCATCAATCACTTTCAGGGAATTAAAGTGAGCGGCGTAATTCAGCAAGGTGCTGTTGGTAGGAGTGTCTGTTGCCTCTCCAGAGAGAATTTTTTGATCTCTCCAGTACAAGTAATGTTCATAGGAGCAAAAGTAGACTTCTGTACCTTTCCACTTAATGTATTTATCAGGCACTCTTTTTTTATTGCAGATCGAGCAAGGAAATTCTGATTCAGTACGAAAAATCTCTGAGTTCTCTAACCAAGGCACATCGGTGTACATGGCTAAATCAGAGGTGATTGAATAAATGCTCCCTTTTATCTCAACTCCAGTAGTGTCTAACGGTTTATACCCAAGATAGTCCACTACTCGAGTCGGCCCACCCTTCAAGTAAGTGACATTTGCGCAGACGGTCCAATGATCATTTGAAATGTTTGCTCCCCGCAAATTACATTTTCCAGGGGAATAGAATTGGCAATATGCACAGCCAAAACCTCCATTAGGCATGAACTACTCCTTCCCTGCTGGTGTGATGGCTAGACAGTCTTTGACATTCTTGTATTACAGACTGGACATGCACCATTGACCAAGCTGTTACCTGACTCAGCGATCCTGATATAGCCATCGAAAACACGTAAAGCTTTGCAGCTTACGCAATAACCTTCAATTCGCCTTGCTTCCCTGGGAGTGCCATCAGCATTAAGCGGATGTCCGAAGTCTCCTGGATTCCAATCATCTTCGTCATCTTCGTCATCTTCGTCATCTTCGTCATCTTCGTCCTCATCGTCGCCAGCCTCACCACGAACTGCAAGACCTTTTTTTACGCTACGAGCAAGAACGACCATGATCGAAGCAGAGTCACTCTCATCGGCGATGCTGGTAACTAATTCTTCAACTTGATCATCGGTGAGCGTCAGGATCAAGACATCCTCGTACACACGCTCACGGGGAAGCTCCTCATCTAGCGGCTTTGATAGCAACAAAAGCGCGTCTGAGATTTCACCGTAACCCTTGATGCAATCATAAAAATTCTTTAGATCAGAATCGGTGATAAGAAACTGTGGCATTTGTACTACTTTCGTGCGAGCCAGTGATGCTTTTTTAGATACTTCTTTGCCTGCTCTGGATTTACCATGTAAAGGTATGCCCAATACCCCTGAGCTACAGCTAACGCATTCTTGCCGAGCTCTTCGCTCACCGGCTCTTGCCCTTTGGTTTCAATGTTATGGAAGAGGGCACGCATCTTCTTGATAGTTGCCTTAGGTATTCTCACATCATCGCCAACAACCAAACCGGTAACCGTCTGTCGGCGAGGAGAACGCATGATGCGCGTCTTCTCGCTCTTGATCTCGAAATTTTCTTCTCTGGAGATATGGCCAACCGCAGCGATTAGATGTCCAATGTTTTGTTCTTCGCTATTGGATGAGAAGGTGAGGTCATCGGCATACCGGGTGTAGCTCCAATCGCCGGTCAACTTATTGGCATATCCAGCTAAACGTGAATCCAATCGTGACGCAATGAGGTTTGCTAGCGCTGGAGAAGTGCAGGCACCTTGAGGCAAACTGCGAGGTCCAATCGCAACAATTTGTGCGCGTCCCTTAATCGTTACTCTCACTCTTGGTGAATCTGTGCAGAGTAGGGCAAGGACTGTCGATACCCCTGGGTTGTATCCCAAGTGCTCAAAATATCCGCGTACGCGATTAAAGGTAATGGATGGGAAGAAGTCTTTAATATCTAACTTGATGATTACCTTCTTCTTCACATGCTGATTTGCGTTATCTACAATTGATTTCTTTGGACGGTATGCAAAGCAGTATTCAGAAGGAGAAAGCTTTGCGAGAACGTTCTGATTAATCCAACTTTGGGCCACGCGCATTTTTGGCTTAGGTGAAGAGATAAGGCGTGTACCGCCGGCTCTCTTTGGGATCTCAAATCTCGTGTAGTGATCGGTCTCTGTAGCTGCTCGCTCATAACAGAGCCAGACAAGGTCCTCAGTTGTTAGACCCATTGCCTCAGCGATATTCCCCAAACTAACCAATTCAGGCAGGCCACTCTTAACAATCTTGGGTAAGTCCCCACCTTCGAAGGTGAGGCGCTCTGAGACACCTACGCCCAGGAATGGAGCTTTCTTTCGCTTTGCCAATTCCCACGCTTCTTGGCGGATTACGCGATTGCGCTCCTTCTCAATCTTTCGCTCTTCGCGACGAGCCTTAACCATTGCGATGCGTTCAGAACGGATGATCTTAATTGTTGCCGCAAGATTGCCATGAGCGTTTAACTTGGCGCGGATTTGATAAATCTCAGCCATGGTTGGCTCTAAATCCACCATAATCTCTTTGATTTTAGATTGAGTTAATTTACTCGCTGCAATTTCTTGGTCCGTAAGCAACCCTAAACGAATCATCTCTTCCATGACCGCTTCTGCTTTGCCTACTTGTGCAACTCGCTTACGTAGATACTCAACGGAACTCATTTTGAATCACCTACCAAAGTTAAAGCAATCATGTGTCTACAAGGTCCTTGGCGTAATTTATTGTAGTTATAGAACGGACAAGTACATTGCGCGTATTTCGGCCTGTTATCTGAATCCATTTCGAGGGTCGGCTTGTAATCAGTTCCATCAACCTTCACTAGGCCCGATAGATATCGCACGCCATCCTTCACATCATCAAGCGTCTTTGTCACACTTGAATTCTTCGAGAGGATGAGACCGGCGTTAGATTCGCGTGAAGAGTCATCTTCTTTATAGAGGTCGAGTGTTGGGAATAGATCACGCCAGCGATATAAATTGCGCGCTGGATCAAACATTGCCTTTCCTTGCAAACAAAGTTTCTGCAACAAGACTGAGGCACTCGAAACTGAAACACCTATGCCCTTTTCAAGGTCTTTCGTCGTGATTGAGCCTGACTTAGTTAAGAGCTCGAGCGCTGCTGGCATCTTCTCTGCATCTACATTGGATGTCGGAATAAATGAGGAAAACTTAGCTTTTGAAGCCCAATCATTTGAGGTCCATCCAGATAAGCCAATAGTCAGCTCAACATCATCTTTGACGATACTCCAAAACGATGGCATTCCTGAACCCAAGAAATGTACCTTGACTCTATCCGCGCCCACCAAAATATCCTTAAGAACTGTGAGGCGACGGCGACCCCAAATACGCACCGTCTCTTCGTTGTCGCCTTCATAGTTGCACCAGTCATCGACAAATACTTCACCCCAAGGCTCAATCTCTACACGTATCGGCTGTGATGGAGTGAGTCTGAAAACCAAAGAGCGTGGACCGGTCTTCTCTTTCTCTGACTGCAATCTTGCGATGATTTCCGCGAGTGCATCAGCAGACATTTCGAAGGTGATTGGTGCAAGTGATAAAACTGATTGAACCTCTACCAGGCCGCGTACCCACGTCTCAGGAAGCGGAATCTTCTCTTCCTCAACCAAAGCTGCCTCTGTCTGAAAATCTACCGCCTTGAGGCCGACGGACAACGACATCGGACGATAACTACGAACTCGATCGAACTCTCTTTCTAAGAGGAGAGAGAAATCGATGTTTGTTGTTCCCAAACTTGGCTCATCCGCACTTTCAAGCTGAGTGTGTGACAAAAACACTCGAGCATAGATTGACTCATCGCCTGAAAACGCCTCAAAGAAGGTGCCATCTTTTTGAACGCTGACAATAGGGTCCAGAATGATCCATGCTTGACGATCATTGTCATAGAGCCACTTAAAGTAAGCCGTTCTCTTGGAATTGACCAACAATGTAAGGGCACTTAACTGCTCTCTGAGACCTCGGCTCTTAACTTCGAGGATAGATAATCGCTCGTTTAGTGCAGCGTGTTCAGCCATGCGATTTGGTTCACGCTCTTCGAGAATACGAAGGTACTCACCCTCGACCCACTTCTGATACTCAGTGTGATCTTTTTCTGCGGGCTTGCGAATCTTGACCACTGCACCCAAGGCGAGCATTGCTTGTGCAAAAGAGGTTGACGGAATCACCTTGCCAGATAAGTAAACAGGATCACGGTTTAAATCTGTACCAATGCTGAGGGCAGAACTATTTGAAGTTGCTGAGGTAGAGGAGCTCACGCGACGAGAATTTCTCTCAAACATTTTTGCCCCCACTCCACGCTCTTTCAACGGTAACGTCATCAAGAGCGACCTCAGAGAGAGCTATTTGCTTCAGCGCCCAGTTACGATCACTTGCAATAGAACTATGGGCCATACGAATGAGGGTGTCTTTTTCAATCGCCTCTGAAATGTCTTCAATCAATTCTTCGATATCAAACTTGATCTCTTCCTTTACCTGGCGACCCTTGCGACGCGAGAGGAATACCTGACTCGTGAATTCCTTGTATCTCTCTGTGCTGCTGACTAGTTCAAGATTCTTCGAAACAATTTTCCAGGTATCAGTATTGCGATTTTCAACTAAGCCATCAACAACACTTCTAATCACGGCTGGACTCTTAACGGTGGACAGAACGCTCAGTGCTAACTTTCGGGCAGGGCTGTTATTACTATCTAGGGCCATGAGTAATGTTGAGGCGAAGTCACTGGATTCAATTTGCGCCCTTAGGTAACCAAGCGCTGCTTGCTGTGAAACTGGCAGATTACTCTCCAGCATCAAGAGCCAATTAGCGGCGAATTTATTCTCATCCTTTACATACTTGGCAGCTATTTCATTAATCTCGGCGTCGGGTGCGATTATCATCGCTCGAAGCATGCTCGGATTTGCGCAGATTTCAGTGTTGGTCTTTACCATTGAGAGGAAAAATGAGATCTGAGCGGTGGTCATCTTTGCAATTGAAGATGGAGATATCTGATTGAGAACAAGCGCTGGTAGACCAACAAATTTATTCAATCTTGTGGCGACTCCTGCTGGGATTCCTTCAAGGTTCTTCCAATAGAAGGAAGGGAAGCCCTTCCAGCTCATCAAAATGGTTTCTACTTCTGAACCATTTCTGCGCCAGAAAGTCTCCTTTGATTCAGTGGATAGGGCGTTGAGAATATTTAGGATAGGTGCGGCCTGGCCTATCTCCACCGCTGATGTGAGTGCTCGTAGATATGGTGTTCCAGAAGGATCGGCTTGATCTAAATATTCGAGAATGGCAGAGATTCTTTCCCCATTGATCATCTGCTTGCCAAGGACATGCCACGCTAATTCCGAAGCACCCCTTTTAGGTGAATTCAAGAACTGAGCAAAAATCTCAACTGCTACATTGCTTGAAGCCTTGTCAATGAGAGTCGCGAGTGGTCTTGCAAAAAAATCTAACATCTCAGGGTTGCGAATATCCAACAGATCCAAAAGCCCCTGCTCAAACTTCTGACTACTTTTAACTCCATAGAAAATTGCTAAGTCTTCATTGTAATAATAGTAAAGCCTTACAAATTCACTATATGCAGAAAATGGCTGCAATTGCGTCTGTTTTACAACCTGCAGAAATACGGTATCTCTTAGCGGAGGTTCTGTGTAGGAATTATTGCTGATTCCCGTCCAATTTATCCGGAGGAAGTGTATTGCTATCTCCAAATCACGTGGAGAAAGTTCGCTCTTGACGTGATTTTTCATCCATGCATTGATTGCCTGACGGAAGAAATAGGTTGGTTTGCTCACTTCAGCAAGCAGGAAGGCGAGCAGGGTTGGATCCGCGCTATCAATCGCATCAGCAATATCTTTTGCGGTCAGCACGAGCAAAAACTCGGGCATTCTTTGAATTTCAGCCCAAACAGCTTTTCGTACCAACTCCGACTCAGAGTAAAAAAGAGCCTTTATCCATTGCTCGCTCCACTTAATCTCAATCCCAGGGAATACAAAAGAGAAATCCAGCACGTAATGGGCGATAGCTAAATGATTTGCCTTTATATCCGAGAAACAGCGTTGATAAACTGCAATTTCCTCTTCCGTCAGAGTACCAACAAGGTTTTTATCGATTCTGTGCAGATGTCGCTCTTCGCGAGGGGCCAATTGCAGCTTTCTTGAATCACGATCACGTACGGCTAGTTTCGTATCCCCATAAATGATTTTGCAAGTGAGCTGTTGAAGCGATAGATATCGCTCCTCTGGAGTATCAGTTTTTTGATGCCATATATCAGTCGCCCACAACGCATGAGCCTTAAATCTTGTTACAACAATCGACTCATGATGTCGTTCTAGATAGCTGAGGAAACGCAGTGACTTTCGCATAAGGAACTGCAAGGTTTTAAGGTGTGGATATTGGAATCCGACCAATTCAGGTAATGTATGAATCACATTAACTTGGCCGACCCAAGTAGTTTCGGGAATTCGGTTTAAGTGGGAGGCGAAGGCATCAATACGCCCATAGCCAAATCCCAAACTAGCGCTCAAACGTGACGCGAATTCTGGTTTGCTAGCACAAATTTCAGGGAATCTATCTGTAAGAGTCTTCAAAATGTATTTAAATGGGCCAAAGAACCCAACGCTCAGCGGTGTCTTTGCAAGGAAATTAAATAGTAGGTAATGCTCGCTGTCAGTCTGTGGATACCAACCGTCTCGAATTTTTTCAACCAATTCACGGCCTAAAGTAAAGACCTCATCTGGCTCGAACTTCGCCAGTTTGACCTGAAAATCTATCGCCGCAAAACCATATACCGTCATGTAGTTTGCGTATATCTTTGTGTTTTCTGGGATCAAGCCAAGAGGAATGGCATTTTTCCAGTCTGCGCGAATTGATGCCATGAGTGCATCGCCTTCACTCCGATTCAAAACTTTCTTTGTAGTCCATTCTTCACCGTCAAGTGTTGCTTTGAGGTAGTTAGATCCATCTTTCTCGAGGTGCACAAAAACACCGTAGTTATATGAATTTGCGAGTATTACTTGTCGAATGGTGACTGGTTGAAATTCGTAATCAGTTTTTTCTGGCGTGGCATCAGCGCGCTTCCGCTTGAATAACGCCATGCCTAACTCCTTAGTGTTGAGGAGACCTGATTGCCTCTACCTCCTACCTCATGATCGGTATTGATCACTGTAGGCACCGCTCGACGTCCGGCGCCTCTCGTGGCATCGGATTCGCAAGAATCGATACAGCGATAGACATCGGAGGCGCCGGACGTCGAGCGGTGCTAAGTGCTATCGATATCCGGTGTCGATTGTCTTGCATTAGTTCAACTGCGGCGAAACACCGCAGATATGTTGCTAGAGGCAATCAGGCTTCCTTAACTCTCACCCTATGTCGGCGGCTGATTTGAAGTCAATGCAATCCATGGTCAAGGTATGTCCTAACAAAATATGACCGTCCGAAAGGTCCTATGACCATGGATGTCCACCCGAGATTCGCATTAAGTTCCTCTTATGCCAAGATTGCACACCTCGGACTGAATTGGAGCGACCATGGATTCGAAAGAGGATCTCTTTGAAGATGGAATGGTGCTCTATAACCAATCTCAATACTTGGAAGCAATAGCTCCATTTAAGCTAGCCGCAGATGCCGGACATCTCATTGCGGCTGAGAAGTTGGCAAACTGCTATAACAACACTGGGTTTACCGAACTCGCAGTGCCGTATTGGGAGATTTGCCGAAAGGCCAATAATCACAGAGCAAATTCCAATTACGCACTATATCTGGCGGAGATGCCCGGCTCATTAGATCTGGCGATGCAACTGTGGCGAGCAGCCGCCGATGCCGGCGTAGCAGAGGCTGCCTTCAACCTAGGAATTTGGTTAGATGGTCCAGACCAACAAGAAGAAGCAAAGCGATGGTTGAAGAAATCTGGAGAACTGGGATACAAAAACGGATTCTTTGTCTTGGCAGGAATTTACTATCACGCCCATGAGTGGGATGCGATGAAAGAAGCGCTTAAGCCACTTCTTGAATTGGGAGACCCGCGTGCGCTAAAGATGATGGCATCCTACGAACAGATCATTAGTGGCCCACAATCCATGAGCGCCAATCAGCCGCGTGAAAACAGAAAAGATTATGACGATGATCCAAGAAATGCAGGAATTACTTTCTTTTAGAGGGTAATCAACTTCTGACGCGCTAATCCTTAAGCGTGAGGATTTGGTTTTTCGATATACCCTTTTTTCTTCTTCTCTTTGATGAGCTTTGCTACTTCAGCTTCTGCTTCTTCTTTTGTTTCAAACTCTTTCACTTTGAGTTGGCCATCGGCACCAATTTTGCCGAAACGAACCGTAACTGTTTTTCCAATCTGGGTGATCTCCCAGTACTTCTCTGCACGCTCTGACTTACGTGAAGCGTCTACCCCGATGAATTCAAAATATGGCATTTTTCTCCCTTTCGATTTTAAAACTCTAAAGGTTCGGCACCACGTTTTCAACCCTGACCATTCCAAGTATGGTCATGGTCAACGCTCTCGTCTAGGATTTCTCACATGGCGAAAACAATCAATATTTCCTTTAAAGGTGAGGCCGCAGTATTTGCTTACAAGCCGATTGATCGAACAGTCCTCTACGGTAAGCGCAGAAGAATTGCCTTTGATGAGGCTGGTAATGAATGCGCCAAAGCTTCCCTGCTTGCCGATGGATCACTTCTTATCCGAAGTGGAATGACTGCACAGGGTTACTTCACGCCAGAAAATGTGTGGGTTCCACAGGGCGAACTAGAGGCAGTCAATCTTGATGGCTCAATCCCAGAGTTGTTTCCAGCAACGGTTGGCGAAAGTGTCGAAGCAAGCGAAGTAAGTGCCAATAGCGCATCCGTCCATAACGCGGTCGTAGTCCGACTTCGCAATGACAAAGCTTGCACATTTGAAGATATCGGTTGGAACCAAATCACCCGATTAATACCTATCGCAGAAGTCAGTGATCAGATCAAGCTCGGCACTAGCGAAGTCATACGCCGACAAGTGTGGAGCAAGGAAGGTTCTGGAAAGGTAGATGTTCGCAAGCTACTTATCTGGAAGACCAATAAAGAATCTGCCGGTTACCCTGCCTACGTAGTGCACTGGACTGATTACTCATCAACGAGAAAATCACCACTCGATCGCGAAGTCCGCTTAGCTCCAAATGAGAAAGAGGCGGTAAAGATCGCGGAAGCGATGATTGTGGAGAACATCAAAAAAGGCTGGAGCGAAGTCGTTAAATAACTCTCTTTGAAAGGGGATGCATATGTTGAAGCGTTTAGTAGCTGGTGGTTTAGGGCTCGGAGTCGCGGCTTGGGCGGGTATCGCCGGTGTCGATAGCACGACGCGCGATGATGCAGGGCAAATTACGGTGCAGGGAGACTTGGGTGCATTCGTAACTCAACTAGGCGATTGCGTTAATGACATGCCTGAGGCCTCATCTGAAGTCGTAGGAGTCTCTACCGTGACTGGCGTTCCATGCGATCAGCCACATCACTGGCAAGTTATACATAAGGGCGAGATTACTCTCGAAGAGTTCTCAGAATCGGGCGTGTTGCGCGAAACTGAAATTTTATGCGAGTCAGCGCTTGAGGAAATTTTTGATTCTTTCGATGAAGTAGATCTTGATCGCATGACACGATTCAAGAATGCTTATGAGAACTTCTTGTTCCCATCGGCAGAATCTTGGGTGGAAGGTGACCGAACGGTCGACTGCATGATCGGTAGTGATGAAGAGACGTACACGGAATCATTTCTAGGTTAGCGCGCGCTAATTCCTATTCTCGCTCGCCCGATTCCAGTCTTCTCTCGTCTTAATTGAATCCCCTTCAGTCGGAAAAATACTTCTCCTGCTTACAATCTTGAGCACCTTTGAGTGACCGCGGCAGATGAAGCAATATGTTTCCTGGGGCGCACTTTCGATTTTGTGAACACTAGGAAGGTAATGCTTGCAATCTAGGACAAAAATTGTCTGCCAGTAGCTGCTGTACTGCTCGCGAGAGAATTCGCCTGTAAGTACTAACGCAAATGCTCGATCAATGCCCGGCAACCAAGGGAGAGTCCAATCAGCAGCCTTCACAGATTCAACTAAGTAATTATCTTCTTGGTATTGCCTGACCTCATAAAAAGAGGAATCTTCATCGTGCCCCTGGCTGATGTAGTAACCCTGTTGCTCCTTTGGGTCGCCATCAAAGGTAGTCCAATCAATATCAGGTGTGTATTCATCCTGAATCGTTGTCTCTCTTGCAACTTCTTCTTTTCTCGTTCTGCGATAGGTAAAGAAAGAGCCCAGAGCAATAATGATAGCGAGGCGCAGAGCTGTCTCACCCATAGAGTTTGAATCCACTTGGAAAGCCTATTGTGCGCTTACGCGAGAATGTAGGAAGTGACTGGTTAGTTTTCCTGTGGCTGCCCAGAAGATGCTTCAATCTTAAGCCGTCCTTGGATAAGGTATCGATATGAATCACAAGAAATGTGAAGATTGTAAGACCGAATACGAAGATCAAGTCGGCAGAGAATTCGGTCGCTGTCCCCAATGTAATTCAAGATTCTTCACCTTAGTAAATCTGCGAGAAGTTCCTACCTCTTCGATACAAACGGCGGTACCGAGAGTTCCTTATGTCCCACCAAAGTCACAATATGAAATCGAAGAGGAGAAACGACTCCAGCATGAAGAGTCGATGGATCCAGAACTGCTTGTTAGATTTAAACGTCGCTTTCAGTCAGAGTTGGAGGAGATTGCTTACCTCGAGTGGCGTGCAATGCAGCCTGAGTGGAAGTTCCAGGTGAATAAGGCTGAAACAGATCCGAAGTCACAAGCAATAATTGGTGGATTAGTAGGCCCTCGCACAGTTACGGCAGCAGCTGGTGTATTCATAGGTACAACAGTTATTGGCACCGAATCCAATGACATCAACAATGATCTAGGTGGTGAATCTGGAGACAGCGAGGGTGGAATCGCTGGCTTCCTTGATGGACTCTTCAGCTAGATACGTTCTGCTGCTGTTTCCCTGCACTCTGACCGGTCACAATCTCAAAACTTCTTAGTTACTCACCCACGTTTTATTGCTGAGCGCGCGTACCCTTTTCACAGAGCGAATGGGGGAAGCTATGCAAATATTTGGAGCGCTACTGTTTATGTGGGGCGGACTCGATTGGTTTATGAGTACTGACGGTGTAGATGTCTATTACGACTGGTTTGGAATCTATCTCCCTGATGCGATCTATGACATCTCGCACTGGATAGCTATGGGTATGGGAAGTATTCTCTTCACTGCAGGCAGTCAGGGTAAGTAGTTCACTAGCTTTCCATTGCTAAGCGTTTGCAAAACCTAACCCAAAAGTCACGCTAATTAAAGCGACGGCAGCCACTCCATAAAAGGTTCCAGCAGCGTGCGCTAGATGAGCAACTCTGCCCCTTCCGCGATAGTCCAGGTAAAGCGAAATAAAAAGGTAGCCAAACGCGTACACAATTCCTGGAACAGCAATCTCTGGTGGAAGAAATAGCAGAGAAACCTGGAGGTTTGGGTCTGAAATAGCCGCACCTGCAACAACTGCTGAGATTGCTCCTGAAGCACCGACTGCGGTGTAGCTCGGGTTGTTCTTATGGCGAATCAAATCGGGGATATCAGCAATCACAATGGCGCTGAGATAGATGAGAATGAACGCAAGCGGAGCATTTAATCCGTATGCATCAACCAAGAATTTCATCAGGTACTCACCAAAGAAATAAAGTCCAAGCGAATTGAGAAGAAAATGTCCGGTATCGATATGCCCAAAACCTGATGAGAGCAATCGGTAATACTCTCTATTGCGAGAGATGTGATACGGATTCATCAATATTTTTTCGAAGAACTTGTGATTGCGAAGTGCGACGAAGGAAATTACAAGCGTGACACCAATAATCGCGTATGGGAGGAGTTTCAAATCCTCTGTTAATGGCTCTCGTAAGACAATAACTGCAAGAATTGCGATTGCTGAGAGCAATAAGGTGGTGAAGTTATAAATCCCGCGAGAAGGTGAAGAGGCAGAAGCCACTTTCCGTAATGAGCGGGGCTTGCGCTTCCATCTCTTTTTCTTCGATTGCTCATATCGAGCTTGCGCTGCCCAAAGATCAACGGGAGGCTCGGGGAGAATGTCTTTACCGACTAGATACTCATCCCTTACTTTGAAACCTTTACCGCAAGCCTTACATCTCAAATCGTAGGCACCAATGAGTGCACCACATTCACAGTAACGTTCTACTGACATTTAGATCTCCTCGTACTTATTCTGCATGTAATGGCGTATCGAAAAGAAGATCATCATTGCGCCGATCGCCAGGAGTCCAAGAGCTACGAGGTCCGAATTCATTGCGCCAGATGGATTTGATCCAACGGGGTGGCAGGTGAACTCATAAATCGTGCCGCCGGTAACCGTGATTACGTGACACTCCGGGCGGGTGAAAATGTAGAAACTGGTAGCAAGAAAGGTGCCGCTGCCAACTAGCCAAACAACTAACCAGAGAACCATAAGAGAATGTTAAGCCCGAAGACTCCACAACTCGGCTAATTAACCTATATCTACCTTGGTGACAAGACCTTGCATTACTGTGATGGTTACGCGGTCTACTCGGAAATCTTTAGTGAGCGAAAAGGACTCGTCGTCTCGCTGTCCAACTCGGAACTGCCATCTAAGGCTGGCAGCACATTCTTCAGCCTGGGCTTCGTTCATTCCGACTAAAGTGTTGGCACGAACTTGGCTGATACCTGGATCTTTATCGGCAGCTGCAACTGAAGGACACACTCCTGGCTTGAGATCAGCAGGTGGCTTTACGGCCACGGCTTTGCTCCAGACGAGCTTGCTTCCACTTTTAATGCAGGTGTACTTCATACCTTTTGCGGTAGTCGTTGCCTTGTGCTTAGTGCACTTTGCTCCGCTTTTCACGGTCGCATGAGCAGGTGCGACACCAAAGAGTGAGACTGCAATGAGGACCGCCAGTAATTTGCGCATGAGTTCATCCTACCTAGTGATAGCTACATTCATGGTTGTTGATGTTGCTGCGCGACCTTGGGCTCCTAGGAATCTCCACAAAACAGTACATGTACCAGTCGAAAGCGTATTCACAGTTGCTCTCGTGTAGATACTTCCACGATCCCAAGTCTCCACACCTGTCACAGAACATGTTGCAGGAGTCTGAGAAGTGACTTCAAGTAGGTGTCCAAGACTAAGGAGTCCAAAATTTTGCCCATTAGCAAAAAGTGTTGAGGCTACGAATGTGTATGACTGCTTACTTGCCAAAGTGAGTCCAGCAACAGAGCTCAAACGTGAGTTACGAACCGTGGAGCTAGATATGTAAGGCGTAACCACCATCGCCGCGTCAACCGGTTTTGGTGCCGTCGTAGGTGTTGGCGTTGGTTTTGGTGTTGGTGTTGGTGTTGGTGTTGGTGTTGAAACAGGATTTAAATCAATCTTCCCTAGAACCCTGAATCCAGCCTTTTTCTTCCATTCATCAATTACATCGACATAAACGGTGTACTGACCTGCCAAATAAGTTGAGCGTGTAGCCCAGCTACTCTTGTAAACACCATCCTTCTTACTGCCTGATGCGAGAATTCCATCAAATGTAGTAACGGTGAAACCGCGTGGATCGGTCAGAGTGAAGATCACGCGAGATATTCCAACATCATCAGTTGCACGGACGCTAACTTCAGGAATAGTCGCCCCAACAGTAATTGGCCCCGGAGAGATGTACATCGAGACAATTGCAGGTACAGACTTATCAATTGGCGTTGGCGTTGGCGTTGGCGTTGGAGTAGGCGTTGGAGTAGGCGTTGGCGTTGGAGTAGGAGTTGGCGTTGGCGTTGGTGTTGGCGTTGGAGTAGGAGTTGGAGTAGGAGTTGGCGTTGGCGTTGGTGTAGCTACTCGTAAAGTTTCAAAGGTTTGGATCGGGCCCAAAATTTCTGTGCCAGTTGATGGTCCCGTGTAAGGAAGCATACGGACTCGGTAGTAATAACGAGTATCCGATGTCAGACCTGTAACCGCTGCATTCACTGTGATATTTGAAGAACCACTGATCGCCTTCGGGAAGGCTGCGACCATTGTTGTACCTGTGGTCAATGCTGGATCGGTTCCATAAATAAAGAATGGATATGTATTACTTCCCATTGGATTTATCGTCGAATTAAGGGTGATTCCATTTGCTAAGTTCTTATTTGCGTAAGAGTTTTGGATTGAAGGGGCCTCTGGGTTCATAATCGCGTAGTAGATAACGCTCTTTGTCATTCCAGATGCACTCCGTGCCACAAATTGGAAGTAGTAACCCCTTCCAGGAAGTAAACCTTTTGGCTTTGCAATCACTTTCACATCAGCTTCGCCCGTAATTGGACTCTCTGCGATTGCAACCTTTGTGGTGCCGACCGTAAGCGACTTTTCGCCACCATGAATCAGCTCGACGACGGTAGTTTGCCCCTTTGGATTTACTACAGCTTCAAATGCCGCCGTTGAAACGGCTCTACTTAATGGATTTGCTGAGGCAACAACCACCGGAGGTAATCCTGGCGCTACCGGTGTATCAAATGTCATCACTGATGAGTGAGTTGTACCAGTGGAATTAATTGCAACAACTTTGTAGTAGTACTTCTTTCCTCCATCAAGGAAGGAAACACTTAACGTCACATTTTGGAGAGTGTTTCCGGTGCCTAAGATGAATGGAGTTGCGGCAATATTGTTGGTATTTACCTTGAACTATGGATCTGTTCCGTACATGAAGCTTACTTTTGTCGAATCATTGCCGGCTTGAGCGCCACCATTAAGTGTTGCGCTGTACGCAGTGATATCTGTTGCCTGAGAAACAATGGCCGTTGGTGCAGTCTTTGGGGGCGCAAGAGTTGTAAATGATCCGGTATTACTGACTGTGCGACCTGATTCATTGACTCCGATAATTCGGAATGAATATGTCACTGCTGCGCTTAAACCGGCCAGTTTCACAGCTGCAGTTGTTGGAGCTTGTCCTTCAATAACGCCAGGAAGAACCGGTGCTGTTAACTTAGTGGCAAAAGTTGGATCTGTGCCATATTCGAAACTCAAGGTGGTGGATGCAAACCCTGGGTTCACATCGATCAACACTTCAGCAGACTCATGCGTAATGTTTGTAACGCTTCGCTGAGCAACAACAGGAGGAACAATTGGAGCTCCCCCGTCAGTTGGAGATACATACAAAAGTTTGTTGACGGTAGAAGCCTTCAAATTGGTCAGCGCATTCTTCGTTGATTCAGCATCTAAGTAGCTAGCAACCTGTGCAACAGATGCACCTGGATTTAGCCCAAGGTAAATTGCAGCAGCGCCGGCAACATGTGGGCTTGCCATTGATGTTCCGCTTGCAGTGTAAGTAATCTCTGGATCACCGATCCACGCTGAAACAATTCCTGATCCCGGTGCGAAGATATCAACGCAACTACCTTGATTTGAGAATGTGGCGGGTACATCAGCAGAGGTAGTTGCACCGACTGTGATCGCACTTGGAGCACCTGCTGGAGATCGCGTACATGCATCGGTTGCTTCATTTCCTGCTGCAGCAACAACTGTGATTCCGGCATTAGTTAAACGAAGAATCGCTGCATTCATTGCAGCAGAGCCAGATCCACCGATACTCAAGTTCAACACTGCTTGGGTCTTTGGATTTGGATTCTCGGGACTTAAAATCCAATCAAGTGCTGCAATGACTCCCGAATATTCTCCGCTGCCGGCGCAGTTCAACAAGCGAACTGGAACTACGCGAGCATTCTTAGCTAATCCATATTTCGTACCTGCAGCGGTTGCAGCTACGTGTGTTCCGTGACCATTGCAATCCACAGTGCCATTGCCATCATTAATCGATGAATATCCGGAGCTAGAAATGCGGCCAGCCAAATCACTGTGCGGATAAATTCCAGTGTCACCAATGTAGATAGTCGCTCCCGCACCTGCACTGCGATATCCATAAGCACTGGTTGATCCTGCTAATCCAACTTTCTCGCGCTGATCAACGCGATCTATTCCCCAGGTAGGGGTAGGCGTTTGTGTGTTTTGAATAGCAAGACCCAGAACAGCGCGGTCTTCTTCAATAGTTAAAATATTTGGAATTCTAGTAAGAGCACTTGCCACGAGTTTTGGAAGTTCAACCGTAAAACCATCAAAGACATAGTTGTAGCGAGAGTGAATTTTTCCACCGGACTTGACTACCGCGGCCTCTACTGCCGCCTTGGTTGCCGGCGTGACTGAGATGATGTACTTCGCTTTTGCACCAAGGTCTATCGCAGAAGTCGGGACCATTGTTGTACTGAGAGAGAAAATCGCTAACAGTACGACTAAGAATGTACGGACTTTTGCCTTTGATTTAATAAACATGAGACCCCTTGGATTGGTTCTTTTATCAATTCCAATAGGTACACCGAAGTTGACCAATCAATTTATGCAGAGCTGATGGGTGCCCAAGGGGTCGGGTGACTGGTCAGGTGCAGGAACGATCGACTGACGAGCTCGATCGGGTTTAGTTGTTCCTTACATATTCTGCGGCGTGAGGAAAGCCATTAGCTTCTAGCTTCTCTGCCATTTCAGCCTTTACAGCCTTAACAACCTTGTGTGTTCCATCGCAATTCTTCTCTTCATCTCTTGTGTATGTGCAAGTACAAGCGCCCATTGCAATTCTCTTTTCCTCTAGTTGTTAGACAAATCTTACCTGCATTCGGCAGGGAGTGTGCGGGAAATGAAAAGAGCCGAGGTATTTAACCCCGGCCCTCCTCATAATCTGTTATTACTTAAGCTTCTTCTGAATAGAGATCGTGGCTGATCATTATTGCTGAGTCCATATCTTTATTCTTTTCCATCCATGCCTTCATCGCAGCGCTTTCGCCGATAGCGTCATTAACAATTCCGTTATCTGTCAGGCTCTTAAATGTTTGAATAATGACGATATGTCCGACA
>Ga0315905_10002246_pt1 | contig 20351 bp, 9 predicted proteins | sample LakEriMetagenome_5_FD_203522 | JGI IMG/M metagenome (GOLD analysis project Ga0315905, IMG submission 203522) | Freshwater fungal communities from buoy surface, Lake Erie, Ohio, United States - Buoy 4 MA121 | ecosystem: Environmental > Aquatic > Freshwater > Lake | place: USA: Lake Erie, Ohio...
GGGCTGGAGCGGATGATTCTGCTCCTGACCGGGATGCAGAACATTCGGGATGTGATTCCGTATCCACGGTTTCCGGGCAGCGCGGAGTTTTAGGCCGCCTGCAAGCTCACGCCACGTCGGAGGCGGACGGTCCTTTCGCTTCGGCGAACCCGCCCGATTTGTACTTCTGCCAGTAGGCCGTCAGGTCGCTACGGACCTCGCCCAGCAGGAAGTACAGACCCAGCACGTTTGGGAAGGCCATCCCCAGGATCATCATGTCGGAAAAGTCCAGCACCGATCCCAGGTTGCTGACGGCTCCCACGAACACAGCTGCCACGCACAGGATCTTGTAGACCGGAGTCAGCTTGCGACCGAACAGGGTCTCCCAGCAGCGTTCACCGTAGTAGGCCCACGAGATGATCGTCGAGTAAGCAAACAGCACGACCGCGATCGCCAGCACATACGGGAACCACGAGACCTCGGACTTGAAGGCCCGCGAGGTCAAAGCGGCCCCTCTGAGCCCCTGATCGACGATCCACTCGGAGTTGTTCCACGCTCCGCACATCAGCATCGCCAGAGCGGTCATTGAGCAGACGACCAGCGTGTCGATGAACGGTTCCAGCAAGGCCACGATCCCCTCGCGGATCGGTTCGTCGGTCTTCGCGGCACTGTGGGCGATGGGGGCGCTGCCCGCTCCGGCCTCGTTGCTGAAGCAGGCGCGGGTCACTCCAATGACCAGCACACCGAGGAATCCCCCTTCGATCGCCTTCGGATTGAAGGCCTCCGAGACGACGAGACCGATCATCGCGGGCACTTCGCCGAAGTGCCGCACAATGATGTACAGGCAGGCCAGGATGTAGACCGTACACATCCCCGGCACCATGATCTCGGCCGCTTTTCCGATCCGCTTGATCCCGCCGATGATCACCACAGCCACCATGGCTGCCATCACAGCTCCGTACAGCGGATAGAACGTCGACTTCATATTGTCGAGGTCGCGGTTGACGACCTGCAGCTTGTCGAGGGCCGAGTTTAGCGCAGCTTCATCCTCGCGCTGGGCGGCCTCGCGAGCCTGCTTGTTCAGTTCTCCGCGCAGCTCCAGATCGTCCTGCTGCAGCATCTGCAGCATGGCGGCGCCGGACTGGTTGACCTGCAGCATGTTGCCCCCGCCGAAGCTGCCCATGATGCACAGCACGGTGAAGAACACCGCCAGAGCGGACCCCAGACCGCCGAACCCCTTCTTGGCCAGCCCCAGCTTCAGATACCGCATCGGACCGCCGAGGACCGAGCCGTCGGGATGGACCATTCGGTACTTGACTCCCAGCGAGCATTCGACGCACTTGAGCGTCATGCCGAAGAAGGCACTGAGCATCATCCAGAAGAAGGCCCCCGGCCCTCCGTTCGACATCGCCAGAGTCACCCCCGCGATGTTGCCCAGGCCCACGGTCCCCGACAGAGCAGAGGCCAGTGCCTGAAAGTGATTGACCTCGCCCGGTTCGGCAGGGTTATCAAACTTGCCGCCGACGCACTCGATCGAGTGATAGAAGCCCCAGAAGTTCACGAACCGCAGGAATACGGTCGCGACAACTCCCCCCACAGCCAGCCACAGCACGACGATCGGGATCCCTCCGGTTGGTTCGGTTTGGATCTTGCCGCCATCGATGACGCCCTTCTGCTGGAGCGTTTCGACCTGTGTGGCAGTCAGGTAGGTATCCTGCTCCAGCAGTCCGCGCATCGGGCCGACCTTGGCAAAGACCTCTTTGCCGTCCCGCAGTGTGCGGACGAACTTGTCTCCGTCACTGAGCTTGGATGCTCCTTGGCCGGTTTCGATCGGCTCGGAGGGGACTTTGACCTTGATGACTTCCACGTCCTTACCATCCAGCTTGCCCCAGCTGAAGTGTCGCGGTTCGCCAGCGATCGTCTGACCGGGAGTCAGTTCGCCACGCGCCGCGAAGATGCGGATCTCGCGATCCGTCAGCTGGAGAGCTCCCGTTCCTTCGCCCAAACGCTGGAAGGGACCATCCGTCCCGCGGGGCCGCGTGTAGACGACCTGGTGGCGATAGACGACGTAATCCTGATTCGTTTGAAACAGGCGGTGAAACATCAGCGACTCGACGACCGAGACCGCTTTGGCGAACACGCCGTCGATCTTCTCGGGCAGTGTCTTCGGCGGTGCATCCGCCTCCAGCGTCTGACTCGCCGCAGCTGGAGTACTGGCGGGGGCGGGGTCTTGCGCGAACAGCCAGGTTCCGGTGACTCCCAGAACCAGAATCCCGACCCACATCAGGCGAGAACGAGCGATCAACGACTTCATGCCGTAATTCCTGCCAGCGAATGAATGGTCCGAGCGAGGCCCCGATCCTATCGAAGTTCCGGGACAGCATCCACTTGCCGGGAGGTGCAATAGGTGCAATCCCTCTTGGACCCGGCTACTCGGACCGCAGTGCCATCAACATGGGCAGGCGGGAAACCTCTCGCACCGCAGCCAGCGACGAGAGCATCCCAGCTGCAAAGACCGACAGGATCGTCAACCCCAGGCCCGGCAGCGAGACATCGGCCCCGATACTGAGCAGGTGCGGAGCCATAGCGACCGCAGCTGCGAATGTGCCAGCGATCAGACCGAAGCTGAGTAGGAAAGCGTTCTCCAGCAGAACGACTCGCCGCAGCATCGACGACGTGTAGCCCACAGCTCGCAGCAGAGCGAGCTCGCTGCGGCGCTCCCAGACGTTGCGCATCATGACGACGCCCAGCCCCACCGTCCCGAGGAGCAACCCCAGCCCGCCGAGAGTCTGGAAGGTCGAAAGATACGTGTTCTGCACGGAGAGAAAATTCGCCAGCCGGTCCGCAACCCGCTCGGCATCGAAGCCGACATCGCCCAGGTCGGTTTCCAGCAGCGTGGTGACCTGCGGAGCTGCGGCGGGGTCGACCTCGATCAGGAAGTACCGGAACCCAGGCGTATCAGGAAAGAGTCGCAGCAGGTTCGCTTCGGACATCAGGAGGACCCCCTGAAACACGCTGCCATCCAGCATGCCCCGGACAACAAGCGACTGCTTCCGGCGGCTCTCGTCTTCGATCTCAATCGTCGAGCCGATTCCCTTGTGCAGCGAGTACTGCAGGGTGTTCATGTCGCCGAGGACGGGGATGGGGGAAGAGGAGGGCAGTGGGGAGTGGGCAGTGGGGAGTGGGGGAGGGTTCTTGGTTCTTGGTTCTTCGTTCTTGGTTGGCTGATGGCTGATGGCTGATGGCGGATGGCCAGACTTCCCTTCAGGCTCCCCTCTCCCTCTGGGAGAGGGGCTGGGGGTGAGGGTTGCCGCAGTGTCTAACGGGTTCCCTTGTCCACGCCCCTCTTGCTCTCTGGCCCTAGGCCCTAGGCCCTCAGCCCTAGGCCCCTCTAACAGCTTCCACGGCTCACTAACTCGCGTATCGGCGAACTTGAACCGTCCCTCGCGCGTGAACTCGTCGATCACTGATTGCGGCACGCCTAGGATTGTCGGCAGCTGAGTCTGATACAGATTCAGGCAGCTGGCGTTCTCGCCGGGGCGCATCCGCAGGGAGGTGATCTTGATCTGCTGCAGCAGCGCTGTCTGCTCGGGATTGGAGCGGAGATTGACCCCGGCCTTGGTACGGCCCGATGGGGTGTTGAGGTCGTACAGAACCGGCTGATTCGTCTCAGCCACCAATGTGAAACCGCCATTTCCCGAATCGCGGCGCGGGGCCTCGACGGCGGGGTTTCGGCGTCCCGACGCGACTGCCACGACCAGAAACGTGGCTGAGGCGATCAGGCTGGCTGTCAGCAGCGAACGTGACCGATTGCGAGCGGCATTCCTCAAGGCCAGGCGGGCGAGTGCGGCCCAGCCCGCACCTCGCACAGCGACTGTGCTGTCCGCAGCCAACCAGCGTGCCAGAGCAGACAGACTAGCCACGAGTGCTGACAGCCCGCCGACGAAGAAGGCCACCGTGCGAATTGAGAACCCGGCGAACGCCTCGCTGGAGGGGACGAGACCGAGGATGCCCGTTACGAGAAGGAGGGAACTGATCCCGGTGGAGATCCAGAGGGTCTTCTGGCCGGAGGAACGTGCTGGCAGTGGGTAGGAAGAGGTTTGATTGGTGGCCGCCAGTCCTCCGCCGAGAAGCAGTGTGCGTGGCGACGACTTCCTCAACTGCCGCGACGTGCGGGCAATCAGAATCGCTGAGATCACCACCGCGATCAGCCAGCCAACGAGCAGACTCATGGGGCTGACATGCAGGAACAGCGAACGCGTCCCGACCGCACCTGACCACCAGGTGGTCAGGCCGTAAATCATCAGACCGGCATAGAGAATCCCGCCGATCGTACCGAGCACTCCGCCGATGGCTGCCAGAGTCAGCCCCTGCGTCAGCACTTGCCGCCCGACGACCTGCGAGGTCCAGCCGACTCCCATCAGCAGTCCGAACTCGCGGCTGCGGCTTTCGAGCCCCAGGCGGAACAGGAGCGACACGAGCAGCAGCGCAGAGGCGATCAGAAACAGACTGAACCCGAAGAACAGCCCCGTGAAGTCCGTCGTCCCTTGAGCCGCCATCAAGCCGATGTACTTGACGGGCTCAACGCCCAGGCCTGTGACCTGCGGCTCCAGGCGGGTGAGCCATTCTTTCTCGAACATCTCCCGGAAGGAGTTCAGTTCGACCCCCGCTGGCGGCGCAATGCGGAGCGAGGTCCGTTTTCCGTAACGGCTTTGAAACAGCTCATCAGCAGCTGTCAGATCCCAGAAGACCTTGGGCGTGGTGCGGTACGGTTTCCAATAGTCGCGGTCGCGCTGGGTGATCCGGTCCTTCTTCAGCGGAAACGGCTCACGCCACTTGGTCGGGTCCTCGGCATCCGAGATTCCGGCGACATACGGCACGAGCCCCGGGTCGCCGGACCCCTTCGAGAGTTTGACGATCCCGCTGATCGTGGCTGTGCGCGTCAGCTCGGGAAGCTCGCCGGTATCGCCGACGACCTTGTAGCGTAGGGTCACTGTCTCCCCGACCTTCACGGCCAGGTCGGTCGCGAGCCAGTCGTTGATGGCGATTTCGTGGAGACCCTGCGGGGGGCGGCCCTCGGCGAAGTCGAGGGGTTCAAAAGAGGGCGAATGGCTGATGGCGGATGGCAGATGGCCAGTGGCTTGGCTCTCACTTCTCGTCTCTCGTCTCTCGTCCCATCCGACTCCCGCGGAGATCGGGTACATCGAGAATCTGCCGGTGTCGCGCGGGTTCTCGATCTCGGTGAGCAGCGAGATCAACACCGGCGAACTGGCCCAGCCGTTGTCCCTGGCGACCTTCTCCGCAGCTGCGATCGTCCCGTCATCGAGCAGCATCCGCTCGCTTTCGAGGGACAGATACCCGTGATCCGCATTGGGCAGCAACCGGAGCGACAGGTCCTGCAGCGTCAGTTGGCGATGGAGATGCTCGGACATCTCTTCGGCGAACTTGGGAGACAGGCGATCGGTCTCGTGGGGAGCTGTCTGCAGGAACAGCGCATTGATCCGCGCGGGCTTTTCGGGCTCTTTCCGCCGCTTCGATTCGGGGACGTACTGCAGGTTGAGCTGGGTCTGCAGCTCCTCCAGATCGACGAAGGCGTTGAGCGGCAATTGTTGGCTGGGGTTAAGGCCGAACCGTCCGGGCATCTCGTCATCTGTGAAGATCCGCGAGATCTGTGTCGGCAGTTCGACGACGGTCTCCTCGCGCTCGCCCAGCAGCGCATCGCGGGGAATCGTGGCGGGGATTTCGACGACCAGCGAGACTTTGTCACCGACCTTGAGCTGGAGTTGCTCGGCGAGGCGGCGGCTGATCGCCATCCCGGTGGGGGGAGCTTCGACCTCGGCCAGCTTCCAAAACGCAGCATCGACGCCGTAGACCTCGACATGGCCCGCCCGCCGAGAGCCCTGAAACTTCGCATGGCCGGTCTGCACGCTGCCGGCGACGATGATCGCGGGGGCGACTGTCTTGAGTTCAGAACCGGAGAACTGAGTGGCCAAGTCCTGACGAAAGAACCGTGGCCCGCGTACGACATGATCGACCTGACCCAGCCGCTGCAGAGACAGAGTCCGCAAGCTGGCCCGGACCGAATCGCCGACGATTAGAGCCCCACTGATGACCGCAGTCGCCAGCGCCACTCCCACCATGACCGCCAGATTCGAGCGGGCAAAGTGCCGGACGGTGGACCACCAAAAAGAGCGAATGGTGAACATGCGGGAATGATATCGGAATCGTGTGGATGGTGTTACGACGAGGGGACTTCGGGGAAGTGGGCAGTGACCGAAATGGCGCCTCGTCTCCTCCACTGCCCACTGCCCATCTTCCAACTCCTCTTCTCGAAACTCATCAATATCTCGATACTGCCGGTTCAGCGTCTCAAGGATGAGTTCGATGCGGCCAGGATGGCCTCCGGTGAATGCACTCGGCGACGGTCTGGCGGTCTCCTCACAGGGATTGCCCGTCCGACGGGTCCATTGCGTCGGGATGGCAGGCAGCGGGATGCAGGCGATCGCCGAATGGCTGGTCGCTGCGGGTTGGCAAGTCTCGGGCTGTGACCGTACGACAACGCCCGCGATGATTGAGCATTTTCGGACGCTGGGAGTACGGCTCGACCTTCAAGGCGAGACCGCCCAGCTTCCGCCCCAGCTCGATCTCCTGATCTACAGCCCGGCGGTCCCGGACAACAACGTCGAGCGAGTGGCTGCGCGAGCCCGAGGGATTGCAGAGCTGTCGTATCCGCAGGCGCTCGGCGAGCTGATGCGCAACCGGAATGGCATCTCGATCGCCGGGACACATGGCAAGAGCACGACCACCGCCCTCGTGGGTCATCTGCTGCGACAAGCGGGTCACGACCCGTCGATCGTGTGCGGGGCTCGGATGCTGAACACGGGGCGCAGCGGGCTCTGCGGGACGAGTGACTGGCTGGTGGCGGAGAGCTGTGAATATCGCGGCCACTTCCTGGAGCTTTCACCGCGTACCGTGGGGATGCTGGGGATCGAGCCGGATCACTTCGACTGCTTTCCGACGCTGGATCGAGCAATTGCGACCTATCGGGAATTTCTCACTCGGGTGCCTGATGACGGCCTCGTTGTGGCGAATCTCGATTGCGAGGCGACGACTTCGATTGTCAGTGACCTGACAACGCGCAAGCGGTTCGTCTCGACCACGAACGAGCAGGCTGACTACCTGGTCACGCGCATCACCACAACAAGCCGTGGGCTCTCGCTCTCGTTGCGACTGCCGGATCAGCAGGTCGTCGATCTCACCTGCCCGCAGACGGGGAACCACCACGCGATCAATATCGCCACAGCTGTGGCGCTCGCCCTGGAATCGGGGGCCAGTCTCGACGCCTGCCGAGCTGGTTTGGCGAGCTTTGCCGGGATCAGTCGGCGATTTGAGATCCGTCTAAAAGCCCAGGGGGTGACCTGGGTCGATGACTACGCCCATCATCCCACAGCTGTGCGAGCTGTGCTGGACGCCGCCCGGGACCGGTTCCTGAATCGGCGGATCTGGTGTCTGTTTCAGCCACATCAAATTTCCCGAACTCGTGAGCTGGCCGGGGATTTCGCCAAGGCGCTTTGCCGCGCGGACGGAGTCCTGATTCAGCCGGTCTTCGGAGCCCGCGAGTCGGGCGAGGCAGAGCGAATCGAGCTCTCACGTCAACTCGTCCGGGATGTGGCGGCGTATGGGACGCCCTCTCATTTCGTGGGCGACCTTGACCATACATGGACCACTTTGGAGACTCACCTGCGGCCCGGTGACGTCGTGTTGACCGTTGGGGCCGGGGACATCGACCGCATCTACCATGAGTTCACTGGACGACTTCGCCGCCATCACGCTTCGTGACGAGCCTCTGGCCCCGCTGACCTGGATGAAGGTTGGCGGTCCGGCCCAGCGTCTCATCCAGCCTCGATCAGTCGATGAACTGATCGCGGTCGTCAAGACGTGTCACGATCACAATATCCCTGTCCGCATGCTCGGCGGTGGATCGAACCTGCTGGTGCGCGACGAGGGCGTCAGCGGCGTTGTGATCCGCCTGTCCCATCCGGTGTTCTCGCAGGTGTCGGTCTCCGGAAATCGGATCAAGGCGGGCGGCGGGGCTCTGCTGTCGCACGTGATCTCGGAGTCGGTGAAGGCTGGCCTCGCAGGGCTCGACACTCTCGTCGGGATTCCCGGCACGATCGCGGGAGCCCTCAAGGGGAACTCCGGCGGTCGCAACGGCGAAATCGGCGAGCATGTCCACTCGGTGACCGTGGTCACCGCCCAGGGCGAGAAATTCGTCCGGCAGGGCGATGAGCTCGTGTTCGAGTACCGTCGCAGCAGCATCAATGAGCTGTGCGTCGTGGAAGCCGAGTTCGAGCTGACTCCCGGCAATGCGGATGAGATCGCCGAACGGATGCACAAGCTGTGGGTCATGAAGAAATCGACCCAGCCGCTCTCGCATCAATCGGCTGGCTGTGTCTTCAAGAACCCGCGCGGCCTGAGTGCCGGGGCTCTGATCGAGCAGGCGGGCCTGAAGGGGATGAAAATCGGCCTGTGCGAGGTCAGCGACCGCCATGGGAATTTCATTGTGACGGAGCCAGGAGCTAAGTCCTCCGACGTGCTGAAGTTGATCGATGTCATGCGGGCCAAGGTTTCCGAGGCTCATGGAGTCGACCTGGAACTGGAACTGCAGGTCTGGTGATTGTGCCGCTGGTTTCGCTGGTCGTTCGCGACTGATCCTGGAACCTGACACAATCTCCGTATGGATCGACGTGAACGAGTCTTGATCGTGACGGGGCGGCTCGCCGAGGCAGTGGTCAGACAGACCGCATCTCAGGTGGAAACGCGCGCGCGTGTCGACATTGAAGTCCACGTATTACCCATCACGGTCGCAGCTCTGATGCACACGACTTGGGTCGAGCGCAAGCTGGAGTGGTCGCCCGATTGGCAGTTCGACCGCGTCCTGCTGCCCGGGTATTGCCAGGGAGAGACAGCTGCGCTCAGCCAGCGATACGGCGTCCCATTCGAACGCGGCCCGAAAGATATTCTCGACCTGCCGGAGTTCTTTGGACTCGGGAAACGAAAGCCCGCTGATCTGACTCGTTACGACATTGAGATCCTCGCCGAAATCAATCACGCGCCGCGCCTGACACTCGACCAGATTCTCAGCTTGGCGGAGCATTATCGACAATCCGGAGCCGATCTGATCGATGTCGGATGCATTCCCGGAGAGCGGTGGAACGGAGTCAGCGGGACGGTGAGGGCCTTGCGGGAAGGTGGCTTCCGGGTTTCCATCGACAGCTTCGATCCCCAGGAAGTCCGCGACGCCGTCGAAGCTGGGGCGGAGCTGGTCCTGAGCGCCAATCTCACGAACATCGACTGGGCAGTCGAGCTTCCAGTCGAGTGGGTGCTGATCCCTGATGAGACACGCTCGCTCGATTCGTTGCAGCCGACCATCGATGCGATGCGCTCGGCGGGGCGCACGTTCCGCATCGATCCGATCCTCGACCCGGTAGGTGTTGGATTCACAGCTGCCATCGAGCGCTACGCCGAGGCCCGGCGGCGCTGGCCTGACATCCCCGTCATGATGGGGATCGGCAATGTGACCGAACTGGCCGAGGCCGATACCGCCGGCATGAACCTGCTGCTGGCCGGTCTGTGCGGAGAGCTGGGGATTACCTCCGTTCTCACGACCGAGGTCGCCAACTGGTGTCGCACTGCGGTGAGGGAGTTTGATATCGCACGGCGGATCGTCCGCTCGGCCCTGGAACAGGAGACGATCGCCAAGCACCTCGACTCGTCACTGGTCATGCTGCGTGACCCGAAGCTGCGCGAGTACGGGCAAGCACCGCTCGATTCGCTGGCCGCCCAGCTCAAAGACCCGAACTACCGGATCTTCGCGGAGCGGGGTGAACTGCATGTGATGAACCGCGACGGCTACTGGCGCGGGACCGATCCCTTTGAACTGTTGGACCAGATGGCTTCGGCAGGGCAGGAACTGTCCGCTTCGCACGCGTTCTACCTGGGTTATGAAATGTCGAAGGCGCTGACGGCGATCACGCTGGGGAAACAGTATCAGCAGGATGAAGCCTTGCGGTGGGGGCTGGCAACGCGTCAGGAGGCGAGTGCCCTGGAGCGGCGACATCAGACCCAGAAATCGCAGCGGAGACTGGAGACCAGTCCGGAGGAGTCTCCGTGAACCTGGGTATGGAATTGAACCCCTTCCCGACTCTCGACGACCTGCTGCCCGTGTTTTCCCACTGGCCAGGGTTGGTGGTCTTTGACAGTGCGAAACAATCGCATCCCCTCGGACGATACAGCTACCTGAGTGCTGATCCGATCCGGACTTTTGAGATCGCGAATGCGGAGTACGGTCTCGATCCATTTACTGAGATTCGCGAAGCTCTAACGGGGTTCTCTTCCGGGGCGATTCCGGAACTCCCGCCTTTTCAAGGGGGAGCTGCGGGGATCCTGTCGTATGAGCTGGGCAGGTGCTTTGAACAGCTCCCGGATGTTCCGCATGATGAGTTGAAGATTCCTCATCTGGCAGTCGGGGTCTACGATTGGGTGATCGCCTGGGACCACCAACAGAACCGGTGCTGGATCGTCTCGACAGGTTATCCAGAGACCGACCCACGCTCTCAACGAGTACTGGCTCGCGAACGTGCGTTTCGAGTCCTTCGAGCTATAGCCGACAAGCCCACAGCCCCGCCGTTTCAGCGATCTCCACGCTGCGCTCTCACTTCAAAGTCATTCTCCGCGGGCGAACTGCCTCAACTGGGAAGCAACTTCTCCCACGAGACCTATCTGGCTGCGGTCGAGCGCGTGATCGAGTACATCCGGGCGGGAGATATCTTTCAGGCCAACCTTGCACAGCGACTCATCTATCCGAGCAATGAGGCTCCCTTGGAACTGTATCGGCGGCTGCGGCGGTGTAACCCGGCTCCGTTCGCGGGGTTCTTCTCGCGAGATGATTGGGCCATTGCCAGTGCCTCGCCCGAGCGATTTCTGCAGCTCGTCGACGGAGTCGCAGAGACTCGGCCGATTAAAGGAACGCGACGACGACACTCGAACCCACAGACCGATCTGCTGGTCGCCCAGGAACTGCATGAAAGTGAAAAGGATCTGGCTGAGAACCGCATGATCGTTGATCTGCTTCGAAACGATCTGTCGCGGGTCTGCCGGGCGGGCACGATCCGTGTGCCTCAGCTGTGCGAGGTCGAAACGTATGAGACAGTGCAGCATCTGGTCTCGGTCGTGCAGGGCCAGCTGCGAGACGGCCTCGATGCGTGGGATCTGCTGAAGGCCACGTTCCCTGGCGGCTCGATCACGGGCGCTCCCAAGGTGCGGGCGATGGAGATCATTGCCGAGTTGGAGCAGGTCGCGCGTGGGCCGTATTGCGGGTCGCTGTTCTATGTCGGCTTTGACGGGCGGTGCGACAGCAGCATTCTGATCCGGACGTTCGTCGTGCGGCGCGGCTGGGTCCAGTGCTCTGTCGGCGGGGGAGTGACAGTTCAGTCGAAGCCGGAAGAAGAGTATCGCGAGACCTTGCACAAGGCGGCCGGCATGCTGCGGGTCTGGTCGCAGGAATCGAGTCGAGGAGCGGGCCGATGATCCTGCTGATCGATAACTACGACAGCTTCGTCCACAATCTGGCCCGCTATCTGGAAGAGCTGGGCGCAGAAGCTCGGGTTGTGCGGAACGATGCAATCACGGTGGCCGAAGTCCGGGAGCTGCAGCCGCAGGCGCTGATCTTGTCCCCGGGCCCGTGTCGGCCCGATGATGCGGGGATCACACTGGATGTCATCCGCGAGCTGGCGGGGGAGATCCCGATGCTGGGTGTCTGTTTGGGACACCAGGCAATCGGCCAGGCGTTTGGGGCTGTGGTCTCGCGGGCCCGGGTGCCGATGCACGGAAGGACATCGCCCGTTGTGCACACCGGCAGCGGGCTATTTGAAGGCTTGCCCCGGCCGCTGATCGCCATGCGGTACCACTCTCTGATTGTCGAGCAGGTCCCGCTTCCGCTGCGCGTGACAGCTCAGACCGCCGATGGTCTGGTGATGGCGATCGAACACACCCAGCTGCCGATCTGGGGCGTTCAGTTTCACCCGGAGTCAATCCTCACGCAGTGCGGGCATGCACTGCTGGCAAACTTTCTGCGTCTGGCCGGTGCTCCTTGCCGGGACTATCTTTCGAGAGAGTACCAGCCCCCGCAAGATGACCCCGACGACTTCTTTCGCCGCCAGATCGAAGACGATGCGAACCCGCTGCTCTAGGCGCGGGATCACTTCGTAGCCGGTGTCTGCGGAGGAGCTGTGGTCGTCGCGGTCTTGGGCGCTGCTGGGCTGGCCGGTGCGGCGGGCAGGATCAGAGAATCGAACCGCGGATTGATTGCCCGGGTATCGTCGTTGAGGCCTTCATGCGAGACCCGGCACTTCACCACGGGCCGGACCCACTTGCCACCGTATTGAGAAGAGACTGCAGGATTACGAGTGCGGAACGGCTGCAGATCGGTCGTGATCTTCTTCAAGGTCTCGGCGTCCAAGTCATCCAATCCAAGCTTTTGGGCATACCGCAACTTGCCCTGCGCTGAGTTCGATGCCAGCAGCAGCGACCGGACTTCTCCTGCCGGGTTCGCAGTGTATCCGTAGACAAAGTAGTCGATGGTGCCAACGACCTTGGACAAGTCGCGCTGGGGAGTCTTTCCGGAAGGCGTTTTTCCCGATCGAACTTCGGTCTGTCCGGTGAGGACCGCTCCGGCTTTCTCCAGTCCGGGAATTTCCGGGACATATTCGAGTCCGCCAGGCAGGCCACCTTTCTCGGAGGCCAGGCCAGCGATACCACCGGTTCCCGTCGCGAGACTCCCCGTGTCCGCATCCGGCGTCGTAGTCGCCAAGTCGACAACTCCTCCCAGGGGAGAGCCATTGCCCTTTCCTCCCAGAATCGAACCAAAGTCGCCGCCGCCGCTGCTTCCAATGCTGCCACCACCACTGCCAGCGCCACCGGTCAGGCCGTCAGTGACTGACGCAAAGCCGCCGATCGAGCTCTCCAGATCGCCTCCTCCCCCTCCTCCGTCACCACCGCCACCACCGGCGTTCGTGACGATGCCAGCGACGCCTGCCAAGTCACCAATCGAACCTTCGAGTGAATCTCCGCCAGCTCCTCCGACATCGAATCCGCCGCCGCCACCGCCGGAAGATGTCGCGTTGACCAGCGCCCCAAAGGCGCCCATGACGTTCTTTCCCTTGAAGGCCTTTTTCGTGACGCCGGTCATCACTCCCATGATGTCCTTCAAAGTCACCTTCGGACGGTCAGCAACTTCCTTCTTGATCTCTTCCGCGATCAGGTTCACATCCATGCCGATCAGCAAGGACGACCCGGCTCCCGCGAGTCCCCAGCCAAACAGCAGGATCAGCATCTTGGTTCCCGGGACCTTGGCCAGCATCGTCGCCCAGGTTTCCCCTGGATTGACCACTGCCATCAGGCTCTTGCCGTCCTTGACGCACAGGAAAGACGCTCGCAGGTGAGCCGCCATCGCCAGCCCACCGCAAACCAGGAGCTGGGTCACGGAGACCAGAGCGCGCTGGAGCGGCTCTCCAAACAGGAACCGCGATGTGATCGAACCGATAAAGATCCCCGCACAGCCGATGGCGAGGGGGCCGACCCACTCCGGAAGTACGGAGATCAGATCGGGAGGCAACTCCTCTTCATCGACAGTGACTCCGGTCCCATCGAATCCGGCCTTGGGAAAGTAACCGCACTCCGGACACCAGCTGGAATTCCCCCAAGGAGCGGATGAAAAGCACTTTGGGCACTCTTCGCCCGGGCCGGGCTTGGCTCCGGGGACGACTTTCGGTTTCGCAGCTGCAGGTGCTGGTGCCACGGGTGCTGCAGTGCTGGCGACTGGCGCAGGCACTTCGGGAGCGGCCTCGCGCCGGGGGGGCGGTGCATCTTGCCCGACCGAGCGGAGCATCTCCAGAAGCTGCTCCTGGACTCGAACGACATCCGGGCGAACTTCGTTGGCTGTGTCCTGAGACATGACTGGAATTCGGCTGAGGGTGGCCAATGAGATCCATGAGAAGGAGTACAACACCTTCCGCATGTAAGCCTAGGTCACGATTTCGCCGAAGCAGCGACGTTTCGAAAAATCATCATTTGGGCTGGCCGGGCAAGTCGCCCCGGGTCGCCTAGAGCATTCTGCTCTACCGTGTGCGGGCGGATGGAGGCAGATCATCGGCAAAGTCCTCGCAACCGCCCGCGAGGACCCGCACACTCATTCGGAAGTTGCTCTAAGGAGCGACTGCTCCCACGTATCCTTTGGAGCCCGGAACCGGGTTTGGCACATTCAAATCAGCACCGGCCTTCAAATATCCGGGATTGGTGGGATCGACGGAGGTAAACGAAATCGTGGCCCCACGCTGTCCGTCACCCGCGAAGACGTCTAATTCCTTCGAGTCGGGCTCCTTTCGGTCAGTCCGGTTCAGCCTTCTTCCGTCAGGACCACCCAGCAGTTTGTCAGCCAGTCCTGTCAGATCACCGCTCTCCAGCACGACATCGCCAGTCTGGCTCCCGCTGAACAGCAGCTGTTGGAGCCGGAGATTCTTGCTTTCATCGCCCGGGAGCTTTGCGAATGAGATCGCCTGTGCATTCTTATAGAACGAGCAGTTGGTCAGGGCGACGTCATCAATCAGGCCGCCATCGAATCGCACTCCGGATTGACATTGAGCAAAGATCGAGTCCGAAACGACGGCATTCCAGAAGAACCCAGTCACCTCCAGCCCTGACTTCAGCGGGCCTACGATTCGGCAGTTTCGGAGATGAACGCTCTTGGTGTTTCCCGTCAAAGAGACCACGCAGCGGATTCCGCTCGCCGTGGGAACATTGGCTGTGATCCGCAATCCATCAATCAGAAACTCCTGGCCGGCTGCTCCACTCAGGTTCTCGAGTCGTACCGCAGTCTCAGTAAAGTTCTGCACCTTGAGATTCAAAAGCCGTGTACTCGGGCAGTGGCCCACGACAGAGACGGCCACAGCAGCTGAATTGCCGTCGAATGAGACTCCGTCGATGGCGAGGGTATCGACATCTTGCAGTGTGAGCGCAGGCTGTTTGCCGTTCCCCTTGATAATCGCTGGGGAACCATCGGACTTGATGGTGACGCTCCGGGGGAAGTAGGTCGAGTCTTCGTTGACAATCCGGACCGACTCGGAAAACGTCAGTCCACCCTTGAGCAGAATGGTGCGGGCATCGGTCTCCGTCAGTGGTTGAAAGTTCTTGCGAACATAGTTGATCGCTTCACTCACCGTCGCGAAGTGCCCTTCTGGTCCGACTTCGATCACAGCCACTTCGGGAGTGACCGGCTTCATCGGAGTCACTGGAACGACCGGAGCAACGGGAGCCTGAGGGGATTGGTCAGGAGCAGTCGCGACCGAGGGAAAGAGATCGTCCCGAAAGACCCAGAATGCCGTTGCCAGGATCGGCACCGCTGCAAGCAACAGAGCACGCACCAACCGCTTGCCGGACTTGGGGCTGGTCAGCGCGTCGAAACGAGTTGCTGGCTTCTTGATCTCCTGCTTGACCGGTTCGCTTTGCGCCGGGGCGGGCACTTCCGCATCCAGATCGAAGTCGAGAGGCCCTTCCGGGACGGGCTCCTCCAGGTTCAGCAGGTTCGGGTCGAAAGCTTGATCCCAGGCCGACGGCTCATCGATCTCGACGGGAGTTGGACTACTCACCTCAGTCGGGGAGAGGCTGAGCTTCGCTGTTTCTTTCGCGGCCTGATTGAGCTTTCGGGAGGAACTGCGGCCAGCCTTGGAATCACTCGGAGAAGGTGGCGCAGCTTCGATGTTCAGGTCGTTGAGGAAGCCGAATGGGTCTACCGCTGCGTCGGGACTTTCCACAGGGGCGGCCGGGATGTCCGGCTTACCACGGACGACGCTTGAGCCCGTTCCAGAACGAGACTTGGTTGCAACGGTCCGGACCTTCGACTTGACCCCACTGTCGGTGGCGTGCGCGACCGGAATTTCTGCAGCTTTCTCGGAGGTGATCACCGCGGCGGGTGCCATCAGAGCCGGCTTGGCTGCAGCGACCGTCTCTGCAGGGGATCGCTTTTGCCAGGCTGCCAGCGCATCGGCAACTTCTTGAGCCGTCTGATGACGGTCCGGTTCCTTCTTGGCCATCATCTTGTCCATGATGGCGATGAGTGAGACCGGAACATCGGGACGCTCTGCCGTGATCGGCGGAGCCGGTTTGGTCTGGTGCGCGATCAGTCGTTGCGCGAGCGATCCCGAATTAAAGGGGGGGTGCCCCGTGAGCAAGAAGTAGAGTGTGCAGCCCAGGCTGTAGATGTCGGTCCGGTGGTCAACCTTGTGGCTGTCGATCGCCTGCTCGGGCGAGATATAGTCGGCAGTCCCGAGGACTTTCTCATCGTGTTCCACGGTGAGCGAGGCTTCTTCATCGTTGAAGAACCTGGCCAAGCCCAGGTCGAGAATCTTGATCACTCCGCCCGGGGTGAGCAGCAGATTGCCAGGCTTGATATCGCGGTGAACAAGTCCTGCCTTGTGCGCATGATCGAGCCCTTCGGCCGACTGCCGGATGTACTCGACGGCATCGGCAACCGGAATCGGACCCTTCTCCTGCACCAGTTCCAGCAGACTCTTCCCCTGCACGAACTCCATCGAGAGGAAGTGGATATCGATCCCGGCATCCTGCGTCATATCGACGTCGTAAGCCCGGACGATATTGGGATGATCGAGCGCCGCGACCGCCTGTGCTTCGCGGTGGAACCGCCCCAGATAGCTGGCGTCATTGACTCGCTTGGCAGGCAGAACTTTCAGTGCACAGCGGCGCTTCATCACCGTATGCTCGGCCAGGTAGACGGAGCTCATGCCCCCTTTTCCCAGCAGCGACAGCAGGCGGTAACGCCCGAGGAAGAATCCTTTGTGCTTGCCTTGCAGAACCTTTTCGGCCTGCCAGACCGTCAGCACCTTATTGCGGACGAGAAACTCGGCAAAAGGCTTGGCATCCACGCCAGCGGCAGGATTCGTGGTGCGGAATTTCTCCAGCGCGGTCGCAACCTGTCCTTCGTTGAGGAGGTTGCTCCGTTTCAAGACGGCCAGAAACGAATCGAGCGTAATCTTGATCGCCATCGCGACTTCGGACGTTGCGGGGCACGGTCCGCGGAAGTCTGAACACCAGCTTCCCGTGTCACACTAACATCCGATATGCATCGATTCCAGCAGTGTTCTGCTCAGAGTTCGATTCCTCACCAACTGTCGGACTTCGTGTCGTGACAGGACCACACACCCTCCCAGTCGCTGTGTCCGGCAGATCCGACAGAGAGGTTGAACTCGCTGTAATGAAACGAATCCGTTCAGACTTACGAGCGAATTCCAACGGCGCAATCCGAACCTCGGCAAATGCCAAGAGGGTCGCAGACTGGCTGCGACCCTCTTGGCGGAAGTCATGGAATGTGGTCTAGAACCGCTTTTCGACACCGAGGTTCCAGCGGGATGTGTACCACACGTCGCGGCTCGGCCGGATACTGGGCTCAAGCGGGTAACCCTTCCAGTCGATCGATTCGCCGGCCCGGGCCACACTTCCGACAAATGTGATTGTGTAACCGCAACGGAGGACGGTGTTCTCCAGGAACGGCAGATTCCGAACCAGGGGAATCATGTCAAGGATCTCTGCCTCAGCCATGAACGTCTGCTCAAAAAGTGGAGAAATGTGATTCACGCTGCGCTTGCTGCGGAACCGGGCATCGTCAGCCAGCATATCAAGCCCGTTACTGAAGAGCAGAAGGCCCGACTGGTCACCAATGTTGTTTCCGTGCTGTGAGTAATCTTCTCGGTTACCCATCAGACCGACAACTGATTGTCCCCACACCTTGAACTCGTCTCCCTCTCCGAAGTCGTATCGCAGACCGACCTGTGGACCCGCCAGATTCGACCGCACGTTGTTTGTCAGAGTCGCCTCGTACATGTCGTAATTGATCTGGATGGAGTTGGCATCGGGACGGTAAGTCGCAGCTGCGGTGTTGTTACCACCACCGCCGCCACCGCCTCCGCCACCTACCCCAACTGAGTCATCCAAGCTGTAGCCAAACCCGCTATCGATCCCGCGGAAATTGAACTGCTCAGTGATGTTCATATACCGGGCACCAATCAACGGTCGCAGCTTGAATGCCGGACGCTGGACGATCGGAGTCATGTAGTAGTTGGTGTCGCCGCCCAAGACCTGCGTCTTCACGTCGTAGTGAAACAGCAGGTCATATTTGGCGGTCCCCAGATTTTGGGCTCCTGCAGCAATCTGCTGGAATCCCCAATCGAGAGGAATCGCTCCATTGCGAGTGAAGAGCAAGCTCCCGTCCAATGACAGGATGAGGTCCTGAGTGATGTCGATCCCGTTGATCGAGTCCTGCCCCATCGTGAACGAACTCTTGGCCGGTCCAGTCCAGAATCCGCCGACTGACCATCCCGAGCCATCTTCGTTGAAGAACCCGAACTGGCCCTGCAGTCCGTAGCTGTCAAGATCTCCCAAGGCGTCGAGTGAGCGGATCGGAAACAGCTGGTTGTTTGGCAAGGAAACGGCGGTTCCGTTGGCAGGTTCCAGCCAAGGATACGGCCACACCCGCCGGTCAATGAATACGCTACTTACGGGGATCGTCGATCCTCCTCCGCCGCCCTGGTTGTTACCAGTTCCGGTTCCAGGTGTCGCACCTTGATTGTAGGTCGGAATGAAGACGCCTTGAGGCCCGCCAGTCACATGATCGTAGGGAATGTAGTCGGAGCCGAGATGGTCATCGCTGGGGCCCTGGACACGGTTATATGTAACGTCGAGGGAGCCGAACCATTCGCGGTCTTGCCACAACATTCGCCGCATCCACAGACCGTTTCCATCCTGATAGGTCTGGTCCCAGCCAATGTTCCCCATCTGATAGGGAGAAATGGCCGGATACGGCTGGTAACCGCTGGGAACTCCCTGCGGGTAGAGCACTCCCGGGTCATTCGTCCCGTAGGCAGGCTGGAACATCGGCAGCTGACCCCCATCCTGAGCCATTGCCGGCCCGGCGGAAGCAGTCAGCAGCAGAGCGCTGGCCACTGTTTTGATCCAATGTGGGAACCGCATCAGAGCGTCCTTGCCATCGAGTCGCCAACTTGCGTTGGCCGAATGCGTCCGGGACGTGATGGGTGACGTCGCTGTCACCCACCAGATTCTCCCCAGCGCTGCCCCGAAAGGCGGGCGCATGTGGATAGCCCTTGCCGTAAGTATCGGTTGGGCAACTTGTCAAACTGTAGCGGTTGTTCGGAAGACTCCGGTTTTACTGGTTCTGCCGTCGGCAATAACTGCCGGTTTTCGGCGAGGACTCTTCGATCTGACAAACTGGGTAATGTCTGCGCAGCTGAACCGCCGCCCGCCTTCGGCGTTTCTCGCTTTGATCTTGAGGCGATTTCGAGATTTTGACTATCACTTCGCTCCCCCCAAGAGGAGCGCGACCTGCACTCCTCGGACCGAATCGGTCCCACAAACTCCCCTTCACATCTTGCTCCGGAGGCGACCATGGTTCGCCAGCTTGTGGCTTTGCTCTGTGGAATGCTGGCCTGTACTCCCGCAATCGCGGCAGTCACCCAGTTTCCGTACGAAGCGGTCGTTCGAACGGACAATGCCGCTGTCCGCTGTGGGCAAGGCAAGAACTATTACGTGACATCCCAGCTGAAAAAGGGGACCCAGGTCTTTGTCCATCGCCACGATCCGGGTGGCTGGTCGATGATCAGCCCGCCGGAAGGGAGCTTCAGCTGGATCTCCGTCGATCACGTTCAGGTCGCGGCGCCGGGCACAGGAACGGTCGAGTTGCCGGAAGGAGACACGAGCGGTGCTCCCGTCTGGATCGGCAGCGAGCAGGGGGATGAGCACTCCGTCCGGCAGCGTGTGTTGCGATCGGGTGACACTGTTCAGATCCTGGGTGAAGAGAGCTTCGACGATGGTCGAGGTTCTCGGAAGTTCTACAAGATCGCTCCGCCACCGAGAGAGTTTCGCTGGGTGAAAGGGGATTTTCTGCTGCCCGCGGATCCTGCTTTGCGGCAGGAGGCTCTCAACGATCCCTATGCCAACCCACTGACTGCCGATGTGGCTCCCGAGGACGAACTCGATTCCCAGGAATCCGAGTCGTCGGCTCCCGCTTTGAAAGTCGCGGAACGCGAAGTTCGAGAGACCGACTCCAACAGCCCCAAAGCGGCCCTGCGAGAAATCGATCGCCATTATATCGAGATGATGGAACTCGACCCGACCCAGTGGGATATCGATGAACTGGTCCGGTCTTACCAAGGATTGGCTGCCACAGCTCCAGAACTGGCACCTCAAATCCAGCAGCGGGTGACTGCCCTGGAGCCCCGTCGCAAACT
>Ga0315905_10002247_pt1 | contig 20334 bp, 15 predicted proteins | sample LakEriMetagenome_5_FD_203522 | JGI IMG/M metagenome (GOLD analysis project Ga0315905, IMG submission 203522) | Freshwater fungal communities from buoy surface, Lake Erie, Ohio, United States - Buoy 4 MA121 | ecosystem: Environmental > Aquatic > Freshwater > Lake | place: USA: Lake Erie, Ohio...
GATCGCCACGGGGCTTTAGCAACCTCGATTTTCGGAATGAAGGGTCAAAATCTGCTCAGAATCATCTCATCAATGAGATTGAGACGGTCTCAATCGATTTGTCCCGGCTTGATCAGACCTTCCCTAAAACGCTCTTTTCTCGCTTAAGTTTAGCCTGGACCTATTCAGCGCTCAAGCACCATTCAGCGGCGATCGATACTTGCCGGGAGTGGCTCATGCTGGAACCGAAGAATCCTTTGGCAATGATTTACCTTGGGATGGCATTCCGAGACGCTGGCCAATTTGAGGAATCGATCACGGCCCTACAAAAAGCCATGGAACACTTCGGGTCGGATATTTCTTTTATGTCTCATACTTTTGTACAGAAAGCCTGGACTTATCAGAACTTGGGCAGTTACGACCTGGCCATAGCTTCCTGCGGGCGATCAATCGAGAAGACCCCAGGCCATTCACCAGCGTACAATCAACTTGGTTGGCTCTATCATGATCTTGGCCTTGATGAAGCTGCAGAACGCTCGTATTTGAGAGCCATCGAGCTTGATCAAAAGAACTCAGCCGCCCAAAACGATCTTGGTTCTCATTGCCGAGACCTGGAGCGATGGCAAGAGGCCGTTGCCTGCTTTGAGAGGGCCCTTGAGATTTTTCCCAAAAATTGGGCAGCGTTGAGGAATCGGGCACTGCTCCACCTGCTGCGCGGGGAGCTGGAGCGGGCCGAACAAGACATCCGAAGCGCTCTTCAAGTGAATCAATACTTCGCCAGCGCCAAATTGCTCCTGGGTGTGCTTCAAGCCCTCCGCGGAGATCTGATCAGGGCACAGACCACCTGGCAAGAGGGATTGATCCTCTTGCCAGAACACGATCTTCGTTCGCGTGTCCATCGAACGCTCTACACGGTGGCGTTGGGCCAACCGGAGCAGGGGCTTGCCGAGCTCCAGCGGATCCTCGAACAGGAGAAGCCACCGGCGGGGCTGTTGCGAGATGTCTTGCAAACCGCTCACTTGCTGCAGCGCTGCCCCGAACCTCTGCCAGGCCTGGCGGAAGCCGTTCGCCTGCTCGAAGAGGGCCGGGAGAACGCACCCGTGTTCGAGCTGAAACCCCAGGCAACGGCCTGAACGCCGGCAAGCCAGCCATGATCCTCACTTGCTGTGGGGCGCCATCGAGGAATGGGATCGTGTCGCGTCGCTCCCGCTGGCCCCAGAGATGGAGCGCAGGTGTCTGGCGCCGCCTCGGCTAGTGCGTTCCTCCTACGCTGCTGTCTATGCCGCGAGTTCCGGCCATGCTTGCCTCGTCCAGCCCCCTGGAGCTGCGCGATTCGCAGGGCCTCCCCGCACACCTCACCCTTCCCATCGCCCTCAGCGGCCGCTTGCGCCTCACCCCCGAGGAGTTCGCCGAGGTGTGCGCGGCCAATCCGGATGCGGTGCTGGAGCTGGCCGCCGATGGCTCCCTGATTCCCATGACCCCCACCGGCAGCGAAACGGGATCCCGCAGTGGCGAGCTCTTTTTTCAGATCAAGGTCTGGGCCCGCCTCAGCGGCAAGTGGAAGGCGTTCGACAGCTCCACCGGCTTCCGCCTGCCAGACAACTCTGTACTCAGCCCCGACGCCTCCCTGGTGGCCCTGGAGCGTTGGCAGTCCCTCAGCGCCGAGGAGCGCCGCGGTTTCGCGCCCCTCTGTCCGGATCTGGTGGTGGAGTTGGCGAGTCCGAGCGATGCAGGCCCCCGGGGCCTCACGGCCCTGCGCCAGAAGATGGCGGCCTATCAGCGCAATGGCGCCAGGCTGGGCTGGCTGCTGATCCCGGAGGCGCGGGCGGTGGAGGTGTGGGGGCCTTTGGGGGCAGGTGCTGAGACCCCGCCGCGGATCGCGCCGGCTTCGCTCCTCACCGCTGACCCTCTGTTCCCGGGTCTGACGATTGAGCTCGAGGCGATCTGGGCGGCCTGAAGTGAGATGGGGACCGTCGCTCCCAAGCGCCACCCAGCTGGCGCCAACGGTCCAGGGCCTCCGCCCGGCCCTGCGCTTTGATTAATGGTCTTCCCCATCCTGAAGAGCCGGTTTCCTCCCTCAGCCCCCTTGCAGCTGACAGTCCAGCTCCTCCCGCAGTTGGCGGATCTGGGCCAGCAGGTGCTCCCGGGAAGCCGGCAGTGGCGTGTCTTCTGGCGAGTAAAGCGCTTTCACGGCAAACTCTCCCAGCTCCAACAGATCCTCCGGCAGCGATACACCGGCCAGTTGTTGCAAGCGCCCCAGGTCATGGCTCAGGGGCGGTTGGCCATCGGCCAGCACAATGAAGCCCTTGAGCAGATTCTCCACGCACTGCTGGGCGAGAAAGCCCCAGTTTTCCTGCGCGAAGGCCGGATCCAGGCTGGCGGCGAGGGAGTGCTCGTGGCGCAGGGCCAACCGAAGGATGGCCCGGGCATCCTCCTCAGGGGGCATCGAGGGTCCTCCCCTCGCGGTGGATGTGGCCCAACACATGCCAGCGGGATCCGGCCCAGTGGGCGGAGGTGGCGGCATCGGTGATCAGCAGGTCGAGGTCGACGGGCAGAACGGGCAGGAGCAGGGCCCTGGCGCGGAAGCGCAGGGCCCGTTCCCGCTCCGGCGTGAGGGCGCCAGCGACAATCAGCAGCAGGTCGAGATCGGAACTGGGCCGGGCCTCTCCGCGGGCTCGGGAGCCAAAGAGCACCAGTGCGGGCGCCTCCGGATCGCGGCCCAGCTCGGAAAGAGCGGTGGCGATCCGCGGGGCGTCCAGCCCCGGGCCAAGCTCCAGCGGGGGGACGGGGCGCGCGGGCGACGATTCCAGGCCAGTGGGGGAGAGCGTTCCCATCGGGAGAAGCGTAGGCGGGATGGGGGATCGGGGCCAGGCCGCCAGCCCGTGGCAGGCGCTCTCCAGGATCACGGGAAACAGCTGCCCGCGAGAGGCGAAATCGCCTCGGCCCGAACCGGGTGCCAAAAGGCGGTATCGGTGTGGCGCACCCGAACCTCGCGACGCGCCACCAGTGGTTGCCGCGCCAGCGGCCAGCCCCGCGGCGCCAGCGGATCCACCTCCGAGCGGCGGCTGGCCGTGCTCCGCGTCCAGCCGCCAAACAACCAAAGGCCTTCTGGATGCCGCGGTCGCCATCGCGTACCGCATCGTGGCTCTGGTGGCGCTCATGCGCCGCGCGGCCCGCTCGGACATCCCGCGCTGTCGATGATCCGTCGGCCGAAACTTCTCCTTACCTCCAACGGCTTCGAGCCCTACGGCATCGACCTGAGGATGGAGCGGGCCGGATTAGCGCGAGATGTCCACCGTTACCGTCTTCCCCTTGGGCGATGGCGAGAGGGAGGACCTGGCGTGATCTTCCTTGCCACCCACGCTGGGCTCCCACGTCGTGATCCCCTCTGCGGGAGCCCTTCCTCGATGATCCGGCCGAGCTGCGCGATGCCGTCCGGCTGGGCTGGTTGCTAATCCCTTGGGAACGGTGGTGGAGGTGTGGGGGCCCCTGAAGGATGGCGAGCGGGGCCGGCTGATCGAGGCGGTCACGCGGCCTAACGACCTGTCCATTGAACAGGGTCTACACAGGTTCACCAGAATGCCCTGCTCCTTGGCTATGTCCGCAACGCTGTGGCGGTCGAGTGCTCGTCTCCGATATCTGACATCAGTTTCGACAGACTTATGGCAAGGATAAAACCATCATCTCTATCGGGTCCATTGATGAACAGACCATGGAAGGGTAGGAGAACCGTCAACTTTCTTTACAGGGGTGGGGGCAAGGGAAGACACGAGGGGTCTAATTGTAAAATGTTGGAATCTTATTTCGACACCGGAAGCCCCACAGTCATGAGCCAAAGTGCGTTACCTCCAGATCAGTTCCTTTACAGCCGCAAGGGCCCATGGCCCCAGCCTTCGCCCGCCCATCCGTTGCTCGAGGCAATGGAGGTCCTCAACATCCCGCCGATTGAGAGTGCGCTCTGGAATGCGACCATCGGCGAGCGCTACCTCCAAACCCAACTGAACTATCAGGGGATGGCGGCAGAGCTGGCCGTAGCAAAAGCTCAATACACCACGCCCACCGACCAACACTTTCAAGAAATGATGTTGGAGTCGTGCTTTCAGCGATTCTTAAAGCCACTATCTCGGCATGATCGAGACCTGCTCGCCCACCAGACCCTCGCTCCTGGCACGGTCTTCCCTGATTACAAATATGACTTCAGCGCCATGGAGCTGGTGACACCACTTGAAGGGCTCTTCTGTGCCCCAACTAGGCTCTTTATTGCCGGAACCCCCAACACCCAAATGTCTTGCGTGGCCATCGCGGTGGGTTCGATTCTGATTCAACCCCACGACCCCGCCTGGGGATTGGCCAAGGTGTATGCGATGCAGGGCGCCTCGTACCACATTCTGTTTGTAGTGCATCCGGCCCTGCATTTCCCCATGGACTCAGTCAATGCCATCACGAAGACGGCTGTCCCTTATTCTCACCCCCTGTTCCAGCTGTTGTATCCCCACACCAGTTATACACTGGCGCTTGACAACGGGGTGCTGGAGTCTGAATTTTCGGTGGTCAACGAGAATGCTAGAGGAACATGGTTTGATCCTTTCACTGGTAACGCTTACAATCTAAAGCTACTCTTTGGCGCTGGCTATACCGGTTTGCCGGACAAGCCGTATGCCGATGCTTATCCGGCCTTCGACTACATGCGCCCTTCTTTGCTCAAACTTAGCGATAGCCCTTCCTCGTCAGTTTTTGATCAGTCTTATAGTAAGTGGCTCACTGCCTATTTCCAGCAGGCCTTCCTGCCATTCTGTCTCACGGTGGCGAAGGCGATACTTGGCTCTGACCCACAAGACACCTATGTGAAGCGCTGGGCCCGCTACCTGAACTTGTGTGTGCGCGGCTTTCCTAACGAGCAAGAGATTCTGGACGCTGAGTGCCTGGCGACAACCATGGCGATCTACATCTGGGGTGTGAGCGTCGGCCATGGGGCCGACCACCACAGCTTTGCCTACCACGTGCCGGTTGTAGATAAGTTTCTTCGCATTCGGCGGGTCCCGCCGACATCAAAGAATGATCCGCCAGTTGTGCCAGGTGAAATCAGTACGGGTGATGATCGTTACCGAGCTGAAATGTGCCAGCAGCTATTCTTTAAGCCCTTCACTATTCCGCCAGATCTCATCAGTACTTGCTACGCTTTTACTGACCCATCTCTTTCTGCCTCTCAGTCCAAATTTCACGATGATCTTCTGATCGTGAGTAAGAGTACTGAATTAAAACAATTTATGCCGCTGGTTCCGAAGGATCATCCTTCATCTTCTGTTATCCCCGCTAGTATTCAATATTAATGATGGTGACCACCTCGATTGGCGGTGACCCTTTATCCGGCTTTCGTGCTGCTTTCCCAGGCTATCGAATCTCATCTTTATTGTATCAGTCAGCGCGAACAACTATTTTCCGTGCTGTCGATGTAGATCACACGCCAGTCCTGATCAAAATTCCCACCACTGACAACCCGTCCTTGCGGGAAATTGCGCGTTACCAAAGGACTTTTGAGATTGTACGCCAGGTTGATGAGCGTGTGGTGGTCACACACAAGGATGTGCTGCGGCATGGTGCCTCAATCTCCTTGGTCATGGAGGACAGCGGAGCGGTGACACTGGCTTCTTGTCTTCCTCAAGCAGGGCTGTTACCGATCCGCTGGCTTGAACTAGCGGTTGAGCTGGCCACAATCATTGGCCGTCTACATGCCTCCGGGGTGGTGCACATGAATTTGAACCCCCACCATGTGGTCGTGCATCCTGGCTTCAAGGAGCCACTCCTCATTGATCTGGGCCATGCCATCCGATTACGGCGCGAGACGGCTCACCCAGCGGCGACGCAGGCGGATGGCATGTTGGCTTATATGTCGCCTGAACAATGCGGCTTGATCGACGTCGCCGTTGATCAGCGCGCTGATCTTTACAGCCTAGGCGTCATTCTATTTGAGATGGCGACAGGTCGTATCCCGTTCCCTTGCGCCACCGCGACGGAGCTTGTCCATGCGCATGTGGCGGCTTCACCGCTGGTGCTGAGTTCTCTGCGCAAGGACTTCCCGGCCATGGTCTCTGACATCGTTGCCCGCCTGCTGGCGAAGAATGTGGATGAGCGCTATAGCAGTGCCCAGGGGTTAGCACATGACCTTAACCTTTGCCTCACCCAGCTGCAACGGCAGGGAGCGGTGCGTCCCTTCCCGCTGGGCCAGGTGGATGCCAGCTCCAGCTTCCGGATCCACGATCGCCTTTACGGGCGTGAGGATGAGTGTGCCCAGTTGCTGGAGGCGCTGGTACTGGCAAGCAATGGGGAGCGGGTGTTCCTCACCGTCTCAGGCACCAGTGGCATCGGCAAGACCGCGCTGGTGAGTGATCTTGGGCGCCGCGTGGATGACACGCGCTGTCGCGTCTGTAGTGGCAAGTTCGACCAGTTCGGTGCCGAGATCCCCTACCTTGGCGTCTTGCAAGCTTTCAGTAGCCTTCTAAGGTACGAGCTTGCCCAGCCCTCAGAGCGTCTGGCTTTGCGAGCCACCCAGCTTCGAGAGGCGCTCGGTACCAATGGTCTGCTGCTCACCACAGCTTTGCCCGAATTGGAGCTGATCGTTGGTCCGCAACCTCCGCTCGAGGATGTGGCCCCGCGCGATGCCGTGCGGCGGCTCAATCTGTTGGTGGGTCGTTTCCTGGGCGTCTTTGCATCGCGCGATCAGCCTCTCCTGATGTTTCTCGACGACTTGCAATGGGCTGACCCACCTTCTGTGCAGCTGATCGAGGCTCTAGCCCTCGACCCGGCGTTGGACCATCTGCTCCTTGTGGCGAGTTATCGAGCTAACGAGGTTGGCTTGGGCCATCCGCTTCAGTCGATGCTCGAGAGGCTTCGCGAAGCATCCCCAAATGTCGTCGAGATCAAGCTGGAGCCGCTGAGCAAAGACGCTGTTCAACAGATGCTCGCTAACACGCTTCGAGCGGAGACAAAGGACTTGCGGGTGCTGGCCGACCACGTGCACGACCTGTCCGCCGGCAATCCGTTTTTCGTGGGTGAGTTTCTCTACGCCTTGCATGAGCGCGGCTTCTTTCACTACGACGAGCAGGGTCGCTCTTGGGGCTGGGACTTCTCGCGCATACACGAGTTCTCTTTGCCCGACAACGTTGCGGCTCTGGTTGCCGACCGCCTGGAGAGTCTCCCCACCGGATGCCTAGTCATACTGGATACAGCTTCCTGCATTGGCTGCGAATTTGATCTGCAGACCCTGGCCAGTGTTCATGATGCGGCTCAGAACGTCATCGCGGTGGCTCTGGCTCCAGCGGTACGTAGCGGCGTCATCGTGCCGCTGGATCACCAATACGAACTATTCGAATCGCTTGATGGATGGAATCTGACGGAACTTGATACCGCGGAACTCGGTACCGCGCGTTATCGATTTCAGCACGATAGCGTGCGCCAAATCGTGCACGAGCGTCTCGATACTGAGCAGCGCGCTCAGCGCCATCTACATATTGGGCGGCTGTTTCTTCAAAAGCTGGCGCAGGTTGATGTGGATCGGCGTGTCATCGAGGTATTTATGCATGTGGTGGAGGGAGCTCATTTGCTGGAGGACAGTTCTGAGCGCCATCAACTTGCAGCTGTCGGACTAGTCGCTGGACAGCGAGCCCAGCGCTGCCTGGCCTTTGAGCTCGCTCTGCAGATGCTGGACACGGCTGCCGCGATGTTAGCCCCATCGGCATGGACTGATGACTACACATTGGCCTTTGGTATTCATCTTGCCCGGGCGCAGTGTGCCTATGCGCTGATGCGCTGGGAAGATTTCAATGAGGCCGTCACTACGGTGATTGGCAAGGCACACAATGTTGTCTACAGCGCTGAAGCATACGGCCTGCAGATTCGAATGCTGCATAGTCAAAATCGCTTTGCGGAGGCGGTGGACATCGGTACGAATGTGGCGGCCAGACTGGGAGTGCGACTGCCTCGTCGGCCGAAATTACCTCAAGTGCTGTGGGGGGCAATCCAAGCACTTGTGGTTCAGCAAGGCCGAAATCCACTTGAACTTGTACAGATCGGCGAGGCGAGTGGTGAACAAATCCGTTCGGCGGTGTCGCTTTTGACAAGCATTGCCAGCTCAGCCTATTTCGCTGAGCCAAATCTGCTCCCCCTGATAGCCACTACTTGCACATGTTTGTCGATCCGCCACGGCATCACACCCCATTCACCCTACGGATTTGCGGTTTGGGCACTGGTTTTGTGCGGCTCGCTCGGCCGGATTGAGAGCGGCTATCACTACGGCCTCCTTGCGCTTGAGATCGGGAGACGTTATGGAGGAGCTGAAGAGGCGCGTGCGCGATTTGTTGTCAATTGTTTCGTCAGACACTGGAAAGAGCCTTTGCCTGATGTGGCGCAGTTGCTCCACGCTGACTGGGCCCGGAATCGCGAGAACGGTGATACTGAGAATGCTACTTATAGCGCGGGGTCTGCGATCTATACCCACTTTTTTGCAGGTGGCTCTCTCGATGCTCTAGAACGCTATAGCGAGCCTATTCGCTATATTATTTCTAGCGAACAGACACAGGTAAAAGATTGCTTCATGGCCTGGGTGGAGTTGTTTGCGGCATTGCGAAATTCTGAACTGCCTGGCGAACTTGACGGTGACTGGTTCTCCTACCCAAGTCGTCTTCCGGAGCTTGAAGCAGCCCATAACGTCGTTCAGGTTGCCATGAGTTCCATTCCAGCAGGCCTGCTTGATTTCTTTGCCAGTCGGTACGAGCGTGCAGAGCGGCGTTTCGCGCTGGCTGCACATTGGGAAGATCACATTGTTGCTCAGGTCCTTGTGCCTGGCCTGGCTTTTTTTCGTGCGCTGAATGCCTACCGGCGGCTGGCGGCGGGCCTTGCAGGATCCAACCGTCATTCTGCCCTGCGCATGGCCCGTCGTCAGCGGGCCCGCCTGGCCCGCTGGGCTGCCTTCTCACCTGCCAACCTGGCCGCCCGGGTGTCGCTGCTCGATGCTGAGCATGCCGCTCTCCACGGGCACACGGCCGATGCGGTGCTCCTTTTACATCGGGCCATTGAGCAGGCTAGTGGTGGTGCCCTGCTTTACCAGGCGCTTGCTGAACATCGGCTTGCCATCATGCTGAAGATGCGGGGATTGAGTCGTTCAGCCAGTGATGCATTGGTGAGAAGCGCCGATTGCTTTCAGCGATGGGGCTCGGAGGCGCTTGCGGATCAGGTCGCCGGAAGAGAGGTCGGTGGATCCAGCCGACCTACCGACCTCTCCAGCCCCGCCTCCGCCGATCTGATGGGGAGCGATATCAAGACGCTCTGCGACGCGATTGCCACTATTTCTAGTGAGATCGACGAGCAGGAGTTGCTCCGTCGCTTGATGCCAACCATGATGCACGCCTCCGGGGCAGACAGAGGCCTCCTACTCCTGCTCGATCCCCAAAGCCGTCTCTGGATAGAAGCTGAAGCGAGCTTGACTGAAACGGCTAGCCGACGGATCTCCCTGGATGACTTCGCCAACGTAAGCCGGCGAGCGGTTGACTTTGCGTTGCGCTCGCGCCAACCGGTAGTGATCCATGACGCCCCAGCTGCCAATTTACTTGCGGGTGAAGATTACTCACGCGTGGCTGGTGTGGCAGCCATCCTGGCCATTTCCATTGCGGTGCGGGGACGAGGCATCGGCGTCCTCTATCTGGAAAATCACTGCGCGCGCCATGCGTTCACCCCCAAACGGGTGGAAGTGACCCTTGCTCTTGGCGTCCAGGTAGGCATTGCGCTGGAGAATGCTCGTCTTTATGGCCGCGTGGCGCACGCGCTCACTGAGCAGTCCGTCTTGGCTGAGGCCAATCAACGCTTTGTGCCTCAGCAAATTCTCTCGGGGCTTGGTGTCAACAGCATCGTCGATGTTCAGCTCAACGATGCCATGGAACATGAGATGAATGTTTTGTTTGTCGACCTGCGTGACTTCACAGCCCTATCGATCGCCCGTGGACCACGAGGCACCATTGAGATGATCAACCGTTACCTCTCCCATGTTCAACCAGGCATCGTCGCCTATGGGGGCTTTGTTTCACAGTACTTTGGCGATGGCGTACTTGCCCTTTTCCCAAATGATGCCGATGACGCGTTGCGGGGGGCTATGGCGATGTGTCGAGGCCTTGAGGGTTACAACCGTGAGCGGGGTGGCGATTTTCCTGAGTTGCGCTTTGGCATGGGTCTCCACAGTGGTCCCATCACACTTGGCACGATCGGCGATCCAGACCATTTCCAGTGCGGCGTGGTGGGACAGAGTGTCAACCTTGCTTCGCGCATGGAAGGGCTCACGAAGCACTTCGGCGCCACTCTCGTGGTGAGTGGCGCCACTCAGGCGCGTCTCAGCAGCCCAGAGCTTTTTGGATTAAGGCCGCTGGGCTGGGTTGAGGTGGCGGGCTGTGAGAACCCGATAGAGGTGTTTGAATGTCTCAGTGCTTACCCAGACGACGTTGCGGCGCGGATCATGGCCAATGACATCCTTTGGCAGGAGGCTCTGGCGGCGCATCAAGCCGGAGAATGGGAGTATGCATGGAAGTCATTTAGCGCATGCGTGCAGGCCTGTCAGCACGATCAAGTCGCGCGCTCCTTCGTGTCGCGCTGTCAACAGCATTGGCAGGCCGGGTTGTCCTGGGATGGGATCGAACGTCCAGCGAAATAAGATATTACGCTGTTCGTGGATGGTGGGCCAGGCAAACTTGTCGATCAGTCGCCTGATCTTCGATCAGATTCCTATTTTCGTGAGAATTGGGGTGGTTTCCCAGAGCCTCCATAGGTGCCCACACTATTGCTTAATCTCCTCATGCGGTGACTGTCAGGAAAGATGACGCCACTGGCCTGTGATCCGCTCGTCTACAGCCTGGCGGAGTGGCGCGGCCTGCCTGGCTGGAGCCCCCTGCTGGCGATGGCCCCGCGGAAGGACACCCGCTGGCTGGGGCGGGGCAGCCACCCGGTTGGGAAGACCCCAGTGGGGTGATGCCGCCCGCTGAACCCCGCGCCTGATTCCCTCCAGGCGATGTCCAGCCCCCGGCCAACGCGATCAGAAGCCCCGGCGAGAAAAGCCAGGGCGGCCGACCGCCCACGCCGGCCGCCCCCCTGCGAGAGAATGGCTCCAGCAATCTCCTCCGCCATGGCGCCGGCCGCTGTTCATCGCCTTGGCCATGTGGCCCTGCGGGTGCGGGACATGGAGCGGGCCAAGGCCTTCTATACCGCTCTTGGCCTGCGCCTCACCTGGGAGGCCGAGGATTGGTGCTATCTGCAGTGGCCCCAGAGCGGGGAGGGCATCGCCCTGCTCAGCCCCGCCTACCGGGCGGCGGGCCCGCACTTCGCGTTCCATTTCCAAGACCGCGCCGCCATCGACCAGGCCCGCGACGAGCTGGTGGCCCGGGGCCACAGCTGCGGCCCCGTGCACGACCACCGGGATGGCACCGCTTCTTTTTACATGCAAGATCCTGAGGGCAACTGGCTGGAGCTGCTCTATGAGCCGGCCGAAGGCCTGCCCTCCAACGTGGGCGCCGCCCCCATCCCCCTCACCTATCCCAGCGGCCCGGCGTGAGGGACGGCATTCAGAGCGAGGCGCTGGAGCTCCTGGAGTGGCCCCGTCTCTGTGGCCAGGTGGCCAGCTTCGCCGTCACCCCCGCGGGGAGGCGCAAGGTGGAGGCCCTGCCCTTGGGCGCCACGGCCGCCGAAAGTTTGGCGCTGCTGGGGGAAACCACCGAACTGTTGGCGCTCGATGGCCTCACGGAGGGGGGCCTGAGTTTTCAGGGGGTGGCCGACCTGAGTCACACCGTGGCCCTCTGCGGCAAGGGCGGCATCGCGGGCGGAGAGGCCCTGCTGGAGGTGGCCTCCACCCTGGCGGCGGCCCGTCGGCTGCGGCGCCAGGTCGATGACCCCACCCTGAGGCCGATCACCACGGCCCTGGTGGCTGAACTGCGCACCCTGCCGGAGCTGGAGCAGCGGCTGCTGTTTTGTTTGGAGGAAGGGGGGCGGGTGGCCGATCGGGCCAGCCCCGCCTTGCAAGGGTTGCGACTCCAGCTGGGCGGGGCGCGGGCGGAACGGCGGGAGCGGCTGCAGGAGCTGCTGCGCCGCTGGGCGCCCATGCTTCAGGACACGGTGATCGCCGAGCGCGACGGCCGGCCCGTGCTGGCGGTGAAGGCGGGGGCGGCTCCCCAGCTGCCGGGTTTGGTGCACGACAGCTCCGCTTCCGGCAGCACCGTGTTTCTCGAACCCCAGGTGGTGATCTCCCTCGGCAACCGCATTCGGGAGCTGGAGGGCCAGGAGCGGGAGCTGGAGCGGACGGTGCTTTTGGAGCTCAGTGGGCTGGTGGGGGAGGAGATCGAGGCCCTCAGCCACCTGCAAGTGGTGCTGTCGCGGCTGGAAACCGCCTTGGCCCGGGCCCGCTACAGCACCTGGATCGGGGGCCTGCGCCCCGAACTCTCCAACGATCCTCTGGCCCCCTGGACCTTGGAGGGTCTGCGCCACCCGCTGCTGCTTTGGCGGGAGCGCCAGGAGGGGGGGCATGCCGTGGTGCCGGTGAGCGTGCGGGTGGACGCCCCGGTGCGGGTGGTGGCCATCACCGGCCCCAACACCGGCGGCAAGACGGTGACGCTCAAGGCGGTGGGTCTGGCGGCCCTGATGGCTCGGGCCGGCCTGTTTTTGCCCTGCGGCGCCACGCCCCGGCTGCCCTGGTGCGCCCGGGTGTTGGCCGACATCGGCGATGAGCAGTCGCTGCAGCAAAACCTCTCCACTTTCAGCGGCCACATCCGCCGCATCGCCCGCATCCTGGAGGCCCTGCCGGCGGCGGGGAGCGCCGCGGGCGCCTCCCTGGTGCTGCTGGATGAGGTGGGCGCGGGCACCGATCCAACGGAGGGCAGCGCCCTGGCCATCGCCCTGTTGCGCCAGCTGGCGGAACGGGCCCAGCTCACGATCGCCACCACCCACTTCGGCGAACTCAAGGCCCTCAAGTACGCCGATTCCCGCTTTGAAAACGCCTCGGTGGCCTTCGATGTCGACACCCTCTCCCCCACCTATCGCCTGCAATGGGGAATTCCAGGCCGCAGCAACGCCCTGGCGATCGCGGCCCGGCTGGGCCTGGAGCCCGCCGTTCTCGATGGGGCCCGCGCCCTGCTGGCCCCCACGGGCGAGGGGGATGTGAATGCCGTGATCGCCGGGCTGGAGAGCCAGCGCCAGCGCCAGCAGGAAGCGGCGGAGGAGGCCGCGGCCCTGCTCGCCCGCACGGAATTGCTGCATGAGGAATTGCTGGAGCGTTGGCAACAGCAAAAGGAGCAGAACGCCGAGCTGCGGGAGCGAAGGCGCCAGGAGCTGGAGCGCTCGATCCGCGATGGGCAGGGGGAGGTGCGGCGACTGATCCGCCGGCTGCGCCAGGCGGGTCGGGCCCAACCGAGCGAGGCGGGGGAGGCCGCCCGGCAGGTGGGGCAGCGGCTGCGGAAGCTGGAGGAGGCCCACCGCCCCCAGCCGGAACGGCGGGAGCACCAGGGTTGGTTGCCGAAGGTGGGCGATCGGGTGCGGGTGCTCTCCCTGGGCAAGGCCGGCGAGGTGCTCGCCCTCGCCGACGACGGCCGGGAACTCACCGTGCGCTGCGGCGTGATGCGGCTCACCCTGGAGATCGGAGCGATTGAGGGCTTGCACGGGGAGAAACCCAGCCCGCCGGAGCCGCGCCAGCCGGTGGTGGCCGTGCGCAGCCGCCGCAACCCCGCCAGCCGGGGGCCGGAGGTGCGCACCGAAGGCAACACGGTGGATGTGCGCGGCCTGCGGGTGCATGAGGCCGAGGCGGCGCTGGAGGAGCGGTTGCGGGGCGCCAACGGGCCCCTGTGGGTGATCCACGGCATTGGCACCGGCAAGCTCAAGCGGGGCCTGCGCGACTGGCTGGCCACCGTGCCCTACGTGGAGCGGGTGGCCGACGCCGAGCGAAGCGATGGCGGGCCGGGTTGCAGCGTGGTGTGGGTGAAATGAGGGGACCGATGGCCCTGGCCCTGGCGGCCTTCTTGATTCCGATCCCCCTGCCCCAGGGAGGGCCCCGTCCCGATGGGCGGGCCTGGCGGGAGGTGATGGCGGGCTTTCAAGCCCGCGGCGTGAGGGTGCGCACCACCCACCCCCGCTGCGGCGAGCCGGATCTGGAGGGGCTCTATGTGCGGGGGCGGATGGAGGTGGTGGTGTGTCCAAGGGGGGAGCCAAGCACCACCCTGCGGCATGAGGGTTGGCATCTGGTGCAAAACCGCTGCCTGGCGAGCCGCACCTGGCTGGAACCCCAAACGGTGGAGGCGCGCCTGAGTCGCCGCGACCGCCGCACCCTGGACGCGCTCGTTTCCCCGGAGCGCCGCCCGTTGGAGGCGGAAGCGCGGTTCATGGCCCAGCTGCCACCGGCGGCCTATTTCCGAGCGGTGGATCAAGCGTGTGGGGAGCGGTTGCCGTTCAAGAGCGTGGAAGTGGCACCAGAGCGTCGCGGCTGAGGGCATCCATGATCCGTGGGCGGTCCTCCAGATCGCTCATGGCTCCGGATGCGGCGCCGGCCAACGCTGGGTGCGGCAGGCGTTGGGATTCACGGACCTCACCCTCAGATGGACGGGTTGTCCACGCTGCCGTCTTCCAGAACGCCAAGGGAGGCGGCGAAGGCCTTGAGACTGAAGGCATCGTCTTGCCGCAACCCGCGGGCCATTGGGGTGGGCTGGAAGACGGTGGCCGCGAAGCTCCAGGGCAGGGGCAGAGGCGTCCGGAGGGTGGGTGCTCCCCTCCCAATCGAGCAGACCGCGCCGCACCAGATCACGAAAGACGGCCGTCGTCTCGCCCAGGCCCATCCCCAGGGAGTCGGCCACCTCGCGGGGGGCGCGCCCCTGTTCCCCACCAGCAGGAGCACCTCCAGGTCGAAAAAGCTCAGGGTTTGGGAAAAGAGACGGTCCACGGGACGTGCCAGGGCTGGGACCCCTTTGGAGGTGGTCAGAAGTGTGGTGATGTCGAACCCCACGCGGCCTCCAGGCCTGATCCAGCGCGACCGAGAGGAACCGCGGGCGCGGCACGATGCGCGCCCACGGTGGAGACCGATGAGCGGTGGCCGCGGCGGTTTTTGCGGTTCCACCGCCCCCGCCATCCCCGGGAGATGGGCAGCGAGGAGGTGAATGCCTTAGCATCGGTGGAGGCAAGATCCAACTTCAAAACAACAGGGACGCCATCATTTCGATTTGAGTTTGATTTAGAAATCGGTCCGGAGCGCTGTGCTGGCAACTGGTATCAGCAAGCCGGCCAGCTGCCACAGCTTGCGTCATTCTTTTGCCACACATCTATTAGAGAGAGGACAGGACATTCGCACAATTCAGGAATTGATGCGTCACAAGGACCTAAAAACAACAATGATCTATACGCACGTTCTCAATCGCGGACAATTGGGCGGCGCGAGCCCGGCAGATTTCCTGTAAAGAAGCGGAAAAGAGCCGCCGGTGATACCGGGTCCGTATAAAATCCCGACCAAGTCACCGTCCAATCCCTCAGACCTAATGCGCCGCATGCCCTTTGGAGCAAGTTGCCGGCTTCCCATCGGCCGCTTAGGCCGACAACGACACCCACCGCGGAGCGGATACCGGACCCGCCCATTCAGCGTTAGACTGATTTAGTTTGTAACTTGCAGGAGATCTGTTACTCTACCAAATACTTTATTCTTTGCAGGAGCATCTAATGGAAGTCAAGGATTTAGCTGGTCTGTCAAAGCCTCTCGATAAACTAATTGAATCTGTTTCAACCGGTATAGGAATCTTATATGAACCGCATCGAATTAGGCGACGGGCTGAGGCCGAAGCGCACGGGGAGTTAATTAAAGCAGAGGCTGAATTGCAAAAAATAGAGTTATTTCAAAGAGCTGCTAGGCGCATTAGCTTTAAAGAGCTTCTCGCACAAGTAAATATTGATAATATAGTAGCTGAAGCCTCGAAGTATTTACCTGAAGCGGTAGATGAGAAACCAGTAGATCCAGATTGGCTATTAAGATTTTTCGACGACTGCCAATCAATCTCAGATGAGAGCTTACAATCAATTTGGGGCAAGATTCTTGCTGGTGAGGTTGCCAAACCTGGGAAGTATTCAAGAATAACCCTATCTATTTTGAAGAATATCTCCAAAGAAGATGCTCTTCTATTAGAAAAAGTAGCTTCTTTAGCGTGGCAAATATGTGGACCATGCCAAGCCAAGCCCTTTATATTTATTCCGGTTGAGTTTAATATCCCATCTCCTTTATTAATAGCTGGAGTAGAGCATGATGATTGCTTGCACTTATCCTCCCTTGGTTTATTGAACGTTGGCAAAGACCTTTTTCTTCAGGTTGTAGATGAAAGCACTGCCGGCTATTTTGGCAGTCGATATAAAGTTTTCTTGTCAAGTCTGTTTCCAGTAGATGCTGGAAATCTAAATGTATTTAGCCTTACTCGTTCTGGATTGGAACTTTTTCCATTTCTCAACGTTAGACATAATGCGAGCTGGGAAAGAATTGCTGTCGAAAGGATGTCAAGAATGTTAAAAGCTGAATTTAGAAAATATCTTTAAACACTTCTGATACGCCCCAATCAGTCTAACAACCTGCTTTCACCCGACCCTTTAGAGTGAGTTGCTTGGGAGTTCAAGGTTTTCTGCAGCGGGTGAAGCGGAGCGTTAGGAGCATTAGGGAAGTCGGCTACTCCCTTTTCTAAAGCGCTCCAACGAGAATGCATCCTTCCCCCAATCACCACAAGAGCAGCTACTATGACTAGATTTTTCGCTGGCTTTATCAATGGAAATGAGTGAACCCATACCGTTTCCTAATATCATTCCATCCTCCATAAGCCTTTCTCGGTTTACAGAGTATCAGAGAAATGACTTTGGCAGCGAAGAAGAGCTTCAATCACTTATTGCAAATCTGTTTTACCATCCTGAAGTCACAGCTTACTATTTCTGCGAGCACGGATGTCAGTGGGATCCCCTGCTATCTGAAGCAATAGGGCAAGACGAAGTTCTTGTCAAGAAAACCGAGAACTTTTTCTTCAGGCATCCGAACGCAAGTGGATTTGTCAAAATCGAAGTGCGTGATGATAATTATGAGTTTGAATGGGAAAGAGAGGTAGCATACGCAGGGCCAATGTTTAGCCGTTCAACCTTGATGCTCTCATCTCATAAACGACTTTCTCTTGAAACGTGGGAAAAGATTCACATGGAGGATCAGTATAAGGAGTTGAAACTTGAAACGGCCCATCAATATGATGTCTTTCTGAGTTACTCATCTGTCAACTCAAGTGAGGCATCTCAGATTTCAGATGCACTCAAGCATTCAGGAAGAAAGGTCTTTTTGGCTGAGAAGAGTATCCAGCCAGGCCATGATTTTGCAGAGGAGATACGAAGATCACTGAAAGGATCACGCGAAGTTTGGCTATTGGTAAGTCCCGCTAGCCTTAATAGCGAATGGGTAACTACTGAATGGGGTGCTGCTTGGGCCTTGGAAAAGAAGATTATTCCCATATTGCTTCGGTGCGATATTGATGCCCTGCCCGCCAGGCTGAAAGGTCTGCAGTGCATTGACTTTCATCGCTACGTTGAATTGATCAGTGCCCTCTCAGCCAAGGAATAATAAATCCGAAGCTCCTAACATCCAGATCAGAAGCGGGCAGGGCAGCGTCGCCTTGACAAGCAGCCCTTGCTCCCGTCTTCTGATCTGGAGCGTTAGGCTTTACATTCCGACCTACTCTGCCCTTCCGGAAACAACACAAACTGACAACATTATGTCGTTCAATTTCTCGATTCCTTTGTCAAATGGCTCCAACTTAGAATCCGCACTAGATATAGGTCAATGTCTTTTCGTCCTGGGGGCAAACGGAACTGGTAAATCGAGCTTAATGCATAGGCTCTATAGCGCCAATCACGGAAGAGCTCAAAGGATTTCCGCGCATCGACAAAATTGGTTTGAATCAAGCTCGATTACCCTATCACCGGCTCAAAAGAGAAACACAGAAGCAAACATTTCCAATAGCGATACCCATGCGCAGTCACGATGGAAAGATGACTATGCCTCGTATCGAGCCAATCTGGCAATCTACGATCTCATTGACGCCGAAAACATTCGAGCCCGAGGTATTGCTGGCGCCGTGGATGCAGGAAATATTAACTTAGCAACGACTTTATCAAAGAAAGATGCACCTATTAAAATAATAAATGAGTTGCTTCGCTTGTCTAATATACCAATTGAAATATCTGTGATAGCCAACGAGCAAGTCCTTGCAAGTAAGTCCGGTAGTGCTTCGTACAGCGTCGCAGAACTTTCTGATGGAGAGCGTAATGCGCTGTTAATTGCTGCAAGCGTTCTCACAGTGGCCCCTGGCACTTTGCTACTCATTGATGAGCCGGAGCGTCATCTGCACCGATCAATAATTTCACCCCTGCTGAGCCTATTATTTGCCAAGCGTTCTGATTGCGCATTCGTTGTTTCTACCCATGACATAATGCTTCCCCTCGACAATCCAGGTACGCGCACTATGCTTATTCGTGGCTGCGTCTATAGCGGCACAACAGTCAGCTCATGGGAAGCCGACGTAGTCCCCCCGGAATCTAGCATTGACGAGGATATAAAGAGGGATATTCTAGGTTCGCGACGAAAACTGCTATTTATTGAGGGTGATGAACGAAGTCTAGACAAACCTCTTTATAGCCTTTTATTTCCAAACGTGACTGTCATCGCAAAGAAAAGCTGTCGCGACGTGGATCATGCGATTTCGGGCATTCGGAGCGCAACAGAACTTGTTTGGCTAAGTGCTTTTGGAATTGTTGATAATGATCGGCGAACGGAAGACGATATTTCACGTCTCAGAGCAAAAGGAGTCTATGCGCTGTCCGCGTATTCCGTTGAATCGATCTACTATCACCCGGAGATTCAAAGCAAGCTGGCAGCACGTCACGCAACCGTGACAGGAGAGGACCCGGACGTACTCGTTGAAGTTGCAAGAACTGCAGCTCTTGCAGCGGTTGCGCCCCACGTAAAACGGCTCTGCGAACGCGCAGTTGAAAAGACTCTACGTGACGAACTTGACAAACATTGGCCAAAACAAAATGAAATATCTGCAGGAAATCCAATACGCATCGAAATCGACGTAGCCACAACAGTGAATGATGAGCTCAACATAATAAATCGTGCCTTGGCCGATAAAAATCTTGAGAAGATAATTACTCGGTATCCAGTTCGAGAAACGCCAATGCTAACCGAAATTACAAGGAAGCTTGGTTTCCAAACCCGAGAGCAGTACGAGAGTGCTGTAAGGCGACTACTCATGGACGACACAGGTTCACTTGATTTGGTTAAGTCACTGTTTGGGAATCTTTCATTCGATACTGCTAATGCATGATCAGGTTGGGTTCAATCATCTAGCGCAGCACACAAATTATAGGCGGCTAGCCAATTCTCTCGTCCACTTGGCGTTCCAGCCTAACTGTCGGTTCAACGCGGACGCCAACACTGGCCATGCCTTCGGCATTTTCATGGCCAGTGTCGGTACCCTCCGCGCTTCGCGCTCCGGCGCCGGTTAACCTGGGCGTTGGGCTGACTCCAAGACTTGGCCGGAGCACTTCACATACTTAGCCTCGGTACTTAGCAGATATCGCCTGAATTGATTTTTGGGTCTGGTGTTCTACAGTATCTGATTGAACAGAGACATCAACCTGAATTTCCAGGAGATCGCCAACGTCTATTTCGTCCCACAAGAGATCACCAAACTCCATGACTCCTTGATTGATATAGTAGCGATTTCTTTGCTGGTCATCCGCGAACATATATGGCGCATGTCGAGAGCTATCAAGCTTATTGCGTGGTATTTTGCTAACTGAAACAACGAGTGTATCGGGCGATTCAGCTCCCACTGCTACGACAGCCAAATCAGCAATCGTGTTCCAGTATTCAATCATTTTTGCGAGAGATTCCGCATTTGAATCTGTGCGGTAATGTTTTAAGTTGTTGGCTATGCCAAGACATCTCTCTGAGCTGGCCTTACGACAGTTAGCCTTGATATATCGAAGATGACATACACAAAAGTCAACAAGTTCAAAGCCGACTTTCTGCACCGCTTCAACAGACGATGAGCCAGCGATTAGACCTGATAATGACGTAACGAGCTTCCAGGCTTCCTCTGACGCTTCGCCTCTATATCCGAACCTCGCAAAAACAGAATTGAGCATGTCCATTGCCTTAAGGGCACCTCGAAAAATCAAAATGCTGCTTGGCCTTGTCGCGGCCCGGCGTATAATATGGTTGGAAAATATCGAGCCAACTGTGGGTCAGAGAGGCTTCTGGGACGAACAAGAGAGAAT
>Ga0315905_10002248_pt1 | contig 20333 bp, 23 predicted proteins | sample LakEriMetagenome_5_FD_203522 | JGI IMG/M metagenome (GOLD analysis project Ga0315905, IMG submission 203522) | Freshwater fungal communities from buoy surface, Lake Erie, Ohio, United States - Buoy 4 MA121 | ecosystem: Environmental > Aquatic > Freshwater > Lake | place: USA: Lake Erie, Ohio...
TGTGTGTGTGTGTGTGTGTGTGTGTGTATATATATATATATATATATATATATATATATATATATATATATATATATTATACATATGCGTATATTTGTGTATACCTCGCGTGTGCAGATCTGTGTCATACGCGCCCCTCCAGCGCGCAGGAGGGCGTCTCGCGCGTATGGCACAGATCTAGCTGGCTCACATTTATCTAACATTTTTTAATATTATGCATTATTATTTTTAAGTTTATTGCATATAATACAGCGGAAAGCACCTCAGTTAGGCGCTGGCCAAAGGTCTCCTGATCCCCGTCAACTTTGACGCCTTTCTCACGCGCATACGACGCCGCGTTGGCGTACTGCTCGCCGATGCTCGGGATACTCGGCATGCTGCTCACATAGGGTAGGGTTTAGGGTTTAGGGTTTAGGGTTTCAGGTTTGGTGTTCGGGATACTCGGCATTGCTCACAGACCCCGCGGGCGACCGCGCGACCACGAGCCGCTCCACGGGTGCTGGCCGCCGCCGCCATCGCACAGCGGAAAGGCACACAAATCGGTGCACCTGCCCGAGGTGCGGAAGTCGTCAAAGGCGTCGTCGTACTTCTTGTCAAATTTCTTGGCCTGCAACGCGGTGCCGGGGTGCGGGGTCAGCGGCCTCGGGGGAGGGAGCGCGCGGAGTAGCCGAGTGGCCCCTCCATGTGCAAAGCCGTGCGCCGTTCCCAGCCCCCACAGCGGCAACAGCAGCGCTGGCAGCCCTCCACCCAGTGGTGTTGCCATGGAGAGCTTTTTTTTGGCCTTTTTTAAAAATAAAAAGGCCCTGGTAAAAATCGGGCCCATGGTGACATTTGATGACGGTTGGCGCACCAACCCTAGCTTGCACGAAGGCAGCCGTGATGTGACACTGGATGCGAAGAACGTGGGGATGGTCCTGCAAGCCAGCGGTTAGATCCTGCTCGACGCTTCCCAATGCGGCGCAGCCAAAAACACGGGCCTGGCCCTTTTATTGCACACACACACACAGCGAGAGCGCGCACCAGCAGCAGTGCCCGCCGCAAACGCCTGGCTCTTGTTCGTGCCGTTCGTTGTGTCAGCGAGTTATGTGTTGTTGTCGACTGGGGCTTTGCCGCTCCCTGCGCCTGCCTCCCTGCCGCCTTCCCGGTCGTGATTCCACCTGATGCTTTATGCCTGAGCAGGCCAGGAAGAGGAGGATTTCATACCTAAGGTGGTCGCCCCCTTTCTCTCTCGCCTTCTTAGTGGCGCGAGCGCGCGCACAAGGACTTTGTGCGCGAATTTGCTTGTGCCTGCATGTGCCACTGGCACATGCAGCGGCTGCATGACGGGACCTGACCGACGGAAATGGGCGGCAGGGCATCCTCATGGCCGGCATGCTGCTCAAGCGGGACAGAACCAGCACGACTGAAGACGGATTCAGGGAGCGGCATGTGCTGTTCACGAAACACGAGCTAAGCTACGCTAGAGTCGAAGGCGATAAACCTGTGTGTGTGGGTGAGCGCGCACCCGTGAATACACTGCAGCGCCCTGCGGAAGCAGCGTGTGCCTCCCGTTGACAGAGTGTGCTCCGTCGCCGACAACAGCCACTGACGTGGAGGCAACTATTCTTTGCACGTGTGCATAACAGTCGCCATGTCAGAAGTGATTGGCGTCGCGGTGGGGCACTCGAAATCGAAGACTTTCTCTTTTGCAACCTCTCATGCAAGGTGCCATTCCCCTTTCTCCCACTGTGTGATCCAGGTCAGCAAATGCCAGAATTCCCAGGCATGTTCCCAGTAGCATGAAATTTCATCGACGGTGATAATGGACCCGAGCACATCTGACTTGGGCACGCTTCTCTCGCTTCTGTGTGCAGCACGTCTTTACATGACGGCTCGTATGCCTCGCCGTTGTTTTATTCAAGTCCCGCTCTTCGGAAAACTTCTAGCATCTCTGCAGGGTTCGGTCCCCCTACGCAGAGCATTACAGATCTAGATAGATGGCAGGAAGAGTGCGAGGGTTTGAGGGCCTCTATCTTGGGGCGCAGGAGTCTTCTGCGAAAGGCCTCTTTCTTGGGTCTAGATGATGAGGAACGGAATGCAGTGTTTTGGCGCACTGCCGACAAGGAGTTGGCCGCCCAAAACAAGGAGTTGGTCGCCCTCAAACCAGGTGGCTTGTGCTTGCAAGTTTGACTGGACTTGCCTGCTGGCACGTCCTGCCGTTTGCAACCTTGCTGAGCATGCGCATATGCGTGTAGTTGTTGTGAGAAAGCATCTCTTCGGCATGCAGGAGACTGCATGCAAGCACGGAGCGCATGTCCGCGATGGCATGCCAACTTTAGTAATCGGAACTTTATTACCCAAAATATCAGAGTTGCGCTTATCAAATACCTAGACTTTCGCTTTTGTTTTGCCTTTGCCAGAAGGTAGTCCGCCCTGTTATTTTCTGCTTGACAATTGGTGTGTACGCTTTCGTTGCTGGAGAGAAGTCGGCCGCCTACAGAACCCTGACTCTCAAACCATAACCCTCGACTCCTAAACCTAAACCAGCGGCACACATGCTTGCGTTGCACAAGGACGAGTTTGCCGTCTTCACGAACCCAGAGGGGCTGCATGCTGGACGGATTTATGTTTTCAAATGCCATGACCGCGTCACGCGCGAGAGCTGGATCGAAATGTTGCAGCGCGTTATCAAAAGCTACTCCAACGTCAAGCTCACGAAATGCAGCAAACTGGGTCGCGTGCGCCACCGCGTGCGCGAAATTTACATGTCAAATGGAGTACAGTGTTTTGTGGCGGGGCTGATCTCGTTGAACTTCTTGGCGAACATTTGTCAATCGGCGCTCAAGCCGACGCCCTCGTCGATGAAATTGTTTAGCAACCTGGACCTCGGGTTTACAGTCATGTTTACCTTGGAGTTGCTCGTGAACATGTTTGCAACGGTGATCGCACGCACTCGCGCGCACACACAAACACAAACACGCGCTTGCATGTAAACATACCCAAGCACACCCACGCACGTGCGCCCACGTACACTCACATATACTCACGCACAATCGCACACTTGCATGGGCACGCACAAAAACGCACACACCAGTTGCTGATGGAATTTGCGCGGGATGCTTGGAACTGGTTTGACCTCCTAGTTGTTGCAATTTCCTTGGTGAGACTACTGCGATGATATAAATTTGTTGTGTGAGACTCGCACAATTGTGCGGAAAAGCATGGATCGCGAGACAATGTGTCATTAGCAGTAGCACGCAAATTTAAATTCGCATGCGTCCTCAATGAGGAGATCTGGAGATTGATAGTAAGTATTGTTGATAAGTGGTTCGAGTGTCTTTTTGTGTGAGAGAGCGAATGAATGTATCCATGGCAAAATTTCGAATTTCATTCTGTCCGGTTGCGACGGACAGCACGCATGCAGACACACACAAATAAAAACGCGCGCACACACGCACTTGCTCACGTACCCACGCACAGATGGCGCTGGCATTGGAGGACCTGCCTGGAGCCGAAACGCTGCGATTAATGCGCTGTTTTCGTGTCTTTCGCCTCTTCAAGAGGATCAAATCTCTCAAGAAGATTATGATTTCGCTGGTGTGCGTGCACGTGTACCTGCACACGTGTTTGTACCCATGTGTTTGCGCACACGTGATGTGCAGATACAATCGCTGCTCCAACGCATGTTTGACATCACCTACGCGTACGAGTACTTGAACACTTACGCAGGCTCACTCACGCGTGTGTCACGCACGATCACGCACGTGCGCATACGTGCACTCTTGCGGGTACGCGCGAAAAAAAAAGAAACGCACATATACACTTACTTACACACATGCACATACACGTACACACATACACTGTGCAGTCGCGATCTTTATTGCCCATGTCCAGCGCCTTTGCCATCGTGTGTCTTGTTACGTCGATTTACGCCATAGTTGCCACTTCATTTTTCGCCGGCGCACAGCCCGATCACTATGGGAGCTTCTTCATCAGTTTCTTCAGCATGTTTCAGGCCATGACAGGCGATAATTGGTGGGTGTTTGCTGAATTGTGTTTGCTGGATTTTGGCGGTTTGCTGGTTGCACTCCTTGTCTTCCTCTGATCTATGCTGTGCACTGTGTTATGTAACTCTCCCCTCAACCTTTGTTTTTTTTTAACAAAACACTTTGTTTTTGAAAGTATCAGACAATCAAAGAGCACCGGTTTACTAATGTGTGAACAATGGGTGTGTGTGCGCTGTTAAGTGTCCTTCCTGTCGATCTTCATCAGGCCCGAAGAACGCGTAAGCGAATGAGTACGTGTGTACGTGTGTGTGCGTGTGTGTGTGTGTGTGTGTGTGTGTGTGTGTGTGTGTGTGTGTGTGTGTGTGTGTGTGTGTGTGTGTGTGCAGGTCTGAGCTCTGCCGTGAGCTGATGGCTGATACCGGTGAAGGCGTAGCCGTTGCCTTGTTCTATGTGTCTTTCATGTTGATTGTCTCCTTGGTCTTAGTCAACGTCGTCATTGCTGTACTACTTGATGAGTTCGGCAAGGTGAGTCTTGTATAATCCCACTTTCACGCACACGAGCATCTCCGCTCGTTAGTATTGTGATCTCCGTCATTGTCAGCAATTGGCATGCTGCTGGCTCGTTTGTAGTGCGCCGCATTAATGTTGTCTCCCCTTCTTATGCATGGATGCATACATTCGTGCGTGTACGTGCGTGTATGGAGCGCGCGCACACACAGGCGTCGGTTGCAGAACGTGCTAAGAATGTCGTCGAACAGCCCGGTTTGCCTGTTCCCCTTGTCCATATGCGCCTGTCTGCGCCCATCCAACTCTCTATATTTCCAAGCTGCCATTTACGCGCGGCACGTGCGCGGTTGCTTAATCACGTGCAAACGTCAAAAGGACCTAGTAAGAAGTATAATAGACCTATAGCAATACGAGTGACCTGCTATTACCAGCATACCTGGAGCATGACATGCGTGTATGTGCCTGCTATCTCTCACTCGTCTGCAGAGTCAAGAGAAACCGCGGAGGGCGAAGACATGTGCAATCCCCTTTTCCGCCTCTGCGAAAGACTAATCCTGAGCGGAGATGGGCGGGCACTTAGAAGTGAATGTAATAACTTGTTCGAGAACATTCGGTGCGTCTGCGTTTGTGTGTGTGGAAAACAGATATCACTGATATTGCGTGGCTCGAGGATGTGGATTTTTCAAAACATTTGCCGTATTCAGGGTGGCAAACGTTCTGATGCAGAAGTCATTTTGTGTGTCTATGATCCGGGCTGCGGGAACTCAAAACGTCGTTTTCCTGTTGTGGAAATATTTTGAACTGAATAACTTTCAACTCCGTCAGCGGATGGCGCAGGGTAGAAGCAATGTTGATCTGATTTGAAACGGCATCTTTATTTGTTGCAGAATCAAGGGAATGTTCAAGAGGACATCTACGAAAGATGAGACATTTCACCGCTTGCGCTTGCTCAAGACGGCTTTGCAAACATGGAGATGGCATAATGTTTCCTCTTGGCTCTTGGGTCTTGAGGTGCGCAAGCGTGTGCGCGTGTGCGCGCACCTGTGTTTCTGTTTGTATGGGGGGGAGTGAGTGAGTGAGTGAGTAAGTGTGTGAAATTGCTGATTCCGCACGTGGCGACGTGAAGGAGTCTCGTGGAGCCACTCGTGGCTCTTTGATTTTGTCGTTATGCAGGATTCACATGCACAAACCCTAAATCCTAAACCCTTGATTTTGTCATTATGCAGGATTCACATGCACGTACGCACATGTGCACGCACGCGCTCACAGGAGTTTGCGCGAGGCGTGAAATATCTCAATTTTGTACCGCCAATCATTATCGACGAGGAGGACTGGCATGCTGAAGTAGTAGACCGAAATTTTACCGTAGAATGCAAAAACGGCATCCATCGCATTGGAAAAGAAGGTGAAGTAGTTTATGTGCATTGTGAGCTACGAAAGTGGACAGTGTCCCTCCGCAGCCTTAGCGAGCCCTTAATCGCTCTTTCCCCCCTGCTTTTTTCTCACTCGCGCGGGCACTCCTCTCAGGGTTTTGCGAGTTGATGAAGACAACGATTCGCACCCAGCAAATGCGGAAGTTATGTGGTGCGATGTGCAATGAATCCTTGACATGGGATTTCAAGACCATGAAGAATGTTTTCTTTGGTACTGCTACACTACTGCGACAAGATCAGGTCTTTGCACACATTACGGACTTATACATGTATAAGTCCATAACCTGACACGCACGCAACATGCATGCCTGCCAAGCACGAATGCATATGCGCATATGCACACTTGCACGGCATAGGGGCAAGGTAGTTCGTGAGCCTCATCCCTATGCGATAGATGTCGTACAGCATGCAAACGGCATGCCTTGCTCTGATTCTGCTCCACAACATATGCTGGAACCTTGACAAAAACCTTACAAACACACAAACACACACGCACACACACGATTTCAGGAATTGGCTGAGTCACAGCGTCCGAGCTTGCGCAAAACTCCAAGCGGCATGCGCAGTCAGAAAGAGGAGTCAGCGCTGCTAGGGCACGGGTATGTGTGTATATGCGTGTGGAATACAAAGCGTGGGGGAGCGCGTGTCAAAAGAGCATGGTGACAGAGCTTGTAGAGAGAGCATCGTGAGAGCGCGCGCGTCAGACAGAAAGAGTTCTCCAAAACGTCTTACGGGGGGACAATGGGCATGTCGGTGTGCGTGTGTGCGTGTGTGTGTGCATGTGTTCAGGTGTAAACATTCGTTTATCATGGCGTCGTGCAACATTGAACACACATGAATATGCACATACAAACGCACATTTGCACAAAACTCGCTTGTGTTCGTAGGTCATTGGAGTCGAACGATGATTGTACGAAGACGCTGACAAGACTCCTAGCCTCAATACACTTGATGGATACGCGCATTGCGCATCTCCAGAAAAACTTCGAAGAAAAATCCAGCATAGATCCCCTAGGAGCCGCGAATGATTTTATCGACGAGGCGCCTATGTCCCAAGCTAAAGTGAGCACAATGGAGATTGCGCGCTGTGCGAGCGTCGACTCGGACAATGAGTGGAGGCCAGCCACTCGAAATTTGAGTCGCTGGCCTCCTCCCTTGTCAGGGGAGGTGACACCGGAATCGCCGCGTACCAGCCCCGCTGTGATGCTTGGAACAGCCCATACAGGTGATTCAAGTGTGCATGCATGTAATGCATGAGTGGTTCGGTTCGTCGGTCGGTGTGTGGGGGGGAACTTGCATGGTTTTCGCGTTCTTGTCTGTGCACGACAGCACATTGCCCGTCAGGGCCCGTCACACACTCAATCTTTACTTTACTACAGCGGAGCGAGGAAGAAATTACGCGCCTCAAAGGGCCGCAACTGCCGTGGTTGGTGCCCAGCACCCGGTGCTGCCTACGAAGCTTCCTCAAGCACCTGCACTGCTGCCGAGCATTCCTGGTCTTTCAAGTGTGTGTGTGAGTGTGTGCAAGACCGCGCCACTGCTGCGTGGCATTCTTGAGAGGTGACTCGTATGTTGTGACATTGCATGTGTGTGCGTGCGCGTGCACGTGTATTCCTGTGTTGACAGGAATCCCGGGCACGCTTCCCGAGCTCAGTATGCCCGAGTTCAAGATCCCGCCGTGGTGGAGGATGGTAGGACGCCAGCTTTATTCTGAATAGCCGTCCTTGAATATTACGAGGAGGAGCGGGAAAGAGGAGGAGCGGTTACTCAGATTTCGAGGATATTCTGAGGCTGCGCTCCGACCGGGAAAAATAAGCATCTGCATGCACATGCTGTGTGATGCTCATGGACCTAAACTAAAACTGAAGACTTTGAAATGTAAACCTGAACCATTTTGTGCTCACGGACCTAAACTAAAATTAAAGACTTTAAAATATTAACCTGAAACAATCTGTATTTTCCCTCATTTTATTAATTAAAATCAAGCTGGTACGGACGTTACCAGCTTCGGTTTGATTTGAACTTAAATGTTCCCTCTGTGACGCCAAAGCAGTATCTTGCATAGAGGGAGAAGGGAAGAAGGAAGAGGAGATCGACACGTTCACACAACCCGCTTTCACCGCAGCCACCGAAAACCTAAGCAGAGCTCTGTTCCCTCCAGCCTCTCTCGTTTGCAAAAGTTCACCTGCTACAAATTTCCCTGTCCCCCTCGTCTCCCAAACCCTAAAATGCGCCCCTGCGCTTCCTATTCTTCAACGTGCATATTGTTCATTGCTGCTTACACTCCTGCTTGTCGGCGTCGCCCCCCCCCCCGCTCATGCCAGGTATATTCGGTATGCCCATGCCAGGTATATTTGGCATTTTTGGCTGCAGAAGTGATGCACAAACATCAATCTCACCATCACGAATCAACAGATAGACAATCAAGCAAGGCGCAGACCTGGTGCCAATCAACACGGGCAGGCAGAAATGAAAGTGAATCGACACAGAGACCCACATACACGCAAGAACATTATCACCATGTCTGGCAGCTTCATCTGGGACATCTCCATTCCAGGCATTTTCAGCTCGGGCATCCTCATGTTCAGTGAGGGCATGGCGAGCTCCGGCATCTTTGGCATACCTGACAGCCCGCCCATGCTAGGAATGCCTGAGAGGTCTGAGATGGAAGAGAGACAAGGTAAGAGATAGCGAGCGGGACCAGGAACAAGACCGACAGTAACTCAGAGTGAGCAGAGCGCAAGGGAGAAGACAGGAGGGGACGAACGGCAAATCGCGCATGAAAATATGGCGACGGAAGTTACCGAAGCTGGGAAAGTTGCCCATGCCCATGGCGGAAAATTTGCCCATGCCGCCCAACCAGTCATCCTTTTCGGCCATGAGTGCTTGCTCTGCTGCATCCAGCGGCCTGTGACAGATACGGACACAGCAAAGCAGCCGTTCAAAAAAAAATAGACACAGCAGCACAGGCAGAGTTAGGGAAAGAGGCCACAGATACCACCACAAACATATGACGGACTTCGTCAAAGACAAGTACACCAAAGAGGTAGACAAAAGAAACAAGCAACTGCACGGCGTGCGCGCGCGAATGAAGCCAGATATCAGCATGTTCTTGCCCTCTTGACTGTACAAACAGTGCAGCTGAAAATGTGCGTGCATTTCAGATTTCATCGACCTGAGAGCTATATTCTGTTGAGCCTGCATCCAACGAATATCTTTCTCCATGGATCGAACTCGGATATTGAGTGCTTTCAAGAGCGCCACAGTCGTTTCCATCTCGTTTCCTTTGTCCCTGTCATCTTTCTCCATGTGCGTGAGACAGAGTGCGGCACCCTTTGGCAAAAAGTCCGTCTGTTGATCCCGCACCTGTGATCGTACAAAAGTTTCCTGCCAGGTGTCCATGCTTTGGTCCTGGAGCTCAAGGTGGAGGAGCAAACAAATGTAGTGGTAGGGGTTTTGCGCTGATTGTACATGCTTATCGAAGCTCCCAGGAGCAAACTGCTCCATTGTTAGACGGCTAACGCCACAGACCACACTCGTCGCTTCACGATATTCCTTGGCTTCATTCATCTCATCGCGCAGCTCCCCAAAGCCGTCGATGATAATGCCACTGATGATTGACAGTAGTACGAGGGGAATGATGGTATAAAACGACATATCCAGCGCGATTCTAGCCCACATGTCTGGGTCTCGCCAAAGAGCGCCAGGGATATCCAGGTCCTGCAGCACACCGTCAATTGAATCGCCTTTCATTCCGCCTATGAGATAATTCATGGTGCATTCAAACAGGTTATTGCACTTTCCCTCCTGATGCTGGTGACGGAAGAAAGCGTATCCAAGAATAGAATGAGCGTACACTAGCAGCGCTCCGACCAGCGCCCCCTGTCCAAGCTTGTCGGCATTATGTTGCACGGAGCCTAAAAGCGTCTTGACGGTTGGAGTGCGCATGAGGTCGACAAGGGGAATCGCGAAGAAAAAGGGCGTCCAGATCAGGCCCAATAAGCTACTTCCTAGCAGTATACCGTTGAAAATGATCTGACCATCTGTAGCGGTTGAGCGAAGGGCGGCTGCGTGAATGACAGTTGAATCGAGGATTGTAACTTCTGCGCTCTCGTGTTCCTCCTTTTCCTTCTGGATCACGAGTTGCCGCCGCTCAAGGTACACATGATATGGGTATCGTTCTAAGACCGAGGCGTAGAAGCGTAAACCGCAGGAAATCCCATGCAAAATACTGATCAATAGCATCAACCATGTCGCATGCTGAAAAAAGGGTAGTCCAAAGTGCCCAAAATCAAAATAGCGTCCAGATGGCAGGCATACCTCTGCAGCTGGACCGTGCTCCTCGAAAAAGATGATGAAAAACATGTTAAGCATCACCGCAATCCACATTGGTACGTCCTCCAGCTTCCGTTTGTGAGTCAGAACCCAGTTGGTAGCGCCTGGCTCAACCAATTTCAGGTCAGTTAATATGCATCCGATGCTCACAGCCTCACGACACGCGTGCGCGCGCATGCATGCGTATATCTACAGCCGTATATCGACGTACGTTTTATGTGGATGAAGACAGTAATGTGTGAAGGGAGATAACAGAACCAGCGGAGAGCTCTACTTCACAGATGAGATCGGAGGCACACTTAGACATGCGCTCAAGCAATGCCTCTTGTCGTTCACTCTCATTATCAGTCGGCAAGTCATCGTAGAGTGTTCTGTCAAGCCTGTCGGTTATGTGCTTATTTGCGAGGATCGAAATGGCGCTCTCCGGCAGATAATAGTAAAGGCGCTGCAGCACATGCTTGCGCACGATCTCGACAGATTTGATACGGTCAGTATAGAAACCAGCGGTGTCCTTGATCTCCTCGTCGACAATTTCCATCAGGAGTTCCTGCCGCTTTTGAATATTTGGGTAGTAGGCGGACACATTCTCGCCTTGCAGTATCAGCAGGGTAAGGGCAAGCAAGAAACTCTCACGAGCCATATCTGCTGCGCGATTTCGTGTGCTCTTCACTCCATCTGCCTGTTGCATTGTAACGCCCACCTTCTCCATTGCGTCGGTCTTGCATGCACCGCTGCCTGGCGATAAGTCATCGAGGGCCTGGGGCGAATGTCGGAGATGGATCAGCAGTTGCGAAAACTCGTCCAGAAAATGAAAGATGCTGGGTGTGCTGTCATGGCCGTGTCGAAGTAAGAAGGTCTCTTTGCTTAGTCTGAGTGGCACGAGAGTGCGCTCAAAGGCAGCATGGACATCTGGCCACGAACGCAGCAGGAGCGGCCAGTCGAGCGTGTCGATGACGCGCTTTGCAACCAAGGGCTCAATTGGCGTCTGCACGAGGTCTGCCAGCAGGCGCATGGCGCTGGATCTAATCGCTGCCTTGAAGCCCTCTTGCACAGCGTCAACCTCCTCAGTGCTGTAGCCGAGCTTAGCAAAGAGACGATTCATCAATGGAAGCACATTTGTGCGTGTCAGAACCAGCCGATTTTTGTTATTCGGGCCGCCAATTGCTTGCGATAATACATGGAGCCCCTTTACAACAGTCAAAATGGTCACGTAATCATCCGTCATTATCGCCGTCATGATATTGCGCTCAATGTCTTCCAAAAAGTCGACAAGCGCAATGAGCACATGGTGCTTTCTTAGCAGATGTTGTAGTGTCTGATGCCCCTTACACAGACGTTCAAGCATTTCCAGCAATTCACACGTACCAGTCCCGCGATACATTCTTTCTTCGCCACTTTCCCTGCACGATTCTGTGCCTGCTTCTTGCTTCTCTTTCTTACTTTTACCCCTCCTCTTTTCCTGTAAACCCCCAAACTTTGTCATTCAGGTTACTTGAACAATTTGAGAGAACATGCAAGCACAGACATTCATGGCACCTCCTTCCTTCTGTGTTTTGCGTCCTCAGCGAAGCGTTGCAGACAAGTCTGGAGGCAGGAAAAAAAGCGTTCTGCACCGATCTCCTTAAGAACTGCAACGGCGTTGTCCTGTGCTTCCCGAGGACATGCATGCAAGATCTCACTTGCTAGCCGTACCGCGCCCAGAACAATATCCTCGTTGGCGTGTGTCACCAATGTGAACGTCAATTTTAGCACACCCGCCTCCAACAGTCGCAACCCCTGCCAGCAGGTACTTCTAGTCAAAAACATTATCCAGGTCATCAATACTTGCCTTTTCCTCCAGTTCGGGAGGCGTGGGTGCAGGAGCAGGCACAAGGAGAGGGGAGGACGGTGCGGCCAAACTGCATTGAGCGCACACCGCATTGTACAGAGTAGCCTTTGTAGACGGGCGTACTGGACGATCGCGCAGGAAACGCGTCCAGTTGTCATCTACGTCTGAGGCCTTGGACGCTGCCAGGTACATCGCACCTGTGGTATTCCAGTCAGGCAAGTATCGTCAAGTGCAACATCATATGATGCTCTGCAGAAACATTTCTGTTGAATCCCGGGGTACTTTCTAATCGACGTACAGTCTGACCTTCTGACTCTCGTGTCTCGCCTTGCTCAGCTCCTCGCTTTCACAACGCATCAAACCCCCAGAAACGTTCACATCATGGCATCCGCACACAACATGCAGAAACTACTCTGGGAAGCAAACAGGATTGGAGCAACGAACAACCTCGCACGGCCTTGAGACAATCCAGGCAAAAGTTGTCAGTGCTCATGAGACTACTGTCATCGCCGTCCGCAGTGCACACCACGGCATGGACCAGATTTGAAACGACGGCAGGCTTGGCAATAAGTAAACTTGCCATTCCTCTCGTCCCTGCATTTTTATCAGCAGTTTTCTTCCCAAGCAAATGCACCTCATGGTAAAACTTTATCCAGGACTCCTTGAACAAGTCGCCCGACGAGGTTGTCCCATTCATCGTAAGAAGGCGTGAGGAAGATGCCTCTCCTGGCAGAACAAAGTCGACTTCATGTGGAACTTTGACGCCGCATCTCCCCAAATTTTCAAGCAATAGGATACATGTGCGTGAATCATCGCGGCTTAGAAAGTCAGGCGCTTCCAGCAAGTGATTGACAACTGCTGCCACGCGATGCGCTGCAAGAACACACTCCTCAGAGTTTTTGTTTCCACCGCGAAATGTGAAGGAGTAATGTCTGCCCCCATAATAGTCGTTGAGGCAGGGCACGATCGCCTTCATCACATAGACGTAGTGGAATTCAAGTGGGTCACCGGGTAGCGTCTTCTGCACCCCGCACGACCTGCGGTTCTCTTTCCTGTGGGCTCGGGGGTCTTTCAGTGTCCTACTGCGCTTCACGAGCAACTCCAGCTCATGCGCAAAATGATCGAGAAGACCTTGCTGATTGCGCCAGCGATCCTTGGGATGCGGTGTCGGCCCAAATCCATACATCCTGTTGCCCTCCATCGACAACTCACGGAGCGTCCGCGGGTCATTCATATTGATATAGACCTCATGCAGAAATCGGACGATCGCAGTGCGGATGTAACGCAATGCATCCGCATCATGCTTGCGAGTGTCACCGGCTAGCCTGTCAAGAAGCTCGAGGTCAAGGATGGCCTCGAGCACTTGTTCAAAAGACATGAAGGACTGGCACTTGATTTTGTTGGCGACCGCCTTGCCGGCTGCGCATTGCGTCAGTAGCTCAAAACACTCAACGTGATACTCCAAAAACGAATCTCGCGCCTCATACTCTTTGCGCAACATCATTTCGAACCGCGTTTCGTTGCCCTCTTGTGTGAGAACATTTGCTATTTCGTCTTCCGCGCCCTGGTTAGCTCCCTTATTACCATCAAGTTCGAAGATGAGTTCTTTTTCCTCTTGCAGCAGCCTGAGCACAGTGTCTTGCGTTCTCTTGAAGGGTTCGTCGTGCACGCTCGTCACCAGCTTGAGAAAGCGTAAAAATCGAGCGATCTTGCCCTGACGCGCTATTTCAGTGACAAAACGACGCAACACCTTGTCGGGCAGCTTATTCAGGAGAAGCTCATTGTTCTCAACCGTAGCACTCAACGCTTCGGGTGCATTGAGATCCTTCACGTTGAGGTGCTCTATGAAAGTCCAAATGTGCGGAAAAACCTGCTCCTGATTGACAGGATCATATCTGCAAAACTCGCGAATGAATTCAAAGCATGCGTTGATTATCACCAACAATTTAGGGTCTTTCAGCTCATCGCATCCGATTTTCGGATTATGGACACGCTCAAAAGGCATACGCAGCAGGGCGATGACATGATTGTGCACCGAACGCAACCGCATGAGCTTCTTCAAATCTACCACGAGCTGCTCTCCGTGGTCGCCATGCTGTTCAGGATCCAGCATCTTGACCAGAGTCTGCAGACTCCTCAACACCAAGTCCATGCCCTTCGCCTCGTTTTTGGTGAGGCTCTGCGCCTCGGTGCGAATGTGGCCGTCGCATACGCAAAGCGTGTTGAAGCACTTGACAGCATCATCGCTGACAAGGATCTCTAGATTCTGGATAATCTTTCCGAGTTCCTCCTGCTGGCATGCGTCCTGCATCAGCAACTGCAAAGCCAACACTTGCAGTTCTAGACAATCATCGGCGCCCACAAGAGACACGAGAACCGCTGTCAGCCCGTCTTCCTTCGACGAAAAAAAACTACCCTTCTTGAAGGTGTTGAACAGGGGGTCGTGCTGCATGGACTGCGCAATGCGCTGCAAAGTCGTCTCGTTCCAGAAAGGAGTTTCGCGTGTTGAGGACTCTTTAAATGCCGAGTCGTATGCAATGAGCAGATCCTGTTTGCGCAATTCGATGCGCTTGGCCATACCGAATGCGAGCAGCCCGGCCAGCTGCAGCTGCAGTGCACGAGCAAGTTTTTTTATTTTGGGCACTGCCTTCAGCCCTTCTTCGATCAGTTTTCCGTCCTTGAGATTTTTGAAGACAAGATCCAACAGCTGCTGCAGCTCCATGATGGCTGCATCCTTCTGACTCAGAGGACTAAAAAAACCGTACTCACACAATTTGGATGCAGTCTTGCAGTACATGCTCAGGAGGTCCAGTGCCGACTCTACACCTTGCTCTGGAACCTCACTCGAAATAACTTGCTTGAGGCATTCCAATACTTGCTTCTTTAGGTCAGGGAATCCTGGTGTCACACTTAACACAGGCATACTGCTAAAAGGATCAATCTGCGGTCGTGCCGTCAGAGGCTGCTCATTCACTTGCGACCAGACGTACTCATTCTCGATCGGCGAACGAGATTGCTGCGGGTCGCGGTCCAGGTACATCACTATCATCATATGACCGAGCCGACATCGAATTTCATTCGGGATCAAATTTGACTTCAGCGCTCCCAGAATCTCACGGTAAGTCAAGCCCAAATCGTTTTCGGCAAGATTGATAACAGCCTGCCGGTTTCGGCCAGCACATAGGTCGTGGAATAGACGCAGACATTCCTCGTAAAAAACTAGTGCCATGGCCCCGCCGTCCCCCATAGCAGCGTTGCGTGTGCACTCCATGGCCTTGCCTCGATAGGCAAACAGATCCAGCCACTCGTCTTCTCTGCCGTCTTCTTCTGAGCCCATGTGTTTTTTGATCAATATTCGTTGATCACTGTCCTCACTCAGCACCTTGACCTGTGGCAAAGCCTTTTTTCTGTCCTGCAGCAGAAACTGCGCGACACGCTGCTGATTGACAACCTGGGGCTGAGATCCCATACATACCAGACTCTGCAACAATTTCACAAAAGCAGGCTTGCGCTGCGCTGCTGTCAGAGCTATGTAGCGGCAAACGTCGTGCTCCTGCAGCGAGTTGAGAATGGAGGAGTTCATGAACATTTGGCGCATAAGCAGCGCTGCTCGAAGCTCGGTGCCTTGGAACACGCATATGCACAACACACCCCAGCACACGTACACGCAGACGTAAACAAACGCGCATCAGCAGGAGCAGGAATGCGTGGAAAGCTTGTACACACATTCGAGGCTTACGCACATTCCATCGCAGATTCACTCATGTGTTCACTAGAGTTCGCTTTCTCTTGCTCTTGCTCTCACCCAGATGTAGGTCAAACAAAGGCATCTGTCTCTCAAACACGACAGCATTCTTCGGATATTGGACACAGGCCCGTCGAAAAATGTCGTAAACCAGATTGCTGACTTTGAGGAACATGAGGGAGGCGCGAACCACGCGCATGTTGGCTGTTTTAAGCTGCCCCTTGCCCGACTTTGGCGACCAGCCCCCGTTACAGCAAAAACCGCAGTTCGACATCCAGTCCAGAAAGTCTTGCAGCTGCTGCAGCGCACCCTGGGCTCCGAGGTGCAGGCGTACAGCATTTCAGCCATGTGTACAAGTACAGACAGATTATCTTGACTGTACTCACTTAAAGAGGACACCCACATACCTGATTTCGAATTGTTTTCTGTTGCCAGCGCTGGACAACCTCGCCCTCAAGAGGGCAATAGCCAAGCCAGCGCTTGATACCTTCTAAGCATTCTGTAAGCTCCGCAAGCTGTTTTGACAGGATAGAGGCTTGGTTTTGTTTCGCTTCGTCAGTCCTCATGACAAATCACATGAGTGCGCACGAGTGCATGGAGATAAACGCAGGTGCACAGGTGTGTGGGCAGAACAATGTCACACCAACACTTGTTTGCAGCTGTGCAAGTGAGCCAGTTGCAAAATATCACAGCAGCTTACTTTCGGTCTCAAGTTGCCGGATCAGGGTTATGGCACGAACACGTGCCACCATCCAGAAAAGTTTTGCCAGGTTTTGCTTCTTGTTAGTGGCGCGGAGATGATGAACATGGTTGTCCAGGGCTTCCTTGAAATCATCGCGAAAAATCAAATGTATTTCATCAATATCCTGTCCTTTACCTTCACTTCGGCTCGACGCATTTCCAGAGACTTTGCAAGATGTGCTTGAAAGTGTTGGTGTGACGGGTTTTAGTTTAGGTTTCAACGGCGAGCCTACTGGTTCTGACGCAACGCTGCAGGGCCGTGCACCTTTGACCATCCCCACGACGCTGCACAGATGCTCGGTGCAAACTGTCTTCAAATTTGGCGCACTCGCTTTCCGTGAAGTTGTATAGAATTCGATAGGTTTCATGAGCTTCATGAGTTGTGATATCTGCGCCATTGAGCTTTTATCCGACTGCAGCAGCGACAGGGAGTCAGTCATGCAAACATCCTTGCGCAGCCCCGCTATGTAATCGCGGGCGTCGGCGAAGAGAGGGGTGCTGAGGCGAAAGTTCTTGTCGGGGATGACATGCGTCAGCCAGCTGGAGGTAGAGTGCTCCAGGTACAGGGGGCTGTCACTTTCGAACTGGATCACAGAATTCTCGCCCTCGTGTTCTCGATCTTCATTTTTCGTATGGAAATACCAAAGGGAGTTCGGGTTCACAAAATGATCCGTCATGGTCAGCGCGGTGATACCCTCGACCACGGAGGCTGACAGCGCAAGATACTTTCCAGAGCACACGTGCTCAAGCCTATATCCCTTCTTTTTCGGAGTTTCATTCGTGTCGACGCCTTCAACCGCGAGAACATCCTCGCCACCGCACTCCGCCTTTTCTGCCTCAATGATCCACAGTGCATTGGAACTCTGGCGTCCGCCAGATGATTTTTTCTGCTTGTGACGCCAGAAAACCCCCTTTTGCGGAACCACAGGGTCGAACATGAGGTAGGCATTGATTTCTGAGTGGAATATCGCAACAGCTTCGCCACCTCGCACGTTTGGGCTCTCGCCCGTAGTGGCGAAGGCGGTCATTTGAAAGTACGAGGCCGTTGGCGATGCGTTAATCTCGTGAACGCCGTTGATATAGAGATTACGGAACGGTAGGCTTAGAGGACTTACGTGGATACACTGCTCAAACTTGACGCTAAAAAATTTGACAGAGTCCCCGTATGGAATTCGTGATCCCAGTGTGCGAAATTTGAAAGCAGGCTCCATCTTGAACCAGCTTCCTTCATCTCCAGTTTCATCCATGCTGATGTGCATCCACGTGTGTGCATGTTAGTGCGGTCATGCACTTATGTTTCTCAGTCCGAATCTCGATTGTTGTTGCAGGCAACAAGAACAAGGAGTGCATTCATCAGGCAGCACCGACCTGATCTTCAGGCACTGCGTCTCGAATTTGGCCATGGTCCTCTTCACGGTCACACTGCAAACTCAACAACATACAGGTGACACATATTCCCACATATTGTCAGCCGCAGGCGAGCATGTGCGCATAGCAATCAGCAAATTTTGGGAAGCCTCACTAGTTTCCCGAAATGTGTCGCAGCTGCACTATTTGGCCGTATGTCAGGTCCTCGCCCTGCAGACTGCGAAAAACGCCACTGTGTAAGTTTGCGCAAGGAATCGCAACGCACTTTTCGGCCCGCGGCAGACCAGCACTGGGCAAGGCGACGGACGCGACATGGACAAACATGGACCGGTCAAACTCGGCTTGATTTTGCTTTTCTTCTACGTCGACGGCATTCCGGAGCTGCTGCAGCTTCTTGCTGTTGGATTCGTTGTTGTCTTCCAGGGTCTGTTAGACAGCAGTAAAGGATTGTGAATGAGCAGGTGTTGCCGAACGCGCTCGGAGCAGGCAAGCAACATGAGAAGAGGAAGATAAAATGATTGCAAGCACGAGCGCAGAGGAGGGGGGCAGCCAGGCGCACAATCGGACCGTGCGCTCCTTCATGTAGGCTTTTCGCGAGGAGTAGTAGAGTTTGGGCACAATCTGCATGCGCGTTTCTCTTATACGCGGCGGCACTGCCATTTTTTCTTTCAACTTTGGCACCCACAGGCCGTAGCCCACGACCAGGTCGCCAGAAGTCATCCAGCCATTGGCCTGGTCGCAAAACAGCGTTACCACGTCGCCAACCTTGACATAGGCATGTTTGTCCTGGTGTGTCTCCATGCTGGACAGGGAGTATCAGCGCACGCCTGAATTCAAGGTTCGACTCTGCTCATGGCTGAGAAGGTCCCCTGGCGCGCGCCGGCAAGTGCAGAGAATGTCCCCCGGCGCGCGCCGGCAGTGCCGGACATCAGCATGGTTCAAAATTTGCGCGGGCCTTCTCGGCAGCCCCCAAACAAGTATTTTGGAGTTCGCGCGGGGTCTGAGAAAAAACCATTACTCATCTACTCGGCCCCATTCACCATGTCGACGCGCACACGTATGGCAGTGGCAGTGGCGTGCATCGCGGCGGGGGTTCTGGGCGAAACTAGCACGGGACAGCCACGCGACGGTGACGCAGCGGCCTCGACGCTGCGAGGACGGCATATGCTGCGGCATAGCCCCAGCAGTTCCCCGTCTGCCTCTCCACATGGCTGTCAACGCGCAGTTCCGTGCCCATCACCCACAGGTGCTTTGAAAACCCCACACCATACCTCCGGGTGTCAAATACACCGTGCCTGACTTCCCCGCCGCCCTGCTCCTCTGCGTGCAGGCAACAGCCACCTGCGCTGGCGCTTTGACCTAGCCACTGTCACGGAGCAGAGGCCCGCGCCCTTGCAAAAGCTGGCGAAGAGCTCCCTGCCGTCTTCTTCCCCTCAGAGGACGATTGCGCACAGGCCCGAACGTGTTATTGGCACCGCGCACCCTGCCGAGCGCCAAGCTGCGATCGATTTCAGCACCGAGGAGTCGGGTCCGCCCGTGCAAGTCTGGCTCTGAAGATGCGTCCATCTTCTGCTGCACGCACCTGTTTGCAGGGCCATGAATGCTGCAGGAAAAGCGGTGGCGCCGGCCGCGATGGTCAGCATTGGACGCTGCACAAAGCCGTCTGTCCTCATTGGTTGCTCGCTCGCCGTAAAGGCCTGAAGCTGCTGCTTTTAAAGGTGAAGGAATAAGGCCCGGGGAAGCTGCTCATCTTGGCCAGAGGAGAGGGGCCCGGAGGCCATGTGGGTTACAGGGAGTTGGGGGTGGAGGAGCGGGGAGGGGAGGCTTAGAGCGGGTTTCGACCTTCAGGACGGAACCTGTCTTCTGCAGCCATTCCTAAAGGGAAATAAATGTCACAGGTCGTGTGCAGATAACTTAGTTATCTGCTGGAGATAGCTGGTGCCAGAGTGATGCTGTTTCGTTTCAGGTACCGCGTATGTCTTTAAGATACACTTGTTCTTCTGGTGGAAGAGGCTCTCTCTCGCGTGAATAATTGGCGAGAATTCTAGCGAAGTGCGCGGGAATGCTCACGCTACTAACTCGTAGTCTCTCTGTGTCGAGGAGGACAAATTTCCAGATTTAATGTACAAGCCAAAACAAGGGCGAGGGCCAACCACCCGCTGTGTTCGTAAAAATCAATAAAGCAGTATCTTTTCTGTGTGCGACACTAGCTCCACTGCACCCAAGTTATCACCTAGGGGGCGTTGGGCGTAGTACGGAACGCAAAAAAGCCCAAAAAAATCTCATTCAATGCCCTTGGCCCCTTGGTCCCCTTCATCCCCACGCAGGGATAATGAAGGGGAATCCACGCAAGTTGCATTCGAGCTTGCGCTCGACCACCGGGTGATCCA
>Ga0315905_10002249_pt1 | contig 20327 bp, 22 predicted proteins | sample LakEriMetagenome_5_FD_203522 | JGI IMG/M metagenome (GOLD analysis project Ga0315905, IMG submission 203522) | Freshwater fungal communities from buoy surface, Lake Erie, Ohio, United States - Buoy 4 MA121 | ecosystem: Environmental > Aquatic > Freshwater > Lake | place: USA: Lake Erie, Ohio...
GGGAGGGAGGGAGGGAGGGAGGGAGGGAGGGAGAGAGAGAGAGAGAGGAGGGAGGGATGGAGAGAGGGATGGATGGATGGATGGAGGGAGGGAGGGAGAGAGCGTGTGAGCGTGTGTGAGAGAAGAATGTTTGTGTGTGCGCGCTTGTCTGTGTATGTGTGGGCGGGTGGGTGCGATGAAACACAGGTGACCACGGAAGAGAATTAGACACGCGCACGCAGGCATAGAATGTGTTCTCTATAGAATGAGCTCTATATGGAACGACGCCCATCCTATATGGAACGACACACATCAGACGCACACTCTCGCCTCTGCATTCATGTGCGTGTTTGTATGTGAGTACTTGAGTGTGCGTGTGTGCGCGTGCTGGTGTGTGTGTGTGTGTGCGCGCGCGCGGGCGCGCATGACGAACGAACAGCCGGCCAACGCGCGCAACATTTGCAAATCCTACGGGAGTGTCCGGTGTGTGTGTGTGTGTGTGTGTGTGTGTGTGTGTGTGTGTGTGTATTAGACCTAAGAGTAGCTGGCGAACGCGCGCAACATTCGCAAAGCCCACGGGAGTGCCGGGCTCCACCACCACCATGGCGCCTCTGCACTTGTCCCAGAGGCTTCGTGCCTGTGTAGGGTTTAGGGTTTATGGTCTTTTGTTTGTTCTAGAGTCTCCCTGCCTGTTCAGCGTTTCGAGGGAAACTTGTAGGTTTCAGGGCGCATGGCCATCCAACGACCATGAGTGCGCGGTTCAAGGTAGAGGGAGGGGTGCATGCACGCGTGCGCGCCGGATGATGGGGCACACCTCCTTGAGGTGGCGTGCAACGTCAGTGCCCCCCGCCACATCCTTCTCCGCAAAAGCAAACGAGCACAAAATCAAGTCCCATCCTCCTTCCGGATCACTTTGCCCCGACAATACCGCGCCCCCGCCCCCCCCAGCACCAACACTGCCAGCAACATGTGCCGCGTCTTCCGAGCGCATGGACGCACCCTGCTCCCCCGCCTTGTCGGCGTGGGTCTCGGCGTCTGGCGCATCATAGCGTGGTTGCCTATAGATATAAATTATCAATCTTATACATGCTTGCTTCATTAAAACAATTAATCAAATGATTAATCATTTTTAATAGAGATTAAATTGATTTTTATTACAAGACAAAAAAATGTGAATACCGCGCGTAGGGGTTGGCTGCGTCGCGCCTACGCGCGGCGTCGAACTCGGCTTGCTCTGCCGCTTTGCGAGCCTCTTCAGGCGAAAAATCGCCGAGGGCCAGCTCGCCATAGTCTGCCGTGAGCCTTCCTCTTCCTTGGGCGCCCTCGGTTCGCTTGGCGCCCTCTGCGCCGAGCCCCCGCCACGTCACGCCTTCCATGCCCGACGTGAGCTGCTGGCCGATTTTGGCAAACTCGGGGTGCGGCTCGACGGCTACGATCTGCGCAGGCGCGCGCGTGCCGCCGGCACCATCAGTGCACCTGCCGCGCCAAAGATTGGCGGCGACCTCGGCGGCGGCGGCGGCTGCATTGGCAGGGTGGGACTGTAGCGGGAGGGGACCTGCAGGGCGCAGTCGGGCCATGCGCGGCGGACGGCAAAAGCGGCAGCCCCAATGCCTGCGCCATGCAGGAGCACAGTGCGCGGCACGAAACCCGGGACGCGCTTGCGCAGCTCAATGAGCGGGCGCAGCGCCGAGGCATAAAAGGCCGGGAGGCGGTCGGCGACGAGGGTTAGCCCCGCGGCGGCGGCGTCGCCCTCAGGCGTGCGCTCGCCGGAATACATGGCCCGCGTAAAGGGGAGCCCGGCGTCCTGCTTGGCGCGCGCGGGGCGGTGCTTTTCCACCATGCGCCGGAGCCCGAGGCGCTCCTTGCCGGCGCGCTTGCGGAGCAGCACCAGCGCGCGCTCCCGGAGAACCGCGGGCAGCTCCATGCAGCCCGTCATCGCGCGCCACTCCTCGTCGCTCTCTGCCTGCGGCGGCGGAAGTGCCACCCTCCCCACCGCCTTTCGTACCCCCCCCTGCGACGCCCTTACCAGCAAGCGCATGTTCTGCATTGTCTGAAAGTCACGAACCACGATTTGTACTTGAAATTCGAAAAGGCGTGGTGGGAGCAAAAAGTTGAAAGTTAGCTTGTCGGCCGACCAGGCGATGTCGCGGGTGCCACACAGGCGCAGCACGGCATGCGCGCTGCTCACTGCGGCCACCGCCGCGCTGTTCCTGCGCCTGCCCGTTGCGGGCGCGGCGCTGATCAACAGGCCCGGCGCGTACCCGGTGCTGACGAGCAACCCCTCTTGGTCGGGCACGCCCTTGCGCCCGCGGCTCATGACGGAGCGCAACTCCGTCATCAAGAACCCACGGCAGGGGCGGGGACAGCAGGTCCCCAAGGGTGGCGGTCTCCTCGACGAGGTGGCGCGCTGGGATGCCGAGGGGGGCTCGGGCGAGGATGACCTCGACCTGCTCGCCGCAATGTCCAAGCACCGCCACGGCGACGAGGCGTCGGCCCGCCCTGCGGATGACGGCAGCCAGTGCGAGGACAAGGATGCGCCCAGCATCCCCCGGCCCGGGCTGCGCGACATCTTGCGCGCCGAGGCCAGGCTGAATCGGCCGCTCCGCGCGCCTCCCGATCGGGCGCTCGACGGGCTCGAGGGCCTTACCGCTGACGAGCTGCGGAGCCTCGCAGACATGACGCAGGGAGGGCGGGGGAGTGAATTGGCCGCAGGTTCACAGGCCACGGAGCAAGCGGACGCTGCTGGCAGCGAGGTCAGCAGCAGCGCGCACGCGGGAGACGGACCGGCGGCGCCTCCAGCCAAGACGCCGCCCGAGATGATGCGCATCGAGATGCTCAGGCGCGAAAACAGCTTCCTGCGGATGCAGTTGAAGCAGCTCGGCCAGCAGGCTCACGGACGGCAAGACCATGACGACCGCAGTAGCGACGCCGACGAAAGCCAGGATGAGAGCCGGGGCGCTGCGGATCCGCACATGGGCTCTGACCACGCCATGAAGATGATGGACGAGCAGCTCCGGCGCCTCTCGGGAAGCCACCCCGGCGCGTGGCCCCAGCGTCATGAGCGAGCTCACAAGCGCCGAAGATCCACCTCCCACCCTGGATGGCTTCCCCCCACGCCCTCTCCCACCGCCGCAGCTCCCGGCGGGGCCGTTCACTCCTATGGAATGCGCGCATGCACAGGCGGGCTTGGAGGCCTCTTGCAGCGCCGCAGGCGCGACGGCCGCCTTGCTGTCATTCCTGGCGTAGGTGCGTGTACGGATGCGTCTATGCAGCCCTCATGCTCCTTTTTTCTGTCGCGCGTTTGCCCACTCCTTCCCTCAGGAGTCTCACTCGAATACGCACCTTCTTTTCATGTAAACATGTCATTACATGGTAGAGTGCCAGGGCTCCAACCTTGCACGTTTCTCCAAGGGAGCTTGAGGCTCGCCCCGAAATTAACGTGACTCGTCTCAGGAGACGTGTGGAGCGCGGCCACATCAACGGCGCTTGGATTCCAAGGCGTGCTGCTAGGCGAGGCCTTCTTATGTGCGCGACTGGCTATCCAAGACTCTTCCATGGCTTCGCTCGGTGATTTGCGTTCAGGTCTCTCTTCTCCTCCACCTTCCCCACCTCCACAACGCTACCTCCCCACCTCCACAACGCTCCTTCCCCTCGCAGACTGTGGCTCCAACTTGGAGGGCTCTCTGAGCACACCAACTCCGACGCAGCCCATAGCGTCCAGTCGTGTGTACACAAAATTGATTGCCAGCCTCTGTGTCCTTGCTTGTGTGTCGGGGCCTGTGCTGATGCCTCTTTACGTGTGAACAGCTGTGGCAGACATGTCCGGAGCCTGCGCGCCGCGCTGGCTACTGGTCGAGAGTTCAAGCGCCTTCGGAGAGCCGAAGCTCACATTTCTTGCAGCGAGGGCTCTCTCGGATATGGGTGTAGGAGGCGTCCTCCTTGGTGATGCCGTTGGCGGTGCCTGGGGGCGGTTTCGCGCGGGGGCTACCCAAGTGAAGGCGGGCACGGAAATGCTGCATTGCGTCCGCGCCGCGAAAGCTGCCAGTCAGCATGAGGGGGTGGCGGAAGCTGAGCAGTTGCTCGTGCTGGTGCGCACGCTCGTCACGCAGAACGAGCGAGGAGAGGCGCGGCAGCATCAAGTGCAAGATGACGGAGAAGAAGAGCGGACCGAGAGGGAGGAGTTGCAGCGATTACGCGCGGCTATGGCGTGCGGTGCTGATGGGGTGGTGGTGGATGTGTCGGTCTCGTGCAACGATCGTTTGGTGCGAGTCCAGCGCCTCTGCTCGCAACTGCTGCCCTCTATTGGCGGAGGCGTGGAGAAGGCCGCCCGCTTAACGGGTGTAGATTCCAATTTGGGCAAAGGAGTCATGGTGTTGGTGCGAATGGCTGCCGGGGTAAGGGTGTTGAGTGAGGTGGAGCAGGCGAAGCTGGTGTCAGCAGGCGTGTGTGGGGTGCTGAGACCTGATGATGTGTCGCTGCGAGCTGCTGCCGCTGCGTGGGCTTGTTTGCGTTCGCTTGTGCCCGAGGAAGGGCGCTCCCCTGAGGTTCTTGCATCCGACAGTGGTGCGGAAAGTCTGGATGCGGGAGGGGGGCGAAGTGGGGAAGGAGAGAGATGGCGCTTTATATCACGCGAGTCTGAGGATGGAGAGCATCCTCGCTCGTCAGACACTGGTAGCATTTTCGCAGAAGGGAGAGTCCATGTGGGCGCCGAGGCTTTTTCGCAAAGCCCAGCGCCGACGCACGTCGGAGATGCAAGAGGAGGAGGAGGAGGTAACTGGGGCGATCATGAGGAGGGTCTGCGTGCTGAAGCCAGGGGAGGAGAGGGGGTGCTTGATGCGGTGGAAATGCAGCGGTTGGCCGCGGGTGCCAGGAATGGGCTTCAGCTTGTGGAAGAGCTCCATCTCGAATGAGTGGCGTTTAGGCGGGTAAGCAGGATTGTCCTGTGTTGTCTGCAGAGCGGCTCTCAAGTGCACCGCAAGCACGTGGTTCGCTTTTTCTTATGAGCCTCTTACGAGAAAGTCCTGCGATGCTTCACCTCGTGCTCAGTCTGGTAAGTGCCTCACGACGTCTACACCTGTAGACCGACGGGTTTCAGTCTGGTAAGTGCTTCACGACGTGCTTCACCACGGATTTTTCATGGGCGCAAGGTGTGGAAACTTGAAACATTCACTTTTTGCAAAGACCCGTACTTGCGCACCAGCCGTAGAGTTGAGTTTGAGACAATTTCAGTACAACCTGTTACCCATTGACAACAGAGCATTAATAAAAATATGAACTGATTTCATATCACCGCTATATCGTGTGAAACACCCCCTTGGAACATCAGCAACGATTTTTCAGGCAAGTACAACGTCTCTTTCGGATGACACCGCCTGTAGGCGATCGGGGCCCAGCATATGGCGGCGAGTACTATACCCCCACTCTCCGTTTGACCTTGCGGCACGCCTTTCGGCAACACACAATAGGGCCCAGACCGTGTCTGCCCTAATCACCGACCCGTCCTTACGAGGCTTCAGGATCCCAAACCGATCTCCTGGCCCCCTGGGCGGGCTGGGATCATAAAAACAGTGTTACGCAGCTCCACTCTGTCCCTGATTTAGGTACCAAGTCAAGGCAAGATGAACTGCCAGGACAGCTCGGTCACGTGACGAGATACCGTTTACGACCTGGATTTGATACTCTCGTCCCATGGACGCGTACTTATCTGCGATATTTTGTCTTCTCACTCTATCAGGCCTTCTTGCACCTGCACCGTGAGGGTGCACAGTAGATGGGTCCCATCCTGGGTGTAGCTTCCGGATGCAAGCCAGTCTCGCAGTCTGAACCCCAGGTGCAGCGTTGGGTATGTAGTCACACACCGTATTGGAAACGCGTCTCACGATGAATCGTCTCACGGATGGTCTTCACTCCACGGTGCTTGACAAACCTGTTGGCGTCCCAGTCTGAGGTCTTGAGCATCTCCAGTACGAGCCCGTCGAAAATGATTGCTGCATCTTTGGCACGGAGGTCGGGGAGTGTAATGAGCAGTGGGTCATGTCCGCTGGCTGCCACGGGACCCTCTCCTACATGTTGCTGGAACACCCTCCACAACCATTCTGGTGTTCTCGCAAGCAACTGTCGTTTCGACCCAGACTGTCCGCCGCGGGAATTGCCCTGCAGGCCACGGGCAAATGCGGAGTTCAGGAACCAGGCCAGCGCGTCTCGGTCGACTCCTGAAACATCTATATTGTGCCCGGCCGCTGACACGCGCATGAGCACAAAATCACCGTTTGAAATCTGGTACTTGGCCATTTCCGCTTTGGCTGCTGTAAAAGCAGCTCCGCCCTGTCCGCCGCTTTGACCGCCGCGGGACTTCCCCTAGAGGACACGGGCAAAGTCGCAAGTCAGGAACCAGGCGAGCGCGTCTTAGTCGACTCCTGAAACGTCTATATTGTGCCCGACGGCGGCCATGCGCATCAGGTTAAAGTCGCCGTCGGATACCCCTCGCTTCTTCCATTTCCGCCTTGCAAACCTTCCACTCCCCCCTGTCCGCTCCCCCCCGTGAAAAATTGGGCAAATGTATTCACAGTGGCATTAAGGCGCGTGCCCGCCGACTGTACAAAAGCCTCACGCATCAGGATGCCCTCTGCGACTCGCAGGACGAGGTCCACAAATTGGGACGACACGTGACCACTGTTGCGGATCAGCTCCATTGTCTTGAATGACAACATCGAAAACTAGAAAAGCACAATCCTGTGTGCTTCAGTAACCTCTGCGATCATGGGGCATCCTCTGCCGGTTGCGTGTTCTTGTGTTCTGGTGAAGAAACAGCGGGTGCTACCGTCGTACTCCAACCCACATGACGTGAGGAGAGAGTACACAGATGCCAGACCACATCTCCCCGACTGCTGTAGCGGCTGCAGATGCATTGTCATCAACGCAGGCAAGGTCGACACGTACTCCGAGCCATTGTCAGCGTAGTCACATACGGCCAGTTTGACTCCGGCGAGGGTCGTCGGCAGCTTGATGTGACCAGGCTTGATTCCCTGTGCCGTGGCCTCGATCCTGCAACACAGGTATGGGTATTTGCCGTCGTCGGCTGAATTCGTCAACACAGACGACTGTATTTGATTCTTCTTCGCCATGTCTCGCAGGTAATGGTGTGATGTTTGCAGTGCGTTGCGGGCATACGTTTCACGGCGCCTGCGTGCAAAATTCGGACGTAGTGAATCCTGGGAGTGCACCACCAGTTCCCGTCATGGTATATATGTCGGTTCTCATGCCCTACACGCGTATTATAAAAAATTATAATATTTCACTCATAAAAAAAAGTTGGTGGACTGTCACTAATCGAGTTCGCAATCAAACTACAAATCCAGGTCACTCAGGCCATTGTATCACAGGACTTGAGTGACGTGAGCGTGTTGTTGAGGTGCAGTCACGGTGTCCCTGCCAGCGCACGCGATCCGTCCTCTCCCAGTGACGGGGCTCTTCAAACAGCTCATGATATTTGGGAAAACTGCGCTGCAGGGGCTTCCCACGCGGGTGACTCTTTTTCTCTGGGTCTTTAGCCGACAAGGGGCTACTGGGGTCCCCCTATTCACAACATGGGATTCTGTGGCAGGCTCGGGGAGAGACCCAATACCTGGAAACATTTCGGGCCGGAACGACCCAGGCTCAATACTCAGTCATCTCGGTCCTTCACCCGCCAAGAAACCGTGACCTGGGAAGGTTGGACCTGGGCGATGGATTCTGGAACGAGGATTACGGGTGGGGGGTGCGGGTACGCCGCCATTTTGGCGCACGCGGAAGGAGTTCTGTACGGTACGGAACTCGGCTCGGTGACCTTACTGTACGGTACGGAACTCGGCTCGGTGACCTTAAAGAGATTTGGTTTATTTTGTTTTCCAAATAAACACTCAACACACACACTCCAGGAGTCCTGGTGCCGCAGTGCACGTTCCTCAGGCTGCAGCTCAATTGAGCATTTTCTCATGCCAGTGCGCCAAGTCCAAAGCTGCTCATGTAACCGTGACAGCTCGTTGCTCCTGGTTTATCTTGCACCTAATACGCGCGCGCGCACACACACACGCCGTGACGGATTTTAACTTCTTAAATGTACTTTTATACGAACAGGATAAATCTGTATATGTATCCGAGGTCGGCGTGGGCTCATCTGATACTAGAGCGAAAATACCTGATAATTTCGTCGGAGACGCAAAGTTTTCGGATGGCCCGAATTGCAGCCGCGCGCACCTGCAGATCCACTCGATTGGTCTTGTCAATGTATCCCACCTACTCCTCCGCCAAGTTAGAGAGTGAGGCATGCCACTTCACCTCGCAACATACGGATGGCAGCCAGGGTCGGTATGCACGAGCGCAATAATTAAAGACCTGAGGTTACTAGGAGCAGGTTCAGCACACATAAACTTCGCATACTACGTACTGCTGTAAACCTTATACAACCTACGGCCTATTGTCATTGATCACAGTTTCCTCAGCCCACCCAAGTGTCAAAAATTTCCAGTCTGGAAAAAAATGGAAAACAATTCCAGCACAACAAAACTGTTGTGTGTTACAAGAAAGGAACGCGCAGGAAGAGTTGACCTTTCTCTGTGGGCGAGAGAGGAATATGCTTGTTAATGACAAAGAATAGGACGGGAGAAGTACAATTGTGTCAACACATTACATGGTCTGTACACACGGTCTTGCCCTGGGGTGACTACGATTTCCCTAAATCCCCAGTACTAACGAGGTGAAACGAAGCAACACAGGGTGCGCTGGCATAGTGCTGTTCTACGAGTCGCTCTACATCCATCGCTATTGTAGCAAGTATCGCAATATCCCGCTGATGCCCGAATATGATATATGTATGTGTGACAAAATGGCAGGAAGGTGTGCACCCATCACATTTTGATGTCAGATTTTTACTGACTCTACTAAATTTTGGTCCCGGGGGTATGAACTCCCCCGCCACGGCACGGCGAGCCCCACCCCTGACCGCATCGTAACTCTGGGGGCACCCAGGTGCCCGAGAATCGATAGGATACTAGCCATATATACATTCTGCAAGCTCCAAGCTCTTGGTAACTACCCCCGAGATTAAGGCAGCGCCTTTCTTCGACCGACGGCAAAGAGTAGACTTTGCCTTTGCATATTGAAAAGAGGGTCGTTTTAGTGCAGTCACTGAGTGCATCATCAATGAACCCGTGACGGCGCTTATCACTCTTTCTTGATAACGCTGCTCGACTGTTTCTCCATGAAAAGCTCCTCGTACTTGCGCACGAACGCAGCATCTTTTCCTGACAGGAAACAGTTGCCTTGTCAGCTGACGCATATCCTCGAGTTCCGTGGGGGTGAGTGCACTTTAGGGCGGTAGAGAAAGAAGACATATATTTTGGCTCTAATGCCATCATGCCTGTATCTCACCTGCATGAATGGATCTAGAATCATCTGCTCCCCCAAAGTATTTCAACACATATAATAATCCCTCTTGTCTCACGACCGCCCACACTCATTCCTTCGCCGGCTTCATTCCTCCTCTTCCACCGTGCCTCGCACCCGCTTACCTGCCAGGCGACTCTGGAGCACCTTGTTAATGCGCTCCTTGACACGCTGTATCACAGCGGCTTCCTCATTCCTTTCGTCGTCCAGGCTTTGTGTTGCAATGTTTTGATCGTCTTCCCTTGTCACACTCCAGCTCGGCATCAGAGAAAACAGGCTCTGCGCATACGTGCACAGGTAGGCGTGGTGCACGCGTGCGTGCGTGCGTGCAAGCGAGCGAGCGATAGATCAGATGTGCTATTATTCGCAGGAACACACGCCCATTGCATCTTCTTCCAACACATTACCCCACCTTTCGCTGTGATTCATCTATTCCTTCTTTTTTGAAAATAGATAAATAAAGCTGGTGAGCTAGTGAGCTAGTCTCTCTCTATATACATATCAGGACTTGGGAAACCATCATCTCACACATTACCCCACCTTTCGCTGTGTTTCATCTATTCCTTTCCCTCCCTCTCTGTCTGCCTGTTCATCTACTTCTTTCTTCTTGCTCCGCTCACTCAGCGCACCTGACCCTGGCCCTGGCCATAGACGCCAATGTAGTAATAACCCAGATTGAAGTTGCGATCGAGGTGAAAGACTGTGAGCTTGTCATGCCCCACTTTACTCCACGTGTTGTTCTCCTTCGAAGGGAAGGGATTCTGGTGATTCCCGATGTACATCTCGGCACGTCCCTGAAGACTCTTGATTGTGAAATGCACTTGTGTTGCCTCTTTGACGCATATCTTGAAGTGCACGTACTCACCATGCTCCACGACGCTCTGGATGAGTGTCGTCGGTGTCATACAAACATCCACACACTAACAACAACACACAAACATGCGCACATTGACGATACTATGCCGAAGTGCAGACAGCATCACCTTCATGGCTGAGTCCTTGTGCAGGAGTATAGCCTGAGTGTTCTGATCCCTCTCGTCCAAAACCACCTTTTTCTCGATGAGCTCGTCGAAAGAACCCATGCTGGTAATACCTGTCAATATACATGAGTACATAGACAGACAATCATAAGCGAAGAAAAATACTGTTCGCAACGACTTCTCAACCATGGTATTCCTGTACACGAGTAATCAAATTGTATGCATTCGCGTCCTGCCAGATGATGCTCCCTCCATTCATATCGAACACACGTGTTACCGGGAGGCTTCCTGAGCACGCCAGTTTTCTTAAACTCAACAGTAGCACGTTCAAAGAGGGTGCGCTCTTGGTTCTTTTGGGCCCACAGGTGGCGGCGTTCGCGCAGCATCGCTTCCTTTTCATTCTTCTCGGAGTCGATGCGCTCCTTGTCTCGCAGAATCTTGTCTTGAAGGATTTTGCGGTTGTACTCCTCCCTGCGCTCGCTTTGCTTACGCTGCGTCTCGCGGAGCTCCTGCTTGACCTTTAGCGTTTCACTCACCAGCTGATTACGCTCACGCCTCTCCCTTTCTTTGCGCTCCAGCGCTGCGGCCGCTTCCTGCTGTTTCTTCAGTATGCGAGCTTCCTCTTCCTGAATCCGCTTCTGATATTCTTGCTCTTGTATCATCAGCCGCTCGACGTGCTCGAACTCGGTCTCGATGCGATGACTTGCGAGCTCGAATGACTTTGCCTCCAGTTTTGCGAGCTTTTCAGCTTCCATCCGCCGCGTCTGCTCCCTGTATGCTTGCTCTGCGGCGCGTACCTCGAGGACGCGCCCAAACTGCTTTTCAATACGCCGCATCTCAATTTCGGTATTTTTTTCGTCCTTCTTGCGAATCAACTCGAGACGATCATCGGTAGAGATGGCGTGCTTATCAATGGGTTGCTCTGCAAAGCGTCCAGGAGTGACGATTGGCGCGGGTTTTTTCACCTTTTCTTCCGGACACCGAATGCTCTTGATGCCGAGGTCTGCAGAAATCTGCTTCTCCATTTTAGTGAATTGCTCCCACGTGATTTCAAAAGTGGGCCCAATGCGGATGGCAAATGCTTTGAAAATGTTGGCGGCATGCGTCTTTCCGAGTTTTCCTGGTTTGTCGGCCCCGTCGGATAACAGGTCGAGCCTGCTCAACATCTCCATGAATTCGCCAATGTTCATCTGCATGTCACCTGCGTATTCGATGAATATCTCCTCGAGACTTGCATCTCGAGAGCGCGCCCGCAGTCGTCTCCTCTCCTCGGTGCACCTCTTTAAGAGGTCGAGCCTGCGCTCCTCCATCAATTTGTAACGCACTTCCACGACCTTGTCATCTTTGAATTTCTTCTTGAGCTTTGCCTTGTCTGTCGGCAGCAGCTCATCCGACACAATCCCAAGCTTCCGCATTGCCTCCACCGAAAACGGCTCGTTGACAGTGCCACCTCCGTCTCTCACGAACTTTAAAATCGACACGAGGCCCGACTTTTCGTCAGGCTCATTATCCGCAGCTGGAACGACGGGATTCTTCAGGACTGGGCCCCTGCTTTGCTTTTTGCTCGGGCTCACTGTAACTATTGTCACCTTGCCAGGCCCGGTGGGTGAGCTTGTGACGCTTTGATCGGCAACGCCTGGGTTTGCACTATCAAGTCTTCCGCGACTGCTGCACGGGCGGTGTGCAACCTCGTCTGGCTCGTGCCTCCCTAACGGTGGTGTGGACTGCGAGCGCTCGGGCTCGTCCAACGCCAGATACATCCGCTGGTAGACTGTGGGCTCAACGTCTTTTCTCCTCACCTTTTTGCGCGCTCGCCCTGGCAGAGGCCGCGGGTTCTGCTTGTAAGCGACCTGGCCTTGGTTTATCTCCCTCTGCGGCGAGAGCACGGGTAGGTGCACGCCCATCTCCTTCTCCGCGCCCGCCAGGCGGCTGGGCGAGACCGAGTTTGGCTGCAAATTTGGGCCATGCGCACTTAGGGTGTCCGTCGAACCATCACCCGGCTCAGGACGCCTCCAATTGCGGCAGGTGAACCCCTGGTTATTTGCGATTCTATCGTTGGCGCCTTTCGCGAGGATGAAGTCCGCCAAGTCATTGAAGCCCATCGCAAAGGCCCAGTGCGCCGCTGTATTGCCTTCGGGGTCCCTGAGATCCATGTTTGCACCGCGCTGCATGACGGCAAGCTGCCACGCCCAATCGCGTGCAAGTTAGCAGGCTCGTACGTGCGCGATGGCGAGCGCGGCGAGCCATGGCACACGCGCATTCGTAAAGGCGTGGCGAACGAGCCAGTATCGCTCGCTGTCGGCCCTTTGCGGCGGGGGCCCTCACCGCGAGCTTTTTGTAGCCGCACTTGCACGCGATGATGAGGACAGTGTCGCCGTTGGAAAACTCAAAGTTGGGCCCAATCTTGCCACTGTCGATAGTCTTCTCCACGAGTTCGACCTTGTTCAGCCGGCATTGACGCAACAGAAGCGCCTCCTCCTCCACTGTCAGCGGGACCTCGCCGTCGTCGACGTCCTCGACAAGCATCCTCTCTCTCACCATCGCCCGCATCGACGACACAGGAGACCCCGCGTGAGGCATACTCGCTTTCATCCGCCACTCCTCCGACCCCGTGCCATCGCGCTACGCGCTCGCGTACCTAGCAGGCGGGGGCATGCCTTACGCCCCCCTCCCTCCCATCAGCGGCCCTACGAACTGACGAACGTTGAAAAAGTTCGTTGCTTGCTAAATTACCCATTGGCTTTTCGCTTTCGGGTGGTTTGAGGTAATGGATGCTGGCAAGCTCGCGAAGCAGGCGGCCGAGCGCTTGGGCATTGGGGGCAAGGAGGAGAGAAAGGTCTTCGGCATTGGGGGCAAGGAGGAGGAAAAGTGCGAGACGTTTCGCGCATTCCTCGCGTGCCGCGGCTACCTGTATTCTGAGAAGCGCGCAGTCGAGTTGCCGTCGGGCAGCACGCTCGGGGATGCACGAGGAGCATTCGGGCGCCCTATGCGACAGCACAGGATTCTAGACGAAGACGGGTATGAGCTGGATGCCGCGTCTCCAGTATGGCGGTACTCAAAAAACTGCAACATCAGCCTGACATTCGAATACGACAAGAAGACGGAGCTAAACATCGCCACCGAGTCCGTGTTTAGCGCCCTGAATCCCTTTGCGAGGAAACCGGAGAAGGAGAAGTGACGCAAATGGGCAGCCGAAAAAGCTGGAGGCGTGGGAAGGGTCGTGAGAGGCTCATAGGGGGTTCTGCAGCATGTTCGCAGCCTTGACTAAGTTCGCAGTGGAGCGCACTGGGTCAGTGTTAACCGACCGACAATAGGTTCCTCGTCGCTGTCGGAGTCGGTTTCTGGTGCATGTTGGATGCCATCCGGATCCACTGACGGAACTAAACCCTAACCCCCTAAACCCTAAACCCTAAACCCCTAAACCCTACGCCCTAATCCTCAACAGGATGCCAGGGCGCCAGAGTCCTCCGTAGCTTTGGCGGGAGTCCTGTTCTTTGTCGGCCGATCGGTGCGATCTAGTCTTCTGCTTGGCCTCCGCCTTAGTCTCGGCAAGTATGTCCTTGGCCTGCATCTTGAATGGTATCGAACGCCGACCCGACTTCTGAGGGGTGACAATGACAGACGCAATCTGTGCATACGCGGCGTCGGCATCAAAGTCGTCCTCTGTCCCAGTACCCTTGGCAGGGTTCTTGGCCTTGACGGAGCCCAAGGGCGCACGCCGTGCGCCCTTGTGCTCCGTCGCAGGAGTGACAGCAGTGTGGACGGCCTGTTCATCAGAGTCGTCCTCCTCGACCTGCTTTGCGGGCGTCGTCCGGCTGCTGGAGGTGGATGTATCCAATATATTGAGCGAAGCTCTATATGTTTGTGAAAGAACATAAACGATCATCATCATCAAGCCTAAACCCTAAACCGGTCGTAGTGCCGTCTTGGAATTTTCGCATAAGTTTGGTGTGGATTGGGTCATTGGGGTTTTAAAGAATTTCATAGGGGATGCTTGTTGCGTGTGAGTTTGCTGCGTTTCCATTCGCTTTTAATACTGGGGTTAAGAGGGCTTGGATCTGCAGAATTGGTGGACAACCGTCCGGAAACTGTAGGGGGAGGAGGAGGAGGAGGAGGAGGAGGATTTATTCGTATTCGATGATACTGTAGAGGGACCCAGGGGATGCAAAAAGTTGAAGACTCATTCAGAGGCCTGCAGGGAAAACTCAGTGCATCTGTTGTACTTTAAGGATTCGGCTTGAGAGCATACCCGCGGGACTGAATTAATAGTTGTATCGCTTCAAGTTCAGGGTTATGAATAAGAAGTGTCGCTACGACAATTCGCAGGGTGGCATCTCTGGGGCCACATTCAGTATGATTTCTTTTCCATTTAGCGGTCATTTCTTCGCAGGCCCCGAGCGCGATTCTGGGTCCCCACACGTCAAAAATGTGGGCGAAAAGGTTCCCGGCGCGCCAAACGCCCAAGGAACCAGCAAACGCCAAAGGCACCGGTATCGGAATATCAAAGATCGACTAAAGGCTTGTCACCCCCTTTGGAGAGTGCGGGGGAGCACCGAGTGCAACACTCAGCCACTAAAGTCTTTGAAGAGGACCTGCTGTTCGGGACGAATCTTGCCGGCGTCGATATCCGGGCCATCATTATCATCATATTCGTCGAAAAAGGAGGAATCCTCTGAGGATTTGACGGAGATTGCTATCGGTGCAGGCAAGGTCCTGCACCACGTCGACGCGAGACAAGCGTCAGCCGACACGAGGCAAGAGTCAAGGCGACGTGAGACAAGAGTCAGTCCAGTCATTTAGCGCAGCATCCCCCGATACTCCGCCGAAGCGCAGATGCTCCACCGATGCTCATACGGCAACACCCTCTCACGGCCATCGCAACGCAATGACGATGCCTTGCGTGTTGCAATGCCTGGCATTGCGAGGCCTTACACAGCACACATGTGTCATATGAGGAGGAGGAGGATACATGTGTCTGCACACAGAACTGCGTGTTGCAATGCCTGGCATTGCGAGGCCTTGCGTTGCGAAGCCATCGCGACACACACGAATCACCATCGCACAGCAACCTCAACAGCACCCCAAAAGTGCAAGGGACCTGTTGACCAGGGTTTAGGATTTAGGGTTTAGGGTTTAGGGTTTAGGGTTTAGGACCTGTTGACCAGGGCCTCCCAGTCAAACCCCTTGAACCAAGGATGCGCCCGGATGTCCTTAGCGCCTCCCTTCAGATTGCCCAGCCGCCGAGATAGGTCCGCCGTTAGCAGCCCCGATATCAGATCCCGCGCTGTCCCCGAGAAAATGCGGTTTAGGGTTTAGGGTTTAGGTGTGTTTTTATTTGTACCCCATTCGTGTGTGTGTGTATGTGCGTGTGTGCGTGTGTGGGCACACATTCATGTATGTGCTCGCGAGTGTGTGTCCCTGCCTTTGTGTGAGTGTGTGGGTGCCCCCGTGCATGCGTCCGGGTTTTAGGGCGCGATAGGAAGGATTTAGGGTTCGGGGTGGAGGGTTTTAGGGTTTAGGGCTTAGGGCTTAGGGCTTAGTAGGTTTAGACCTTCGCGCTTCAGGTGCTTGGGATACTCAATTTTGCCCGAAAGAATAGTTTGATACAGCTGCATGCGGTCGTCACAGTAGAATGGTGGATACCCTGTTGTGTTTGTTATGTTGGTTACGTCTGTTGTGTTTGTTGTGTTTGATGTGTTTGTTGTGTTTCATGTTCGGGGTAGTAACGAGCGGGTACCGCCTAGTGCGTGCATGCGTGCATGCGTGCATGCGTGCATGCGTGCATGGATGCGTGCTGCAAATCTTCAACAAATTTTCAACAAAGCTTCAACAAAGCAATCGCTTTGCTTTAGGTTCAGGTTTACGCCTGAATCCTAAACCCTGTGCTGCAAAGCCTCAGCAAGCAAATGCCCTCCACGGTCCTCGTCAATGCCGGCACGGCGCCGCGTCTCCCTCCCCTCTGTCGTCCTCCACGGTCCTCGTCAATGCCCTCCAGTGTCCTCGACAGCCCACTCGCAACCGGTCGAGCTCGGCCCAGCGCGAGCGCCATCTCGCGAACACTGGGTGTTCGCAAAGCTAGAGTTTTTCTGCAGTCCCTACACTTTTGCTCGAGACTCCCAGTGTGTATGTGTGACGAGAGAGACCCAGAGTGTATGTATGTCACCGACAAGTGTATGTGTGTCACCGAGACAGGGAGAGCGTCCCAATCCAGGGAACGGGGACGGCGAGAGGGAGGGAGGCAGGCAGGCAGGGAGGGAGGGAGGGAGGGAGGGAGGGAGGGAGGGAGGGAGGGGAGGAGGGGAGGGAGGGAAGGAGGGGAGGGAGGGAGGAGGGACCAGCGAGCATTTCAAAGATGAGGATCCCCAGCGCCCACCAATCCACCGCCTTTCCGTGGCCCTGTGTATGTATGAGTGTCACGTTACTCCAAAAATGACGCTTCGTGAGTTCGTGTGACGCGAGACTACTAATCGTCTGATGCTAGCGCAATGGTAATTTGAGATTTTGTCAAAATGTTCGTGGATTCCTTGCATGGGCTAGCGTGGAAAACGTAGTCTAGCGTTTAGGGTTTAGGTTTTAGATTAAGTAGGTTTAGATTAAGTAGGGGTTTTAGGGTCAACGCCTAGCGCGTGGGGGCTTGGGTTTAGTGTTTAGGGGCGCAGTGACCTTGTCAAGAATGAGTTAGGCTTTAGGCTTTAGACTTTCGGGTTTGGGGTTTAGGGTTTAGGGTTTAGGCTTTAGGGGCGAGGTGACCTTGTTGAGGATGATTTCAGGAGCCAGATACTCCGGTGTCCCACACAACGTCCATGTGTTGCTGCATGGTTTATGGTGGGGGTTTAGTGTTTAGGGTTTATATTTCTCTGGTTTAGGTTTGCAGGACGTGCATGTGTTGCACGCGTGTGTTGCACGCGTGTGTTGCGCGTGTGTGTTGCACGCGTGTGTTGCGCGTGTGTGTTGCACGCGAGTGTTGCACGCGTGTGCCGAAGAAACGGGTGCGCGCTACTCTACTGACGGTCGAAAAGGGTGTTGTTTAGTTCTACTAACTAAACCACTCACGAACTAACACTGCGTGTTATTTTTATATCCATTGGGCTGCGGCAAGCCCAGTGCACCCCTGCACCCTACACCTGCAAGGTGTAGGGGTGTGTGAAGCCTAAACCCTAAACCAACCCTAAACTAACCCCTCCTCTACACCTTGCAGGGGAACATACCTTCCAGGAGCAAGATTCTTGGAAAAACCAAAGTCGCAGATTTTGAGGTGGCCTTGGTGGTCGAGGAGCAAGTTCTCCGGCTTCAGGTCGCGGTATATTATGCCCCGGTTGTGCAAGTACTGTAGGGTTTAAAATGTAAGGTTTAGGGTTTAGGTTATGCAAATACTGTAGGGTTTAGGGTTTAGGGTGTAGGTTGCAAGTTCAGTAGGATTCAGGTTTAGGGTTTAGGGTTTAGGGTTTAGGGTATAGGTTGTGCATGTACTGTTGCCTCCCAGTCTAGAATTTAGGGTTTGAATCTTCAAAAACCAAGCAGAAAAGCAGAATATATTTCAAAAGAAAACATATTTTTTTTTCGTGTATCTTTAAAAACCGCGAATCTGTAAAAACCAAGCAGAAGTGCTCCATTTATTTCAAAAAAAAAAATAGAATAGGATTGCGATTGTGCAGGCAACTGCTGCCGCCGGCCCTTCCGAAAAGCACACGCACCCACACACACACACACACACACACACACGCACACGCACCCACACGCACCCACACGCACCCACACGCACACACACACAGGACCTCGAAGGTGAGCACAACACCAGCAGCGTAGAAGCGTGCCGTGTCGTTGGGAAACCTGTTTAGTTTAGTTTAGTTCAACTAAACTAAACACAACTAAACTAAACACAACTAAACTAAACACAAGCATTGTCGTTGGGAAACCTGCACGGTCACACACATGTGTTTAGTTTAGTTTAGTTTGACGAAACTACTTCACGCACTCGCGAAAGGCGTGCAGGTTTCCCACCGGCAAAGCTTTTTGTTTTAGTTTAGTTACCGAAACTAAACAAAACTAAACTAAACTAAGCAAGTGTGTGAGAGCGTGCAGATTTCCCAACGACAAAGCTTGTGTTTAGTTTAGTTGTGTTGTGCTTAGTTTAGAAGAATTCACCTCGCACACGTGTTTAGTTTAGTTTAGTTTAACACCACAAAACTAAACATTGGGAAACCTGCACGCCTTGCGCAAGTGGGTGAAGAACTCGCCTCCGATAGAATACTCCAGCACCATGTATAAGTAGCTCTCGTCTTGGAAGGTTGTGTACATGCTTACGATGAAGGGATACTGAGAGGGTTTAGGGTTTAGGGTTTAGGTACATGCTTACGATGAAGGGATTCTGAGAGGGTTTAGGGTTTAGGGTAGGTTACATGCTTACGATGAAGGGATACTGAGAGGGTTCAGGGTTTAGCGTTTAGGTACATGCTTACGATGAAGGGATTCTGAGAGGGTTTAGGGTTTAGGGTTTAGGTACATGCTTACGATGAATGGATACTGAGAGGGTTTAGGGTTTAGCGTTTAGGTACATGCTTACGATGAAGGGATTCTGAGAGGGTTTAGGGTTTAGGGTTTAGGTACATGCTTACGATGAATGGATACTGAGAGGGTTTAGGGTTTAGGTACATGTGTCTGAGAGTGTGTGCGCAAAAGAGGCCGACAATTCTTGTGTTCATTTTTTCTTGCACTTAGCTAAGTTTAGCTAAATTAAACACGTTTGCGAGCCCAGCGACAATTCCTCAAGCTTGTATTTAGTTTAGTTAAACTAAATTAAAACACGTGTGTGTGAGCTCACCGACAATTCCTCAAGCACGCGCTTCTCGCAGAGGATGTGGTCGAGCTGCTTGGTGCGCAACACCAAGGCCTTGCTCAGCATCTTGAGCGCGTACACGCGCCTGTTTAGGTTTAGGGTTTAGGCTTTAGAGTTTAGGCTTTAGTTAGGGTTTAGGTTTTAGGCCTTGCTCAGTATCTTGAGCGCGTACAAGTACATGCGCTATTTGATGTACATGTTAAGACATTTGCGCTTAAGCGCAGACATGTTTCTGTCTAGGAATGTACTAAGATACTGAGCAAGGCCTAAATCCTAAACCCTAACTAAACCTAAAACATGTTAGACATTTGCGCTTCAGCGCAGACATGTGTCTGCTTAGGAGTTAGGAGTTAGCAAGGGATTAGAGGTCAAGCTAAGTAACCGCAAGCGTTCTGGGTCTGCGTGCGCGAGTGTCACTCACCCCGTCTTCCTGTGCTTCACTAGCCGCACGCGCCCGAACGATCCGGTGCCTGCGCACCTGCGATGTCAACTCACGTGGTGGGTTCACCCCGCGCCGGGGTCCTTTGAGCAACCGCACGGGCCCGCAGAGATGAGGGGGAGGGGGCCGTGCACCGAGGGTGACGCGCTGCTCAAAGTCGGCGAGCGTGCAGCCCTGAAGCTCGCGACACTTCTGCGCCTCTTCTGCCTGAAACTGCGCGTTGGGCTGTACTACGACCTCTTCGGGCGCTGCCAATTTCTGCCCGGTTATTTGCTTGAAGAGCTTCATTGCTGCGGGCGAAGAACTGGGCTGCTAGACCCCTCTCTGGTACACACACGATTTAAAATTTCAGCGGGCGTGGGCTTCACAGTGTAGCGTCCTCTCCCAGCGCAACGATGCGCAACGTCAGGCATCGAGCAGATGTCGACAGCTGTGCGGGCGCGAGCGCGGGCTCCAAGCGCAAGCGCTGCACCGTTCCAATACCCGACAACCCCTCCCCCGCCCGTCGACCTGGTGGGCGCGTGAAAGGCACGTCGCACACGCTTCCTTCCCCCTTGATTCTACTCGCCGAGGCCCCCCCGCAGGCGCAAGATGACGTGAGCGTACGTTTCACTTGGTACCAAGGTACACTGTTATGAAGTCAGCAGCTCGAAGATCGTTGAAGAAGGCG
>Ga0315905_10002250_pt1 | contig 20326 bp, 4 predicted proteins | sample LakEriMetagenome_5_FD_203522 | JGI IMG/M metagenome (GOLD analysis project Ga0315905, IMG submission 203522) | Freshwater fungal communities from buoy surface, Lake Erie, Ohio, United States - Buoy 4 MA121 | ecosystem: Environmental > Aquatic > Freshwater > Lake | place: USA: Lake Erie, Ohio...
GCCAGTATGTTACTCAGAACAAGTCACAAGCAGAATATTTTGCCAGCGCACCTCAGCTGCCGGTTACTGAAATCAACTCAGCCAACAAAGAGATTAACAAAAATCCACGATTCTTTGAACAGCCCAAACCTGTACATAGTTTTCAAGCAGCTATATTTTTTCAGCAAGGCCTGGACAAAGATCCTGAGCGTGGTCCTATTATTTCAAATGCACAGCGAGAAAGCCCTAGCACAGTGTATGGCATCAGCACACCGGGCCAACCTATCTATCAGGGTGGCGCAGATCCCAACACCATACGCCAGAAATTGAATGCAGGTGAACTTAAACCGCAGGATGTCAAGGTGATCGGTCGCAAAGGCGGGCATACCCTGGTCATGGATGATGGCGATCTAGACGGCAACAATGCCTTGCTTAGACTACGAACGGCTAAAGGTCATCAGATCATGATGAATGATTCTGAAAACTTTTTTCAGTTTATTCATTCCAATGGACAAACCTGGATTGAACTGGGATCCGAAGGCACAGTAGATGTGTTTTCAACCAACAGTGTAAACGTAAGAACCAAAGGAACTATCAATTTACATGCTGACAAAGACATCAATATGTTTGCTGGTGGCAACATCAACATGAAATCAAATGCGGCCACCAATATTGGTGCTGTGACTACCATGAACGTGGCCAGCCAAGGTGCCATGACCATTTACAGCCAAGCACCAATTGGCATTCGAAGTGATGGCAGTCTAGCATTAAAAAGTCAAGGCGGTTCATGGGATGGTGGCTCAGCACTGAAATTCAAGGCCAGCAGGATTGACCTCAACGGCGGCAGTGCAGCAGACGTTAAGATTCCCAAGCTGTATCCTAAAACAACCCTGGACGACACTACATTTGACAACTCTTCTGGCTGGGAAGTAAAAGTCAATGGACTAGAAAGTATTGTCACAAGAGCACCAACTCACGAACCGTATCCGTATCACAACAAAGGTGTAGAGGCCAGCGTGAGTTTGACTGAAGGAACGCCCACTCCTCCACCAGATGCTGAGCCAGTTCCTTCCAGCTGGGGCATAAGTAGAAAATCATGAGTAAATTTTCATTTACCGGACCAAACGGCGAAGTGTATGAGGTGGAAGGACCATCAGGCGCCACTGTGGAACAAGCTAGAGCAATATTTGATCAACAGATCAGTACTGGCGGGCTAACAGGAATACCGGTAGGTGGCTTGGTCAATGCAGTTACCCAGGCCACAGGTGGCCTATCAGCAGCCATAGCTCAAATAGGACCAGCATCATTTGCACAGGCCCAACAACTGGGAAGCGCAATCAATCTTCCTGATCTAAGAGGAATGCCTATTCCCAATCCAATTGGAGTTAGTGACTTTGTTGGCACAACAGTGAGCCAGCAAAACATAGGCGCCATTAATCCTGCGCAAATACAAGGACTAATAGCACAAACCAGTACATCAGTGGGCCAGGCTGCGTCTGCAATTACCAATACCAAAGGTCTTGGCAAGTTTGGACTTAATGCTGATCAGTTGCAGTTGTCGGGCTTGATCAAACCCGGACTAGCTGAACAGATCAATCTGGATCCCAGCAAATTTACCAGTATCTTGTCAAGTCCCACCAGCTGGACAGGCAAGTCGGGTGCCACAGATTTAACCTCGGTGCTGGGCAACGAACGACTGCAGACCACAGTACAGCAAGGCCTAATGAATGTAAATTTTGATCAACTCAAACAAGTAGGAGCCATCAGCGGTACAGAAGTAGCATCGCAACTGGGCCCGTTGTTGAACAATGCCACAAAGTTTGGCCTGGGCAATGCAACAGAATGGCTCAAAACTGCACCGTCACTGGGGTCATTGGGATCGCTGGTTAGTGGCAGCGGAATTAGCGGATTACTTGCCGGCGCTGCAGGCGGTGCACCAGCTGCACTGATCAGTCAAATGAACAACTTTGCCAAATCAGCAGAATTTGCACAGGCATTTGCCGGATTGAATGCTGATATATCCGGCGGCGGCAACCCACTGGAAGCAGGGGTACAAGCAGCCAAAGGATTCACCAACACTGTGAACCGATCTAATTTGAACGAAGCAGTGAAAAAAGTCATTGGCAACAGCAAAATATCTGTGCCAGATTTTGCACCTCCGGGCACCAGCTAAATATCTGTATGACCACATTCATTGGATTTAACACACAGAATCAATACAAAAAATTCACGCTGGTAGACGGCGAATTGATCAAGCGCGATCTATTGAACGCATTCAATGTCTGGCAAGGTCAACTACCTGGCCGTCCATCATACGGAACCACACTCTGGAGTTTTTTGTTTGAAAGCCAAGATCAAACTACCATGGCCAATATTCTGCGTGAAGTACAAAGAGTTGCCGGCGGCGATCCTAGAATTTATCTAAATGATGTACAAGTGTACCCACAAGAAAACGGTGTGTTAATTGAGCTAGAGATACAACTGGTAGCTGGCGCAGATGCACAATTGCTGAGTGTATTTTTTGATCAACAACAGCGCAGAGCTTCGTTCGTATAAAAGTAGCCGTTTACTTTATCGGTAAATAACATATTAACGGAACATCATGGCACGTACCACTAGACAAACAGTTATATTTGGCGTTGAAGACTGGAAACGCATCTATCAGACCTTTAGGGAAGCTGATTTTCAAAGCTACGACTTTGAAACTTTGCGAAAAAGTTTTGTAGATTATCTTCGACAATACTATCCTGAAACATTCAATGACTACATTGAAAGTTCAGAATTCATTGCATTACTAGACGTTGTTGCATTCATGGGGCAGGCAATGGCCTTCCGCAATGATCTTAACACCCGTGAAAATTACATAGACACAGCAGAGCGTAGAGACTCGGTGGTACGCCTGGCCAACCTAGTGAGCTACACTGCCAAAAGAAATACAGCAGCCCAAGGTTATCTCAAAGTATTTTCAGTGCAAACCACTGAAAATGTCACAGACTTCAACGGAATTGACCTGGCCAATGTCACTATCAACTGGAACGATCCTACCAATTTCAACTGGGAAGAACAATTCACAGCCATTTTAAACGCTGCTCTAGTGGACACTCAACGTGTGGGCCGCCCGGGTAATCGTCAAGACATTGTGGGAGTGAACACATCTGAATATGCTATCAATCTGGTTCCAGGATTCTTGCCGGTGTTGCCATACAATGCCACAGTAGACGGCGTCAACATGCCGTTTGAAGCAGTGAATTCCACCTCCGTGGGTCAAGACTATCTCTACGAACCTGCCCCTGTGGCCAACGGTATTTTCAATATCCTGTTCCGCAGTGATTCCCTGGGGTTTGCAGCAGCCAACACTGGTTATTTCTTTTATTTCAAACAAGGTGTGTTGCAAAGTCAAGATTTTAATCTGGCAGAACGAATCAGCAATCGCACAGTCAACATCAACATTGAAGGTGTCAACAATGAAGACCGCTGGGTGTTCCAGTTGGACAATGTGGGTACTGTTGTGGGTCAATGGCAGTATGTAGAATCAGTTTTTGCTGCGGCAGCAGAACAACTGACACCTGATCAACGCAAGTTGTTTTCCACAACATCAAGAACCAACGATCAGATCACGTTGACATTTGGCGATGGTGTATTTTCTGCGATTCCAGTGGGCTTGTTCCGAGCCTATGTTCGTGCCAGCAACGGCCTGCAATACATTATCAATCCTGAGGAAATGCAAAGTGTTGTCCTGCCAATCAGCTACATCAGCAGAACTGGTCAGTTGCAAACAATCACATTCACTTGTGGCATTACCACGCCTGTCAGCAATGCACAGGCCAGAGAAACTCTAGACGAAATCAAACAACGTGCTCCTGCTAGATACTACACACAGAACCGCATGGTCAACGGCGAAGACTACAACAATTTTCCGTTTACCTTGTACAACTCAATTATCAAAAGCAAGGCTCTGAATCGTGCCAGCATTGGTACCAGTCGATATCTTGACCTGGTAGACAACACAGGCAAATACAGCTCGACCAATATTTTTGGATCTGACGGTGCCCTGTGGGAAGAAAACCAACTGCCCACGTTTGTGTTCTCGTGGTTGAATCGCAACGACATTGCCAGCGTAATTACCAACCAGATACAACCACTGTTGATCACCAACGGTTTTACACAATTTTATTATGCAAATTTTCCAAGACCAGACTTGGTGGTACTTGATATTACCTGGAATCAGAGTACCACAATGGCCAATGAGACCACCGGCTATTTTGTAAATGCCACCGGCGGCCCTGTTCCTATTGGCACTTTTTCTAGCAATAACACAAAATATATTCAAGTGGGTAGCCTGGTAAAGTTTGCTGCACCTGCTGGCTACTACTTTGATGCCAACAATAGACTCAAACTAGGAACTCCTGTTCGTGCAGACGAAACACTCACCATCTGGGCCAGTCCAAGCATTATTGTGTTGAACGGCACCAATCAGGGTCAGGGAAACTTTGACAACGGAACTGGACCAGTCACACTCAATAATTTTGTGCCCACAGGAGCAATACCTGTGTCCGTAATTCCGTTGCTGGTCACAGATATTCCAGCCAGCCTTGAATCCGCGATTGCTGATCAGATCTTGTTGTTCAGAAACTTTGGACTTGGATATGATAATACCACACAGACCTGGTATCTAATCACATCTAATAATCTTGCTGTCAATGCTGACTTTAGTCTGGCCAACGCACAAGATACATCAGGCACAGGCCAAGATGCAAGCTGGGTCATTCAATGCCTGACAGATGGACTCAGCTACACTGTGACCAGCCGTTCACTAGTGTACAACTTTGGCTCGGTGCTGCAAACAAGATTTTTCTTTGAATCAGGGCAACGCATTTATGACACTCGCACAGGCACAACAATCAGCGACTTTGTCAAGGTGTTGAGAACCAACAGCCTGCCAGATTCCAACGAACCCTTGCCCGGCGACATCAGTCTTTCTATCATTGGCCAGCCAGTTGAGTCCGACGGATACGTTGACGACTATCAAGTGATTGTCAGTTACCAAGATGTTGACAGCGACGGAGTAGCAGATGATCCAGATTTCTTTGATGAAATTGTGGCACCGTTGGTTGTTCCAAATTCAAAACTGGTGTTCTTTGAAAAGACAGTGGACTTTGACAATCTGCAACGTTATATTCTAGTTGAGCCAGGCCGTGTGGTCAGTGAGTATGCTATCAAGAATGATATCGAGGCAGTCAAGGGAGAATACGTAGCAGGACAAATTTTCTATGCCTACAATCAAGAAATTTATACAGGACCCCTGGCCGGCCAAGTGGGTGCTTTTTATGAATTAGTGGTCAGCACAACTTTTGTGAGATCACTAGTAGACGTATCTTCAGATTGGATTGCAAGAGTTGGACGCCAGAGTTTGTATTTTCAATATAGACACAATGCTCCACTGACATCTCGTATTGATCCTGGAACCACCAACATCATTGACTTGTATGTGGTCACACAAAGCTATTATAATGCTTATCAAAACTGGATTAGAGACACCACTGATACTGTACCCAAGCCTAGTGTGCCCACAATCAATGAGTTGTCGACTGCTTATCAGAATCTCAACAACTACAAAATGATTTCAGACAATGTGGTTGTGAATTCAGTGGTGTTCAAGCCGCTGTTTGGTGCCAAAGCAGCACAAGAACTCAGAGCCACAATCAAGGTTATTCGTGCAGCCAATTCAACAGCCAGCGAAAGTGAAATTAAAAATCTAGTAGTTGCCAACTTGAATGATTATTTTTCAATTGATATATGGGACTTTGGAGATACATTTTATTTCTCAGAACTTGCAGCCTACATCCACAGAAATATGGGCGGCATTGTGAGTTCTGTAGTACTAGTGCCTCTGGACCCATTGAAGAGTTTTGGTGACCTGTATGAAATACGGTCAGCCCCAGATGAAATTTTTGTCAATGCAGCTGGTGTCAGTTCAGTAGAAGTGATCACAGCATTGACGTCAACTAACCTTAGAACCGCACCAGGCAGTGGAGTAATTTAATGGATAGAACAAGAACCGTAGATTTTCTACCACCAATATTTCAAACTACTACCAACCAACAGTTTTTGGCAGCTACTCTGGATCAATTGGTTCAAGAGCCGCAGTTTAAAAAGACACAAGGTTTTGTTGGTCGCAGAGTTGGCCCAGGTGTAAATCCCAATGACTATTATGTGATTGAGCCCAATGCCACCCGAGCAAATTATCAACTTGAACCGGGTGTGATCAGTCTAACTCCAGACACAACAGATATTTCTGATGTAATAACTTACCCAGGTATCTCAGATGCTCTGGCTCGCCAAGGCGCCAAGACAAACAACTCAGACAGATTGTATACCAGTGACTACTATACCTGGGATCCGTTTATTAGTTTTGACAAATTTGCAAACTACAGTCAGTACTATTGGTTGCCAGCTGGTCCGTTGTCAGTGGACGTTGGCGCTACAGTAATTCCGCTGACAGATAGTTTTGATATTACTCGTGGCGCAGATGTGTATGAATTCTCAGGTGTTGCTGGTGAGAATCCCATTATCACTCTGGTTCGCGGTGGCAACTATGATTTTGTGGTGAATCAAGCTCCTAATGGATTTTTTATACAAACTGATCCTGGTGTAAACGGTCGCTTGCCTTATGCTCCTAATATCAGTTCAAGAGACGTGCTCGGAGTTGTCAACAACGGCGAAGACGCCGGTACAGTAACTTTTAATGTTCCGCTAAAAAACGCTCAGCAATTCTATTATGATCTAACACTGGTACCAACCACTCCAACAGCGGGACAAGTGGACTTGATAACTGATTTGAAATTCAATCAGATCAACAACATATATGTGTCAGAATTTTTAGCACAATATCCGTCGGGTATTGATGGCATCACAAATCTCAACGGACGCACAGTGGTGTTCACCAATCAAATTGCTGACCCAACCGACGGCGGCTGGTTGATCACTAGTCAATTTGACCCGCTGGCTCAGATTCCCACCAACAATGGATTGCTAGGCAGTTTTGATACACAGGTATTTGATCAAACAACACCCATCCTCAATGTTGACACACGCTATAGCGTCTGGGCAATACAATACCAATATGACAATGATGGAAATGCCATCCTGCAATTGTCATCAGTGACAACATGTCCTGTGCTGAATAAATTTACCATAATGTTTGGTACTCAATGGGCAGGGACCCAATGGTATCGCGACGCAGAAGGTTACTTTGAAGAAATACCATTGCTCACGGCAATCAAAGATCTGCTGTGGTATCAAGACGGAACCAACCCAGAAATTTTTGGCCAGATTCGACTGATCGACCAGAGCCAGGTCGAAACACTGAACATAGTAACTGACATCCTTGGCAAGAAAAATTATGTTGCGCCCAACGGAGTGGTGTTTACCAACAATCTCAAAGTTATCTTTAGAGGCAGTGTTGTTCCTGCTGGTTATCAGAATCAAACCTATTATGTGGCCGGAGTAGGCACAGCCATACAACTGTTGCCAATTACTGATTATGTCACTCCAGAGACCTACACCAAAAGCGCCACGGTACCTTTTGATTCGTTGCCGTTTGACGTAGGCAACTTTGATGCCAGCCTAAATCAACCCCTGGTGCCCGATTACCTTACCATTGCACTGGATAGTCCTGATCGTAATGCCTGGACTAGATCTAATCGTTGGTTCCACATTGATGTTATCAATGCATCTGCAGAATACAACAACACCATTCCGCTAATAGACAATGCGTTTCGTGCCAAGCGACCTATCTTGGAATTCCGTGGTGGCACAAGATTGTTTGCTATGGGGACTCAGGCCAAGACACCGGTCAACATCATAGATTTTCAAACAACTGATGCGTTGTCAACTATCAATGGTACCATTGGATATGCAGTTGACGGGTACTCGTTTATTTCTGGAAGTCGAGTGATCTTTGCAGCAGACAACGACCCGCAGGTTCGCAACAAAATTTATCTAGTGGAGTTTATCACTCCCAGTACAGATGGCAGTACGTTGATACTCCAACCAGTTATTAATCTAGTGCCTGCATCTGATGCAGATGTCTTGATTGACCAATGCACTGTTTGTTCAAGTGGCAACACTTTACAAGGAACAAGTTTTTTCTACGATGGTGTTCAATGGCTTACAGCACAAGAAAAAACATCAGTTAACCAGGCGCCCTTGTTTGATGTGTATGATCAAGATGGATTTAGTCTTGGTAATCGTGTGGTATACCCTAGTTCTTCATTTGTAGGCAGCAAATTGTTCAGTTATGCTGCGGGAACCGGAGTTGAAGATACTGTATTGGGATTTGCTCTACAATACCTTAGCATCAACAATGTGGGTGACATTGTGTTTGACAATAACTTTTATACAGACACATTTATTCATGTAGACAATAATGTCAGCACCGAAAATCCCGTCAGTATTGGATTTGTTCGTCAATACGCTGATAGAACAGTGTATGAAAAAGAAATTGGATGGCAACGGGCTGCAACCAAGAGTCTAATTTATCAACAATTTAGTTTTACATCAGTTGTTGATACACCCTTGGTACTTGATGTGGCTGTGGTCCCAACCGGAACAGTGCCCAGTGTTAAAATTTATGTAGGTAGTGTTTTCCAGGACCCCACAGCATATACCTTTACCACCACCTCTAACACTACCACAATTACATTTAACAGCAACATTGTTATAGTACCCGGCGATGTTATTGAAGTGCTGGCCTTGAGTGATCAAGTTAGTTCTGTGGGCTTTTATCAAGTCCCTGTCAATCTTGAAAACAATCCACTGAACAACAACTCAGCAAACTTCACACTGGGCACAGTAAGAACTCACTACGAAACTATTGCACAGAATCTAGTGGCATTGACTGGCAAAGTCAACGGTGCCAACAACACTAGAGATCTTGGAAATATTATTCCTTACGGTCTAAATATTCTGCAACAAAGTGCGCCAATGACCCTGGCTGGTTATTTCTTGCGCAAACCCGAGTACGAAATTTTTGCTGCTCTTTCATACAATTCAAGAGAATACGAAAAATTCAAAGCACAATTGCTGAACACAGCAGTGACCAATGATTATGTCAATTTCACTGTGCCAGAAATACTCACAGCAGTAATTTCTGACATAACACTTGGTCGTACCAGCACTAATCCGTTCTACTGGAGTGACATGTTGCCCACCGGCAGTGTGTACACGCAACTACAAACCACAGTAACGCCAATTTCTACAGCGGTATTTGACACCACACAGGTGTACAATTATACTTCAGCCAACTATCTTGGACTGCTGGTTTATGTAAATGATATTTTATTGACTCGTGACCTTGGATATGTGGTTGCCACAGATGGGCCTAGAATTACTATCACAGTGCCATTGGCGGTGGGAGACGTGGTTGTCATACAAGAATATGCCGAGACCTACGGTAGCTATGTGCCAAACACTCCTACCAAACTGGGACTATATCCAGCATACATTCCAGAAATTTTTCTTGATGAAACTTATGTAAATCCAGTTTTTGTTATTCGCGGTCACGACGGATCTATTACCAGAGCATTTGGTGATTTCCGCGATGCATTGTTGCTGGAGTTTGAGACTAGAATTTATAACAATCTCAAACTAGACGGTAATCCTGTGCCCTTGACCACAGCCGAAGTTGTTCCTGGAGAATTCCGTACCACCGATTATACACTTGGTGAAATAACAGATATTCTTAGCGAAGATTTTCTGACCTGGGTCGGCTGGAACAAACTAGACTACAAAACACAAGATTATCAACAGAGCAATCAATTCACCTGGAATTATTCCACTGCGTCGAACAAATTAACTGCCAACCAGCCACTGGCAGTAGGTGCCTGGCGCGGCCTTTACAATTATTTCTACGATACAATTTATCCAAACACTAGACCCTGGGAGATGCTGGGTTTTAGCGTTATACCTGTATGGTGGGAAGACGAATATGGACCAGCCCCTTACACTTCAGGCAACTTGGTGCTCTGGGAAGATCTGGCAGCTGGCCTGGTTAGAGATCCTGTGGCTCCGTATGTGCTGCCAGAATACGTTCGTCCCGGATTGACAGAGGTGATTCCGTCTGGCAGTGAAGGTGCCTTGTTGAGTCCCATGCAAGTGATGGTAGGCAATTTCAACAGCAACGACTTCCGCAAGAGCTGGGTTGTGGGTGATGATGGCCCAGTAGAAAACGCCTGGCGTACCTCCAGTGCATATCCATTTGCTGCCATGCGACTGTTGGCCCTGACTCGCCCAGCAGAATTTTTCTCATTGTTTGCTGACAGAGATCTTTATCGATTTGACACGTCTATCAACCAGTACCTCTACAACGGACGTTATAGACTGGATGCCAATGGCATTGAAATATATGGCAACGGTGTTAGCAAGGCCAGTTATATTGATTGGATTGTGGACTTTAACCGTGTGAGCGGAATCAATTCTACCACTGCTCTCACAGCTGATCTTAAAAATCTTGACGTAAGACTGTGCTACAGAATGGCATCGTTCACTGGTAAAAATCTTCTGCAAATTTACACTGAAAAATCCAGCCCCAACAGTTTGAACTCGACTCTGTTGCTGCCAGACGAAAGCTACAATCTCTTGTTCTACAAGAATGTGCCATTTGCTCAACTCACATACTCAAGTGTGATTGTTCAAAGCACAACCACAGGCTGGGCAGTGTATGGTTACAACATGACTCAGCCATACTTTAATATATTGCAAAGCCTAATCAATGGTAATTTGGCAACAATCTCAGCTGGTGGCAGCACTGTGCGTGTTCCTGTGGAATACAGCAACAACGTGGTTCAGATACCATATGGTTATGTGTTTACCAATCGCACTCTTGTGGCAGACTTTTTGTTGAGCTACGGTGCATTGTTGCAGAATCAAGGCCTTGTGTTTGACAATTTAGAAAACGGTTATGTGCTAGACTGGAATCAGATGGTCAGCGAGTTTCTGTACTGGAGCAATCAGGGCTGGACCGATGGTGCTATTATCAATCTCAACCCCGGTGCATCCCAACTGATTGTGGAACGTGCTGGAGCAGTTGTAGATAGTATTGCTCTTCAAACTGCTGAAAACATGATACTCAATGCGGATAGAAAACCATTCAATGCTAGAGATCTTGTGATTGAACGTAGTGACAATCGTTTTGCTGTGCGCAGTGTGACCAATGAAACCATCAACTTCTTGAACATCAAGTTTACCAGTTACGAAAACATGGTTGTGCTGGACAATGTGAGTATTTTTGCAGACTTGATCTATCAACCAATTACTGGTGCAAGACAAGACCGTGTGAAATTGATTGGAACAACCACGACTGAGTGGAACGGCCAGCTGAATGCACAAGGATTTGTTCTTAATCAAGACAACATCAAGCCCTGGAGTCAAAACATCAAATATGCTCGCGGTGAAATTGTAGAGTACAAAAACTTTTATTACAGTGCAATCGATATTGTCCAACCCAGTGCCAAGTTTGATTTCAACGAATGGACAATTTCGGACTATACCAAAATACAACAAGGTCTACTGCCCAATTTGGCCAACAAGAGCAATCAATTGGCCAATAGCTACAACACATACACTGCCAATCTTGAACAGAACCAAGACTTGTTTTCATACGGCTTGATTGGATTCAAACCTAGACAATACATGGTTTCCTTGAATCTTGACAGCACCAGCCAGGTCAATCTGTATCAGCAGTTTCTGGGTACCAAAGGCACTGTTAAAGCAGCTGAACTATTTTCGTTTGCTGATCTGGGCCGTGGTCCTGCACAGTATGATATCTATGAAAACTGGGCTGTGTTAAGAGCCACATACGGGGCCAATGCCAACCGTAGTTTCTACGAATTACAATTGAACGAAGCCTTGCTTGGAGCAAACCCCAGCTTGATCCAAGTTATTCAACCCGGAGAAACCAGCGAAGCTGATCAAACAGTGTTGTTGAGCAACTTGTGGAAACAAAGCTACAAGATACCTAGCACTGATATTCTTACAACCACAACAGTCAATCCAACCGATGTGGCATTGCCAGGTGCTGGCTATGTCAATCTTGATGACATTGATATCACAATATTTGATATTACCAACACAGCAAGCCTGGATGTAAATCTTGATCAGATTGGTGTAGGCACAGTTATCTGGGTGGCCAAGATCAATGACTACGACTGGAACATCTATCGAACAAGTCAGGTACCTGGTTATATTTCTTCAGTAACTAGCAATCTTGACGGAACTGCGGTGCTGACATTCACGGCACCGCATGGCATCACAGTTGGACGTCAGCTTGTGGTAAGATTTTTCTCTATAGAAGTTGATGGAGTGTACAGAGTACTTGATGTACCCAACATCACCCAAATTGTTGTTGATTTTTCTTTTGCAAATAGTGGCCAGCTTGTGGCAACAGGAACTGGTATTGGATTTGTGCTGCAAACTCAGCGGGTGGCACAAGCCAGTGACATAATAACCTTGCCATATGCCAATGATCTACTGCCAGGCAACAAGGTATGGGTGGACAACAACGGTGCTGGCCTATGGGAAGTATTAGAAAAACAAATAGTATTTTCTTCTGCAACAGAAATAACAGCAACAAATCCTGTGACCAACAGCAAGTTTGGGCAAAGCGTGGCTCAGGCCAAGAGCAACTTGTATGCTATTGTTGGTAGTCCTGCATATAGCCAAGGCTACGGTGACGGTGCATTATACACCTATGTTCGCACATCATCTGCTCCGTTTACTGAAAATTCAGTACTAGAACTTGATGGCGCTGTAGACACTGTGGGTTTTGGATCCAGTGTCAGCATTGGCAATCAAACATGGCAAGCAGTGGGCGCACCGGTAAGTTACAACAACAGAGGGTATGTATCAGCTGTATATCGACAACCAGATTCGGCAAGTTTTATCAATGCCAATCTGCTGACAGTTCCAGACACTAGGGACCTAGCATATCCAGCAGAATTTGGATATAGTGTTGCAGTCAGTCCAGACGAACACTGGATGTATATTGGTGCACCGGGCATCAACAAAGTATTTGCCTACGGATTAGTCGAAGTTGAAAACCAATCAGTTGCGTATGTGGCCGATGGTCAACAATTTACATTTAACTTCAGTGATCATATAGTAATTGATGCAGGTTACGATCAACAACTCAGTGTGGTGTTGAACAATAAATTGTTGATATACGGAGTAGACTATTCTCAAACAGCAACAAACATTGTATTTGCTGCTGCACCTGCAAAAGATCTGGTCTTGAAGATTGTTCGTAGAACTCAGTATTCTTACACCGGCAACGGATCAACCACACTGTTCTCATTGAACGAATATCTGTATTCTGCTACCAATATCTACAGTTTCAAAGTTACGGTCAACACTGTGTTGCAACGACCAGGTATTGATTATGATTTTGATTACGATGATAGTACTGTTGTTGACAGAGATTTGATATTCTTTACAGCACCCAGTAATGGTGCAACTATCACTGTGACAACGCAAAGTTATTTTGTTTTTGTTGACACCATTGAATTTGCACAACAAGTAACGGCATCAATATCAGGAACCACACTAACAGTGTCTAGTGTACAACCAGGAGCATCACCACTGACTGTGGGCATGAACCTAAGCGGCGCAGGCCTGGCACAAGGAACAAAAATCACAGCGTTACTGACCGGCACCGGAGCAACAGGAACATATCTAGTAAATATCAATCAAACTGTAGCTTCTACTGCAATTACTGCTAGACTAGGTGACTCTGCTAGATTTGGCGAAAGTTTGAGTTGCACCACTGACGGCCGTCAGGTCATGGTTGGCACACCAAATGACTATTACAATGCAACCACTGATGCTGGTGCAGTATATGTATTTGATCGTGCGGTGCAGAATTTTGTTGTAACCAATGCGGCAACGCTGATCTATAAGGTCGACGTAACTCTGATTGAGCCAACATCTGTAATTCTAAACAATTCATTCTTGACCAATACCGAAGGAAATGTCACAGGAACTTTCACCGTGAGTCGAGATATCAACACCGGTGTTAGAAATACTGTCACAATTAGCACACCACTGGCAGTGGGCGATGTAATAGAAATTGAAGTGAACAAATTCAATCTGCTGCAGATTGTTGGAGCCAATGCTCCGTTCCAGGGTGCTAATTTTGGTGCTGCCATTGACCTGTGCAAAAACAATTGCAGCTTGTACGTGGGTGCGCCACAAGATGGATCGGTACTGCCAGCAGCAGGCCTGGTCCAGCGCAATGTAAATCAAAGTCGAGTGTACGGTATAACAGCCAGTACCAATCCTGGTCCTCGGTTGATTCCTGGTGAAACAATTAGAATCAATGACCAGGAGGTTGCATTATCTCAGCCAGTGGCCTGGAACAGTGCATCGACATACACAGTGGATACCATTGTTGATTATGGACTGAGTCTCTACATCTCAATCAGATCTGTACCAACAGGAACAGCATTAACTAACACCACATACTGGCAACCCAGCAGCTGGCCGGCAGTACTGGCACAAGACATCAACAGTGCAGGCATAGACAACGTTGTGGCCACTGCTGGCGTAGCAGGCACAGCCAACTACGGCCTGATAACAATTGCTGTTAAAAATATGTTGGCTGCTGATGCTGGCAACCGACTCACAGTATTGCCTGGCCTAATAGGAACCACATTCCAACGCCTGGCGTTTAATACATTTGCATACACTCAAACTGTTGAAAGCCCAGCACCTGCTGCATACGCTGGATTTGGATCAGCAGTAAACATTGATTCGTTTGCTACCACTCTCACAGTGGGTGCTCCTCGTGGCAACCTGTATCGTCCAAATACATTTGATGTTGGAACCACATACTTTGATAGCCGAACCACAACAATAAGTGGACCATTGACACAAAGTGGCGTGGTATACACTTATGATTATTTGTCCAGTGCCGGCGACTCAATCAGCAATCCAGGCAAATTTGCATTTGGTCAACAAATATATGATCAACGAGTACAAGAACTAGATCTGTTTGGAACATCCATTGATTACACCAACGGTGTATTGTTGATTGGTAGTCCGGGCAGTGACATTGACGACAGTACTCAGAGCGAGCTGGATTACGGTCGTGTTGCTGTGTTTAGAAATCTCACACTGACTCCGGCCTGGACAACAATACATCAACAGTTGCCCGTGGTGGATGTCAAGTTGGTCAATTCAGTATTCACATATGATCGTGTCACTGGTGCAAAAACCAATTTCTTTGATTTCTTTGATCCTTTGCAGGGCAAAATCCTTGGCGCTGCACGAGAAAATATCAACTATATTGGTGCAGTAGATCCTGCGGCCTACAATGTGGGACCAGTCAACAACTATGGCAGAATCTGGGGACAAGTACATGTGGGAGAAATTTGGTGGGACACCAACAATGTTCGCTTTATTGATCCAAATCAAGACAACATTGTGTATGCAGCACGTCGTTGGGGGCAGGTGTTTCCAGGTTCAACCGTGGATGTGTATCAATGGGTAGACAGCGATCAACCACCTGCAACCTATGCTGGTGAAGGTACTCCTAGAAGCCTGGTCAGCTACGATTTGTCAACCGGGCTCAACGAGTATGGAATTTTTACCACAACATATTATTTCTGGGTTCGCGGCATTACATCAATTGATACCAATGCAGGAAAAACTCTCAGCACCACTGGTATTGCCAGATACATTGAAGAACCTCGTAGTTCAGGTATCCCGTATGTGGCGTTTGTTAGTTCCAGCGCAACTGCTATCTATAATGCAGTCAACGATATTTCTGCACAAGATACAATTTTGAGCATTGAGTTTGATAGAGAATACACTGACGACAACGTTCACGTGGAATACAGCCTGATTCCAGAAAATCGTGCTGATGGATTCTTGCCAAACAATTTGTACCTCAAGTTCCAGGATTCTTTGTGCGGTGTGAATACTGTTGGTGCCAAGGTGCCAGACCCAAATCTAAGTCCGGCCAACAGCTACGGTGTTCAGTTTAGACCACGTCAGTCTATGTTTGCTGACAGATTCCTGGCAATAGAAAATTATTTTGAGAGAGTCAATAGTGTACTTGCACAATTTCCCATTTCAGAAACTCGCAGTTTTACATTGTTGAATTCCAGCGAACCAGAGCCAACCGCAGGTACAGGCGCCTGGGACAAACGTGTGGCCAATCTTGAAGAACTCAGCTATCAAGATTTTGCTATTGTTCCTGTTGATTACAAGTATCTGGTTGCAACTGATTCTGCACAAAATGGTTTATGGACCATCTATAGTGTTACCACAGCAAAAACTTTTGCCTCGTTGATGCTGGTGCGAGTACAAAATTACGACACCCGCAAATACTGGAGTTACATTGACTGGTATCTGATTGGTTACAATCAAAGCAGTCAGATAGTAGCCGAAGTGCCAGTCTACAGCAGTCTTGACACCCTCAGTGTGTACACAGTGCCTGTTGGTGCCAGCGTGAGAGTGGTGGCCAATGCTCAAGGTAAATGGGAAATTTATCTGCGAACCGACACTGGCTGGGATCGAGTAGGTCTGCAGGATGGCACCATTGCTATTGCTGCCGAACTGTGGGATTATCAACTGGGACGTTTTGGGTTTGATTCTGAAGTGTTTGATGCGCAATATTTTGATCAAGAACCAGTGATAGAAACTCGCAAAATTATTCAAGCTATCAATCAAGAATTGCTGATTGGTGAATTATTGCTTGAACGAAACAAAGCTCTAATACTGATGTTTAACTTTGTGCTCAGTGAATTTGAAGCACCCGACTGGTTGAGCAAAACCAGCCTGGTCGATGTTGATCACAAGATCCGTCAACTGTTGCCATTCCAGACTTATCAGCGTGACAATCAAGACTTTGTGGTGGACTATATCAAAGAAGTCAAACCATATCATGTGCAGATTCGCGAGACCAATCTAATATATGATGGCTCTGATGTTTATCAAGGCACTATGACCGACTTTGACGTTCCAAGTTTTTACAACACTATACAAATTCCAAATCAGTTTATGAGTCCAGTGTTGACACCATACACTCAAAGTACTGCGGTGGGCACCGGAACGTCAAACACCTATAGTGATACAGCACCCGACAGCCCAGTGTGGCAAACAGAGCCCTGGCAATTCTGGTACAACAACTATACTCTGAGCATTCAAGACATTGTGGTTGCAGACGGCGGTGTTGGATACACCGAACCTCCTGTGGCCACAGTCACTGGAGATTGTTTGATTCAGGCCACCATGACAGTGGATGTGAACAGTGCAGGCAAAATTACTGGAGTAATCATAACTGATCCCGGAGCAGGTTACTTGACCACGGCACTGATAGAATTGTCAGGCGGCAATGGTGTGGGTGGCAGAATTATTGCAGTAATGGGCAACGGCCTGGTACGTAGCATCAACACCACAATCAAGTTTGACAGATATCAATATGCAAGTACCATCCTAGACTGGGAACCAACAGTTCAGTATGACAACGGGACTCTGGTGCGATATGACAACAGAGTATGGGAAGCCAGCAATGCCGATTCAAGTGCAGTGGAATCTGTAACATTTGATCCTGAACAATGGACGCTGGTCAGTGCATCTACCTTGTCCGGTGTGGATAGAACCATGGGTTTGTATGTGCCTACTGCCAATGAACCAGGGCTAGATTTACCGTTGTTGATTGACGGAATTGATTATCCGGGTGTGCAAGTTACAGCACCCACATTTGATCAGAACTCAGGATTTGATGTTGGCAACTTTGACATCAATCCGTTTGATAATATTGCATTTGGACCCGAAGGTCTTCCTACATATGATCCTGCAATTCTAGATGCCATCTACGAAAGTCGTTTTGTTGATATCTATCTTGGCACAAGACCCTATGATGTAAATGTGGTCGGCGGCGAATTTGTTGGCCCTTACGAAAGTCATGCCCCGGAAGAACTCATACCCGGATCTGAATACGACACACTGGATTTCCGTGTGTACACTCGCCCTGGCTCAGATTGGGAATTGAATGGACACGGATTTGCCTGGGAAATTGTCAAGTGGTACTATAATTCTGTCAGCGCAGCCAGTCAAAGTTTTGACGGTATTATACCAAATCCTGTGCAGGTGCGAGTGACCAATCAAACACAAGGTCGTGAACTAAATCTTGGAACAGATTACATTGTAAATTGGGTCTCCAACACTGTGACTATTTTGACCAGTGTTAGTGCTCCTCCAGCAGCCAACGGTGATGTATTAGTTGTCAGCATATACGGCATTGGTGGCGGCAATCAACTGTACAAAACCAGTGTCAATGGCGCCATTGTGGGAAATACCTTTAACATTCCTGTGGCTGTTAATGAAATTGAAGACATGGTAATTTTTGTCAACGGCGTATTGATAACCAATTACACATTTGTTGCTGGAACAAACAATACCACAAACATCTTGTTTGCAAATTCCTATAGCGTGGCCGACGAACTAAACATCACAGCCATTGGATCCACAGATGGGTCATTGCCCAACAGTTGGTCAACTCCACAAACACAATACTTTGTGAGTGCTGGACAACTGGATTACAGTCTTGACAACTCCTTGCAAGGAACCAATCCTGCCAACTTGATTGTTGAACGAAATGGTATCCGAGCAAGACCACCTGAGGGGGCATACTACATTGCTGACGGCAGCTCGGCCTATCCACTGCCCACTCGTGGTGGATACAGCCTGGCTCTTGTGGCAGACAACGATGTTCGAGTATGGGTCAACAATCAAGAACTTACCTTGTACAGCGAATTTACTGTAGAACCTTATGTGCTTGGTGACGACACCAGAGACGTAGAATTTGCAATACCACCGTCATCGGGGTCAGAAGTCCTGATCAGTGTAAGCACCAAGGCTGACTATGTGTTGCAAAGTGATGGCAGTAGCTTGTATAGTACCGTGTTGGTATGGCGCACTACCAATGGCTTTTATCCCATTGCAGGAGACATAATTTCTGTGACATCATGGAATGACACAAGCCAACAAGAAATAGTAACTTTGGTATATCAAGGACCAGTAACAACAGGTGTAGTGGTTCCTGAGCCTTATGATTCAACTGACTTTGACGTGGGACTAGTAACCGGATCACCGGGCAGCTATGACTACTCAGCAGGACAACTGGTGACCACAAATGACTTCCAGTTGGGCAGAATTGTGCCTGATCCAACTAGAATGGTAGTGACCAAAAATGGCAATCGTATATTCTACGGTGATGATTACTTAATAGTTGGTGAGCAGTTGGTTATACACGGTCCGGTGATCAGCGTTATAGATGTGGTTGTTGCTCAATTGTTTACAGACAGTGTTGTTCCAGAAGAAATGGAATTCCGAATTTTCCAAGACATGCGTGGAGTACAAGCCACCTATAGAATGACACCGTCGACCACAACTGCTCTAGCACAGGATTTGTACCTGGACCAGGACATAATTTATGTTGACAATGCAGCAGCGTTGACACAGCCAAACCTGGCAATCAATGTGTGGGGAGTGCTGACAATCAACGGTGAACGCATCATGTATCGTTACCTTGACATTGTGAACAATCTAGTAAGTGGATTGCGCAGAGGAACAGCAGGAACAGCACCTGATGTGCATACAGCAGGTGCAATAGTATATAACCTGGGTCGCGGTAATTTGGCGCCCGAACAGTACCAGGATCAGGTGATATATACCAACACTATGGGTAACGGCACAACTGTCACATTTAGTGCACCAAACATTGATTTGAGTCAGTTGACTCTGTCATTTGCTGAACAGGCAATTCTGGTGTTTGTGGGTGGCATCCGTGTCACTACCGGATACACTGTGGATTCTGTGGCCCCTGCCACAATAACGTTTGACACAGCACCCAACAACGGATATGAAGTTTCTATACTGGTACGGCAAGGATTTGGATGGTATCAACCAGCCAATGGCAACCCATCAGACGGACAAGCACTGCAAGTGACCAATACGGATGCAGCAAGGTTTTTCCGAGGACAAATCTAAGGTAAATAAATCATGCAGCAAAATCAACAAACTCCCTCACAGCCGCCTCGACCGCAGCCGGTCGCTCGTCCAAACGAAAAAGGGTCGATTGCAGTTTCGGGGTTTGTAAAGATTTCGGACCCCAACACCAAACAAGTATTTGTGGAGACGCGAGCGTGATTAAATATGAGCAAAGAAAAAGCGAACAACAACATGCTTATTAACACCTACGGTCCTATTATTAAAGGACACATTAAAATTACTGATCCAGTCACTGGAGAAGTACTAGTTGATAAAGACAACGCTATTCATTATG
>Ga0315905_10002252_pt1 | contig 20323 bp, 21 predicted proteins | sample LakEriMetagenome_5_FD_203522 | JGI IMG/M metagenome (GOLD analysis project Ga0315905, IMG submission 203522) | Freshwater fungal communities from buoy surface, Lake Erie, Ohio, United States - Buoy 4 MA121 | ecosystem: Environmental > Aquatic > Freshwater > Lake | place: USA: Lake Erie, Ohio...
AAAACAATGGCTTGACCGCTGCCATTGGCGGCATCGCCTTCCTCATAGGCGGCATTGTCCGGATCGCGGGCCCCACGTGCGACACTTACCGGGGATAGTGGGAGGGACGTGGGTCACGATATGGGTCAGCCGCAGGACGGAGACTAGCTAGGGCGTCACGACCAAGCGCCCGATCACCTTGCCGGCGCGCAAATCGTTCAGCGCAGCGTTCACCTGGTCTAGCGGCCGCGTCGCCACCGGCACGTCCGGCGCGCCCTTGCTCTTCACGAGGTCCAGCAGTTCGGCGATCTCGTTCAGGCTGCCGACATAGCTGCCCTGAATCGTCAGAGCCTTCATCGGGAAGAACGGCGTTGGTACGACGACGTCGCCGCCATATAGGCCGACGACAATCACCTTGCCGCCCTTGATCGTTGCATCGACGCCCAGCTTCACGGTTGGCCCCGCGCCAACGAAATCGACTACGGCCCACGCGCCGCCGCCCGTCGCCATCCGCAACTGATCGACCACGTCCTTCGCTGCGCCATCGATAACGTGCGCTGCGCCAGCTTTCAGCGCCGCCTCGCGCTTAGCCGGATCGATATCGACGACAATCGCAGACTTGCCGCCCATCTTCTTGTGCAACGCCAGCGCCATCAGGCCGACGCCGCCGGCGCCGATCATCACCACCGGCTCGTCGGCCAGCGTGTCGCTGACCTTCTTCAGCGCGCCATAGGCAGTCACGCCCGAACACGCCAACGGCGCTGCGCGCTCGGGTGACAGGCCGCCAATGCCGAACAGGTAACGCGCGTGCGGCACGATCAGGTGCGTCGCGAACCCGCCGCCTCGGTGGATGCCCACGCTGCACGGCTTCACGCAAAGATTTTCCTCGCCGCGCCGGCAGACGACACACTGACCGCATCCCATCCATGGATGCACCAGCCGCACGTCGCCGACGCTGACTCCTGTGACGTCAGGCCCGATAGCGACAACCTCGCCGACGTTTTCGTGGCCCATCGTCAGCGGAAGTTTCACGCCGCGGTCCTGCAGCTTGAGCTTTTGCCCGCCGCCGATGTCGTAATAGCCGTCCCAGATATGCAGGTCGGAATGGCAGACGCCAGCCGCGATGACGCGCAGCACAATCTCCGAGCCCACGGGCGTCGGCGTCGCGCGCTCCGTTCGCTGCAATGGCGCGCCACATTCGCAGACATCGTAGCTGTGCATGAAGGTCTCCCGGGGCAGCGTCTCATGCGCTGGCTCGGATAGACTATCCTGCAGGCGAGCGGCCGCAAGCGACCACTTCAGACGTTTTCAGCGACCGGCCATGTTGGCGAGCGCATGCTCGATCTGCTTCGGCGGCGCCTCGCGGAGATCCTTGCCAACTTCGGCCCTGATTGCGGACTTGAGTCTCGCGGAATAGTCGCCGCGAATTGCCCCCAGAAACCGCGGCGAGGCGAACAGCACGATCCCGAGAGCGTCCTTGCCGCCCTTGTGCCGGCCAACCAGTTCGTCGAGGCGTGTTGCGAGGCGGGTGGCGAACCGGCGCTCGCCCTGTTCATGATAGTCGTGCCCGGCCAAGGCCGTTTTTCCGCCGGCGGGCTCGGCATAGTTGGCTTCTGCGCCACCATCCTGCGTGAACGACTTGCTGTCGGCATCGTGGATTTCGAGCATTTCCAGCCTGACGGATCCATCATTGCTGGCATTTCGATAGACGACCGCGCCGCCGCCGTCGGCCGCGACGACCAGAGTTCCGTGTTCGACGATCATTGGAATACCTTCCGGCTGCGAGGCGGCCCCGCGCAGAGGCCGCACACATGCGCAGCCTAGAGTAACGCCGTCCGGTCAACTTGAGTTGCGTCAAGCGGGCCGCGCTCTGATCGGCGAACTTCCTTCAGAGCGTCTTGCGGGCCAGTTGGTCGACACGGCCCACCAGCGTCGGGATGCGATGCGCGCCATGCATCCGCTTCACGCCCGATACCGCCTCGCTAAGCGTGACACCGGCGCACGTCACCCAGAGCGGGCTCGTGCTGTCGCCGCGCGTGACCTGCTCCACCCACTGCTCGGCTCCAGCAAAGCGCGACTTGGCCACGCCGACAACGGCGGTACGTCCACGCAGCGCCTCGAACAGGTGCGCGCCGAGACCCTTGCGACCGTCGGTATCGAGCCAGACATAACCGTCGATCACCAGGATACGCGGCCGCTCGGGCAGCATGGCCAGGACGGACATGATCAGCGGCAATTCGCGCCGGTGGAATTCGCCGGGGGCGTACTCTTCGGCGCGGCCTGCGCGATGCGTGAACTCCGCGATCGGCGCGGGCGACGTCCAGTCGTCCGCCGTCAGGCAAGCGGCCACCGAGGCTTCTCCCGCATATGCGGCATCAAGAATGGCGATCACGGGGCGGTTTTCTGCGGCAAGGCCAGCGCCGCGGGGGCAGCAAACCGGATCATGTCCTCACACTCCAACCGATTCCGGCCCCCCGGTTCCCGCGAACATGCCCGACCCGTCCAGCGCCGCAAGGCCAGTCTGCAGCTCAGGAAATCTACAGCTATCGAGTCACCACCGCGTCCGCCTCGACCTCGACCAGCCAACCTGAATTGATCAGCGCACTGGTGCCGAGGAAAGACGTTGCGGGTTCGATATCCTTGAACACCTCGCCATGCGCCTCGCCGGCTTCCTTCCAGCGGCTCATGTCGGTCAGGAACACGCGCGTGCGCACCACGTCCTTGATGTCCGCGCCAGCCTGCACCAGCGCGCCCTCGATGATTTCTAGGCAGCGCATTGTCTGCGCCTTCACGTCGCCCGGGGCCGCCACGCCGCCATCCGGTGCGATCGGCGCGCAGCCTGAAACGAATACCATGTCGCCCACACGCACGGCGCGCGAGAAACCGAGCCCCAGCTTCGATCCGCTGGGGACTTTCATCATATCTCCGGCCATGATCAGGCCCGCTCGATCGCCATGGCGATTCCCTCGCCGCCGCCGATGCAGAGCGCAGCCATGCCGCGTTTCTTGCCCTTCTGCTCAAGCGCGTTGATCAGCGTCACCAGCACCCGCGCGCCCGAAGCGCCGATCGGGTGGCCGAGCGCGCAGGCCCCGCCATTCACATTTACCTTGTCATGGCTGATGCCGAGTTCTTTCATCGCGATCATCGGCACGACCGCGAACGCCTCGTTGATCTCCCAGAGATCGACATCAGAGGCCTGCCAGCCGGCCTTTTCGAGCGCCTTCTTCATTGCGGGCACCGGGGCCGTCGTGAAATAGGCCGGCTCGTGGCTATGCGCGCCGCTCGCCACGATTGTCGCCAGCGGCTTCAGCCCGCGCTTCTTCGCTTCCGACGCGCGCATGAGAACCAGAGCAGCAGCGCCATCCGAAATGCCGGACGCGTTAGCCGCGGTCACCGTGCCATCCTTCGAGAAGGCGGGACGCAGGGTCGGAATCTTTTCCGGCATCGCCTGGCGCGGCAGTTCGTCCGTGTCGATCGTGACGTCGCCCTTCTTGCCCTTCACTACGACCGGCGTGATCTCGCGCTTGAAGCGGCCTTCCTTCGTGGCGCTCTGCGCGCGGCTCAGTGTCTCAAGCGCGTAGGCATCCTGCTGTTCGCGCGTGAACTGGTACTCCTTGGCGATCATGTCGGCATAGTTGCCCATCGCGCCGCCGCCGTAGGCGTCCTCGAGGCCATCCGTCGCCATATGATCGCGCAGGCTGGCCGCGCCATACTTGTGGCCCTTGCGAAGGTCAACGAGGTGCGGCGCGTTCGTCATGCTCTCCATGCCGCCCGCCACGACAACCGTTGCCTCACCGGCCAGCAGCGCATTGCGGCCCATCACGGCCGCCTGCATGCCAGAGCCGCACATCTTGTTGACCGTCGTCGCTTCGGCGCCTTTCGGGAGGCCCGACTTGATGCCGGCCTGGCGCGCGGGCGCCTGACCCTGTCCGGCAGGCAGGCAGTTACCCATATAGACCAGTTCGACGTCTTCTCCCTTGATCCCGGCCTCGGCGACGGCGCCCTTGATGGCCAAGGCGCCCAGCTCGTTGGCCGAGAAGCCGGCCAGCTCGCCCAGCATCGCGCCCATTGGCGTGCGCGACATGCCGACGATGACCACGGGATCCGATGCGCTCATGGGGCAAATCCTTCCTGATGTTATGTGCGGCGCACAATCTTCCTCCGCCCCCGCCGCGTCAAGCTGCCGTCAGGGACGGTTTGGCGGCCCATCTGCGGAACGAGGTACGGCCCTGCCCGTTAGGCAACTGCAGCCCTCTTTCCCGGAGAATCGGATGACTGGCGTATCAATCGAACACAATGCGTGGGTCATGGTCGGCGATGGCGAAAAGGCGCTGTTCTTCCGCAACGAAGGCGACGCCACAAACCCCGACCTCCAGATCATCGAAGTGATGGAGCAGGACAACCCGCGTACCGGCGAACAGGGCACGGACCGCCCCGGCCGGACACACTCCTCCATGGGCACACACCGCAGCGCCATGCAGGAAACGAACTGGCACAAGCTGGAGAAGCACCGCTTCGCCAAGCAGATCGCCGACGTGCTCTACACGGCGGCGCACCGTGGCGACTACGCGCAACTCGTGATCGCTGCCCCGCCCATGATCATGGGCGACCTGCGCAAGGCCATGCACAAGGAAGTCTCCGACAAGGTCGTCGCGGAAATTTCGAAAGACCTCACCAACATGCCGCCGCTGGAGATCGAGCGGAACATTATCGGAAAACCCGGGAAGGAGCTGAACTGATGTCGCGCGAGCAACACCACGCCGAAGACGTGCGCCCGATCGACTTCGAGATAGGGGGCGATGACGACATGCCAGGCATTTCGCAGGAGCTGACAACCGATGATATCGACGACGTCGCGTTCGATACGACCATAGGCGTCGCGGATCGCCGCGAGCAGTTGATGGGTCTGCTGGCCGAAATCCGCACTCGCCGTGCAAGCGACTACATGCGCGACATGTCCGGGATACTCGGGCAACTGGGGGATCGCATCGCGTTGCTGACCAACCCACAGGAAAGCGAAAGCGTTCTGGAATCTACCGGGATAGATCCCGATAGCCGCAGCGACGACGATGATGGCGGCGCGCGTCTTTCAGACCTGAGCCGTCGTTCGATCTGATTTGCGGAACCGTGTCGTGGACGCAGCAAATGGATAGGCCCATACTCCCGCCACAAGCGGGAGTATGCATTTTGGCGGACAGCTTCATCACAGTTGAAACCACCGACCGGATCGCCACCGTGCGGTTTGATCGCGGCGACAAGGCGAACGCTCTGTCGATTGAAGCCTTGCGCCAGCTGACCGAGGTAGCGCGCCAGTTTCACGCCTGCCCCGACATTTCCGCCGTCATACTCACCGGCAACTCCCGCAACTTTTCGCTCGGCGCCGACCTCAAGGACCCTGCGCGCGCCGGCCAGCAGGACAAGGGATTGTCAGAGCGCCGTATTGCACTGCGCGCCGGACCCGACATGTGCGAGGCGTGGGAGAAAATCGACGCCATCACCGTCATGGCGATCGAAGGCTGGTGCGTCGGCGGCGGCGCGGCCCTTGCGGTCGCATGCGACCTGCGCGTGATGGCCAAGTCGGCGCGCGTCTACATCCCGGAAGTCGCACGCGGCATGAACATGAGCTGGGGGTCGATCCCGCGCATCACAGCACTGGTCGGTCCCGCCCGCGCCAAGCGGCTCGCAGCCTTGTGCGAGAAAGTGGACGCTGACACCGCGCTGAACTGGGGCCTCGCCGACGCCATCGCAGACGACGGTCAGGCCCTCGCCCGCGCGATGGAATTTGCGGAAGCTGCCGCCGCCCTGCCGCCCACCGCGCTAAAGATGGTCAAGCGCGACGTGAACGTCGCCGCTCTCGCCCTGTCACAAGCGACGTCACACCGCGACCTTGAGGCCTTCGCGCTGATGCAGCACTCGGACGACTACGCGGAGGGCGTCGCATCTTTTCTCCAAGGCCGTGATCCGGAATTTACAGGCGACTGAGAGAACGTCTATTCTGTCCGGCTCTCCCCGCCCGCGTGCGCGGCGCCGCGCGCATCGTTCTCTCGTCCGCCGAGTAGGATGTTGTAGAGCCCGTAATTGCCCTCGTGGCAGGCATACTCGTACATGTCCTCGTCAAGCCGGTTCAACGCCGTCTCGCCGCGCCACACGCTGGCATAGGTCACCGGATCATCGATCTCGAACTGGTAGAGTATCTGTCCGTGCGAGATTCGCGTGAAACGCTCCGTGATCCTGCCCGTCGGGCTCAGCACCGTCCGGTCCTTGCGCTGTTCGGCATGCATGTTGCGCGTTTCTATCACCAGCGTATCGCCGTCCCAGCGCGCGACAGGCTCACCCATCCACGCCTCGACGCCATTGACGCGATGCGCGGCATTGATGCGGGCGACGCGCACATCGTGCACCATCTCCACCACAAGCATCACATGCTCGGGCGTCTGCACGATCTGGACGTTGTTGTTGTAGAGCCCCGATCGCAGCGGCGGTCCACCCGACATCAGCACGCACCGTTCGCCCAGCCCGCGCTCTTCCGGATTGTCATACCCATTGCCGATCGCGCGCGGACTTGAATCGCGCAGCCTCTTCCCCGCCTCGGTCAGCGCCGGTATCCTGCCGTCCTCCGGCCACACCACCCAGGACGAGCGCAGTTCGCCGCCAATCGACGTCACCCGCGATCCCGGGTCGGTATAGGCCACATCGTAATTGCCAACCGGCGGCAGGGGCTTGCCCTTCTCCGGTGCGCCCTCGTTCGGATCGACAAAGTTCGCCTGCGTCTTCATGCGCTGGTTGAACAGCGTCCCGCCCTCGATCTCGTCCGCCTGCGTGCGCGAGATAACCAGCGGATAGCCCTTCGGCCGCTCCATCGGCGTCGCCGTGGCGGAGCTCCATACGCCTTGCAGGTCCGGGTTTCCCCCTGCGGTTCGCGGCGGCTGATACGCCGCCTGCGCCATCGCCGGCGCTGCGCACACCGCGAGCACCAGGGCGGCCAGCATCGCTCGGGACATCAGCGACATCGAGTTCCCTCCCACGATCCCTCACTCTGCTGGTGAGCGTATCGTCACGCGGAAACCTACCGCCGCATCGGTCATCCACGCAACACTGGCCGCAGAGCAGCGATCAGGCTCCTTGGGCCTTTCGTGCGCTGACCCTCCTGACAATGAAGTAGATCGCGCACAACACGACAACCACGCCTAGCCCCACCAGCACGATCTTCAGGACGTTGTCGGGATCGGCGATCCGCGACATCAGATCGCCCGCGACGCCATCGCCGCCGGCGACTTCGGCCGCGCCCACGGCGACGACAGCGGCGCCAGCGGCCGCTGCAGTTCCTGCAACCACCCCGGAATGTCCCGATCCTGCAGGTGACGCGGCAGAGCCAGCAGCAGGCGCTACGGATGCCGCGGCAGCCGGCGGCCCACGCCCGGTTTCCCTCAGCACGACGAGCGTTGCATCTTCCATCGCCGCGGGCGCCGTGCGAGCAGCGGGATCAAGATCAACATAGGCAATTTCCACCGGCTCTCCCGCCAGCAACGCATCCCGCACCTTCGGATAAAGCGCCTCATATGCAGGGCGGCTGCCGGAAACATAGTGGAAGCCGTCCACCTTTGTCTTGCCCTGGCCAACAAGGAGGCAGCCCTGTGTGTCGTCATGGCTGTTGCCGACATGGATCAGGATGAACTCGAACCCCGGCACATCCGTGACGTTCAGCATGCCCTTGTGCCAATCGGGCCCGAACTTCGTCCGGTAGGTCTCCGTGTACTGAGCATGAAACCCGCCTTCGGTGCGCAGCTTGAGCTGATAGACGCCGGCCGGAATCCGGGTCTCGCCCTTCACCTTCGGGCCGGCGCGATACTGGTCCTCCAGCGTCCAGCACTGGAAGCGGTCATCGATGTATAACCGACCAAGAGTTGATTCGTTGTCCGATTCAATGCGATCCACGCGCAACTGCATGTCGTCCTCCCCGAGCTGGAGCATAGCAGATCAGTCGCAGGCGATATGTTCAACCGCCCCGGTGCAGATTGCGGCGATTCTCAGCGGCGCCGGTTCAACGCATCCCGCCGCAACGCCATCTGTGACCCCCGGCGCACGGCTGTGGCGGCAGCATCAGTGTGGTCGATCACCACGCCCGCCAGAGCGATGCATCCCGAAGAGGCGCGGCGCGCGCCTCTTCGATCTTCGCGATCCTTGCAACGTCGCACGGCGCTCCCGCGACGGGCCGCACTTCGTATGCCGTTGTCGCTCTCAGCCGCCATGGCGCGCCAGGATGGAACGCAAACCCGCGATGGCGGATTTCCAGAGGTTCGCACGCCTCCTTCAGCGTCACGAGGTAGTAATCGCGGTATTCATCCCGATAGAGCACATTCTGCTTGTCGATGACCCACGTCGCGTAGGTCGAGCCATCGCGCAGGCGCATCGTCTCCACGTTCCGGCCGTCGATCGCCACAAGCTGCGTCTTCGTCTCGGGCTCTGCGCGTGCGGGCCCCGCAAGCGCCGCGCATGCCAGCGCTGCTACGATGAACCGTTTCATGACTGCGTCCTTTCCCCGGACGTCAGGTTGCCCGGACGCGCTATGCTAACCGAAAAGCGAGCCGCACGCCGTTCCGCCGGCGCGATCAGTGGGCCGCGCTCACGGTGCTCGCGATGAACCCGCCGCCCAGCACGGTCCGCCCGTCCGGCGCCGCGTAGAGCACGCAGGCCTGCCCAGGCGCGACGCCTTCTTCGGCCACGTCGAATACAAATCCAGGCAGTCCATCCACCAGCGCCATCCGCCCCGGCACGGGGGCCCGCGTCGAGCGCACGCGCGCCAGCGCCCGCACGCCTGCAACGCACGCGTCCTCAAGCGAACCCTCGCCCAGCCAGTTGCTCTCGCCGATCGCCAGCGCAGATGTCAGCAGCGCCTCGCGCGGCCCCACGATCACGCGCCGGTTCGGTGCATCGATCTTCGTCACGAACAGAGGTTCGCCCGTCGCGACGCCCAGGCCGCGCCGTTGCCCGATCGTGTAGCGGATCACGCCGTCATGCTGACCCATCACCCGGCCATCCATGTGCACGATATCGCCCGGCGCCGACGCTCCGGGGCGCAGCTTCTGCACGATGTCCGCGTACTTACCCTGCGGGACGAAGCAGATGTCCTGGCTGTCGGGCTTCGCCGCCACCTGCAGGCCGAGCGCGGACGCTGCCCGCCGCACGTCCGGCTTCTTCATGCCGCCGAGCGGGAAGCGCAGGAAGTCCAGCTGATCGCGCGTTGTCGCGAAAAGGAAATAGCTCTGGTCGCGATCGGGATCGGCGGCGCGCGACAGTTCAGCCCGCCCCGCCTCATCCAGTGTGCGCCGGATGTAGTGCCCCGTCGCCATCGCATCAGCGCCAAGATCGCGCGCGGTCGCCAGAAGGTCAGAAAACTTGACGGTCTGGTTGCAGCGAACGCACGGAATCGGCGTCGAGCCCTTGAGATATGTGTCCGCGAAGTCTTCCATGACCTGCTCGCGGAAGCGGCTTTCATAATCGAGCACGTAGTGCGGAATGCCCAAGGCTTCCGCCACGCGCCGCGCATCGTGGATGTCCTGCCCCGCACAGCACGCGCCCTGCTTCTTCAGTGCCGCGCCGTGATCGTAGAGCTGCAGCGTGACGCCGACGACGCCGTACCCAGCATACTTCAGCAGGGCCGCCACAACGGATGAATCAACGCCCCCCGACATTGCGGCCACGACGCGGATTTCGCTCCGCAGGCGCGGATCGCCGGGGAACAGGTCGAGGTCCGCCCCGGACAGGTCGACGCTGGCAAGTTTCGAGAAATCGCAAAGCCCGTCCGCGACCGGAAAGTCGGTATCGACAGAGGCAATGGGCCCGCCGCGCGGCCCGATCAGGGTAGCCATTCTTGGGTCTCCAGCGGGTTCAAGGCCCGCAGCAAACTGATGTTGCGGCGACATCTACATGAAAGTCGGGGCGAAAGACAGGCCGTCAGTCCGCCCCTTCGCATAGGCTTTTCCCGGCGCTAGCCTCATCCAATGACCCAGCCGCCTTCCCCTCACCACTTCCAGACCACCCAGCCGCGCGAGCTTCTTGGCTGCGTCGAACACGCGGCCGAGCTCGCCTCGAAGGCAGTCGAGGATCATGGCGCGTGGCGCTGGCTTGTCATTGCCATCACGCTGGGGGTGCAGAACGCCTGCCTCTGCGCGCTCGATCATGGCGACGAGTACGGCACCAAGGCCATGACCCGCACAGACGCGCGTGAAGTGAAACGCTGGACGACCAACGGGCGGCGCGGGCCCGAGCCGTTTGCGATCCGCGAACCCCGCATTGTATCGCCGCTGGAATTGCTGCGACGCGCGGGTGACCCTTATTTCCTGCGCCCGCCTTATCAGCTGCCGCTCAACCGCCGGATTACCGAGGGCTTCGACGATCTTGTCGATCTGCGCAACACCTTCCTGCATTTCAGCGAGGATGGCTGGACGATCGACCTGCGCGAAATTCCGCCGCTGATCCTGATCGCCTGCGATGTCGTGCGACACCTCGCCGTCACCCAGCCGATCTATCTCAGGCACGCCGGCCCTCGTCACCGCGAACGTGTCGCCGCCGCGCTTGATGCGATCGAAGCCGCGATGCACGAATATCCTGACATGCCATCGCCATCGGAAGACTGACGAGCTCATGCTTCGATGCGCTGATGCCTGCGTAAGCGGAGATCGTGATCCCTACTTCGTCGTCGCCGCTTCAACCGGCGGCTTGGCGCCCGCTGCCGCGACGCGCCAGACCGCATTGCCGACATCGTCTGCCACAAGGAGCGATCCGTCCTTGCCGATCTCGACGCCAACCGGTCGTCCAAATGCGATCTGCTTCTGTTCGTCGATAAAGCCGGTCAGCACGTCGATCGGCTGGCCCATCGGCTTGCCGCTCGAGAATGGAACGAAGATCACCTTGTAGCCGGAATACGGATCGCGATTCCAAGAGCCGTGCTGGCCGATGAAGGCGCCGCTGGCGAATTGATCGCCAAGTTTCGCGCCGTCCGCAAAGGTGAGCCCGAGCGAGGCGGTGTGCGCGCCGAGCGCATAGTCCGGTGCGATGGCCTTCGCCACCATGTCCGGTCGCTCCGGCTTCACGCGCGTGTCGACGGTCTGGCCGAAGTAGCTCCACGGCCAGCCGTAGAAGCCGCCGTCCTTCACCGATGTCATGTAATCAGGCACGAGGTTATGCCCGAGTTCATCGCGCTCATTGACCGCCGTCCACAGCACGCCGCTTGTCGGCTCCCAGCCCATGCCGTTCGGATTGCGCAGGCCGGTCGCGAACAGGCGCTTTTCGCCGCTCGCCACGTCGATCTCCCAGATCGCAGCGCGGCCTTCTTCCTTCTCGATCCCGTTCTCCGCGATATTGGAATTGGAGCCGACAGTCGCATAGAGCTTCTTGCCGTCCTTCGAGGCGATGAGCGCCTTGGTCCAGTGATGGTTCAACGGACCCGCCGGGAGGTCGGTCAACTGCGTTGGTGCTCCGGCGCCCTGGGTCGCCCCCTCTGTGTAAGACACGCTCACGACTGCATCAGTGTTTGCGATGTAAAGCCGGCCGCCCGCGAGCGCCATTCCGAAGGGCGAGTTGAGACCTGTCAGGAAAGCGGTTTTTGTTTCAGCGACCCCATCGCCGTCGGCGTCGCGCAGCAGGGAAATTCGGTTTGCCGTCGGGGTCACGGCTCCAGCCTTTTTCATCGCCTCTGTCTGGAAATAACCAATGATGCCCTGACCCGATTCAGGACGCTCGGGCGCATTCGTCTCCGCGACGAGAACATCGCCATTTGGCAGAACATGAAGCCAGCGCGGGTGATCCAGCCCGGTCGCGAATGCTGTCACTTTCAGGCCTGCCGCAGGGGTAGGCGTCTGCCCCGGAGCCCAGCGCTTGGCTTCGGCAAGCTTCACGGCTGGGAAGAGCGACGTCTTCGGCGCCTCAAGTTGCGGATTGATCCCAATGCCTACAGACACAGGATTGTCCGCCTGACCCGCGCAGGCCGACAGGGCAACTGCGAGCCCGCCGGCCCAAAGAATGAGAATACTGCGCAACGTCATGACGCACCTCCACGGAGCCCGATCCCGCGATTGAAATGGATGTCGCGCTGCCCGGTTCCTCGGGCAATTGTTAGCACGCGACTTCTCAACGTTGCCGTCCCATCGCCATCAGCACTACCTCAGGATCCGCCCCCATGGCGCGCACGGTTTCTTCCCACCGCGCGAGCGCGTCCCAATAGTAGTCGAAGATGCACGGGCAGCAACCACGATGACAGCAGGACTCGTCATCGGGCTTGTTCGGAGGCGCTGGATAGGCGGTGGTCATCGCCACCGCCTACCGCAACTTTCAGTCCCGGTAAAATCGCGCCGGCCGCCTCAAACGGGAGACCTGCGAGGTTATGCGACCAAGCCTATTCGCAGCGGAAGTGATCGGGGCTCTTGCCATCGCCCGTCCCTGAATAAACCGCGACCTTCGGATAGGCACACAGCTTGCGTGAACCGCCGGCGGCAAAGCTTGCTGTCAATTCATCCGGCGCCGCCTTCGAGCTGACCCACTTGTCCAGCGCATCGAGATAGTCGACCCGGTCCGGTCCCGGCCCGCCGGCGCAATGGCCGACAGCGGGCAGCATGAACATCCGCACGTCGTTCTTCGCTGACGCATCCTTCGCGTAGACCCTGTCGACATAGTTGATGCTCATGTTTGGCGACAGCGCCGAGTCCGACCAGCCATGATACATCAGCAGCTTGCCGCCTTTGCCGCGGAAGGCCGAGAGATCGGGGTTGGTCGGCGACAGCGTCATCTGCAGGAGCTTCATCTCCTTGGGTAGCTCGACGAGGTTCGTGCGCGAATGATCCCAGGTCGGATCGCCCTTCACGAAGTAACGCATGAACTCACCCGAGAAGCCATAGGCGAGGCTCGGCTGACCTGCGCCGACGCGATCCTTGCTGCCGATCAGCCAGGTGCCCCAGTCGGCCTCGGTCTGCTCGCCGCCCCATGCGAAACCGACATGGAAGGGTTTGCCGTTCACCATTGGTCCTTTGACGATAGCATCGACGGCGGCGACTTGCGCGGGTGACAGACAGTTGGCTTTCGCACCGCTATTGCACTGGATCGTCTTCGCCTCGAACGCGCACTTGCGCGGATCGCCGAGGATACCGTCTTTCAGACCGTCCATCGCATCGCACTTGTCCATCACGGCCTTCGCCACCGTCTCACGGGCAACCTTGTCGATCAGCGGCGCATCCAGCTTCTTCGGATCGGGATACATTTTCTGTGTAACAGTGGAGAAGGCTGCCGTAATGCCCTGGAAGTCGATCGCTGGCGCGCCTGCGATGATGCCGTCGAAATCTGTCGGATAGCGTTGCGCCATCTGCAGGGCCTGCCGTCCGCCATTCGAACAACCGGCGAAGTAGTTGCGCTCCGGCGCGCGGCCATAACGGGCCTGCACCATCGACTTCGATGTCGCCGCGACGCGGTGGATCGCTGCGTGCGCATAGTTGGCGATGCGCTCGTAGTCGCCCATCGCCCATGCCCCATCGATGCCGCGCCCGGGCGAGGAATGTCCGGTATCTGTTCCCGCGGTGGCATAGCCCTTCTGCAGCGCCTGCAGGCTCATCGCCTGGCTCTCGACACGGCCGGCGAAGCCGCCCTGCCCGCCCATGACGAACTTTCCATTCCACGCCTCGGGCAGCCAGATCGAGAAATTGATCTCCTTGCCGATCACGCCATCGACCTTGCAGAGCGGAACGGGCGAGGTTGCGGGTGTCGCCGCGGTGATCTTCACGTCCGGCGCCTGGAAGCCTTTCAGCGACTCGCACGCCACTTGCGCCTCGGCGACGCCCATGCCCGCCAGCAAGGCCACCGCCACACCGCTTCTCAGTTTCCGGATCAAAGCAACCTCCCACGTTTCTGTGGGCGCACTCTGGCGCAACCGAAGCAGGACGCAAGCCGCAGCGCGGAATTCAATGACCTCCGGCGTAATTGCGCGGTCTACCGGATCGGTTGCCATGGACGCCGGAAGCCAGTCCCAGTTTGCGTCGGAGAACGCATGACTATCGACGAAGCGCGCAAGGAAGCGGACGCAACGCCAAATGCTGCACTGCCCAGCAGCGTTTTCGACCGCCGGCGACTGTTGGCTAGCGCCGCCGCCATTGCCGTCGGCGTGTCTACCGGGTGCGTTACAGGCGCAGGTTCAAGCAAGGATGCAACAATGACCAGAACACCCATCGAGATCGTAAAGGCCTTCAACGCGGCGATGGCGATCAAGGACTACGACGCCGCTCTCAAGTATGTTTCGGCGGATTGCGAGTATACGAACATTCCCATGTCCAGCGTGCGTGGGCCTGAAGGCATGCGCAGCGTGCTTGAGCCGTTCTTTGCGCCCACGCTTGAGAACCAGCTGATCGTCATTCGCGAAGCAGCTGTCGGCCCGCTCGTGTTCCTCGAACGGCTGGATCGGCATCGCCTTGCGACGGGCTGGGTCGAACTTCCCGTCACCGGCGTGTACGAAGTGCATGACGGCCTGATCACCGTCTATCGCGACTATTTCGACCTTGCCACCATCCGCAGCAAGTGGCCGACCTAGTCGAGCACGTTCAGCAGCGACAGGCCGCGCAGAACGTTGAACACGCTGGATGATGCCTCGTACGCAAACTGCGCCTGGTTCAGCCTGACGGCGACTTCGGCGAGATCGACGTTCACGATGCCGCCGATCGCTTCGTCGAGCGCATTGAGGCGCGAGGTCAGGCGGGCGGAGGAGGAGTCGACCTCCTGCCCCAGCCGGCCATTCTCCGCCTGCGCGCTCAGCACGCGGTTGAAGGCCGCATTGAGCGATGTCAGCTCGCTCTGGATGGCTGCCTGCTGCACCGGCGTGAGATCGCCGCCGAACGGGCCGTCGGGACCTTCATCCATTTCGGCAAGCCGCTTGATCGACGCCATCGCCAGCGAAATCACATCGTCGGCCACGACCCCGCCGGCGACATTGCGACCCTCCTCGACACGCATCTGCTGCGGCTCGGCGCCTTCCTCCATGATGTCGGACAGCGGATTGGCCGCGAGGTCGCTGAGGGAAGCGGCGGTGACCGGCGCGCGGTCGTTCATCACGCCGCCGAACAGGTAGCGTCCGCCGAGATTGGTGTTCATCGCGTCCTTCACCACGGCGAAGGCCTCCTCGAGTTGCGAACGAACGCCTTCGCCGCTTTCGAGTCCGAGATTCTGGAACAGCTCCTGCTTGAGCTTGTTCACCGCCTCAGCCGCGCGGCCAAGGGCGACGTCCTGGATTTGGAGGCGTGTCGCCATCTCGCGCGTCGTCGCCTCGAACCCTTTCAGACGGCCGACAAGCCGCTCGGCCGAGACCAGCGTCTGCGCCTCGCGGCCGTAGCCCTTGAGATCAGTGGCTCGCGTCTGCGCCGAACTCTGGCGCGCGGCTTCAACCAGTTCCTGCTGGGCGCGCCCGATGTCGCCGAGCGAGGCCATGGGGATCATTGCGGAGGAGATGCGTGTCATTTTCTATCTCGCTCAGACCATGTTCAGGACGATGTCGTACAGATCACGCGCCGCCGTGATCATGCGCGATGCGGCGGCGTAGGCCTGCTGGTAGGTCGTCATCTTGACCAGTTCCTCGTCGAGGTTGACGCCTTCCTCGCTCATCCGTCGCTCGCGCACTTCCTGGCGAACGGATTCGGCGGCAGCACGGGCCGCATCGACCGCCTCTGCCCGTACGCCGGCATGTCCCGCGAGGCGCGCCGCGTAGTCCATGATCGACGTCACCTGCCCGGTCAGCGTGCCTGCCGTCGCGAAGGCCTGCGGCCGCGTCCCCGATGCCTCAATCGCCAGCGCGCCGCGTCCATCGCCAGGCGACAGCACGCGCGTGCCGGCAGCAGCGCCAGCGAGATCGGCGGAAGCGCTGCCGAGTCTCTGTGGATCGGTCTGGATATCCGCGCGTATGCCGAGGCTGCGCGACCGTTCGGCCGGCAGCGCCTCGCCGAACCCGAAGATGTCGGACATCGAAAGGTTGGTGTCACCGCGGCTGGTGGAATCATCGATTACATCGATACGGCCGACAGTGCTGCCTGTCGCAACCAGGGTCAGCCTGCCGTTCGCATCGAACGACGTCTGGCCATAGCCAGCGATCGCTGCATCGACGTCCGCCCGTAGCGAGGCAACCGTCGTTCCGGCGCCGATCGTGAATGCGACGCGGCGGGCGATTGCGCCATCATGGTCACGGATCGCGAAGGTCACTGTCTCGCCCGCGTCGAACCCGTGCAGGTCGGCGCCGGACAGGCCTGTCGCATAGGATAGCGGCGCACCGTGCGAGACCAGGTCGTTGAGACCGAAGGCGTGGGAGAAGCCGCGGCCGCCGCGCATTGCCGGATTGGCCGGATCGTTGGCGATCACGACACCCGTTCCGCCGAGGTCGGCAGAGATCGATAGCGCGCCACCGCTGAAGCTTGCCGATCCGTCGCCGCCAAGCGCTGCGTCAAGGGCCGTCTGGAAGTCGCCGATGGAGTTGGCGAAGGTGGTGATGTTTGCCTGGTCGTCCAGGATCTCGCCCGCGTTGAAGTCGACACGCAGGTTCCGCACCACCAGCCCGTCCGTATCGACGATCGCGATACTGGTCACGCCGGTGAAGTTCAGCCGGTCGGTTGCGACGAGGCCCGTATTGCGGCCTGTCAGCGCACTCGGCGCCGGGACGGCGCTGGCCTGGTTGTGAGCAGCGTTCAGCGTTTCGGCCGCACCCGCAGCGAATTCACCGAATGCGAGTTGCAGGTCCACCAACTCCTTGTCGCGCGCGCGGAGGAGACCATTCAGTTCGCCGCCGTTGATATGGGCATCGAGCGGTATCTCGGCGGTGGATCGCGGCGACATCATCACGACGCCCGGGTAGGGCTCGTTGCCGGCGCTTGAGTCGAGGCCAAGGATTGCGGCGTCGATGTCGACCAGCAGCAGGCCGTCCGTCGTCCGGATCTCAACGCCGCCAAGCGAGCGCTCCTGCGTGCGGATGTCGATGATCTCGGACAGGCGATCCAGCATGCGCGCCTGCTCTGTCTCCGCTTCGGAGGCGGACAGGCCGGCAATCGTGGAGCGCTGGATGGAGGTGTTGAGCCGGGCAATCCCGGTCATCAGCGAGTTGGCTTCCTCGATCGAGGCGAGCGCACGCGAATGCGACTCGTCACGCAGGGCAGTGATCTCGCCGGATGTCCGTTCCAGCTGCGACAGCATCGTCTGCAGGTCGGACAGCGCAGCCGACCGGCGCAGCGCCGACGCGGGATCGACCGCCAGCGCGCCAAAGCTGCTGAACACAGGGTCGAGCGTCGCGAACACGGTCGAGGGATCGGACGGATCGCCCAGCAGGCCCTGTGCGCGATCCATGAACTGCGACAGGACGTCGGCTGCGGAGACATCCGCCGCGCCGCGCATTTCTGCGGCCGCGAGATACTTGTTTGCAACGCGGACGATGTCGACCTCGACACCGCCCAGGCCGCCCGAGGAGCCACGCGAGTTGAAGTTCACGTCGAGGCGCGAATAGCCCTCGGTATTGACGTTGGCGACATTGGTCGACGTGGCCTTCAGCGCCTGCTGGTTCGCAGCCAGTGCGGAAAGTCCGGTTCCCATGATGGTCGAAATCGACAAGACCTGTTCTCCGTCACCGGAAGCCCTGCAGATCTTGCCGGGGAGGCGTGATCTGCCGGGCCGCCTCAGCGACCAGACTTGACCGGTATCGTTCCATCATCCTGAATACGTTCGCGAAAATCATGCGACGGGAGCTTCTGCCCCGAACGCTCCGGCGAGCTGGCCGCAACGTTGCCGTTAACCACGCAAGTTGCGGGCCACCCGTGGCTTGGCGCGCCGCGCTGGCGCCGGCAGCAGTTTGTGCCGCTCCTGCCGGGCAAGTTCTGCCGTGCAACGCAGCGACTCTTGCCGGGCCGGGCGGTCTGCGGCCCGGCGCGTTAACCAGCCAAACCCTCATTCGTGAGGGCTTTTCAATGCAAACATTAATGGCTCGCCGGTTGCAGACCTTTCGCTGACCTGTGTCCGAATTCCCGGGCAAGGCCGTAGACGTCGTGGTCAGCGTTTGTCGATTGCAGCCGCCCTCGTGATGCCGCTCAACCCGCCCGCGCCGAGCGAGATGCGGTCGACCGCATCTGACGGCGACAACGCATTCGCTTCGCTGCTCGAAGCCACAGTGGGCGGCGCGGAGACGCCGGCTGCGGCTGCAATAATCCAGACCTATTCAACCGTCGCGCCGGCCGTGCAGCTGCAAACCCTTGCTTCCACCGGCACGGAGGGTGCCGAACTCACGGGCCTGATCGCGCCAGCCAGCGCGAGCGGTACGACATACGCATCCGCCGCAATCGCGCCACCCGCAGCGGCGTCTGCAGCGCCCACGCAGGTCGACGGCGCTGTAGCCACACTGATCGTTTCAGACGGATTGGCTTCGGCGCCTGCCGCGGTCACACCGCAGCAGTCGGTAGCGGTCGTCAGCGTCGTAGACCCGACAATCGCTCCGGCCGATGACGCGACCGACGCCGACATTGAGACTGACTTTTCGGACGCTGGCGTCGAAGGCGCCGGCGAAGCCACCCCGGCTTCAGCTGCTGTGGTTCCTGCAGCGCAAGCGGGCGTGCTCGCTGTGTTGCCGGCCGCACCTGCCCAGGTCTCGCAGGTCGCAGCTGACGCGAGCAACGCAGGACCGCAGCCTGCTGTCGCATCGCCGGATATCGACCCAGCTTCGGAGGCCGCTCCGGCTGATACGGCAGAGCCCCCCCCCGCCAACCCGGGTGGCCGCGCCTCAACCGCACAAACACCGAACCAGCCAGCTGCAGCCGCCGCTGCGGCGCAGGCGAGCACCGCCGCCCCTACGGATACAACGGCCGCGAAGCCGGACTTCGCCGCTATGCTTGCGTCCCAATCTGCGCAAGGCGCGGACGCTCCGGCGCAAACCACCAGCTCGACCAGCGAAACAGCGCGCACCATGCCGACGCCGGCCGCCCTGCAGGCAGCGCCGGCTGCGACGGTCCAGGTCTACAACCGCATCATCGAACGCGCCGACGGCCGCGCCCAGCGTTTCGAGATCCGCCTTGATCCGGCCGAACTCGGACGCGTGGATGTTCGCATTGAGATCGGTGCTGACCGCAAGGTCCACGCCGTCCTCGCTGCGCATGACAGCGCGGCCCTGTCCGATCTCATGCGCGGCCAGCGCGCGCTTGAGCGCGCACTCGCCGACGCGGGCATTGATCTCGCCGACAATGGCGTGCGCTTCGAACTCGCGCGCGACAATGGCAGCGGCAGCGCCAGCCAGCAGCGCGACACGAATGGGCGCCCGGCGCAGGCCGATGTCTGGCGCCGGTTCGACGCCATGACCATGCCGGTGACCGAAGATACCGCGGCCGCCGTGCGGCCAAGCTGGCGCCCGCAGCGACTTGATCTCGTGGCCTGAAGGAATATCGCATGACCAACGCCATCTCCTTCGTACCCACCCCCGCCACGAACGCTGGCGCAGGTGCGGCCGCCTCGCAGGCCTCGCTGGCGGACAATTTCGACACCTTCCTTACCATCCTGACGGCGCAGATCCAGAACCAGGATCCGCTGGAGCCGATGGACTCCTCGAAGTTCACCGACCAGCTGGTGCAGTTCTCCGGCGTCGAACAGCAGATCAAATCCAACAAGCAACTCGAGCAGTTGCTGGTCGCGACCACCTCCAATGCCGGCGCGGCCCTCTCCGGCTATCTTGGGCAGCAGGCAGAGATCGATACGGCTGGCGCGCAATTCACAGGCGAACCAATCAACTGGCGCTACGACCTTCCCTCCGACGCCGCGAAAACGACGATCACTGTCACCGACGCATCGGGCCGCGTGCTCTATTCCAAGTCCGGCGAACTCGCCGCCGGCACGCATGAATTCGAATGGGACGGCAGGCTCAACAACGGCAAGACCGCTGATGAAGGCCAGCCATACTGGATCAGCGTGATCGCAGAGGATGCGAACGCCAAGTCAATCACGCCGGCGCATTCGCTGGTCGCCACCATCACCGGCGTCGACCTCACCTATGGCGAGCCTGCGCTTACCACCCCGGCCGGCGTCTACGCCTATGCCGACATCAAGCGGCTAATGCGCCAGTAGCGCCAAGGCCCACGAGCTGGACTGCGGCGCAGAAGCGCGCCGATCGAGGCTGCAAAGCAGCCGACCCAACCCGCAAACGAACAGGGCCCCAGGGCCCACTGGGAGCTTCGAACATGAGCATCAATTCCGCCATGCTTGCCGGCGCCGCCGGCATGCGCGCCAACGCCAGCGCACTGGCGTCGATCTCCGACAACATCGCGAACGTGAACACGGTCGGCTTCAAGCGCCTGCGGACGGA
>Ga0315905_10002253_pt1 | contig 20314 bp, 16 predicted proteins | sample LakEriMetagenome_5_FD_203522 | JGI IMG/M metagenome (GOLD analysis project Ga0315905, IMG submission 203522) | Freshwater fungal communities from buoy surface, Lake Erie, Ohio, United States - Buoy 4 MA121 | ecosystem: Environmental > Aquatic > Freshwater > Lake | place: USA: Lake Erie, Ohio...
TCTCGGGTTCGTTTTGCATTTTTAGCTGTTTGCGGTCCTAACGGACGCTCTAATCGGCACGATCACCACCGCCTGATTCGATCACCAATCCATCGGGCGCGATCAAGGCGGACTCCGTGATCGTCGCCGAGCCGAGCCGCGGGATTTGCGATCCATCCGACGCAACAATCACCGAGTCGGTTCGGCGACGTCGATCACTCTGCGCTTCGCGCAGCATTCGCAACGAGCGTTCGATAGACTTATCCAAGGCAGCCGCAACTCGACTAAAGCGCTGATCCTCAAGCGGCACACTTCGTAAACGGGTCTCCACGTCATCCCGGATGCCTTCGAGTTTCGCCCGCGCGACCGGCTGAATGGATTCGACCCTCAGAGACAATCTCGGCGCCACCTCGTCCCACTTACGCTCGGTCGTTGCAAACTGAAACGCCAAGCGGGACTTCTCGATCGCAGCCGTCTCGGCACGGTAGAGCCGTTGCTTTCGCCATATCCCTTTGGCAATTTCGTCGACGTGATACGCCTCTAAAACTCCGACAGGCTCTAACTCCTCAACGAGTGCCACCAATAATTGTTCAAAATCGGCCGGGTTTTCGTCCGCGAGAATCGTTCTCTTGGAGAAAATACCCAGCTTAATCGCATTTTGGCTGGCCCGAGCTTTACCGCCTGCAGAAACCGGACCCTGACTCTTCGCGCCGTTTAAACGGCTCGTGGATGACTTTAAATCAGACATGTGAGTACTCCTTACGATTAATTCATCAGCTCCCCTTTTGTGCCTCGTGGTGGGAATCAAATGGATGGTTTGCGAGAGCACCCGAATTGAGATTAGGCAAAATTAGACGGGCGTCAAGTGCCGCTTCGCGATAATTGCCATCGCGCCGTCCAATAAGACAGGTTTTGTTTATTATTCGCAAAGTGGCGTTCTAGCGGGCCGTTGCGCGCAACCGGCACGATACTGGTTCGACACAAATCTAACTAATACGAATTCTGTCGCCGGTTAATTTGAAAACGTGAATCGGCGATGGATGGTGAAGCCCCAAGCTACCTGCAGGATTAACAATAACATGCCGGCAAAATAAGGCGATATCTCGCGAGGAATACCAAGCCAAATCAGCGAGCCCACGGCCGGGTAGAGTAATGCCGTACCAATGAGAATCGACGACCCGTACACAGCAAAAGACTTTAACCACTCATTAACGTAGTTGCCGTGAGTACGAAAAACAAACCTTTTCAGCGTCAAAAAAGACACTGTTATGTTGATCACTCCGGCGCACATTGACGCAAGTAAGTACCCTTCGCGTAGCCAAAGCGAAAACAGATAAGTGAGGCAGGCAAAGGTCGAGTATCCGAAAACGGTATTGAATCCACCCACTAACAGATACCGTGGCAACTGCTGCTTAACCAGATCCGTCATGGGTGGCCACGAGTTCGCGCTGCCTGAGCGGCGTATTGAATCGCCTCCGACAACGAAATTGTAAGAGAGAGACCTAGCTCATCCCGCGCTCTTGAAATGCACGGAACGTAACGATTGCCCCCGCCGGAGCCCACCGCCCCGCCCAGCACGCGAACAGCCTTGCCCGGGCAGACGACCGACACTACGAGCTCCGCTAGCGCAGTCATCGAAATTTCATGGTCCGAACCGACGTTGTAGGCACGACCCGACTGACCCCTCTCAAGCAAGGCGAACAGCCAGCTCGCCAGATCTCTTTGATCCATATATGAGCGGATGGGGAGACCATCACCGCGAACGATTACATCATCAGACCACAACGCATCGCGAATAAAATTGCCAATAGCAAAGTGGACATTCAGTGGGAGGTCTTCGCCAACGAACGCGAAACACCGAGCGATCACGACCGACATCTCCGTCTCATGTCCCGTCATAGCGCACAGATGCTCAGCAGCGCGTTTGGCAATGCCGTATGTGCTTCCGGGGAGCAACGGATCTGGTATCCCGAGGAAACTCTCTGGAATGCGAGCTAACTCCGCTGGCTGCGCTCCATAGACGCCACCGGAACTAACATACAAAAATCGACTGCTACTGCTCGCAGAAGCAAAGTCTAGAACATGCCGAGTACCGTCAACGATCTGCTCGTAGCGAGTTCGAGCCGTTAACCCCCCCGGTCGTGTTGAGTCGGCGGCAGCATGCAACACCCAGTCAGGAGCCGATAGCGACGAAAAGCTTGCTCGATCCAAGATGTCGCCGCGACACACTCGCAACCAAGGCAGAGCTGCTAAATCAGGATATTGCCGACAAAAATCATCCGGATTTCGACTGAGCGTTTCCACAAACAATTTGCCAAAGTCACGCTCACAGTTTGATTGCATTTGGCGTAAAAGCGCACGTCCAAAGAAACCTGTTGCACCGGTCAAAAGCAGTGTTTTCATCGTAGTTAACGACCAAACGAGCAAAGATCGAAAAACACGAAAGGCAACTAAAAAATGGATTACACGCCTAATTCTCAAAAACTCTTATGAATACGGCATGACCATTCAGATTATGAAGAAATACGAAATCGGGATCCTCCCGCAACTCCGCGACATAACGGGTGATGCCGTCACACCCAAAAAATCCGTAGTCATCGAAAACGACTATTGAACCGACCCCCATCCGCGGCCTACAAAACTCAAAGACATCTCTCGCCGACTGATAAACATCCACATCGCAGTGCAAAAACGCAATTTTTTCAGTTACAGAATTTCCCGTATCGTCCGGGAAGATTCCCGATAACAACTCGGCATTTTTAACGCCCAATGTAGCCAAAAGATACTCAACAGTCTGAATCGAAGTATCGGCATGCTCACCACCGACATAACGAGGGTCACGATCACCGGCCTTAACCACTCCACAAAAAGTGTCGGCCAGATAAGTCCTCCTCCCGCTTGACGATGCCACCCGGCCAATTAGCGCGCCGGTTCCACCGCGCCAAACACCAACTTCCAAAAAGCAACCGGAGACCCTCAACGACTGCTTAGCAAGACAATAAAGTTCGTAACAGCGATACAAATCAACGAGCGTGTAGCTTTTTATGTGCTGATACAACGCCAAAAACTCCCCGTCATCCAGCCACGGAGCAAGGGTCGCGAACGGCAAGATGCGATGATGCGTAAACTCCGATCCGGAATGGCGCCTAGGCGGATCCCTTCGGATTTCGTCGTAAGCCGCTCGTAATCTCATCAAATCGTCGGTAGTTTTCATTATTTATTCCCTAATCGTTGCCGCCTCAAAAGTCGCTCAGGCATCAAAATTGATACGCTCTTTCTCTATGACCAGCGGTCGACGCTTGACGCGTTCATGTATGGAACCAACATACTCTCCGAGGATACCGAGAAAAAAGAACTGCAGGGATGCAAAAAAGAACATTCCCACCAGTATCGGCGCTATACCGAGAGGCAGCGCACTCCAAAACAAAAATTTCATGAACAAATAAATCAGGGTTACTGCGAAACTCGCAATCGATGTCAAAAAGCCGATCAGGGTCATTAATCGCAACGGAGCCTGGCTATTGCTAACGAGACCTAGAATTGCATAGTCCAGCAAGTCGAACAGCGAATGCCGCGATCGACCATGCTTTCTCAATGGCTGTACGTACTCTACAAAAGTTTTTTCAAAGCCGATTTCTGCGACCATGCCTCTAAAGTAGGGAGTGGGATCATCGAGGCTACGCAACACCTCAATGATTTTTCTATCAAATAATCCAAACCCAATAAAGTTCGGTATTTGCTCAATATTTGAGACACGCGAGATCAGCCAGTAAAAACTGCGTCTTAATGCCCGAATCACCCACCCCTCAGACATACCCGTTCTAACCGCGATCACCATGGGGCACCCCTGCTCCCACTGCGAGACGAGCGAAGGTATCACCTCAGGGGGTGTCTGAAGGTCGGCAACAATACCGATAAATGCGTCGCCGGTAATCTGCAACATACCGTGGTACGGGGAACGAGACTGACCGTAGTTTCGTGAGTTGACGATTACACGAACCCGCGGGTCACGTGAAGCGATGTCGCGCAAGATCCGGACAGTAGAATCGGTTGAGCAATTATCAATAAACAAATGCTCGTAGTCATAGACACTTAAACAGGACTCCATGACCGAGCGAACTCGCTCGTAGCACTCGCGAATTCCAGTCTCCTCGTTAAAGCAGGGCGTCAAAATTGAGAGTTTTTTTCTTATGAGCGTATTCATTTGAGTTTGCGACTGACCGACTGGAGAATGCCAACCTGCCCGCCAAAAGCGACGACATCCTTCTGGATTATCGACTCGACGACGAAACCACTTTTCTCAAGCAAAGTAGCGAGAGACTGCGGTGAAAAGAAATTAATGTGCTCATGCCAATGTCGCTTGACCGACAACGCGGTCGCTCCATCTAGCCTCATGATTGGCTCGAAGGGAACCTCAATATACAGGACTGTTTCCGTAGTCAGCGCATCTGATAATTCGTCCAGAACTTTAGCCGGATAGGGAACGTGCTCTAAGACGTTACTCAACACTACGAGATCGTAGCGACGCTCATGAAGCTGCGAACGAGTCACTCTCCGCGCGTTTGGCAGTACCGCACGATCGCTGATATCGAACACATCGAGACCAGCCCGAGAGGCTGAAAACGGTGCGTTTCTACCTGTGTCGCCGCCCCAGTCAAGTACGAAAGGACTAACGCTCAAATAGGGAGCGAGAAACTCTTCAACCTTATCCAGATACGGACAGCCCCGCTCCAACGACTCGTTTCGTGACAGATACCCAGGCTCATATATCTCTCGTAAACTTGAATACTGGGAGCCGCGATAGTCATGGTAAAGCCGAGTCATCTCTTCATCGGAGAAGCGAAGATCCATAAAAATGAGGCCACAATCCGCGCAACGCAAGCTTCGACAAATCGACAGCCCCTGCCCAGTAGGGATGGTGCGAAGATGCCACGACTCGTCAATTTGAACTGGCGTCCAATTCAACGCGCGATGGGCGACGAACGGCATCAACACAGCGGGCTTGGAATCGAGTAATCTCGATCCACAAGTAACACACCGAGACGCTACGATGCCACCACTGCGCGGGACCGGAAGATCTGCGCTACTCATACACTTACCGCGGACTCTCTAGGTACTGCGTATAAGACGCAGTCAAAGCTATTGAAGTAATGCTGACGGACATGGAGTGCATAGCCCGCACAAAACTCGTTAAGCAGCTCGGGCAGAATCCAAAGATCATCGAATCGATGATATAGCGACATCGCGAGCACCGGACGACTCGTTCGAATCACGCGTTCCGCCCCTCGAATTGCGTCCCGCTCTGCACCCTCCACATCGAGCTTGATGAAGCCAACCTTGTGCCCGCGGCAAATCTCATCAAGCGCTACAGCTTGGATGATAGTTTCACCATTCGCATCAATCGAGGCCGCTTCGCCGGATGCCCCGCGGAACCGAAGTTGCCGCGAATAATCTGACAAGGCAAGTGGCAAGCACAACGAAGAGCTTTTTCTTACTTCCTCGCGTGAAATCAGCGCTCGATAGTTAGTGCCTTCCGGCTCAAATAGCAAAGCTGGTTCTATAGTTCTTACAGAGGATAAAAACTGCGCAAAGCTGTCGCCATCGTAGGCTCCTCCATCAACGAACCAGCCTTCAGCTGCTCGAGGAACAAGGGTCAGCGAATTAAAATACTGCGGATCCTGATGGCGAAAGCAGGAATACTCCAAATCTTGACCGAGGCGAAAATTAAATATACGTCGTAAGCTTTCGCGACTCGCTAGATCAGCCAAGCTGTCAATGACACGCTCAACCCTATCGCTAAAGCTCCTGAGAATTGAAGGATCGCTCAACCAATAGCGCCACCCCAAACGGTGGCCCACTTGAGCGTATGTATCCCAAGGGAACTGAAGTCGCTCAAAACGATCAAGTCCGCAGTCGCGCAACAAGTGCGCATAAGACACTTCGCGGTTGAATACACCGAGAACCACCTGCGCGCTCGACTCTCTTGGAGACAGCGAATTAGCAGCACGTACGGGTAGACCATCACACTCAATCAGCCGTGGCTGAGACTCGAGAAATCCGGCGACACGAAAACCTTCGCCAACCAAAGCTTTAGCAACATCTCGACCGAAACGACCGCAACCAAAGATCCAAACTGGATCACGTTCGACAAGTTTTACCGACACGGCAGTGCTCGAACCATAGCGGCGGACTGACGCACTGCACCCAACTCGGCGGGATCTAGGAAGGGGTGCATATCGTCTAATTCTGGTGTCACAAAACGCCCCTCCTGATCGACCCGTGACTTGATTCGAGGCGAGAATTCTTGTCGCGGATCTACGTGCAAATCGATCAATAGCGGGCCATCGGCTTGGACCGCAACATCAAACTCAGACAAGTGCTGCTCACCCCGTATTGAAATCGCCTTCAAACCAAAGGCCTTCGCTATCTCGGCAAAATCTGGAAATTCCACACCAGTCTCAGGTGTCGCTCCAACAACCTTGCCGAAAAAATTTTCGTGGGTCTGCCAGATCGATAAATAGCCACGATTATTCAAGACAACAATAATTACATTCGACTGCCACGACATGAGCGTCTGCAATTCCTGTAAATTCATCTGCAGACTACCGTCGCCCGCAAAACAAATTACCCGCCTGTTCGGAGCGGCTCGTGCAGCACCAAGTGCAGCGGGCAGATCGTACCCCATGGAAGCAGATCCAGAGTTGCTGAACAGCCGTTGGCCGTCACTCAAGACACCCACCTGAAAAGGCAGAATGCACGCTGAAGCATTGCCGCAAACCACAATGTCATCGTGGCGAAGAAGCTTAAAGACACGCGATACCATCACATACGGATTAAGGGGTGCACCGGGCCTTTGGTCATGCTCTCGAGCTACATCGAAGCGTGCTCGAATATCCTGACACCAGCGTACCCAAGGCGAATAATCCGGCAGAGTTTCTTGGGCCATCGCCTGCGCGAGGGCTGGGAGGAAGGCCCGCAAGTCAGCATGGACCGAGCACTGAGCACTGTAAGTTGGTTTTTGTAACTCCGCAGAATCAACATCGACATGGGCGACCCATGCTTTCGGGGCAAAAGATTGGAAGTTGTAGCTCGTCTGTCGGATATTAAGACGAGATCCCAGCACCAAGACCAGGTCTGCTGATTGCAGCGCGAAGTTACCTGCGCGCGTTCCGATCGTGCCCGGACGACCCGCAAATAACGGGTGATCGCCAGCAATCAGATCGTGACTCCATGCCGTTGCCATCGGAATACCGAACTCTTCAATAAAACTCAGCAGTTGTTGCCGAAGTCCCGCCAGTCGAACACCGGTACCCGCCAGAATCAGCGGACGACTGCAGTTTTTCAAACGACGTGCAATCTCTTCGCAATGCTGGGTCAAACGCGGCATCGATACATGCGACGTCGTCTGAGCCGGTCCAATGCTCAGAACCACCGAGGCTTGTTGAATATCGAGTGGGATATCCAACCAGACGGGGCCTGGACGCCCACTCGTCGCTAGCGAGAAAACTTCAGGCAGTCTGCTTTCCAAATCTTGCGGCTCTCGAATGAGATACGCAGCTTTCGTCATGGTCGACGCCAATGCAATAGTTGGCCCCTCTTGGTCACCAAGCTGTCGCAAGCCAGGAACAGGTGCAAAGTCAAGGCAGGTCTCACGCTTCACCTGCCCCGAGAGAACGATCATCGGTATCGAGTCCGTGTAGGCACCGAATACGCCATTCAATGCATTGATCGAACCCGGGCCTGTCGTCAACATGACGACAGCGGGTTTGCCCGTCACTCGCGCATAGCCCTCAGCCGCCATCGCGCAGGCTTGCTCATGATGCATGAAGTGGCAGCGTAAACCGGGGTGCGACCCGAGCGCCTGATTCAAAAACATGGCGCCGCCGCCAGTAACACAAAAAACTTGCTCGACTCCGTGATCGGCCAGCCAGTCTGCAATCTGCTCGGCAACCCGCCGCATCATCAAAGACCGCGATTCAAAATCAGCGCCTTCAACGCTGGATTCTCACTGTAAGGACCATCGATGTCATTGATAGTGAGCGGCGAATTAGCCGATAAATCAGAGATCAACTTCTCGCCATTCATGACTTCGCGACATGACAGTTGTCCTTTCCGCAGCGGAATTGCAAGATAAAAATCGCGCTCGAACGATTCTTTAGAGAATACGTATCCCTTCGGCAAGTCACGACGCGCGTAAGCGCCGCGAACCAGTGCGTCCAAATACTCCGTCTCACGGCGAGAAATGACGCGTCGGGAAGCACTTCGACCGCCGCACATTTCCCGCGCCTTATGGAAAGCCTTGTACCAGAGATCGCACTGATGAGGCAGCGAACAGTAGGAGGAGACAGGAACATTCTCATAGTCGATATCAACATGGCGCTCCCAAGTTCGTACGCCCTTTCCGTACGAGATCAGCATGGAGGAGTGCCAATCGTGATACTCATGGGTCGATAGCCCAACGACGTGGCTCGGGTATCGCTGACGCAGATAGTCAATCTGATCCAACTCCAATTCGCCATCTTCAGAGGGGTAAAGCGAGACACAGTGGTTAAGCGCCATTGGAATATCTCGCTTCTCGAAGAAGTGAACCATATCGTCCAAATCTTTTTCTGATGCGCCCCCTGTCGAAACGATCACCGGGCGACGAGTCGTCGCAATCTTTTCGATGAGAGCCCAGTCATTGATGTCTGAACTGGCGATTTTGATAATCGGCATATCAAACTCAACACAAAGATCGACCGAGGCCTCGTCGAACGGCGTTGCCATCGGGATACAGCTGAGAGCCCTGATCTCCTCAACCATACGCGCGAATGCATCGCGCGATAGCTTCGTATCTTCCGTCTTCTTGACGTAGCGGAGGTCAGCGTTTCCCTTGAAATCCGGATGAATGAATTCATCCACATCTCGGAACTGAAGCTTGATGGCTGCGCGGACGTTATTGAAGCGAACGATAGCCGCGTGATCGCGAATAATCTTGAGGCCGCGCTCAAGCTTACCCCAGTGATTGTTCGCCAACTCCAATACAAAGAGATTTTCGAAAATGTCTCTGTCGCGCTGAGAAATCGATTTCATATTGAGTAAATCCTAAAAAAAACTATTGCTAGGCAGCTCGAATGTAGCGCGAAATTTCAGTGGCAGCATGATCCAACATCGCCGTGCTCAGCGCCGGCTGCACACCAATCCAAAACGTATCGTTCATGACTATATCGGTATTGGTGAGATCACCGCTAACCCGGTAATGACGACCCGCCATCGAAGGCTGCCGGGTTAGATTGCCCGCGAACAACAATCGAGTGCCGACCTTTTGCGCATCGAGGTGGGTGAGCAAATCTACTCGCTTCACTGGCGCATTCTCGCGCAGCGTGATGGGGAAGCCGAACCAAGAAGGATCAGACTTCGGCGTAGCCTGCGGCAGAATTAAGAACTCCTCCAACGGCTTCAGCTTGTCACGCAGATAGGCAAAGTTATCTTTGCGCTGCTGCACAAAGCTCGGCAACTTACCGAGTTGCGCTACACCGCAAGCGGCCTGCATGTCGGTGATCTTGAGGTTATAGCCGATGTGGCTATAAGTATATTTGTGGTCGTACCCATAGGGCAGCGACCCTAACTGCCGACCAAAGCGCTTGCCGCAGGTGTTGTCCTTGCCCGGCAGGCAGTAACAGTCTCGTCCCCAATCTCGATAGCTCTCGGCAATCAACTTCAAAGTGCGGCTGTTGGTGAACACCGCGCCGCCCTCGCCCATTGTGATGTGGTGGGCAGGGTAGAAACTAATCGTGCCGATGTCACCGAACGTGCCAACCGGCTTGCCGTCGTAGGTTGAACCCAAGGCATCACAGCAATCTTCAATCAACCAAAGTTTGTATTTCTTACAAAGCTCGGTGATGACATCGAGGTTGTAGGGGTTGCCGAGCGTATGCGCGAGCATGATGGCGCGCGTCTTCGGCGTGATGGCAGCTTCGATCTTGCTCGCGTCGATGTTGTAGGTGCCAATCTCGACGTCCACAAAAACAGGCACGGCACCGAACTGCAAAATGGGGTTGACCGTGGTCGGGAACCCCGCAGCCACGCCGATGACTTCATCACCCGGTTTAATGGCACGGTTACCAAGTTTGGGAGAAGTCAGGGTGCTGAACGCGATGAGGTTTGCTGATGAACCCGAGTTCACGGTCATCGCAAATTTCACGCCCAAAAAGGCAGCAAGCTTCTGCTCAAACTCCTCGTTGAATCGGCCGGCCGTCAGCCATCCATCGAGGGAAGCCTCGACCATGGCCTGCAATTCCTCGGCACCGATAAGTTTGCCCGAGGGGGGTACGGGGGTTTCACCGGGAACAAAGGCTTTCTCGGCGTATTGAAGGGCGGCGTATTGTCCGACGAGGTCGGCAATCTGGCGGCGTAAAGCCGCCGAAGGCGTGTCATCCATGTTGGTCGATCTGCAAAAGGGTGAATGATCGCATATCCGCCCCGGAGAGCCACGCTCGATGCCAGTCCGTCGTGAGCCGTATCGAAGCTGGCAAGGTGAGCTTAGGGGCCCAGCCCAACTCCGCACGGGCCTTGGAGGAATCGAGCTTCAGGTAACCTGCCTCGTGTGGGTGCACCCCCGCCTGAGAGCGCCAGGCCGACTCGAGCCCCCAGGCCTTGACGCACTCCTCCACCACCACCGACACCGGCTGGCAGCTGGCATCGTCCGGGCCGAAATTCCAACCTTCGCCGTAGCGGCGGGCATCGCCAAACACACGTTCAGCCACCGTCATATAGCCCCGGAGGGGTTCCAGAACGTGCTGCCAAGGACGAGTGGCCGCTGGGTTTCGAATCTCGATCGGTCGATTAGCCGCAAGCGCCGCAAGAACATCGGGCACCAATCGATCGGGCGACCAATCGCCGCCGCCGATCACATTGCCGGCACGAACACTCGCGAGCGGCAACTTAAAGCTTCGCCGGTAAGCGGCAGTGACCAACTCAGCGCAGCCCTTGCTTGAGCTGTAGGGGTCATAGCCCCCCATCGGGTCTGTTTCGCGATATCCCCACACCCACTCACGATTCTCGTAGGCCTTGTCGGAAGTAACGTTCACAACAGCCTTAACAGAGCCCTGCGCCCGAATCGTTTCGAAGAGATTCACTGTCCCGAGGACGTTGGTGGAATAGGTTTCGATCGGGTCTGCATACGAGGCCCGCACCAGAGGCTGAGCCGCCATGTGAAAAACGATCTCGGGGCGCGACTGCTCAAGTGCGCGCTTCAACGCGCCGAGATCACGGATGTCACCCAAAACCGACTTCATCTCGGCAGCTACATTGGCTACCGAGAAAAGCGAAGGCGTCGTCGCGGGGGGCAAGGCGTAGCCGGTCACCTCGGCTCCGAGTCGCTGCAGCCAGAGACTCAGCCACCCGCCCTTGAAGCCGGTATGCCCCGTAACGAATACCCGCTTGCCGCGCCAAAACGGGCCGTTCATCACCACACCTTCCAGGGAGCCTGACCGCTAGCCCAGAGCTCCTCGAGGTGGGTTTTGTCACGCAAAGTGTCCATCGGCTGCCAGAAGCCATCATGGGTAAAACCCACAAGCTCTCCAGATGTCGCCAATTGCTCCATTGGCTCGCGTTCCCAGATGGTTCGATCGCCCGGGATCAAATCCAGGACCTTCGGGGAGAGCACGAAAAAACCGCCATTGATCATGCCGCCATCGCCCGATGGTTTTTCCTTGAACTGGCGCACGAGCCCAGATGGGCCTAAATCCAACGCCCCGAAACGACCCGGCGGTCTCGCCGCCACCAAAGTCGCGAGTTTGCCGTGCGCGCGATGAAAGGCGAGCGTGGCCGAGATGTCGACATTACTGACGCCGTCGCCATACGTCATGCAAAACGCTTCATCGTTGGCGACGTAGGCCGCCACCCGCTTCAGCCGACCGCCCGTCATCGTCTCATCGCCGGTATCGACCAACGTCACTCGCCATGGCTCTGCATAGCGCTGATGAACCTCCATGCGGTTTTCAGCGATGTCGAAAGTGACATCAGATGTGTGGAGGAAGTAGTTGGCGAAGTATTCTTTGATGAGATATCCCTTGTAACCACAGCAAATCACAAAATCATTGACGCCATGACTCGAGTAGATCTTCATCACATGCCAGAGAATCGGCTTGCCACCAATCTCAATCATTGGCTTGGGCTTGAGATGAGTCTCCTCGGAAATCCGGGTACCGAGGCCGCCCGCCAAAATCACCGCTTTCATTGTCTTCGCACCCAAACAAAGCGCATCACAAACATCACTAGTAAAACAGGCAGGAGCAGAACCGAACCTATCGTCACCAAGTCGGCCACGGTCTGGCGCCCGCTTCTCTCGAATGGGATCGACTTGTAGCTCAGAAAACGTTGCGCCCGGTCTGCGTCGACCGCCGTGAAATGATCCCCGGGTTTGCAGGAATTCTCATCCGGGTAAACAAAGCAGGCGGGATTCTTGACGTTGAGCACCCCATCAACCACTTCCATCGAAGGGCCGGTCCGCAGCGACTTGAAGGGAAAATACTCAAGCCGGTAACCAAAAATAGGAACGTAGCATGCCAGCTGCGATATGTTCTGAACCAATAAATCGTTTCGATTTCCCGTCAGTTGAATCTGCCCCGCCCCGTCGACAAACGCTCCGACATACTCGATGCGAGGAGCGAAGTAGGGGTTAGTGCGGGCCGCCAAGAACGCCGACTCCACGGGTTTCGGGTCATAGGACTGATCCCGATAAAAGCCGCGGTCAACTTGCGCTGTCACCAGGGCAACCGCCGCCACGCTGAGCAACGCAATACCGCGCCGCATGGAGGCCTTGCCCGAGAGATAGTCCAGCGCGAAACCGGTCGCCAAAATAACCATCGGTATATAGATGAAATACCAGCGAACGAGCGAACTAGACGAACCGATCAGCGGCACAGTCTTCAGGAAACTGTTCCATGACTCGCCGTAGGTATTGATAGCTAACGGCAAAATCAAAATGAACAGCAACACCATAAGATAGGCCAGATGAAGGGGCGATATCCGCCATCGGACCCCGGTCATCTCGCTTGGCTTGTTGTCTTCATCACTTGCCCGGCGAGACACCCACGCACCGAACGCCAGAGCAAGCAAAACCACGGGGACCCAGGTCAGGCCGTTTTCTAACTCATGGCGATCGAGTGCCCACTGGATGTTACTCAGTCTGCTCGCCACCCACGGAGCAATATCCGTGGGGCTCACAAACAGGCTCAGCAGCCCGAATTGAATCGCGTCGAAAAAGCTCGAAAACCCCGGCAGACGATAATCTGCGCGCGGGAAATTACCGAGATAGGCGAACCCGGCAACCAGCTTCGACGCCGACAAACCAATTCCGACAATAGCCGAGGCGCAGCCCAACACGGCGACGCTCGCCAAGGAGGTGCCACGCAACAACGCCACCAACACCAGAGCCAGAACCGTCAATAAGAGCGGAAGAAGCAGGCTAGCCGCGCCACTATGCACCCAGTAGGCAAAACTTAAGCCTCCGATGAGGGCTGCGCCTGCCAGCGTCGGCATAGCTGCGCGAAAGTCGCTCGACAAGCCCCTCGTCACGACAAAGGCGAGCCAAGGCGCCAGCATGAATCCGTGAAAGCCGGTGTGTCCTACCAGCATTCGGGAGACATGAAACCCGTTCAGTGAGAACAAGACTCCAGTCAACACGGCAGCCCAGGCAGACAGACCCAGGGCGCGAGCGAACAGGAACATACCCACGTAGCCGAGGCCGGAGAACACAAGCAAAGTCAAATAGAACGCATCCGTCGGCCCCACTGGGAACAACCGAACCAGAAGCGACGGAAACGAATAAAAACCGGAGCCTGGATCAGCGAACCCTGGGATGCCGCCGCAAAAGGCGGGGTTAAACCACATAGGCTGCCATGGTCCCTCTCGAAGCGACCAGTAATACTCCGACAACAGCCCCGGCAGGCCGCCTGAATAATCGTGCCCTAATCCGTTTGGACCCGGGAAAAACTCAACAAAAAGCAGGTGCGAAACGCCAAGGGAGAAAATCAGGCCACCCCAAAACGGAAACCATCGGGCAAGAGCAGTTTCAGCAGTCGTTTGCATGCCCAAATTGTAACGGATGTGGACCTAGAGGCGGATGATGCTGCCGCTCTCCAAATCAACAACGGGCATCCCACTCAGCGCGGCAAGCCGATCGCCCCCGCGCAACAACGTCATCCCCCCCAAACGACCGCGACTCTCTCTGAAACGCGGCCGAACCGAGTCTAAATTAGGGGTCACGATCTCGATATCCGTCGGCCAGAGGTCTTGGCGGACGAAAAATGCGTTAGCACCCTTTGACCCAACACCAGCCCACCGGTAGCCCAGGCGACCAGCGAGATCCACCATCGCCCCCAGAGAGGCACCCCAATAAAGACGTGAATAATGCGCACGCTCGCGACGGAAACTCGCCTCGTAAGGAACGACCCATTTTCTAGCGGGCTCGAAAACCGGATTGAATTCGCAAATCAAAATGCGTGGCTGGAAAGCCGTTAAGGCTTCAAGGAAGTGGTAGTCATTTCCATCCACATCGATCGACAGCAACCCCAAGTCAGAGCTAAACCCGCTCGAAATCAGCACATCGTTCACATTGTCCCGGGTCAAGAAAACATCCTGAACAACCAAGTCGTGCTGCCAACAAAACCGACTACGCTTAAGGCGCGCCACGCTGCGAACATCAGACTCCACCACAAAACCCTGCCAATCTTGAAACTCCATCAGAAAACGACAGTTCGATTCACGGAAATCGCCTACGCCGAATTCGATAAAAGTTTTGTTGTCTATGGGCACGTGTTGAAGAAGGAACTGGATGATTCCGTCCTCGCCCCACTGCGAATACACTTTAAATTCCACATCGCACAACGAGACGGATTTCTTCTCGCGTGACTGCGATTGCTGCACGAGCAAACGGCCCTGATTGAACTTAACTTCATCAAAGTGCTCATCAAGTCGGTAGAAAAAGCGAATCAGATCGGCAAGCCTCCAAAACATAGATTTAATCGGCATAAGCAATACCCGCTTCCGATCGCAAACGCGACTTGATGGTCTCAATCGCGTCACGCCACTCACCAGCCGTTTTCTGGCGAATCAACCTAACTGATTGATACCACCGCGATCGATTCGTATCCAAGGACCAACGCCAGTCTGACCATCGCGGCAACATCACCCACGTCGGAATCCCCATCGCTCCTGCCAAGTGCGCAACGCTAGTGTCGACTGAGATCACAAGATCGCAGGTAGCTATGATCGCCGCTGTGTCTAGGAAGTTTTTTTGCTCCGTAAGCGGGCAGTACATTTCCGGAAACCATTTGAGCAAATGCTCCTCGTCGACTCCGACTTCCAAGGGGAGACCGATCCATTCGAAATGTTCCGACACCAACTCGGAGAGCAGAGCCAAAGGGACGCTTCGCGGATGCAACTTTCCGTGATCGCCGCCCCGCCACATCAGCCCAATTCGCTGCTTATTTGATTTGACGGGAAGCTTTTCCAAGATTTTAGAGTTGTCGACAACAGGCTTGAGATACGCAGACTTTGCATACGGAATGTCATCAGCCGATGTCGAATAACGTCTCGGCAAACTCATCAGCGGAATCGAAAAATCGAATTGACGCCCCGCTCCCAGCGCCGCGACAACCTCAATACCATCGGCCTCAAGACACGAAAACAACGCGCTGACACGATCGAACGCCAAGAAGGTAACCAACGCCCCCTCGGCTCTCAACAACAGGAGATAACGCGCAAATTGAATCGTGTCGCCGTAGCCCTGCTCAGAGAACACCAAAATCGACTTTCCGTGAAGCCCGGTGGTTGCCAAGGGCTGAGCCCATGGAAAGCGCTGCGGATGAAGTCCGCGAAACGCCAAACACTCCCAGCGCCATTCGTACTCGGACCATCCCTCGGAATACTGACCTAAGTGCAATAAAGCCAGCGATGCATTCCAATGGGCCTCGGCAAAACCAGGTTGCAGCTCAATTGCCTTTCTCGCCTGAGCCAATGCCTCCTCGTATCGCCCTGCCGTCAACAAGAAGTCGGCGAAGTTGCAATACCCATCAATGAAGTTTGGATTGAGCGAAAGCGCCCGCCGATGCTCGGCCTCGGCGGACTGGATAAAACCCCACTTGGCAAGAATCGCCGCGCGCGACGATCGAGGCTCGGGAGATGTCGGTGAGAGCGCAATGCACTGGTCAAGATCTGCCATGGCGAGTTCGAGCTCACCGGCATCGGATAACAACACGCCGCGAGCGAAGTACACCTCCGCCGAAACATGACCCAACCGGATCGCGGAAGAAAACGAGTCAATGGCCGTCTGCGCGCGGCCGAGCAAGCGCGACACCTGCCCTAAACCGACCAGTGCCTCCGGGAAGTCGGGGCGCAACGCGATCGCCTCAGCATATCGTTGTGCCGCCTGCTCCAGTTGCTGGGTCTGCCGCAGCATGTGCGCCAAGTTTGAGCGAGCGTCTGGATCTTCAGGTAACGAGAGCACAGCTCCTTCGAGCAACTCGATTGCTTCCGTCAAATGGCCGCCCTGCGCGCGGATGATACCCAGAAGATGTAGGGCATCTCCCTGGGCGGCATCGACAGCCAAGATTTTTCGACACGTTTCCGCGGCAAGATCCAAACGACCGCTCGACATGAATTGCTGCGCTGAATCGATCAACTGTTCGAAAGACGATACGGTCATGATCACTCACTCTGAAATCGCATTAACTCTCGGCTGATTCGCTGCAGGATGCCTCTCCAGTCGCCCGCTCGCGATTGCCGAAACAATCGGACTTTCGGATACCAAACCGAGTCATCGCGGTTCTCAAGCCAACGCCAGTCTGCTGCGTGCGGTAACAACAACCAAGTCTCTTTACCCAAAGCACCTGACAGGTGCGCAACACTAGTATCAACCGAGATCACCAAATCACAGTTCACGATCATTGCCGCCGTATCGGCAAAGCCATGCTGAGCGTCACCAAAGTGTCGAATTGCCATTACTCGAGACAAAAGATCTTGATCCTCGCTTGATAGCTCTTTTTGCAAACTGATCCAGTCGAACTTCGGGTCAATTATCGCGGCAAAATCTCGGAGGGGGATACTTCGGCCTCGTAACTTCGACCCAGTACCACCACTCCACATAATGCCGATACGTACTTGCCTTCGATCGCCCAGAGCAGCATCCCAACCCTCGGCTCGTTGCTGGGATGCATGAAGATACGGCTCTTCGGCAAACGGAATTGACTCAATAGTCGTGCCGAAAATCGCCGGCAGACTCATCAGCGGGATGTGAAAGTCGTACCCGGTCAGCGCAACCTCCGACTCAACAGAGCACCCCAAAGCGGGCGATTCTCGAAATAGCTCGACTAATGGCTTTGGTGCCAAAAGCGTCACATCCGCGCCTTCACGCACCAATCGAGCCACGAATCGGCAAAACTGCAATGAGTCACCGAGACCCTGTTCCGCATGAACCAATACGCGCCGTCCCTTGATCTCACAACCGCGTGTCAGCACCGGGAACGGGTAAACCTCGTGATGCCGTTGCCGATAATCTGATCGCGTGAAACGACTCTCGTACTCGGCAAAGCCCGTCTCCCACTGACCGAGATTGAGACGGATCAGAGCCGAGTTCCAGCGAGCCTCATCAGAAGCGCCATTCAATTCAGCCGCCCGGGCAACACTCGTCAGCGCATCATCAAACCGCTTCAACGCCTGCTCGACACCGGCCTTGGCGGTCCAGGTCGCCAGCCTGTAGGGATCGAGCTGCAAAGCGTAGTCATAGCTAGCGCGGGATAAGGTCAACTTGTTAATTTCGCGATAGACAGAAGCTTGCCCAACCACGGCGTCGACCTGACGAGCTTCGGCAAACAAAGTCTCGTCATAGGCTCTTAGCGCTTCGTCAAATCTTTCAAGGCGTAGAAGAGCATTACCTAAATTGCTAAGTGCCGCAAGGTTAGTCGGCTCTCGACTCAGCACGGCTTCGTAACCGGCGACAGCTTCTGTCGAACGACCTAAGGCTCGCAGCACGGCACCTCTCGTGATAAGCGCAGCGGAATTGCCCGCGTCAAGCTGCAAAGAACGGTCTATGTGCTGCAAGGCCGAAAGACTTTCGCCTTGACGAAACAGAACGCCAGCCAAGTTACGCAAAATCTCCGGGTCATCTGGTCTCAGATCGAGTGCTTGGCCTAGAAACGTGACGGCCTCGGCCAAACTGCCTTGCTGCGCGAGTGCGACGCCAAGATAATGCAATGCATCCGGCTGACGTGGGTCGCTTTCGAGAACACCGCTATAGCCGCTGATTGCACCCGCCAAATCGCCGCCCTGATGAGCGACCATCGCCGCCTCGAGACGATCGCGCACCGATCTCATGGCATGACGACTGTCGACGCCCATGCCTGCAAGGCGTGAGTTACCTGGTTAACTACAGGCAGCCACTGACGATCTGCGGACTGACGGAACAAGCGAACCGACGGATACCAAATGCTGTGATCAATATTCTCCAACCACCGCCAATCAGCGGAGTACGGCAGCATGATCCACGTCGGCTTACCCATCGCGGCAGCCAAATGCGCCACCCCTGTATCGATGGAAATCACCAAATCAAGGTTGCCGATTATCCCAGCGACATCGACAAACGACCCTTGCCGATCACCGAAATGACGCAAACCCTTTGAAACAGCGAGTTCGAGAGACTCGGCATCACTCGATCGAATCTCTTTCTGCAAACTGATCCATGTCGCCGGGTGGTCGAGCAAATGATTCAAATCAGACAACCGAATACTACGCTCGCTCAGCTTGGGATTGTCTCGACCACTCCACATCAAACCGATTTTTGGCGAGCGCTCCGACTCAATCAAACGCCCCCACTCATCCGACTTCTCTTTCGGCGAACTCAAATATTCTCGATCGGCAAGCGGTATCTGGTCAGCCGAGATCGAGAACATTCGGGGAAGACTGAGCATCGGCACTCGAAAATCGAACGATGCGCGTAAATCAAGGGTATCCACGACAGATATCTCAGCGCCAAAGTTACTCTTGAACAACGCGTAAAGTGGTCGCGGTGCCAGCAACGTGACTCGAGCACCCGTTTGCTCGAGCACCCTTAAATACCGACAAAATTGAATGGAATCTCCTAGGCCCTGCTCCGGAATAACCAGAGTGGATTTTCCGTGAAGGTTTTCGCCTGGAGACCAAAATTTCAAAGGCAAAAATTTTCCGTGGTCCTTCAAAAACTCTTTGAGCTTCCACCTGACTTCATATTGGGACCAACCCAACGAGAAGTCGCCCAGATGTAAATTGAGAAATGACTTTGCCCACAAACCTTCTATCTCATCTTCGCCGCCGAGCTCGATAGACTGGTCGCACGCGACCATGGCGTCGGTAAAGCGTTTTTGCTCTTTTCTTGCATGCGCCAATCCGCGCAACGCCAAGCCGGATCGCGGACGCAACTGCAACGAACGGACGTATGCCTCAACGGCTAAGTCAAATTGATTAAATTTCTCAAGGATGACCCCGCGATTCAGCCAAACGTCGGCATTGTCACTGTCTCGGAAGGCGGCGATCTCGATCGCGTCCCAGGCGTCACCGTAGCGACCGAGTTTCTCGAGCATACAAGCTTTGTTGGAATAGGCATCTGCGGAGTCGTGCCCCAAATCAATCGCCGCATCGATCTCAGTGAGTGCACGCGCAAACTCCCCACTTTTGAGCAACAAAGACGCATAGTTGTATCGGATGGAGCCGTTCTCTGGTCGATTCCGCGCTGCAACGGCCAATGCCTTAAGTGCCTCGTCTGTGCGGCCTAAATTGTCGAGAGTCACTCCCAAATTCGCATGGCCCTCGGCATAGGCTGGGTCTATTCGAATCGATGACAAATGCGCATCTCGGGCTTCTTGATATCGTTGCAACGCGTTCAACGCGTTGCCACGGTCAGTGTGCAGCAAAACATGGCTGGGCTGCATCTGAAGTGCTCGGTCGAAACACTGTAGAGCCTCGGTATACCGACCCAGTCGCTGCAAAACTAAACCTTTATTGCGAATCGCGTCGAAATAATGCGGATTCAGCGCCAGCGCCTGATCGAACGACTGCAGCGCTTCTTCTGATCGACCGAGTTCGCTCAGCACCACGCCCTGATTGGCAAATAAATCCGCAGTTGCGCTCGCCCCCAAGCTCGAAATCGCGACCTGCAAGTCACCGAGCGCACCCGACCAGTCCTTGACGACGCGTCTAGCGATCGCTCGATTAACTCTAATTTGAATAAACTCGGGATCCAGTGCGATAGCACGGTCGAAGCACGCGAGCGCGTCGAGCGTTCGACCTGTCGCATGCAGTACATTTCCAAGATTGGATT
>Ga0315905_10002254_pt1 | contig 20303 bp, 16 predicted proteins | sample LakEriMetagenome_5_FD_203522 | JGI IMG/M metagenome (GOLD analysis project Ga0315905, IMG submission 203522) | Freshwater fungal communities from buoy surface, Lake Erie, Ohio, United States - Buoy 4 MA121 | ecosystem: Environmental > Aquatic > Freshwater > Lake | place: USA: Lake Erie, Ohio...
ACCGAGAAGCAGTTTGATCACAAGCCCAGATTTTACCCTCATCTCCCATTAATTCCGCAATATGGGTAGTTTTTCCCCCCGGTGCTGCACAAGCATCAATTACCACATCACCAGGTTTAGGGTCAAGCAAATAACCAACTAACTGGGCGCTACTATCTTGGATAGTCCACCAACCTGCATAGAAACCAGGTAAATTTTGAATTGGTCCGTTGTTACCAATTAATCGTAAAGCTTGGGGTAAATTAGGAATAGATTTAACTAAAATACCAGCAGCTTCAAAAGCTGATTTTACCTCTTTTAAGGAACTACGCAGGATATTTATTCTTAAATCAATTGTCGGGGTTTGATTCATCCAGATACACAATTTTTCTGTTTCTTCAAAGCCCAATTGTGATAACCAAACTTCAATTATCCAATTGGGAAAACTGTGTAAAATTCCCAATTTTTCTACAGGATTTTCTGGTAAAATTAAAGGTTCTGAGGACTTTTCTAAAAGTCGAAGATATTGACGTAATAAACCATTCACAAAACCAGTTAAACCAGGAAAACCATTTTCCTTGGCTAATTCAACAGTGGTATTTACAGCCGCAGAAACAGGGATTCTTTCCTGATAACGCAGTTGATAAAAACCCAGATGTAAAATTGTGCGGAGGTCTTTTGGTTGTTGTTGGTTTTTCTTAGTAGCAAGTTGGTCAATGATAGCATCTAAAGTCCGTTGTCTTCTCACACTACCATAGACTAATTCTGTCATTAATCGGCGATCGTTGTCCGGTAACTTAAACTTTTGTAATACCCGGTCTAGGGCTACATCAGTATAAGCTCCTTTATGAACTTCTTTGAGAGCAATAAAAGCTACTTGTCGGGGGTTGGTCATGAAATTAAGTGAATAGGACTTACTCAGGCAAAGATAAACAACAGATACTACATTAATTACGCAAATCTGCTAACACAAGCTGATAACATACAGCAATTTCCGACGTTATGAGGTAGAGATATTAATGATAAAAACCTTGTAGTGCGGGCATACAACGACCAAACTCAGTACAAGTCTTGCCCGCTAAAATTGTACCTCATTTAGATGAAATTCATTGTATTAACTTGTTGGTGGCAATGCCCACATAAAGGCTCTAGCTAGAGTGTAACATAACTCGTTTTTCTCTCTGTTCTTGATACAAATGGTTTTTTACCGACATAATTCAGAAGCGATCGCTTAGTTACCCAATATTCTATTATAGAATCTAGCAGCACAACAGTTTATGAAGGAAAAAACATACATTTCACTGGAGTTTTTGAATTACTCGTCAATGTAGTTTTCATATACTACTTCTTGAAGTGCGGAATGTGGGTTTAATAATTTTGCCTGTTCCAATGTCCGGGTATAAAAATTGCTTTCATTAAAGTTCTGAGGTCATATTTTTATATCTCTTTAGATAAACGAACCGACTAGGACACGGAGATAGATAAAAATTGCATCTTATTGATTCAAAAAGTATAGGACTTACGCAAGATTCATGGAATAACGAACCACTCCAGGCACAGAGGTCACGGAGAAATGAGGATTTGAGAGATATTTTGCGTAAGTCCTGAAGTAATCAGAATCAGGATTTTCTAGACGAGAAGATTAACAAGATCAAATATCACTTAACTATTATTTAATCCTGTACATCTTCAAATCTTGTACATTCTGAATCAGAATGTTACTTCCCAAATACAGTAGTTAGAGAACGGGCAATATTTTTCGGCTGCATTGCGTCCATTGCTGCTGTTGGTTCATAACCACAATGTACCATACAATCAGCACATTTGGGATTACCACTAGCGCGTCCGTATTGACTCCAATCAGTTTTATCTAACAATTCTTGGAATGTTTGATAATAGCCTTCATTCAACAAATAACAAGGTTTTTGCCAACCTAAAACACTGTAACTAGGACTACCCCAGGGAGTGCATTCATAGTCTTTTTCACCAATAAGAAAATCTAAGAATAAAGGGTTATGATTGAAGTTCCAGTTTTTCTTTCCAGAGGTGTAAGGTATGAGAATTTCCCGGAATAAAGCGCGGGTTTGTTCTCTTTGTAGAAAATGATCTTGATCTGGAGCCCATTCATAACTGTAACCAGGAGAAATCATCATCCCGTCAGTTCCCAATGTTTCCAGAAAATCGAAAAACTCCTGCATTTCTTCAACATTACAACCTTCAAAAATGGTCGTGTTGGTAGCGACACGAAAACCCTTCGCTTTAGCAGCGCGAATTGCTTGGACAGCAGTATCAAAAACCCCTTTTCTATCTACACATTTATCATGCCATTCTCGCATTCCATCTAAATGCACACTAAAGGTGAGATAGGGAGAAGGTTGAAATTTATCGAGACTCTTTTCTAGTAATAAACCATTGGTACACAAGTAAATATATTTCTTGCGTTTAATTAAACCCTCAACAATTTCCCTGATTTGGGGATGTAATAATGGTTCTCCTCCGGGAATGGAAACAACCGGTGCGCCACATTCTTCCACCGCTGCAAAACACTGTTCTGGAGTCAGATTTTGCTTGAGTATCTCCACTGGATGCTGGATTTTACCGCAACCTGTACAAGCTAAATTACACCGGAACAGCGGTTCTAACATTAATACCAGGGGAAACCGTTTCCGCCCTAATAAGCGTTGTGTAACTAAATATTTACCTATATCTATTGCTTGTTGTAGATTAATCGCCATGAAACTAACACTCCTCAATTTGTTTGGTAATTAATTGGTAATTGGTGATTGGTAATGGGTAATGGGTAATGGGTAATTGGTAATTGGTAATTGGTAGTTAATTTCTGTAACCTATAACCTGTCACCTGTCACCTGTCACCTGTCACCTATAACCTGTCACCTATAACCTGTCACCTATTCACATAACCATTAGACACGAACCAATCTATAGCATCCTTGAGCGCTACACTCAGGGGGGACTGAGGTAAACCTAATTCGCGGATAGCCTTAGAAGTATCATAATACATTGGTTGCTGTGCCATGCGAACACCATCTATGGGAACTGTTGGGGTTTTCCCTAGAGGTGCGAGGATTTTTTCTTCTACCCAGCCAACTGTTAGAGGTATCCAAGCTGGTATAGATGTTTGTGGTGCAGGTAAATTCGTGATTTGGGCAAGTTGTTCTAGAAGTTGTTTGAAGCTAAGATTCTCATGACCTAGTATATAGCGATCGCCTTTTTTCCCTTTTTCTAATGCTAGTAAATGTCCCTTGGCTACATCCCGCACATCAATAAAATTTAATCCCGTATCTACATAAGCGGGCATTTGTCTCCGCAGAAACCGTAGAATAATATCCCCGGTTGGTGTGGGTTTAATATCTAATGGACCAATGGGACTACTAGGATTTACTATCACAATATCCTGACCTTGATTAGCTGCTGATATTGCTATTTGTTCGGCTAAAAACTTCGATTTTTTGTAATCTCCCACCAATTTTTCTAGCGGACTTTGATGGGTCTCATTCACAATTTCCCCAGCTTTTCCCACACCAATAGCCGCAACGGAACTAGTATAAACTGTACGTTCAATTCCCGCTTTTTGCGCTGCTGCTAAAATATTGCGCGTCCCTTCTACATTATTCAAATATAGCAAATCCCGGTCTTTTTGCCACAATGAATAATGGGCAGCGACATGAAATAAGTAATTACACCCCTGCATTTGTTCCCAAATATTCGCGTCGTTTACATCACCTTTAACAATATCTACAGCCAAACCCTGTAAATTGTCCAGGTTACTATGAGGACGGACTAAAGCTGTAACTTGGTATTTTGATTGTAACAGCGATCGCACCACATGAGAACCAATAAACCCCGTACCACCAGTCACAAAAGCCCGCATTTCTTTACCTCTTCATTTTCAATATGTGATTAATTATTCATGTATTTGGGTAATTTACCACGTTTACATTTTTTCTTTTTCTTGTAATCAGTTAATAATAAAAGAGTGATGTATAGCAGTTTCCGATATTATGAAGTACAGATTACAGATATTAATAATAAAACTCTTGTGGTGCGGGCATCTTGCCCGCCAAAGGTGTACCTCACCCTTATCTTAATCCGCTGTAATGGTAATTTATATTCATGTTATGACTAATTCATAAGTTAAAGTTATTGATTTTCAATTTTAAATAAGTTTTTTTGAAAAAAATTTTTTATTTTTAGGGTTCGGGTCGCTTTCGGTGTGTTATTATAGTCGTATAAATATAATGGAGTGTAAGCAAAATTTTTATCGAGGGACGCATTTCCATTATCAGGATATCATGCCGCGCGGTACAAGTCAATCGGTTAAGACCAAAAAAAGAAGTTTTTTTTTAAATTTTTAGAATTTTTTAATTTTTTCAAATTTTTGGGAAACTCGAACCACTTACCATCAAGTTTCATATAACAAAATTATAACACAAATAAAGATCCTGTCAATCCTGATTTAGACAAATAAAATATTAGCTCCCCAACCTCTGTAACCATTAATATATGGGATATATATAAGTTAAAGTTATTGATTTTCAATTTTAAATAAGTTTTTTTGAAAAAAATTTTTTATTTTTAGGGTTCAGGTCGCTTTCGGCGTGTTATTATAGTCGTATAAATATAATGGAGTGTAAGCAAAATTTTTATCGAGGGACGCATTCCCATTATCAGGATATCATGCCGCGCGGTACAAGTCAATCGGTTAAGACCAAAAAAAAGAAGTTTTTTTTTAAATTTTTAGAATTTTTTAATTTTTTCAAATTTTTGAGAAACTCGAACCGCTGACCATCAAGTTTCAGATAACAGAATTATAACACAAATAAAGATCCTGTCAATCCTGAAATCCTGGAAATCCTGATATGGCTAAGGCCACGCTTCGCTATCAGACATTTTACTATATTTCCACATATTGCCAATGTTTACTTTTTCCTATTTCTCGACACATTAAAATCCCAAACCATTCTAATCTCTCCAGATTTTCGGTAATAGTATTTTTATATTTTCCACCATTTTTAAATTGAGCAGCAATTTGTTCCACTGTCCACTCGTTGGTATTGGTGCGAAGTAAATCGCGGATAGTTGCAAGTTGGTCTTTTGGTTGTTTGGGAAAAGTTTTTTGTTCCGTGGGAATAATCACAGTTTCTTCTGTTTCCATAACTTCCGTTAGTAGTTGTTGGGTAACTTCATTTGGTGCTTGATATTCAGGACGCAACCAGCGAATTATTCCGTTACGTTCTTCTTCTGCACGTTCAGCATTGAGCGCGACTAATCTTGATAAAATTATTTCCTCAATTTCGGCCTTTGTTTTTTGATTATCTTTTAGATCTTGCCATTCATAAGCATCAAAAACAGCGTGATCTAATTCATCATGAATTTGTTTGAGAGTGGAAACTAAGGCTTTATTATTATATGTTTTATCTGCTTCGGTAAATGTTTCTCCTTTGCGGAGTTTTTCTAGCAGGTTATACATTCCGGTAATTGTGATTTCAGGATGTTGTGTTTGTACTCGTTTACGGTGGGAGTCTAATCTTTCTCCTAATTCTCGGATTTTCTGTTTTTGTTCTGGTGTAGGATTTGGAAAAGGGAAAGGATCAAAAACAATTGATGGTTTCCACCTTAAATCATTACCTTTACCCATTCGTGGAGCAATTTTATTCAGCCATTCTTGATGAATATAAGATTCTAAAATACCTAAAATCCAAGCATCATCTGAAACAACTGAATAAAGCTGAACATCTGGAATAACTGAAGAGTCAACAAAGGTAAATGGTTTAAATTTAGAAGTATCTGGAGTAACAATAAATCTATTTATACCTGCAATTGCTTTCCTTAATCCTGGTCTTTTTTCTCCAAACAACCACCAATTTTCTCTATTAGATTTTCTATTTTGTGTATCTCTTGATGGTTTAACGGTTAATAAAAGCCTCTGATATAACAAAGGGAATGATTGGGCAGCTTGGTCTTTGGAAAATCCAAAAAAATCTATAACCCATTTTGGTTGATGCTTTTGAACTACATCACGTCCAATCATGTAAGCTTTGACAACAGATGGTAAATTATTAACATCTAAACCTAAATCATTTAATTCAGTTTCATCAATCCTAAATCCTGTACCTAAAGGTATAACACCCTGAAATGACATTTTTTCATTTGATTTTAGAGCTTTCATTGCTGTAATGTTTGCTCCAATTGTTAAATCAGGATGAATTAAACCGCGAACAGTATCAAATTCAATGATGGAAATTCCATCTTCTTTTATATCTTCAGTTTTTGTTTTTAATAAGTTTCCTTGAAATTCAATTTCTGGAACACCAACTGTCATCGCAATACGTACCGCAGCACCATCTTTTTCATCTATCCAAGGATGATCAGGAATTGCAAAAGATAAAGAAACCTTTTGATTTGAAAGATAATTATTTAAAATTTCTCGATTAAATGATTGAGTAATGCTGTTTGTAGTAATAAAGCCAAAACTTTTAAGTTTTTTATTGCTGATTAAATTCGCTGCTTGTTCCCACCAATACATGACAAAATCAACCGTATCAGGTACATCTTTGTAGGTATTTCTCAAAGTTGCTACATATCCATCTTCTAAAATTTCTCTCATCCTCTTATTACCAATAAAAGGAGGATTAGAAACAATATAATCTGCATTTGGCCATTTAGCAGAACGAGGATTAAGATAACGATAAATAGGAACTTGATCACTCGGATCTGGAACATCTTCCCCCGTCACAGGATGCTTGATCATTTTTCCACCCCAGCGCGTTTTTACCTGACCCGTTTTAGGATCAATATCTAACTCCTTCCCATCATAATCTAACACCGCATCACGATGTTCAATATTATGAAAATCCTGTAAAATCGGTTCTGGTGGTGGTGTACTTCCATAGCGTTTAAAATGCCATTGTAAATAACCAATCCAAATTACTAACTCTGCAATAGCGGCCGCTCTAGGATTAATTTCAATCCCTAAAAATTGCGACGGATTTACCTGTTTTCTTCCTGCTAAACGCGGATCAAATTCCTCTAATAAATTCGTTGTTACCTCTCCCAAAACATCCAGTAACCGCGTCTGTACTTCTTGCTCCAATGTCTTTAATAAATCTAATGTTACATATAAGAAATTACCCGAACCACAAGCAGGGTCAAGAATCCGAATTTGTTGTAACTTCTCTAAAAATCCCCGAATCTCATGTTCAGCTTTTTCTATTTGTGTCTTTGTCGGTTTTTGCTGTGTTTCTTTCAGAGTTAAAAAGCGATTAACCTCCGATTCCACTAATAACCATTCTGACCGCAAAGGTTCTATGACTACGGGACGCACTAACCGCTCAACATAGGATCGGGGTGTGTAATGCGCTCCTAAACTTTTCCGTTCTTTACTATCTAAAGCTCGTTCTAATAATGTGCCAAAAATCGCCGGTTCTACCTCAGTCCAATCTTTTTTTGCAGCTTCATACAGCACTTCTAACTGTTCTTTGGGTAAATCAAAAGCTGTTGCATGAGCAAAAAAGCTGCCGTTAAATTGGGGAATTTCATCAAAGTTAAATTCCCCCCCAGTGTTCATGACTTTCCAAAGTTTTTCAATCTGGGTTTTAAATGTCTTGGGTTCAACTAACCAACGTTCTTTTAATGCTTTAGTAAAAATATCTCCCTTCAATAATTTCACACCTTCTGCAAACATGGTAAAAATGCAGCGCATGAGAAAATTTGCCACTTCTTTCGGTTCGTATCCTTGTTTTTCTAACCACCGCGCTAATTTAGCTAAGGTATCTGCAACTTCTCTTGTTACCCGCGCTCGATATTTTTCCGGGTTTAAACTTTGCGGATCATTAAATATAGCAACAAAGCGATTAAATACTTTCTCATTTAAAAGCTGATCAAGATCAATTTTTTCCCGCGCTCCATAACCACCATAGTTACCACTAAAACTCATCCAAATTTCAAAATGTGAACCAATATCACAGGTAATTAAAAAGGGAGGTTTACTAGGTAGAAAAGGTGTATAGCTTTGTGCTTGATAAAAGGCCTTTTCCATGGCTATATCGTAGGTTTTTGTCCCTCGTTTGGCTGTACCCCGTTTATTTGCGTTTCCCCCTTGTTTGGCTTCAATTAAAAAATGTCCTTCTTTATAGAAGTCTGCAAAGTTTGTCGTAACTCCATCTTTGTTAAAAATTTTGATATCTTTATCAAAACAATAGCGATCGCCTGCTATACTGCCTTTAGGTGATGGACGCTCTACCCCCAAAGCATCACAAAGTTCTAAAAAGAAACCCTGATAATTTGCTCTCTCGTTCCCCTGAGAACCTTTCCACTTTTGCAGAAATATTTCTACCCGTTGACAATCTTCACTTTTCATGGCACACCCCTCCGTGTCCTCTGTGTCCTCTGTGGTTAGTGAATCTAAAAAACCCAAATCCCTAAATCGAGTAGTTAAATCCCCGATTTTGTCAATAAATCGAGGATCTAAAAAATATGATACTTTGGATTACTTCTCAGTAATATACTTTAGCAAACCTTCACAGGCATCCATCAGTAAATCAATCACAAAATTAAAACCCTCAACTCCTCCATAATAGGGGTCTGGAACTTCCTTGAGGGTATATTGAGAGCAAAAATCACACATCAGCCTCACTTGAGAATGATATTGCCCAGAGGGATCAAGAGCTAGGATATCATCATAATTACTACGGTCCATGGCCAAAATCAAATCAAACTCTTGAAAATCCGATCTTTGAAATTGACGCGCTTGGCCTTGGAGTTTAAATCCTAACTTATTCTCTGCTGCGGCGCTCATGCGTCTATCCGGTGCGTTACCAATATGATAACCAGCAGTACCCGCAGAATCGCAAAGAATTGTTTTAGTTAAACCCCTTTGCGAAATCAGATGATTCATAATATTTTCAGCCGACGGTGAGCGACAAATATTACCCAGGCAGACAAACAGTAACTTATAAGTCATGTATTTTGATTTTTTGCGTCAGTTGCCAGTTACTTTATACCACTGACCACTGACCACTAGCTATTGACTACAATCCAGGTAACTCCAATCCACTGGTTAGATCTTCCATCCGTTCCCGCATGGTTTCGGTAGACTTTTTATAAGCATCTTTCATGGCCGCAGCCACTAAATCAGAAAGCACTTCTGCACCTTCTGCTAAAGCAGATTGAGCAATTTCCACTCGTTTGGGTTCTTGGTTACCACTGACAATGACCCTCACCAGTCCACCACCAGATTCTCCGAGAATCTCCATTTCCTCTAATTCTTCTTGAAGACGTTTTGCACCCTCTTGAACTTGCTGCGCTTTTTTAAAAGCTTCGGCTAATTCTTTCATTTTGCCTAAGCCAAAGCCAAATCCCTGTCCTTTTCCTGTCATAACTGGTTATCCGCTGTACGATTACTGACAAATCAAATTCAATTATAGATGGCATGATTGAGATACACAACTAACGTAGTTTGCCAAGGTCAAACACTGTCAATTGCTGATGATTCTCTCTCTGATTGACCTTACTCGTAAAATTACTTTGGGGTTCTAGAGTCTGGGGCTTATGCTTGTTTAGCAAACCGCTGGAAACTCACCTAACATTTTCACCTCTGGTTCTAACCAAATTGACCACCGTTCTTGCACCTCATTTTGAACATGACGAATGAGAGAAAAAATATCGCTGGCTTTAGCTCCTCCCCGATTGACAATAAAATTAGCATGGAGTTGGGCAACTTGCGCTCCCCCTAGTTGATAACCTTTGAGTCCAGTTTGTTCAATTAACCAACCCGCAGTATAGGGTTGAGGATTTCTAAACACACTACCACAACTGGGATAGCTATAAGGTTGGGTGCTGAGTCGGTGTTTTTTATGGTCTTTGGTTCTATCTGTCACTACCACAGGATCAGCCCCTGGTTGCAGTTGCAAGGTCGCTTGAGTGACAATCCATTTTCCACCTTGTAGCCGTGAACTTCGGTATGTATAGCCTAATTCCTCCGGGGTGAGAGTTACCAAAGTTCCATCTGGGGAAAGAACTTGAGCGCTAACTAACATATCTGCAATACAGCTATTATGCGCCCCAGCATTCATCACCACCGCACCCCCCACAGTTCCAGGGATACCCACAGCCCATTCTAATCCTTCCCATCCCAAAGCAGCAGCGTCCCATGCTAAAGCAGGAATGGCTTCTCCTGCGGATACGGTTAATTGACCTGTATCTGGGTTAAAATATTTAGAACGGAGATGACGAGTGGCAATAACTAATCCAGGTATACCGCGATCGCTCACTAACAAATTAGAACCAGCACCTAAGATTGTAATCGCTAAATAATTCTCTTGAGCAAACTCAATACTTGCTTTTAAAGCTTCTAAATTCTGAGGAGAAACATAGTATTCAGCCTCCCCCCCAACTCGATAAGAAGTAAACCCTGACAAGGAAGTATGAGTCCTTAGAGAACAATCAGTCCCCGGTAAGTAAATTGATTTACTATTATCCCCATGATCTTTAATTTGTCTTTGCGGGGTCAAATCGGAAAAATTACGGATTTTGCTAAGGTCTTGGGAAGTTATCATCTTTACTTTAATTGGTGAATTTTTGACTTATGTGATTTATTTACCGTAAAAATCCGGTCTTGCTGTTAGATGCAGTTATCTTTCTCAGATGTAGCTTTTTGCCGGTTCACTCATGGTAGTAATCAATTCAGGAATAGTCTGATTTAAATTACCAGCACCTAAAAACAGTGCTAAATCCCCCGAACGCAGGTTTTCCAGTAAAAATTCACTAACTAAAGGTAAATTTGGTTGATAAACTACTTGAGGGTTGTGTTTACTAATTGCAGTGGCTAAATCTTCTCCACTGACTTGACCCAAATCAGGTTCACCAGCACTGTAAATATCAGTTAGCACAACTAGATCAGCATGAGTAAAAGACTCAGCAAACTCTTCTAAAAACGTTAATGTCCGAGTATAACGATGGGGTTGAAAAATAGCCACTACCCTTTGTCCAGGTCTAGATTGAAGATTAGCTGCGGCTAGAGTAGCACGGATTTCACTAGGATGATGGGCATAGTCATCAATAAAAGTCACCCCAGCAGCTTGACCTCGCAACTCAAACCTTCGTCTTGCACCTTCAAAAGTGGCAATACCTTCGGCAATTTGCCCAAATTCTAAACCTAAGAATCTACCTACCGCCACTGCTGCTAAGGAATTGCTCAGGTTATGACGACCCAATAGCTGTAAATTTAATACACCTAAAGCTTGACCTTTTTCCCACACTAAAGCTGTTGTCCCATCCGCCCGATAATTGACATTACTAACAGTATAGTCAGCACCTTGATCTGGGTCAAGACTATAGCTAATAGTTGGTTTCAAGCGATGGCGCACTGTGTCACAATCAATGCTTCCTACCAAGGTTTTGCAACCTTGAGCAAAGGTTTGGAATGTATCAACTACTTCTTCCAAAGTCTCGTAATGATCAGGATGATCTAATTCAATATTAGTGATAATGCCAATCTCTGGAGCGTGTTTCACCAAAGAACCATCAGATTCATCTGCCTCTGCTACTAAATAACGGCTTTTCCCCATTCTGGCATTACCTTCCCAAGCCTTGACTTCCCCACCGACCAAAATTGTCGGATCAAGTCCAGCTTGCAATAGCATATAACCAATCATGCTACTGGTGGTGGTTTTTCCGTGAGTTCCTGCTACAGCAATACTGTAATAATCAGCAATTAAAGCAGCTAGAACGTCAGAACGATGCAAAATCGGGCAACCTAATTCTAAAGCAGCTTTATATTCTAAATTATTCGCATTAATGGCTGTGGAACAAATCACTTGCGGCAAATTGGTTTTTGCTCTAGGCGATAATACCTCATCACTAGCTACTTGAGGCAGAAAAAACTCCAGATTGTTGGCTTCCTGTTTACTGAAAATGTGAACGCCCAGAGATGCTAACTTGTGCGTAATATGATTAGGACGCAAATCTGAACCAGATACTGGTAATTGACGTTTGGTGAGAACATAAGCCAAAGCAGACATTCCGATACCCCCAACGCCAATGAAATGAAATGGTCTACCACTAAAATCTATACAATTGCTCATTTTATTCTCCTCTTACACCACACCAGAACCACATTAGACACGCACATCATAACAGGATTCTGATTTTTACAGATACTAACTATCTGTATATATAAAACAAAGGTCAAATTGACTTTGAGTAATGATTAATTTATGACCTTGGTTGTCCGTTGATTAACCCCTGCACCAAATTATCCCCCCCCCTGTGAACATTTTCACCAGTTCTAATCGCTTCATAAGATTATTCTGAAAATTTCTGCTACATCGGGAAAGAAAATTGTGTAGATTTAAATACATTTTCTATATTTTTTTGGTAACTCAGTAGCCTAGATTTAGGTACAGCAACTTGCATTACTGGCCTAAAGCCTCTGCCGGAATTGACTACCATAGTATATTGGTAATGAAACTATTATTCAAACAGAAATCTGCCCGCCACTTCCTCAACTGCAACAATTTGTAAATAAATTCTGTAATTTTTTTTGAATCTCAGACTTTATCGTTATAAATAGATTCCCTCTTTGCGATATGATTATGGTCAACGATATCAACTTATAGGCATAAATACAGAGGGGAAGACACTGTGATTAGAGTTGCAATTAACGGTTTCGGGCGCATTGGACGCAACTTTGCACGCTGCTGGGTGGGCAGAGAAAATAGCAAGATCGAATTGGTTGCTATTAATGACACATCTGATCCCAGAACTAATGCTCACCTGCTTAGATATGACTCTATGCTGGGCAAATTAAAAGGTGTGGATATTGCGGCTGATGATAATTCCATCACTCTTAATGGTAAAACCATTAAATGTGTATCTGATCGCAACCCAGATAACTTACCCTGGAAAGAATGGGAAATTGACCTGATTATCGAATCAACAGGGGTGTTTACCAGTAAAGAAGGGGCAATGAGGCACGTAAATGCCGGAGCTAAAAAGGTTCTGATTACGGCTCCTGGTAAAAATGAAGATGGTACTTTTGTCGTCGGTGTCAATCATCATGATTATGACCACAAGATCCATAACATCATCAGTAATGCTAGTTGTACAACCAACTGTTTAGCTCCCATTGCTAAGGTATTAGATGAAAAATTTGGTATCATCAAAGGCCTAATGACTACTACCCACAGCTATACAGGTGACCAGCGTTTATTAGACGCTTCTCACCGTGATTTGCGTCGGGCAAGAGCAGCAGCTATCAATATTGTTCCTACCTCCACTGGCGCTGCAAAAGCGGTGGCTTTGGTTCTTCCTCAGTTGAAGGGTAAGCTCAATGGTGTCGCTTTGCGTGTACCTACCCCTAACGTTTCTATGGTGGATTTTGTAGTCCAAACTGAGAAGCGCACTATTGCCGAAGAAGTTAACCAAGCTCTTAAAGTTGCTTCTGAAGGTCCTCTCAAAGGCATTTTGGGCTACAGCGAATTAGAACTTGTCTCTTCTGACTATCAAGGTACAGACGAATCTTCTATTGTTGATGCCAATTTGACTATCGTTATGGGCGGTGACATCGTGAAAGTCATGGCATGGTATGACAATGAGTGGGGTTATAGCCAACGTGTTCTCGATTTGGCTGAGTTAGTAGCTGAAAAATGGGTTTAATTTAGGTAACAGGTGACAGGTGCTACGCCACGGGGACAGGGAACAGGGAACAGGGAACAGGGAACAGGGGACAGGGAACAGGGAACAGGGAACAGGGAACAGGGAACAGGGGACAGGTGCTACGCCAGAGGGACAGAGAAAAAAGCAAATTATCTATCTCTTACCTATTACCTATTACCTATTACCTATTACCTATTACCTATTCCCTATTACCTATTACCTATTACCTATTACCTAATCAAAAATGTTGAAATCCCTGACTGAGATTAAGAACTCGGTCGGGGATTTCTCCTTTTTCATCGTGTAAAATTACTTTTGAGCCGGGGGTGATTTTACCAATTATCGCCGCACCAGTTCCCAGATGTTCTACCAATTTTAATGCCGGTTCTATTGGTAAACACAGGACTAATTCAAAGTCTTCCCCACCATAAAGGGCATATTCTAAGCATTTCTCCTCTGTTAACCATCCCCCAAAGGCCAATGGTAATGGTATTTTGTTAGATTCTATCACTGCACCGACCTGACTGGCTCGACAGATTTGTAATATTGCATCTGCTAAACCGTCACTGCTATCCATACCAGCAATGGTAATTTGAGATTTGAGATTTGGGACTTCGACTTCGCTCAGTCGAACGATTTTGCATTGGGATTCTACAATTTCCCATAAAATAGGTAAGACATCTAAGCGGGGGTTGGGGCGCTGGTGGGCGGTAATTAAAGCTGTCTTGGCTTCAGCTTTGAGATTTTGACCTATTTCGGGATGTAAAAGTAATTCTAAGCCCCCACGGGACGCTCCATGTACCCCTGTCAGGACAATAGCATCTTCTACCTGAGCAGTGCTACGACGAATAATCAAATTAGGGTGAACTTGACCAAAGGCCGTAATAGCTAAAGTAGTAATGGGCGATCGCACAATATCACCACCAACTATGGGAATATGATACTTTGCCAGGCATTCTGTCATGCCCGCATATAATCCCTCAACCCAACTTACAGTTACATCTCCGGGTAAACCCAATCCTACAGTTATCCCCATGGGAGTTGCCCCCATTGCTGCTAAATCCGATAAATTCGCCGCCGCAGCCCGCCAACCAGCATCCTGAGCAGAGGTGGTAACATCACTAAAATGCACACCGTCAACGAGCATATCAGTGGTAACTATTAAACATTTATCGGACTCCGTTACTAATACTGCCCCATCATCACCAATCATACCTGGTGGACAAAAGCGTTGTAATCTTTCTAAAAGACCTTGTTCACCAATATCTCGAACTCGCAGGGAAGATAAATCATTATTCATAATTTTACTATTTTGGATTTTCGATTTACGGGTGTGTGCTGTTAGTCATCATGGTTAAAAATTGTTGTTTTTTCAGCATTATGATATTTTAGTCATGCAATGTTGCATAAATAAGGTGATTGAATCATGGTTTTATCAGATATATTTATAACAACATAACCAATTGTCACTGGAGAAGCAAAAATGAAGTCTGATCATCAATTCAGTCGGGTGTTAATTGTCGGTGGAACTCACGGGAATGAGTTTACTGGCGTATACTTGATTAAAAAGTTTGAGCAATTCCCACAATTAATTAATAGATCCAGTTTTGAAACACTGACTTTGTTAGCTAATCCTCAAGCCTTTACAGCAGTAAGACGATACATCAACAAAGATTTGAATCGCTGCTTTCTGCGCCACCATTTAGAAGATATCACACTATCTAGTTATGAGGATTTACGAGCTAAAGAGATTAACTATCTGTTTGGAAAAAATGGTAAAACTCCTGCTGATTTTATCGTTGATTTACATAGTAGCACTGCTAATATGGGCATAACCATAATTGTAGATAATGATGAACCATTCAATTTGCAATTAGCCGCTTATCTTAATTATATTAATCCTGCAATCAAGGTTTGTAATTTGGGAAACTCTGGTCGCAGTCATGATTCACTGCGATCGCTTGGTAAATTTGGAATTTGTATTGAGGTGGGATCTGTTCCTCAAGGTGTTTTAAATGCAGAGTTCTTTCTGAAAACTGAAGCCATAATATACACAATTTTAGATTATTTGGAACTGTACAACCAGGAAAAAGTTCCATCTTTTCCAAATAACCTAATCTGCTATGAATATCTAGAAAAAATTGATTATCCAAGAAACGAACAGGGAGAAATTCAAGCTATGATCCATCCTGATCTTCAGTTTAAAGATTATGAGGTTTTACATCCCGGTGATCCTATATTCTTAACATTTGATGGTCAGATAATTAGCTATCAAGGAAACTCTACTGTCTATCCCATCTTTATCAATGAAGCTGCTTATTACGAAAAAGGTACTGCTATGTGTTTTACCGAAAAACGAATCATTACTTTTGAGTAAGCCAAAAGTAAGACTTACACAAATAACTTTCAAGAACTCATGTACTTTTGCTGTCGTTACAAACTAAAATCAAAGAATCATCTAGGAGACTATTGATATGGTAACAACATTAGTAAAAAACCTCTCCTTTGAGGAATACTTAAACTATGATGATGGACTTGGTTTGAAGTATCAACTGGTTGATGGACAGTTAGAAATTATCAACCCACCAAAAATTGAACATTTTTTGATTGTCAATTTTCTTGATACAACATTAACAGCGGAAATAAAGCGTTTGACTCTATCTTGGTTGTGTTTTCGAGAAACTGGAGTCAGAACAGGTAGAAATAAATCACGGTTGAGTGACTTGTCTGTGGTGACACTGGAAGATGCGAAAGAATTACAAAATGCTTCTGCTGTATTTCAATCACCACCATTATTGATTGTCGAAGTGGTCAGTCCAGAATCGCTAAAAAGAGATTATCGTTATAAACGTTCTGAATATGCAGCTTTAGGAGTTTGTGAATATTGGATTGTTGATCCTTTAGAATCTAAGATTTCTGTGTTATTCCTGGAAGAGGGATTATATGAAGATACAGTATTTACTGCTAATCAAAAAATTAGATCGCGGACTTTTCCAGAATTGAGTATTACAGTTGAGCAGGTTTTCAATGCAGGTAATTTGCCGTAGTCGTTGCAAATAGAGGCTTGAGAATCCTACAGTAATTGAAAATAAAGTCATAACAAATGGTTTCTACCGTTGGTATTACAGACACTATTAAAAGCTTGAGTGATTTACAAACTCGTTGTAACTTACACCAAGCAGAAGATGAAAACTTTTTTAATGAATGGTTGACAGATTTACCCCAACTCAACCCACAAGAACAATCAGGTGTTACTCGCATTAAACGACGTTATGATTATCATCGTGTTGATAGTCTATTATTAGAAGGGACAATTAATCTTTTAGTCGTTTCACCACTTTTAGAACTTGCAGGTTTTCTAGATTCACCTTACCGAATTTGCTCACCCTATGGCATAAATTTAGAAATTGAAGAACCAGAAGCAACAATTCGCGGTTTTATTGATGTCCTAGTTGTCCAGGAAAAACTGTGGATTTTTGTGGTTGAATCTAAACGAAATAGCATTCCAGTGGTAACAGCAATACCGCAGTTATTAGCCTATATGTTAACTACTCCTCACCGAGATAAATCTGTATTTGGTATGGCTACGAATGGCGATGAATTTATATTTATCAAACTAGCTATCACAAACAAACCTGAATACGACGTATCACGCACATTTTCCCTATTTCCCCGCCGACATGAATTAGCTGAAGTTTTGCAAATTTTAAAACGATTAGGAGAACTCATGATAGCTTAATTTACAGTGGTGACTAATTACAAATGATATTTATTAGGTATCGCTTTACTGTCAGTTTGGTAGGGGTTTAGCATTGCTAAATCCCTACAAGATGAAACGGCTAAAAAATAAGATACAATTAAGAAAGGTCGTTTTTAACAAATGATGAGGATTTTTAATTATGACTCAAGCAGTAGAAAAGCCTAAATCTATCTTAGAACTTATCGAAAGTTTAACGTCTCAACAACAGGAGGAAGTCTTAAATTTTATTGAGTTTTTACAGTTTAAATCACAAAAACATGACATAGATACAAAAGTTCAATCTCCACAGAAATCACCAGAAGAATTAGGCTGGCCTTCTGGCTTTTTTGAAGAAACTGCTGGTTGTTTAGCTGATGATCCTATACAAAGATATCCTCAAGGTGAATATGAAGAACGGGAGCAGTTAGAGTGATTTACTTATTAGATACTAATGCCTGTATTGTTTATCTAAATCGTCCTCTGTCTAATGTAAGGGAACGATTAGCAACAATATCACCTAATGATGTTGCTGTTTGTTCAATTGTGAAAGCAGAACTATTTTATGGTGCAATGCGTAGTCATAATCCATCTAAAACTTTAGCTGGACAGGAAAGATTTCTCAAGCTTTTTGTGTCTTTACCTTTTGATGATGCTGCTGCTAGTATTTTTGGGCGCATTAGGGCGGAATTAGCTGCTAGTGGTACGCCAATTGGTCCCTATGATTTACAAATTGCGGCTATTGCGATCGCAAATAATTTGATCTTGGTGACGCATAATGTCAAGGAATTTAGCCGGGTAAATGGTTTACAGTTTGAAGATTGGGAAGTTTAATTTTAATTTGCTTATATTAAAAATATAAATCTGAAGATATATTTAATAATTTTGCGGCTATTAGTGATTATCCGCGTCTGTTAAGCAATACTCTAAATTGGTTATCTGCTGTTAATGTTCAATTTAGAGAAAGTGATAAAGATGCTTTGGCAATTATTAGACGTATCTATGACTCAGTTTCAATTTTAATGGAATCAAATTTGCCTTTACTTGCAGTTGATTTTACTGATGATATAACTGATAATTTAATTACATATAAATTACAACCTTCTGGAAAAAATAGCTATTATTTGGATGAAAAAAAATATGAAGAATTATCTAATCTTAAAAATGATATCGCCATGAAAAAAGAACCACCTAGTCAAATGCTCCGCGTCCCCACTGTATTAATTCCTGCGGTTAAAGAGTTAGCTAAAATCCACCGTCAAGGACAGACAACTGCTGTAATAACTGTATCGCATTCTCAATAAGCACCAACTTTTTTCAGAGAGTCTATCACTTAAAACCCTTTACCTATATTGGTTTCACCTTGCTTGTCGCCCCCTCAAGCTTAATTTATCTGCACCTTATCTCAATAGCTAGTTATGCCAAATCATCTTCCAATTAGAGTATATTAAAAAACAGTTGTCTTTTTAGTTCCCCAAATGAGCGACATCAAAAGAATAGACACAAACGCCTATGTGACAGTACAAGGACAATATGCTGTAGTCAATGAAGGTTCTGGCTATGCCATTATCAATATTCACACAAAACAGGTAATTGCCCGCAATATCTCATCTTTCTTGGACTGCGTAAAAACTCTAGAGTATATCCTTAGTAATGCTGAATCTCAAAATTCAGATCCAATCCAAACTTCTGCTTTTATTTCTGAAAAAGACACTCCTCCTAAATCAGTTCAGGAAAAAATTAATTATGAACCTAAAAAATTAGATGAACTAGATTTTGCTCTTGTCAGAAGTCTAGCCTCATATTTTGAAGAAATGAATGGTAAAATCCGCCATTACCGTAAAGATCATAATGCTTCAGAAGAAGAAGCAGATGTAATAGGGAGTTATTACCTCAAGACTGCTGGTATTGTTAGGGGTGTGAAAACTGAAAAAGATTTGGCAGAACTGATCCAATATATAGAAAACCTCAAGGAAAAGGTTAGTATATACAAGCATAAAGAATATAAATATCGTTGGTCTACAGGTTTAGAAAACAACGTTCTAGCTAAATTAAGGAAAATAATGGATAGACTCAAAAATTAATTGAAAGACGTTTTTACTACTAACCGCAAGCGGAAAGAGCTAGAGTCACTTTGAGAAAGTAGAGATGTTTAATCAAACTCAAACATCCCTACCTTTTGATTTTAATCTCCTATGAAACTGCTTGCGGCTGAACTAAATTTTCCACGCCTTGAATAACAGTCGCAGATTCAATTTTATCACCAGCTTTGAGTTTATCTAAAACCTCTTGACCCTTGGTAAGATAACCAAACACAGCATAACGACCATCTAAAAGATTACGTCCTGCGGGGGTAAGTTCAGGTTCAAACAGAAAGAAGAAAATCTGAGAAGAACCACCATTAGGTTCATTTTCTGGCCGGGCCATAACTAAAGCACCAAAAGAAGAAAAAGGTAAAACTGGCATATCTAAATAACGTCCAGATTCTTCGAGCGTAATACCATAGGTTGGTTCTTTTTCACCTTGGACTAAAATCTCTAAAGGAATAGCCCGATATTTGCCAGTTTGAGGGTCAATAAAACCAACTTCTTGACCAACAGGATCTCCAGTTTGTAAAAAGTAAGATTCTTCCGAACGGGTAAATTCTAAACCGTTATAAAAACCGCGTTGTACTAAATCTACAAAATTACCAGCGGTGACAGGAGCGCTATAGCCATCTACCACTACGGTAAGATCGCCTTTATTAGTTTTAAAAGCAATGGTAGCGCGTCCTTTGAGTTGGGGTAAATTACTGTATTCAGCAGGAACTTCAAAGGGAAATTTTGTCACCATTGATTCTTCTAACAAGCTGACAAGATCAAGTAATTTAGCTCTTCCCTCAAGAACTGCTTCCTTTCGCTTAGTTTTAACT
>Ga0315905_10002256_pt1 | contig 20296 bp, 9 predicted proteins | sample LakEriMetagenome_5_FD_203522 | JGI IMG/M metagenome (GOLD analysis project Ga0315905, IMG submission 203522) | Freshwater fungal communities from buoy surface, Lake Erie, Ohio, United States - Buoy 4 MA121 | ecosystem: Environmental > Aquatic > Freshwater > Lake | place: USA: Lake Erie, Ohio...
GGCCGCCCCAAACCCCCCCCCCCCCCCCCCGCGTCCACACAACGAACGACAGGAGGCGACGCGCGTCATGGCCAAGTCGCTCGTGCGCAACCGCCACACCGTCAACAAGCTGTTTGCGCTCAAGGCCCAGCTGCAGGGCGTGTCGCTGCGGATCCAGGTGCGTTATTTGTTGGGGGCATGTGGTGGTGGGGGTGGGGGGGGGCGCGATCTTCTTCTCCAAGCCGCGCTCTCTCACGCTCGCCCGCACCCGCAACAACAACAAACAAGAACAGACGCTCAAGAGCACCGAGTCGATGGCCCAAGCCATGCGCGGCGCCACGCAGGCGATGCGCGTGATGAACGGCCGCATGAACCTGCCGGCCATGCAGCGCATCCTGATGGAGTTTGACCGCCAGAACGAGAAGCTGGACATGACGGGCGACATGATGGGCGACGCGATCGACGACGCGATGGAGGGCGAGGACGAGGAGGGCGAGGCGGACGAGCTGGTCAACCAGGTGCTGGACGAGATCGGCATCTCGACCACGGAGCAGATGGTGTCGGCTCCCGAGCAGCAGCATGTTGGCGCCGTTTCGAATGCACCGCAGCGCGTCGCCGTGGCCGAGGCGGGTGGAGGAGGAGGAGGGGGAGGAGGAGGAGGAGGAGCAGCGGGATCGGCGGCGGCGGGCGGCAGCAGCGGGCTCGACGGCGGTGGCGGCGGCGGCGGCAACGGTGGTGGCCTTGGCCTGCCGGCGCCGCCCGGAGCAGCCGCCGGCGGAGCAGGAGGAGGGACTGGTGGCGGCGGCGGCGGCGGCGGCGGCGGCGGCGGTGGTGGGGGCATCGACGAGGACTTGCAGGCGCGCCTCGACAACTTGAGGCGGACTTGAGGAGGTCGCAACGAGCGTGGCGACGGTGGCGAGAAAGCGAGAAAAAACTAGCGCCTGTAATTCTTTTCCACCTTGATGTGCAGCAGTCGCCGTCCATGGCCACGATCCGCAACCTCTGCTGGAGTGAAGCACGCCCCCGCTGACCGCATGCCGGGTCCGGCGACCGCGCGCGCTGACCTTGCTGCTGGCGATCGATCGATCGATCGATCGATCGATCGTCAAGGCGATCGAGACGAGGTGAGCTGCGCCCGATGCTCAGCTGCTGCGCGTCGCCGAGAGGACGGCATCGGGCCTAGACGTGAACTGCGGCCGGGAGAGCGTCGTCGTCCGAGAGGGCCGATTTTGATTCGCCATGGTCGATCGACCAACTCGTCGATCGATCGATCGATCGATCGATCGACGATCGAACGAATGCGAGCGTCGGCCCGCGTGAGGCCAGGCCGGGCGCTCGCCCGACCGATCGGCGCTGAATACGATCGATCGGTCGATCGATCGATCAACCGAGTGGTCGATCGACCGATCAATCGATCGATCAACCGAGCGGTCGATCGACCGATCAGTCGATCGATGGTGTGTCTCACCGCATTTTCGCCAAGGCGATCGACCACCAATTGGTCGAGCGATTTCAGCGGCATGGCACGCGGCCGGCGCACGAATTCGTTCGTCGCGCTGCTGGAGCGCCTCTCTGTCTACGTGCGCGTGGGTTCTCGCGAGCGTGCGTGCAGGCAACCGCTCGTTCGATCGATCGATCGGTCACGGGTCGACGATGTCGCTTACATGTCGATCGATCGACCGTCCGCTGAAACAGCCCTCTGGCGCGAGTCGTGCGCACCCGCCCCACGGTCGATAAGTCCTTCGCGCTGCTGCAGGGCGTGTTCTGCTGCGGATCCAGGTGCGCGACTCGACTATCGATCGATCGATCGATCGATCGATCGACGAGATTCGGTTACTCTGGCGACCGACCGATCGATCGAGCAATCGATCGGCCCCAAAACAAAGGATTAGGCAGTCGATCGATCGACCGATCGGCCAGTCGATCGACCGACCGATCGTCCGATCGACTGATCGAATTCTCCTCCGCGGGATCGATCGAACGACCGACCGACCGATCGATCGACTTCTCCGATGCAATGTGTGTGTGCGTGCGTGCGCTACGCCTTCCCTTGATGCCCCCCCTCGCCGCCGCTTCAGCGGCCCCCCTCGTCGCTCTCGTCGCTCTCGTCGCTCTCGTCGCTGCTGCTGCTGATCCCCGCCTCGCCCAGCGCCCGCTCCAGCTCTGCCACGCGCGCCTCGCGCGCGCGCACCCCCTCGTCGACCTCGCGCCCCTCCTGGTGGTCGAGCGCCAGCTGCACCATCAGGTCGTGCGTCCGCCACGAGGGCGGCCGGGCCTCGCGCGCGGCCGCCCGGGCCGCGAGCCGCCTGCCGAGGCGCGCGGCGTGCGGGAGCGCGAAGCGGGCGTGCTCCGGGAGGACGGGCGCGCCTGAGAGCATGAGGTCGGCGATGACGTCCCGGACCCAGGGGCTGTCTGCTTCCGCGTGACGCCAGAGAACGTGCGAGGTGTCTGCGTAGTACGTGAGCATTTCGTCCAGCGCGCTCTCGCCTGAGTCGCGGTCGACGGCGCGCCGCGTCTCGCGCGACGACGCTTCGAGGAGCAGCGGGATGTTGACGGGGGCGTGCGGTCCGCCGTGCCTGCAGCCGCGCATCAGGGGCGACCGGCCTTGGTCCGTACACATGTTTGCAGAGGCGCCTCGAGACAGCAAGTGCGGCACGAGGCTGGGAAAACCATAGGATGCGAGGCACAGCAACGTGAACGACGACTCCGCTTGAGCGTCGATGTCGGCCCCGAGCGCGACGAGCGCGTCGACCGCGCGCTCGACCTCGAGCAGCCGCTCGTCGCTGGGCGCCTGGTCCATGTAGGCCCAGTAAATCCAGTGCATCGGCGTTTCGTGCCTAGAGGAACGAGCATTGACGTCGGCGCCGAACTCGCGCACGAGGACCTCGAGCGCGGCCAGGTTGAGCGGCGGCTGGGGGTCGTAGCGGGACGGCCACCTGGGCGGCGCGGCCGCGACGTGGACGGGGCGGCACCAGAAGCCTTTGCGCACGGAGCCCTCCAAGGTGCTCAGGGGGCCGTACGCCAGCTCCTCCTCGGCGTGGTGGCGCCCGCTGCGCAGCAGAGCGCGCAGCGTGTCGGTCTGGCCGTGGTAGATGGCGAGCGCCAACGGGCTGCAGTTGGGCCCAAAGGCGGCTTTGGCGTCGGCGCCGGCCTCCAGGAGCGCGCCCACGAGGTCGCCGCGGCGCGCGTCGTGGGCGATGCGGAGCGGGGGAAAATCGTGCTCGCCGGTGCAGTAGTTGACGGCGGCCAGGCGGCGCTCCCCGGCGGCGCACTGCTCGATGACGCGGCGCAGCTCGTCGGCGGTCACGCCCGCGGTGACTGCGCGGTAGACGCAGTCGGGCGCGGAGTTGTCGGCGGCGCCGGTGCCAACGGCGGCGGCGCTCGTGCTGGCCATGCCTTGAACGTTTTGGCTTGGAGGACACGCGCTCGTGCTGTTGGTGGGCTTGATGAGAGGCTCCTGTTTGCTTGTGTGGGCGTGTTGAGGCTTTGCGTTTTGGCGTGTGTGTGTGAGTGGAGAGAGAGAGCGCGTGAAAGCAGCTGGTCCTTGTTTTTTTTGCAGGGGAGAGGGCGCGCGCCGCCGCCGCCGCCGCCGCCGCCGCCGCCGCCGGGCGCCCGCTCCGTTGCCCGCAAAGCGCGCGCTCCTCTTCTTGCTCTTTTTCGTCTCTCCCCAACTTTTGTCCAACAAGGCAAGCGGATTCAGGGCGATCAAGGTGTGCAACGCTGTTACATATGCGCTTTTGTTTGCGTCTGCGCGCGCGTCGAGCTGCTCTTTCTTCCTCAGCGCTTGCCGCCCTCGCTGCCGCCGCTCCGCTCCTACCCGCTCAGCGCCCGCTCGAGCTCTGCCACGCGCGCCTCTCGCGCGCGCACCCCCTCGTCGACCTCGCGCCCCTCCTGGTGGTCGAGCGCCAGCTGCACCATCAGGTCGTGCGTCCGCCACGTGGGAGGCCCGTGCTCCCGGGCGGCCGCCCGCGCCGCGAGCCGCCTGCCGAGGCGCGCGGCGTGCGGGAGCGCGAGGCGGGCGCGCTCGGGGCGCACGGGCGCGCCTGCGAGCATCAGGTCGGCGATGATGTCCCGGACCCAGGGCTTGTCTGCTTCCGCGCGAACCCAGGAAACGTGCGAGCTGTCTGCGTAGTGCTTGAGCATCTCGTCCAGCGCGCTCTCGCCGGTAGAGCGGTCGACAGCGCGCCGCGTCTCGCGCGACGACGCGCGCAGGAGCAGCGGGATGTTGACGGGGGCGTTCGGTCCGCCGTGCATGCAGGCGAGAAACAGGGGCGACCAGCCTTCGTCCGTCAATATGTTTGCAGAGGCGCCTCGAGACAGCAAGTGCGGCACGAGGCTGGGAAGCTCATCGACTGCGAGGCACAGCGACGTGTCCGTCGACTCCGGTCGAGCGTTGATGTCGGCCCCTAGCGCGACGAGCGCGTCGACCGCGCGCTCGACCTCGAGCAGCCGCTCGGCGCTGGGCGCCGGGTCCCAGCAGGCCCCGACAAACCAGACCATCGGCGTTTCGTGCCCAGAGCTACGCGCATTGACGTCGGCACCAAACTCGCGCACGAGGACCTCGAGCGCGGCCAGGTTGGGCGGCGGCTGGGGGTCGTAGCGGGACGGCCACCTGGGCGGCGCGGCCGCGACGTGGACGGGGCGGCACCAGAAGCCTTTGCGCACGGCGCCCTCCAAGGTGCTCCAGGGGCCGTACGCCAGCTCCTCCTCGGCGTGGTGGGTCCCACTGCGCAGCAGAGCGCGCAGCGTGTCGAGCTGGCCGTGGTGGATGGCGAGCGCCAACGGGCTGCAGCTGGGCCCAAAGGCGGCTTTGGCGTCGGCGCCGGCCTCCAGGAGCGCGCCCACGAGGTCGCCGCGGCGCGCGTCGTGCGCGATGCGGAGCGGGGGAAAATCGTGCTCGCCGGTGCGGTAGTTGACGGCGGCCAGGCGGCTCTCCCCGGCGGGGTACTGCTCGATAACGCGGCGCAGCTCGTCGGCGGTCACGCCCACGGTGACTGCGCGGTAGACGCAGTCGGGCGCGGAGTTGTCGGCGGCGCCGGTGCCAACGGCGGCGGCGGCGGCGGTGGCGGCGCTCGTGCTGGCCATTCTTGCTTTTTGGGCTTTGGGGGCGCTGCGCTCGTGTGCTGCTGATGGGCTTGTGCGGAGAGGGGCGATGGGCGGCAGCACAAGATTCTGCTTGCTTGTGTGTGCGTGTTGAAAGTCGTTGCGTTTCGGCGAATGGAGAGAGAGAGAGAGAGAGGCACCTCCTCCTTTTTTGGGCGTGGGGGCGCGCCGCCGCCGAAGCAGCAACCCGCTCCGCAGCCGGCAAAGCGCGCGCGCCTCTTGCGCAGGTGTGATGCAGCTTGGGGCGCGCCGTGACACGCCGGTGACACTCAACAAAGGGCACGCTGTTACAACCCCCCCTCTCCCAATCAATCACTGCACCCGCCGCCACGCGCCCCCGCCCCCGGGCGCCGCGTGCGCCCACGCGCGCGCCTGCGCGCCCGACAGGCGGCCGCCGCTCGCGCTGCTCAGGGCGCAGGAGGCGCTCAACGCGCGCGTGGCGCTCGACCCGTCGCACGAGATCAGCAGCTCGGAGGCGGCCGCGCTCGCGCCACCAGGGGCGACGAGCGCCCCGCCAGTCACCGCGTCGCAGGCGGCAGCGGCCACGGCCGCCGAGTCGGGTTGGCCGAGCGCGCGGGCCACGACGGCGCGGCGCCACAGCTGCTGCTGCTGCTGCTGCAACCGAGGGCGGCGGCGGTGGACGACGCTCAGGTCATCATCATCTTCCTCCTCCTCCTCCTCCGCCACCACCGCCGCGTCCTCCTCCTCTTGCTCGTCATCCACCTCGTCCATCGCCGCCCTGAACGCCGCGCGCAGCGCGAGCTCGCGCCCATAGCCGGCGCTCGCGACCCCAAACATCGCGCGCTGCTGCTGCCGCCCCGCCCCCCCGGCGAGGACGACGACCCCGAGCAGCCGCGCGACGGCCGTGGACACCTGCCCGCGGCGCTCGTCGAGGCAGCGAGGGAGCAGCTGGTCCCAGAGGGCCGGGCCCACGGCCGCACCGAGGCGCGCGCTGGCGGCCGCGGCGGCGTCGCGGTCTGCGAAGGCAGGGGCCAGGGAATCGAACCGCCCGCCCGCCACGGCCGCCGCCGCTCCGTCGTAACCGTCGTCGTCGTCGTCGTCGTCGGCATCATCCTCCACCTCACCACCACCAGCGGCAGCAGCAACAAATCCGGCGGGGCCCAAGTCCGCGACCACCGCCGCAAAGGCCGCCGCGAGCGCCGCCAAGCCCAGCGCCGGGTGGTCGAGCGGTGCCGTCGCCTCGAGCGCGGCGAGCGGGTCGTCGGCCGAGACGACGGGGGGCGCCAACGCCGACGACGGCGCCCCGCCGAGCGACCGGACGCCGACGTCCAGGGCTCGGGCGATGCGTACGCCGGCGCGCGCGAGCTCGACGTCCTGCAGGAGGCGCAAGAACGGCACGTCGGCCGCCGCGTCGGGGCCGCCCTCCCTCGCCGCCGTCTGCTGGCTCGCCAAAAACAGCGCCGTCTTGGCGCACGCGAGCGTCAAAAGCAGCAGGCCGCGCAGGCGCGCGGCCCAGGCGCGCACGGCGGCGGCGTCCATCGGGTCGTCCAGCCCCAGCCACGACGCCTCGATCGCTGCTGGTCCTGCCGCCACCGCGCGCGCGTGCGCCTGCGCCTCGCGCACGCGCGGCTCGAGCGCCGCGAGCAGCGGCTGCGCACTGGCCAGGACCTCCAAACGCAGGCGCGCCTCGGCCGCCACGCGCGCGGCCGCCGACCGCTCGGCGCAACCCGCCGCCGCCAACAGCGCCTCGGCCACGGCGAGCTTGAGCCGGTCGAGGGCCAAAAGACGGGCTCGCGGCAAGGCGACGACGGCGAGCTCGGCCGCGCGATCGAGAGCGCCCCACACAGCGCGAGCGCTCCCAGCTTTCCTGGCCACGTACGCGGCCAGCTGCGCGACGTCCCAAAAGGTGGCGGCGCCAGCGACGGCGACGACGGGCCACGCCAGCGCCGCCGCGAGCTCGGCGTGCGCCCGCCGACGCGGCACCTGGGCCGCCTCCTGCCCGAGATCGCGCGCCCACTGCAGCGCGGCGGGCGCGGGCCACACCGTCACGCGGCCGCCGCAGGAACAGGCGGCCAGGCACGCCGCGTTGGGCGAAAAGGCCACTTGCACGGACGGCGGCGACAACAAGGCCGCGCCCGCGCCGCCGCTGCCGCTACCGCCGCCGCCGCCGCTGCCGCCACCGCCCACGCGAGAAGTAGCAGTGAATGCCCCGTCCTCGCTGGCGACGTCGAGCACGGCGAGCACGAGCGGGGACTGCGGCGACGACACGGCCACGGCCAGCTGCGCGCGGCGGGCCGGCGACCACGCGAGGCCGAACGAGGATCGAGGTCCTCCGACCTCGCCGGCCGCCGGGCGCAGCGGGACGACGCCGCCACCTCGCAGCGGCTCAGCGCTGTTGCACCACAAGCGCGTGCGGCTTGCTTGAGCGGGGACACGAGAAGCCGGCAGGATGCCGGCGGCCATCAGCACGCCCGTGCGCACGCCGCCGCTGCGGTTGGGGTCATCGCGCACGAGAAAGGCGAGCCGGGCGTCGTAAGGAGCGGCGGCGGCAGAGGCGGCACCTGCCGCCGCTGCCGCCGCCGCGTGCGGGTCCCACGCGAGCGCGAGCACGCCGGCGTCAGCCGTCCATTCGCCGAGCACGGCGACGGCCAGCGCGGGAAAAGGGCGCGGCCAGGACGGCGGCGGCGCCGGGTCGGCCGGGGGGGCTTCGCTCGTCGTTGTGGGGGTGGCGGCGGCGCTGTACAGCGAAATGGCGTTGCCCACCTTGCCGCCGACCGCCACGAGCACGCAGCCGTCGTCGTCGTCGCCTCCGCCGTCCCAGTAGCGCGCCGCCGCGACAAAGGCCGGCTCCCGGCGTTGTTGGCGGCCGCCGTTCCCTGCTGCGGCCGTCAACAACGGCAGCTCGGCCAACAGGGCGCGCGGCGAGCAGCACCACGCGGGCGCGGCGGCCCCGGGCGCGGGCTGCCCCTTGCACACGCGCAGGGTCAGGCGCGCGACGTCCTGCTCGCCCTCCTGCTCCTCCTCGACCACGGCCACCGCGAGCGTCCCCTCGCGCACCCACGGCGGCGGCGGCGGCTGCTCGCCTGCGGCGGCTGGAGGAGGCGCGCGCAGGACCACGGCGTCGCGCGTCAGGCGCAGGGCGCCTCCCTCGTCAGCCGCTGCTGCGCCGGAGGTCGACAGCGCCAGTTGAGCGGCGAACGTGGCCTCGTCCGGAGGGGCGTGCGGCGCCTGGGGCGCAAGCCACGACGCGTGCACCAGCAGCCGCCGCCGCCGCTGCCGCCCCGCCGCGCTGCTGCTGCTGCCGCCGCTCGGCACCACGACCGTGCACACCCACGCGGTGCCGTCGAGCGCCAGGGTCGGGTGCGCGGAAGCGATGGGCGGCGGGGGCCGCTGCTCCGGCAGCGGCGTGCGCACTCTGACGTTGGCTGCTGCCGCTGTTGCTGCTGCCAAGGTCGGCGGCAGCTGGTTCTGGTTTGGCGGCGACGGCGCCGCCGCGTTGAGCAGGGCGGCCAGCGGCGGCGACAGCGGGGGAAGTCCCAGGGACGAGTCGCGCGGCGGCGGCGGCGGCGGCAGCGGCGGCTGAAGCACCTGCTGCTGCTGCTGCTGCTGCTGCTGCTGCTGTCGGCTCGCCTCGCCGATTGCGCCGCCGCCCCCGCCCTGCCGGTGCTGCTGCCGCCGCTGCGACCACACGGCGACGAGCCCGCCCCGCGTCGCCACCAGGAGCGCGCGCGGCGTGCCGACGGGGGACCACTCGAGCGCGGCGATGGTCGGGTCGTCGTCGTCGTCGTCGTCGCCCGCCGGCGCGGGCATGCGCAGCTCGACGCGGTCGTGCGGCGCGTGGGCGTCGAGCAGGAACAGGCTGTTGGCGCCGTTGGCGCCGCCGCCGCCGCCGCCGGCGACCGCCATCATCGACGACGCCGGGTCCCACGCCACCATGCCGCCGGTGTTCTGATCCTCGGCCGGCGCGCCGCCATGCGCGACCTCCCAGATGACGTCCTCCATCATGTGGTGGTCGGTCGGGCGTCAATCGGTGGCGTCTGGCGGGAGGTGGCGATATCGTTCGAACGTGGTGCGTCGACGAGATTGGGTGGCAGGAGTCCGTCGCTAGATCGGTGGTGGTGGCGGACGAGATAACTAGCTCATCTTGTCGCCTAAGGTGCGGTACTATGGCCCGCGCGCGCGCGCGCCAAGGCAGCGGGCTGGTGGCGGTGGCGGTTGCGTCGCGTCGCACTCTCGACGCCGCCGAGCGCCTACCGCCTTGAGAGTCGCGACGTCGCGTCGTTGCTCACCTTCTCGCGCTCTCTCCGCCCGCCTGCCTGCTCCGGAACAGCAACGTCTCGTGATCCATGTCCGCACCATAGACAGGACTAGCCTGGCCATAGACGGCACGCGCTCGAGCTCCCAGGACCTCGCAACAAACCCCCGAGTCACTGCCGATCAATCTCTCGCGCCCGCGCCGGACGGCCCCGCGATCCCGCAAAGGCGCGGGGCCAAACGCGCGGTCGCGCGTGTACTAGCTCAAGGCTGACACGACCCGACTCCTCGCCATGTCGGCGCCGCCGCCCTCCCTGTGGCGCGCCCTCCTGCGCCTGCGCGCTGCGGCCTCGACGGCCTCGGCCGCGGCGGCGGCGGCGGCATCAACCGCGCCGCCGCGTGCCTTCGCCTCCTCTGCTGCCCCCGCCAAGCGCCTGCGCATGGAGCCGAGCACGGGCGTCGAGTACCATCGCCGGCCCCACCTAGCCACCGACGGATCAGTGTCTGCTGCCACCGCCGCTCTCGGAACAACAGCCGACCCGTCCGCCGCCGCCGCCGTTTCCTCATCGGCGTCGCCATGGCGCCGCGCCGCCCAAGACGACGAAACGCAGCGGCGCCTGCGCGCGTGGGCGGCCGTCGCGCTCTTCGTGGGCGTCCCCTTGGGGGCCTACCTGATCCTCACGCGCGCCGTGATCGACGGCGCCGCCCCCATGCTCGCGTGCGCGTCGGCCCCGCCGCTGCAGGAGGCGGCCGCGCGCCGCCTGCGCCGCGCCATGCTGGCCGAGTGGCTCGCGGCGCGCGCGGCCGCGTCGGGCGCGCCCGAGCGCCTGATGGCGGTGGCGCTCGATGGCGGAGGGGCAGGACAGGGGAAGGGGCAGCAGCAGCAGCAGCAGCAGCAGCAGCATCATCAGTCGGAGCGAGCAACAGGCTCGGCCACGGCCGCGCGGCTCGAGGCGCTGCGCGCGCTCGAGGCGATGGCCGGGTTTGCGAGCGGCCGCGTGGCGCTGCGCGCGCTCGACGCGCCCGCGCGGCTGGAGCGGGCGGCGGCGGCGGGGACAGCAGCAGCAGATGGCGGGGCGGTTGCGACGGGAGCGTCTAGGATAATGGGCAGCGGGTGGCGCGGGGCGCGGCGGCGACAACAGGAGCAGCAGCAGGTGCAAGCGCCAGCAGCAGCAGCAGCAGCAGCAGCAGCCCCATTGCCGCCGCCGGTGGCCGCGGCGGCGCTGGCGACGGCGCGCGAGCTGCGCCGGCTGCTGGATGAGGAGTGAAGAAGAAGAAGAAAAAAAGATGCGTTTTCGGTTGTGCACACGCTCGTGTTAGTTAGGGTGCCGACAAGCGCGGGTGCGCGCTGCGGGCTATTCGTCGTCATCGGTGTGTCTTCGTTTTCGTCGCTTTGTTTTCCACGTGTGCTGCGTCCCAACGCCGTCGGCGGCGGAAACGCCCGCCCCCCCGCGGCCGGCGCCGCTCCTCCCCGCCTCATCATCATCACCCTCTTCACGCGCGCATCGCCTTGCCCGCGCGGTTGTCCACCGCGTCTTCGACGTCGTCGTCGACCAGGTCGACCAGGGTGTCGCCCCCGCGCGCGCGCTTCTTGCCGCCCCCGTTGCCGCCACAGCCACCGCCCGCCTCGACGTTCTCGTCGCCCTCGTCCTCGCCGCCGGCGCCGTCAAACGCGCGCAGCTCCTTCTCCATGCGCTCGCGCTCGCTCTGGCGGCGCGCGCGCTGGGCCGCCCGCCGCTCCTCGTCGCGCGCGTCCAGCTCGCGGCGCGCCGCCTCGCGCGCGGCGTTCTCGCCGCGCGCCTGCTGCTGCGCGGCCGCCGCGTCGGCGCGCGCGCGCCGCTCCTCGCGCTCGAGGCCCTCGCCCAGGCGGCGGTGCGGCGTGACGGCCTGGTCGCGCGGCACGAGCGCGCGCATGATCTCCCAGTCCTCGTGCGTGAAGCGCACGATGAACTGCTGGCCCATGCGCTGCTGCTGCTGCCGCCCCTGCTGCGGTTGCTGCTGCTGCTGCTGCTGCTGCTGCTGAGCCGCGCCGCCGCCACCACCGCCACCGCCACGCGTGGCGCGCCCGCCCACGCCGCGCCCAGCGCCGGCCGCCGCCGCCGCGGCCTCGGCCACTGCGGCCGCCGCCGCCGACTCGGCCGCCGAGCCCTCGGTGATCGCGCGTTGCTGCTCGAGTGAAAAGGGGCGCACGACGAGGCCGACCTTGGGGTCGTGCTCGATGCGCACGCGCTGGTCGCGCACCAGGAACGACAGCGTGAACATGTTCTCGACCGTCTGCGCAAAGCTCTCGTGGTTGATGACGAGCGACGCCACGTCGACAAACCGGCGGTTGCCGCCGCTGCCCTCGTCCTCGTCCTCGCCCTCGCCCTCGTCCTCGGCGTCCGGGTCGGCGCGCTCCATGAGCGCCTCCCACATGGCGTCCATCTGCCGGTCCGTCTCCTGCTTGTCGTCGCCGTCCGGGTTGGCGGCGCCCAGGCCGTCCATTACCTCGCGCGGCACGACCTTGGGCCCCGCGGCCGCCTCCATCTCCTCGGCCGTCTGGCGCTTTTTCTTGCCGCCGCGGGCGCGCGCGGCGGCGGCCGCGGCGGCCTTCTTGTCGCTCGGGGGCTTGGGCGCCTCGCCGAGCGGGCCGTGCATGGTGCTGAGGGCGGGCGCGGTCGCAAAGACGCCGTGGTTGACGGCGACGAGGCCGAGCGACGCCCAGTCGATCTGCTGGCCGCCGCCCGTTGACGCCGCCGCGCCGCTGCGCCGCCCGCGCCCCCCCGTGCCCCCGTCGCCGTACGTGGCGCGCAGCTGCGCCGCAAAGTCGCCGGGCATGCGGTTCTTGGAGGCGGCCACGCCGCGCCGCACCATGTCCAGGCCGCACGCGGCCAGCTGCGCGAACACCTCGGCGTCCACCGCGTACTCCTTGGGCCGCTGCGCGCGCTCGTGCAGGTCGCCGACGCGCCCGAGCACGCCGAGCAGGTCGGCCGACTTGGCGTTGGCCAGCTGCTCCTTGCCCTCGACGACCTCGCCGAGGACGGCGCGGTAGTCGGCGCGCAGGGCGCGGCGCTCGGCCGCCTGTTTGTTTGTTTTTTTATTCGGTGGGGAGGTGGGGGGTGGGGGTTGTTGTTGTTAGCACCTGGCGGCGGGGGGGGGTTCTCCGGCGGCGCGGCTGTTCAAAGCGCGCGGCAGCGCGCACGCGGGCGAATAAAACGCGAGGTCAAACGGACGGTTCGCGGCCGTCGCGCAGGGAGGGTGGCAGGCAGGGGCAAACGCACCGTCTGCTGATCGGCCTGCGCCTGCGTGAGCTTCGACATCGTTGCGTTTGTGTGGCTCGTCCGGAAGGGGGGACGCGGCGCGCGCGTGTGCGAGGGCTCGTTGACGAGCTGTCGTCTCTTGCTTGTTTGGCTCGCGCGCGCGCCTGGTTGGTGCAAGGGCGTGTGAGGCGGAAGACGGTCCTAGAAAGCGACGCGGGAGCGCTTCTGCAAACGCAGCGATTAAAGGGGCGACGAGCGCAAGAATGCAAGCGCTTTTGGGGCGGGCGAAGAGGTGCAGGTGCGCGCGCGTCCGCTTTGAGCTCGGCCGCGCGCCCCCCCGTTCCGCCAAGCGGGGGCGCCGACTGGACCGGCTTTCGGCGACTGCGGGTTTAAAACGCGCGACACTGCCCCCCCACCCCCCACCGCAACACGTCAATCGCAATCACACCACTCGATCCCACACACATCGCAATGAGCTGCGCGGCGGCCTCGCGCGCTGCCCCTGCGCGCTGCCTCGCCACCGCGGCGGGAGGACGAGCAGGCACCACCTCGCCAGCCGCAGCCGCAGCCGCGACGACAATCCGCCAAGCCCCAACACCGCTGGATGGAGTACTGGCCCCAGCGCAACGTCCCAGGCATCGCTTCTCGCTCCTTCGCGCGTGCCTGCGGTTTCGGCGCGGACTGGTGTTGCGCGCAGCCGCGGCCGCCGCCGCCGACGACGACGGCCCGCCACCGCCACCGCCACCGCCGTCGCTCGAGGCCGCGCGCCTCGCAGCCGCCGCGGGCCTGCAGCGCGGCCTGCGGACAGCAGCAGCAGCAGCAGCAGCAGCAGCAGCCGCGGCAGCTGAGAACGCTAGCCTCGAGGGCCGCCTGCTGCCGGCCCACCTCGTCGCCGTCCCCGCCAGCAAGGACGGCGAGGAGGGCGGGCGCCCCGCGTTCCTGCTGCGGCTGATGGAGCAGCGCTACTCGATCGGCGGCGACCCACAAACAACCATCACCGTCATCACGCCGCACGACGTGGACGCCATCTTCGACGCCCTGCAGGCGCGCGGGTGCGAGGACGGCGACCCGTACTGGGCGCGCGTGTGGCCGTCGGCCGTCGCGCTGGCCGAGTGCCTGGCGGCGAGGCCCGAGCTGGTGCGGGGAAAGCGCGTGGCCGACGTCGGGGCCGGGCTCGGGGTGGCGGGCTTGGCGGCGGCGCTTGCGGGGGCGCGCGAGGTGGTTTTGCTGGATCGCGAACCCCTGGCGCTCGAGTGCGCGCGGCTGAGCGCCGAGGCAACGGGGCGCGATCGCGCGTTTGAGGTGGCGCGCCCGCCGCCGGACGATGCGGCGTCTTTGGTCGCCGTGGTTGGGGACGGCGCTGGCGGCGATCTGCGCCCGCTCGCCTCGATCCAAGAGGTGCTGGGGATGTCGGCTGCCGATGGCGACGACGGCGCCACCACGTCAATCGCCGCCGCCACCCCCGCCACGCGCGTGCGCGCCGAGCCGTTCGACTGGGCCGCGCGCCCGCTCCCCGCCTCGCTGCGCGGCCGGTTCGACGTCGTGCTCGCGTGCGACGTGCTGTACGAGCGCGACGCCGTCGAGCCCCTCGCCGAGGTGGTGCCGCTGCTGCTGTCGGACGCCACGCCCGGCGGCGCGCGCCTGCTGCTGGCCGACCCGCCCGCGCGCACGGCCGAGAACCGCGAGCGCTTTCTGGGCCTGCTCGGCGAGGCCGGCGGCCGCCGCAAGAGCGGGCAGCGGAGGTTTGTGGTGGACGAGGCCGCGCTCGTGCAGTGCGCCCCTCGGCAGCTCGACCGGGAGCTGCTGGGCGGGGAGCAGGAGGGCAAGCCCGTGCCCGTGCAGCTGCTGTTTTTGCGCGCGGCCGAGGGCGACGACACGATCGGCGTCAAGCTGGGCGCGTTTTGATTGACACGCGGGCGCGCCGACAGCCGACGGCACGCGCGCTTTCGAAAACTCAATTGATTCGTGAAACAACCAAACGCAGCAACGATGGACTCGGCTGTGATCGACGACGTCGCGCGCGTGCTCGCGGACAGGTGCCGCGTGGCGGCCAACGATCCGCTCGCCGCGGCGCCGAAGCAACCTCGCGGTCGAGAACAGGTCGAGGACCCGCTGCTCCGCGAGGTCGCCGCGACGCAGGCCGAGGCGAGCGCCGAGGCGCACGTCGAGGCGTCGGCGATGTGGGCGATGGCGCGCGAGTACGAGCGGGAAGGTGAGCAAACGCCGAAAAAGGCTTGGACGAGGAAGGAGCAGGCGCGCGACGGCGTCGCCGCTGAGCGCGCCGACTCGCGCTCAGGACGGCGCCGCCAACTCGACTCCCCCCACCCACCCACCCACTTCCCGGCCCCACACGCTCACTCACTCACGCACACACTCACACGACACAAACACGCAATCCCCCCACAGCCGCCCGCCTCTCCGAGCTCCTCACGAGCGCGGGCCTGCCCCCCAACCTCCTCACCCCGCGCGCCCGCCTGCTGTCCGCCGTGGCCGCGCGCGTGGCCGACGCGCTGGGGGCCGCCGCCGCCACGCCGGAGCACGCGCTCGCGTGCTGGGCCGAGCTGGCCGTGCGCGAGAGCCGCGCCGTCGCGCTGCGGGCGTCGGCGGACGCGCGCGCGGCCGAGATGCGCGCCGAGGCCGCGGCCGTCGAGGCGCGTGGCGCCGCCCTGGCCGAGGCGCTGCGGGCGGCGCGCGACGCGCAGCAAAAGGGGCCCGAGGGGCGCCGGCGCGCCGAGCTCGAGGCGCGCTCGGTCCGCGAGATGGAGGCCAAGCGCGCCGAGTACGCGCGCGTCGTGGCGCGGTGCGAGCGGCGGGTGTCGCAGGCGTTGGCGGCGGCGGGAGTGATCGGGGCGGAGGGGGGTTTACAGGCGGAGCAGCAGCAACAGCAGCAACGAGCGCCACTGCGCCACGGCGACCTGCAGCGGCGCGCCGAGCGGCTGGCGGCGCGGCGCGACGAGCTGCGCGAGGCGGAGCGGCGCGCGGCCGAGTTCCTGGACCTGCCGGCGAGCGTGGCCGGGGCGCGCGCGGCGCTGGAGCAGGCGCGGGAGCGGCTGGCGCGCAGCCAGGAGCGGCTCGAGCTGGGGCTGGCGCACGTGTAAAACGGCGCAACGGAGAGGGGCGCGGACTTGGCTCGGGTGCCGAGGGCCGCCGCCGCCGACGGACTAAAAACCGCGCGGCGCGCGCGCCGCGGTCTCTCGTCCGTCGTCTTTTCCCCATAACAACAACAATCCGCTCAACCATGCCGTCGTCGCGGCGCGTGACCGCGTCGGCGGGCGGCGGGCCCGCGCCCCCACCAGCACCACCAGCAGCAGCAGCAGCAACGGCGGCCTCTTTCACGACTCCGATCGGCGAGCAGCTCTTCCCGTTGCTCGCCGTGTCCGAGCGTCTGCTCGAGCGGCTGTACGAGCTGCCGCCGTGCGAGGTGCTCGAGGACCTCGAGAGCGCCTATCCAGAGGTACGCGCGCGTGTGTGTTGCGTGTCATTGTGCGCGGGGCGACACGTGTCGGACGAACGCCGAGAAAAGCAACGTCAGGCCGCTCTCAACAACCTCTCTCCCCCGGAAGCAAAAAAACCAAACCAATCCGCGACACCGCCAACCAACACCACCCATCCGACAGGCCTGCGCCAAGATGCGCAAGCGCTTCCCGCTCCCGCCGCGCGCCGAGGAGGACGGCGCGTGCGCCGTGATCGCCGTGGTCGCCGGCACCGGCGGCTCGACGGCGGGGGGCGGCGGCCACCACGACGCCGCCGCGCGCCGCCGATGGCTCTCCGCCTCGGCCCCGCTGCTCGCAGTCCTGGCCGACGCGGCGCGCCTGCTGCGCGCGGGCCCGCGGCTGCTCGCCGACCTCCACGTGGCCCTCGACCCCCTGGACGGCGGCAGCGACGGCGGCGGCTCGCTGTCGCAGGCGCCCCTCTTCTGCGCGCTGCTGCGCCTGGTCGCCAACCTGGGCGCGCTGGCCGTCGCGCTCGGGTCGGCGCGCGTGGCGCCGACGGCGGCGCTGGCCCTGCAGGCGCGCGCGGCGGTCGAGGAGCAGTCGTGCGCTTCGGCCGGCGCCAGGGGCGTCGTCGATGAGTTTGGGTGCGAGCTGCTGGACGACGGAGCGGCGTCGGTGGCGGCGGCGGAGCAGCAGGCAGGCACCGCGGCTGCGCAGGAGCAACTCGAGGCGGCGATGCTGCACCCGCACGAGGACCCCGCGCTGCGCGAGCTGCTCGCCGCGTCGGCGGCGGCCTCCTCCTCCTCCTCCACGGCCCCCGCCGCATCGTCCTCTTCGTCAGCCTTGCTCCAGGAGGCGATCGAGCTGGTGGCGGGCGCGATGGCCGACCCGGGCGGGCGCGTGCTGCAGCCGCGGCTGCGCCCGGTCGCGCCGCGCGTCGCCCAGATGCTCGAGCTGGTCGTCGGCCCGGCCGTCGGCAGCGTCGCGACCGCGTCTGCGGTGGCGGCGCGCGGGGCGCTCGACGTGCTCGATGGCGCCGCGGGGGCAGGACGCCGCGGGGGCGCTGCGGGCCGCACCTACGGCTTGCTACAGCAGCAGCAGCAGCAGCAGCAGGGCGGGGACGCCACCGACGCATCCGCCGTCGTCGACGCCCTGGCGACCCGCCTGAGCCGCGAGGCGAGCCTGGCCGAGTCGTGGGCGAGTGGCGGCGGTGGTGTCGGCAGCTGCAACCGCAGCATGCGCTTTTCGTCGGCGCGGCGCGGCGCAGCGCGGCCCGGCAGCGGCAGCCGGCCCTCGACCGCGCGGTCGGGCGCCGCCGCCGACAGCGAGGACGAAGGCGGCGGCGGCGGCGGCGGCGACGAGGAGTGGCGGCGGCGCCTGTCGACCGTGCGCCGGCCTTCGCAGGGCCTGCACCTGCGGTACCAGCAGCAGCAGACGCCGACGTCTCTCGGCGGTGTCGATGGCGGCAACAAGGAGGAGCAGGAGGAGGACGACGACGACGACTACGAGGACGACGAGGACGACGACGCCAACCCCGGCGGCGGCCCTCGCCGCGCCTCGTCCGCCGCGGCCGTCGCCAGCCGCTTCGCCCTCGACCTCGAGGAGCACCGCCGCTGGGCGCTGTTTGGGCTGCTCGCCTGCCCCGACGCGCTCGCGTCGCCCGCGGCGCGCCGCCTGCTGGCGCTGCTGCTGCGCGAGTCGCTGCTGCTCCCTCTGCACGGCCGCGGCGGGTGGTCTGTGCCGCTGCACCCGCTCTTCGAGCAGGCCGTCGGGCCGACGCTCGCGCGCGTGTGCGCCGAGGCAGCGAGGGTGGCGGCGGTGGCGGCGGCAGCAGGTGGCGGTGGGCCGGCCGAGGACGACGACAGCGACAACGAGGACGAGGACGATGGCGGCGAGGAGACGGACGAGGGCGGCGAGGAGACGGGCGCCGGCAACGACGAGGAGGCGGGCGGCAGCGCCGCGGGACGCCGCCCCAACTTGAGGCAGCGCGGCGCCAGCCTGTGGCGCCGCCACCGCGCTGCTGCTTCCGCCGCCAAAAAGGGGGGCGCCGCCGGGTCGGCCGCCGCCGCCGCCCCCGCTGCTGCTGCTGCTGCTGCTGCCGCCACCGCCAAGCTCGCCGTCGTGGCAGTGCCCTCCCCAGAAGACTCGCCCGCCCTCGTGCGCGAGGCCTGGGCCGCCGCCGCCGAGACGGCCTGGCGCGAGCGCGCGGGCAGGCGCCGCCTGGCCGCCGCCAAGCTGGCCGAGGCGTGTGACTGGCTCTCGATGCTGCCCGCCTCCTCCTCCTCCCCCTCCTCGTCGTCCTCGCCCTCGTCCCCGCGCCGCTCGCCCTTTGCCGCGGCGCTGGCCGTGCGCCAGGACGCGCTGCTCGCGGCCATCTCGTACGGCGTCGCCGAGTGCCGGTGGTACTTTTTGCACGCGGGGGAGGAGCTGCGCGTGCCCGCGATGACGGTGGCGCAGCAGCAGCAGCAGCAGGCGGCAACAGCAGCAGCAGCAGGAGCCAGCGCCCTTGGTGGCGGCCGCGTGCGCGGCGCCTTGAAAGCGGCCTTGCTGTCCTCTGCCGCTGGTGGCTCCGCCGCCCTCCAGACCGCCAGCGCGACGCCCGTGCCGGCCGACCCGGAGGCGCTCGACCTCGTGCACCAGCTCACGCGCGCGCACGCCCTGCTGGCGCGCAGGCGGCACGAGGTGGCCGAGTGCGCGGCGCTGTGCGCGCGGCGCGGCGCCCGCGACCGCGGCGCGCTTGGGCGGGCCGCGGCGGCGCTGCGCGCGGCCGCCGCGGCCCCTGGCGCCCACCCGCTGCTCAAGGAGGCCTCGGCGCTCGTCGACGCCATCCGGCGCGAGGCCCTCGAGCGCGCCGGCGCCCTTTCGTCGTCGTCCTCCTCCTCCTCCTCCACCTCGTCGTCTTCGTCGTTTGACGTGCTGGCGCGCCGGCTTGAGCTGCGCGCGAGCTGGCTGCGGCTGCTGGCGGCCCTGTCGCTCAAGCGCAGCACCGGCGGCACGACGGGCGGCGGCGGCGGCGCGCCCGGCGGCAGCGGCGGCGGCCCGTGCGCGCTGCAGGTGGCCGTCGCGGCGCGCGACCCGCGCCTCTTTTGCGCGGCCAGCGAGCTGCTCGAGCGCCGGCTCCCCGCGCTCGACGGCTTCGCTCTTGCCGACGACAACGGCGAGCAGCGGCAAGCGCAGCAGCCGCGCCCGCCCAGCGCGGGCGCCTTTCTCGACGCGCGCTGCGACCTGCACGCCGCGCTCGCGCCCCCGGCGCACCTCGACAAGCTGGCGGCGCTGGCGCGCGCGGCGGTCGACGCGGCGTCCGGCGGCGCGGGCGGGTACGGCGGCAGGCCGAGCTCGGCCGCCGCGGCCTGCCGCCTGCTCGCGGGCGCGCCCGCCGCCCTGGGCGCGCTGCACTGGGTCGCGCGGCCCAACGTGCCTCAGCCCGAGGCGTACGACTGCTCGGCGTCGTGCGGCGGCCACCTGGCGCGCGCGTACGAGGCGGCCGCCGACAGCGCCGCGGGGGTCATCCTGCTGCAGACGCTGGCGCCGGCGCTGAGGGCGGCCGCGGTCCAGGCGCAGCGCGTCGGGGAGGTGCGGGCGCTCGCGGCTGGTGAGGGGGCAGCAGCAGCAGCACAGGAGCAGGAGGAGTGGCGGGCGGCTGCTGCTGCTGGTGCTGCTGCTGCTGCTGCTGCTGCCGAGGGCGCGCTCGCCCTCGCGCCCCCAGAGCGCGCTTGCTCGCCCCGCGCCGCTGCCGCCACCGGCACCGCCACCGCCGCCACCACCGTCGGCCTCCCGCCCCCAGCCCAAGCTCCGGCCCCGCCCATGGAGCCCCTGGCGCGCGCCATGCACCTGGCCGCAGCCCTTGCGGCCCTCGGCCCGGCCGTCGCCGTCTCGGGCGCGCTCGCCGTGCGCCCGGCCGACCACGTGCGGCGCGCGATGCGCGCGTGCCTGGCCGCGCTGCTGTCGGGCGCCGGCTCTCCCCCCGCGCTGCCGCCCCTGCCGTCCGATCTCGAGTCGCGCGTGCGCGACCTGCTCTACGTGTGCGCGCGCGTGCAGTCGGTGATGCCCGACGCCGAGGACGTCGTCGGGCCGGACCTGCTCGAGCTGCTGCTGCTCGAGGCGGGCGGCGCGCAGACGACGGGGGCCGAGGCCGTCGCGGCGCGCGCGTCGAGCGTCGCCAAGGGCGGGCTGGACGGCCGCGCGCCCGCGGTCTGCCACCACGGCTCGGCTGCTGCCCTTTCGGGCTCGGCGGCCGACCTCCCCGCCAGCGTCCTCGCCGCGGCCGACGGCTCCGAGGGGGCCATCCTGCACTTTTCGCCGTCGGCGCGCGCGGCCACGCTGGCG
>Ga0315905_10002257_pt1 | contig 20284 bp, 15 predicted proteins | sample LakEriMetagenome_5_FD_203522 | JGI IMG/M metagenome (GOLD analysis project Ga0315905, IMG submission 203522) | Freshwater fungal communities from buoy surface, Lake Erie, Ohio, United States - Buoy 4 MA121 | ecosystem: Environmental > Aquatic > Freshwater > Lake | place: USA: Lake Erie, Ohio...
ACATGCGGCCGTCAGGTCCAGATTTCGCTGAAGCATTTGCTCGCGGAGCGACCGGGCAAGGCGTCGACGTCGTGCATTTGGGGCTCGCCTCAACGGATCTCCTGTTTTTCGCCGCTGGCCATTTCGACATGCCTGGGGCCATGCTGACCGCCTCGCATAACCCGGCGCAGTACAACGGTGTGAAGTTGTGTCTCGCAGGAGCAAAGCCAATCGGAGCCGAAACTGGCTTGACTGAAATTCGTGACATGACCGTCGCCGGCCTTGAGCCGGTCGATGTCGCTGGCACTGTGTCGTCGCGTGACGATGCGCTCGGTGTCTTTGTGACCCACGTGCACTCGTTTGTCGATCCGGCGGTGTTGCGTCCGCTTCGAGTCGTCGCCGATACGGCCAATGGAATGGGCGGGCTTACCGCGCCAGCAGTTTTCGCGGGACTTCCATTTGAACTCGATGTCATTTTCGGTGAACTCGATGGGACGTTCCCTAATCATCCTGCCGATCCCATTCAGCCAGAGAACCTTCGCGATCTTCAATCCCGGGTTCTTGAGACCGGTGCCGACGTCGGGCTGGCGTTCGATGGCGATGCCGATCGAGTCTTCCTTGTCGACGATGAAGGTGAACTTGTTTCTGGATCACTCACCACAGCAATCGTGGCGGACTCGATGCTTGCAAAGCATCCAGGGGAGATTGTTCTTCACAATCTGATCTGCTCGAAGGCCGTCCCCGAAATCATCGCGGAGCGAGGCGGCACTCCTGTCCGAACGCGCGTTGGTCATTCGTATATCAAGCAGGTCATGGCAGATACCGGCGCATGCTTCGGTGGTGAACACTCTGGTCACTATTACTTCCGCGATAACTATCGGGCTGATTCAGGAATCATTGCGGCAATGGCGGTACTTGAAGTGATGTGCGCAACAGGTCAGAAGTTGTCTGAACTTCGCAAGCCTTACGAGCGGTATTCAGCGTCGGGCGAACTCAACACTCAAGTTCCAGATCCCCTTGCCGTAATTGAGTTTGTTGCGGAGCGATTTGCCAACGCTGAACAAGATCGCCTCGACGGTCTCACGATCGATCTCACGACTGGGCCTGCTGCGGATCCTTCCGATCCATGGTGGTTCAATCTCCGTCCCTCGAATACCGAGCCCCTCCTCCGCCTCAACCTTGAGGCGTCTGACGACGCAGCGTGTGTTCGCCACGTCGCCGAAATCCGCGCCCTCATCGCTGAAGCGGCCGGCTGAGTCATCTAAGGAGCCTTCATGTCACTTGATCCGCAATTGCTTGAAATTCTTGCTTGTCCGCAGGACAAGGGACCATTGCTGTACTTCGCCGACGAAAATCTTCTGTACAACTCACGACTGCAGCGCGGGTACGAAGTCCGAAGCGATATCCCGATCATGCTTATCGATGAAGCCCGAAGTATCGATGACTCCGAGCACGAGCGCCTAATGGCGAAGGCTGTAGCAAACGCAATCACTCCGACATTTGAGGCCTGAGTGATTCTCGACACCGTCGGGATGTTCGATGCCGCCGCGGCATTCCCCGAGCAGCTTGCGCGTGCGCTCGACGTTTCTCGGCGTGCGGCCGATGGTGCTGCTTTGCCTCAGCATGAAGACATCGCAAATATCGTTCTGGTTGGGGCAGGTGCGGCCGGTCAAGCCGGTGCGCTTGTTCTCGAGGCGGTAGGTCCAACTATTCCGGTACCAGTCGTTGTGCATCGCGGCTACGGCGTACCGAACTTTGTCGACGAGTCAAGCTTGGTTATTGCGATTTCGTTCGATGGAGAGACCTCCGAAACCCTCCAAGCAGCGCAAGACGCACTTGCAGATGGAGCGATGGTTGTTTGCGTGAGCGGGGGAGGGGAGTTGCACGCGTGGGCATTAGCGAACGATCTCGTGCATCTACCGGTGATGCCTGATGCCCCAGTTGAGCGCGCGGCAATTGGATCTCTCGCTGTGCCTGTCTTGGTGCTCCTTGATCGAGTCGGGATGTATCCCGGAGCCGAGGCATGGATTGCTGCGGCGATCACTCAAGCGACGGTTCGTCGTAATGAATTGATCACCGAAGAGAACTTTGCTCGTCGGCTTGCTCGGCAGCTCGGTCGAACATTTCCGATCATTTATGGCGGCAACGGGCCAGGTGGCACCGCAGCCGATTACTGGAAGGCGCAGTTCAATCAGAACGCGAAGGTCGCGGCCTTCTCGAATCAAGTTCCTGAACTCACCCATGATGAAATCGCGGGATGGGGTCAAGACGGCGATGTCACTCGCCAGATCTTCCAGGTCTTCATGCTCCGTCATGACTTCGAACATCCGCAGGTCTCGAGTCGCCTCGCCGCAGTGGAAGAGGTGCTGGTTGAGGTCGTCGGCGCTGTGCACGTGATCGAAGCGGCGGGCGACGGACTTCTGGCACAACTTCTTGACCTCGAACTCATTGGCCAATTCGTTTCGCTTCACTCAGCGGTCGAACAAAGCATCGACCCTGGTCCCGTACCGATTGTTTCGGAGATTGCGTCACGCGTCGGAGACTCCTGAGGCGTCTAGACTCTTCTCAGGCTGAATGCAGGGTCAGAGGGCCACAGCCTCACAACCGGTCGTCATCGTTTCCGTCTCTGTTTCAGAGGTCTGGATTTGGCGACCGAACCTGCCCTCGTGATTCACCTCTTGTTCGGGCTTTTGCCTGGACCGCACAGAAAGTGCTCTCTATGACTCTCACCGTTGACCGCTCTGATTCCGGAATCGATTACAAGGTTGCCGATCTCACCCTTGCCGGATTTGGCCGCAAGGAAATGCAACTTGCCGAGCACGAAATGCCGGGCCTTATGTCGTTGCGTGCGGAATACGCCGATAGCCAGCCACTTGCCGGCGCACGTATCGCTGGCTCGTTGCACATGACGATCCAGACCGCGGTGCTGATCGAGACGCTCACCTGCCTCGGCGCCGAAGTCCGCTGGGTAAGTTGCAACATCTTCTCCACTCAAGACCACGCTGCTGCAGCAGTTGTCGTCGGACCAAACGGGACCCTTGAACGTCCGACTGGCGTTCCGGTTTTTGCGTGGAAGGGTGAAACGCTCGAGGAGTACTGGTGGTGTACCGAGCAGATTCTTCGCTGGCCCGACGGTGGCGGCCCAAACATGATCCTCGACGATGGTGGCGACGCAACCTTGCTCGTCCATAAGGGTGTCGAATACGAGCGCACTGGCGTTGTCCCTGCTACTACCGAGGAAGACTCCGAAGAGTGGGCGATCGTCCTTGATGTACTTCGTCGCACCGTCGCCAATGAACCTGAGTTGTGGCATGGCGTTGCCGCCGGCATCAAGGGCGTCACCGAAGAAACCACCACTGGTGTTCATCGCCTGTACCAAATGCAAGAAGCAGGCGAGTTGCTGTTCGCTGCGATCAACGTCAACGACTCAGTAACAAAGTCGAAGTTCGACAACCTCTACGGATGCCGTCACAGCCTCATCGACGGACTCAACCGAGCCACCGATGTCATGATCGGTGGAAAGGTCGCACTGGTATGCGGTTATGGCGACGTCGGGAAGGGTTGCGCAGCGTCATTGCGTGGCCAGGGCGCACGCGTCATCGTCACCGAGATCGACCCGATCTGTGCGCTACAGGCAGCGATGGAGGGATATCAGGTCGCTCGTCTTGAAGAAGTACTCGACATAGTCGACATTTATGTGACTGCCACTGGCAACTTCAACATCATCACCGCAGAGCACATGGCCAAGATGAAGCATCAAGCCATCGTCAGCAACATCGGGCATTTCGACAATGAAATTGATATGGCTGGCCTCAAGAAGATGAGCGACGTTCAGCGAGTCGTTATTAAGCCCCAGGTCGACGAATATGTGTTCCCCGATGGCCACTCGGTGATCGTGCTCGCCGAGGGTCGTCTCATGAATCTCGGTTGCGCCACTGGTCATCCGAGTTTCGTGATGTCGAACAGTTTCTCGAATCAGGTCATCGCTCAGATCGAGCTTTACGGTCACACGGACTTCTACGAGAAGCGCGTCTACACACTTCCCAAGCACCTCGACGAGAAGGTTGCCATGCTCCATCTCGATGCGTTGGGCGTGAAGCTCACCAAGCTCACCGAGGAGCAGGCGTCGTATCTCGGTCTTCCCGTTACTGGTCCCTTTAAGTCGGACCACTACCGGTACTGATACCGTCCGGCTCGGCTGTCACTGATTGTGGTGGCAGCCGAGCCGGTTTCGTTTTCCACCATCGCAGGGGGTCGTCATGGAGCAATTGTCGGGGAAAGTTGTCGTCGTCACCGGTGCAGCGAGTGGCATTGGTCTCGCCTTGGCCAAGAAGTTTGGTGCCGAGGGCATGAAGGTCGTTATGGCCGACATCGAAGTTCCAGCACTTGAACTTGCTGCAGCATCGCTCCCGGATTCGGTAGAGAGAATCACTGTCGTCTGCGATGTCTCGAAGGGTGAACAGATTGATGCGCTTCGTGCTTCGGCAATAGATGCATTCGGCGCCGTGCACGTTGTTTGCAACAACGCTGGTGTCGGTGGTGGCGGTGCAATGTCTGACATGAACATCGACGACTGGAAATGGGTCATCGACGTTGATCTCTGGAGCGTGATCCACGGTGTGCGTGTGTTCCTGCCGGGGCTTCTCGAACAAGGCGAGGGACACATCGTCAACACGGCTTCTGTGGCTGGTTTGTTTGCCGCACCGTTTATGGGGCCCTACAACGTTGCAAAGTACGGCGTCGTAGCGCTTTCCGAAACGTTATGCAACGAATTGGCGATGCAGCAGTCTGAAGTAGGCGTCTCGGTCCTTTGCCCCTCGTGGGTGAAGACGAAGATCGCGAGTTCGGTTCGCAATAAGCCAGGTGCAACTGCCGAAGAGGCTGATGCTCTCGCGGAATTTGTTCAGCCAATGATCGACGGTGGAATTGATCCCGACACTGTCGCCGACCGAGTCGTCGAAGCCGTGAAGGCCAAGCAGTTTTGGATCATCACCCATGACGACACTCCGGGAGCGGTCACGCTTCGCACTCGGTCAATTCTTGACGGAACAAATCCTCCACAGTTGATGCACTGATCTCGCCAACCCGGGTTCGTTCGCGGGTCGTGCAGCGGAAGAGTTCCTTGGGCCCATCACATCGATCTGCGATTTTTTTACATTGCATCGATGCTCTTTCGGTTGCGAGTCTTCACTGAGTCCCTCCTCGTTCCGTGGTTTCCGACCGTGTGTGCCAGGTGCAGTACCGAAGGCGGCTCGCCCTGCGTTGCGTGCAGCGAAGCGTTCTCGCCGGCCCACGATCTTGGTGACGTCAGCGATCTCGACACCGTGGTCGGACTCGTCGCTTACGACGAGGTGTCACGCCCGTTCATTGCTGACCTTAAATACCGCGGGAAATGGGCGACGGCCCGAGCATTTGCTCCGGCGCTGGCAATTCTGCTCGACGACTGCATCGGAGGGGAGCGGCCTGGCCCAGTGCTGACTTGGGCGCCCACGACTCCGGATCGGGCTCGCCATCGTGGATTCGATCAGGCCGAGGTGATTGCTCGGGAGGTCGGGCGTCATGCGGGTCGGCCCGTGCGCCAACTGCTCGATCGCCAGCCCGGCCTCCAGCAAACCGGCCGGAGCCGGAGGGAGCGGTCTCAGGGCATCTTCTTTCGTGCACGGACGGAGGTCAGAGGAGCAGTCGTCGTCTTCGATGATGTCGTGACCACAGGGGCGACCTTGGGCGCAGCCGGCAGAGCCCTTCGGGATGCGGGCGCTTCGGCGGTGGTCGGAGTCGCCCTCGCAGCGACTCCTGAGCCTCCACAAGGCTGAAGCGGGGGGCTGTCGAAGGTTTTCATCTCGTCTTCACCCCCCTCTGAACACCACTCAGGAAGGCATCGGTACACTTGCCAACCTCATGGGCATTCTCGACAAAATTCTGCGGGCCGGCGAAGGCAAGAAGGTACGAGCGATTGAAGCTCTCGTGCCTGAGATCAATGCCCTCGAGCCCGAAATTGAAAAACTCTCCGACGAGGCATTGGCCCATCGCACGGTGGCCTTCCGCGAGCAATTGGCCAATGGCGCCGATCTCGAAGACATCTTGGTCGAGGCGTTTGCCACGGTGCGCGAGGCCGCTCGGCGTGAGATCGGTCAGCGCCACTTCGACGTCCAGATGATGGGCGGGGCTGCTCTGCACTTCGGATGGATCGCGGAGATGAAGACCGGTGAAGGAAAGACCCTCGTGTCGACCCTTCCGGTGTACCTGAATGCCCTTGCTGGCAAGGGCGTGCATGTGGTCACCGTCAACGACTATCTCGCCACTCGAGACTCTGACTTGATGGGCCGAATTCATCGCCGTCTTGGGCTGTCGGTAGGTCTGGTCATCCCGGGCATGAACGACCCCGTTGTGAAGCGGGAGCAGTACGCGTGTGATGTGACCTACGGAACGAACAACGAGTTTGGTTTCGATTATCTGCGCGACAACATGTCCATGAGTCGTGCCGAGCAGGTGCAACGCGGACACTCCTATTGCATTGTCGATGAAATCGACTCGATCCTCATCGACGAAGCGCGAACCCCTCTCATTATTTCTGGCCGCATCGCTGACGCCGCGAAGATTTACTATCAGTTCGCTTCGATCGTCCGAGGCCTGAAACGCGACGTTCATTACGACGTCGACGAAGAGAAGCGAACAGTTGCTCCAACCGACGAAGGCGTTGAGGCGGTCGAACGAGCACTTGGTGTCGCGAACATGTACGACGAGGTATCGCAGAACCTCGTGCACCAATTGCAAGCGGCTTTGCGGGCGAAGGAACTCTTCAAGCGTGACAAGGAGTATGTAGTCCAGCAGGGTCAAGTCAAGATCGTTGATGAATTCACTGGTCGCATTCTTGATGGTCGTCGCTGGTCAGAAGGTCTCCACCAGGCGGTAGAGGCGAAAGAGGGAGTGAAGATCGAGGAAGAGAATCAGACTCTCGCAACGGTCACTCTGCAGAACTACTTCCGGATGTACGACAAGTTGGCCGGCATGACCGGTACCGCCGAAACCGAAGCGGCGGAATTTCTCGCGACGTACAACCTTCATGTCGTGCCCATTCCAACCCATCGTCCAATGGTTCGTCTCGATAAGGGCGATCTCATCTACAAGAGCGAAGACGCAAAATTCAACGCTGTTGTTGATGACATTGCGGAACGAAGCGCTGCGGGACAACCTGTGCTTGTAGGTACGATTTCCGTTGAAAAGTCTGAGACGTTGTCGCGCTACCTCAACAAGCGTGGAGTCGCTCACGAAATCCTGAACGCAAAACTCCACTTCCGTGAAGCCGACATCGTTGCGCAAGCGGGTCGTTTGGGTGCAGTCACCGTTGCCACCAACATGGCTGGTCGAGGCGTCGATATTTTGCTTGGTGGCAACGCAGAGGCTCTGGCAGCCCGTGACCTCGCTGCCGAAGGTATTGATCCCGACACTGAAGAAGGCCAGGCTCGACTCGTTGAACTCTTAGCGCTTCATGAGCCGGAGTGTCGCGAAGGCGGAGACAAGGTTCGCGAGCTTGGTGGTCTTTATGTCCTCGGCACCGAGCGCCATGAGAGTCGTCGCATCGATAATCAGTTGCGCGGTCGTTCCGGTCGTCAGGGTGATCCGGGCGAGAGCCGCTTCTATTTGTCTCTTGAAGACGATCTGATGCGCCTATTCGCAACCGGGGCGATGAACTGGGTCATGGGTAAAACGCTTGAAGACGACGTACCGATTGAAGCGAAGATGGTTAGCAAAGCCATCGAGCGTGCGCAGAACACTGTGGAACAACGCAACGCTGAAATCCGTAAAGACGTTCTCAAATACGACGAAGTCATGAACGAGCAGCGCAAGGTCATCTACAAGCGCCGGGATCAGATTCTCGATAACGCTGATCTTCGTGATGAGTCCATGGCGTATCTCGCAGACGCAATCGACTTGACCATCACAACGTTTTGTGACAGCGATGAACGAGACGAATGGGATCTTCACGGACTCCACTCTGAAGTTGCAGCAATGTGGCCGACTGAACTGACAGAAGACACACTCCATACTGCGCTCACAACTGATGATCTCTACGAAACCATCATGAGCGAAGCCACTGCGTACTACGAGCGTCGCGAAGCCGAATTCGGCGACGACACGATGCGCGAAGTTGAGCGTCAGGTCATGCTCCGCATCATCGACCAGAAGTGGCGCGAGCATCTCTACGAAATGGATTACCTGCAGGAGGGAATCAACCTCCGAGCAATGGGTCAGAAGGATCCGCTCATTGAGTGGCAGCGAGAGGGCTTCGAGATGTTCGGCTCGATGATGGCCTCGATAGCGACCGACTTCGTCACCTATGTGATGCACGCCCAGGTAACGGTGACCGAGCAGACCCGCGAGAACGAGCCGCAGCTCTCGAACCTGCAATACACCGCTCCCGTCGACCCGAGCGAGGCTCCCAGCGGCATGCAGGCTGCTGCGCGTGCTCAGGCGGCGGCGGAAGGCCTCGAGGCTCCACCTGAGGCAATCGAAGAGATCTCCAACACACCAACAGTGAAGAGTGACTGGGACAAGACCCCACGAAATGCTCCTTGCCCCTGTGGTTCGGGCAAGAAGTTCAAGGTCTGTCACGGCGCATGAGGGATTATTCCGACGAATTAGCCGACCTGCGTCGTCGTATCGACGAAGCGCGGGTGTATCTGCGTATCGAAGAACTCCTTCTGGCTCGTCCGCAGCTCGAGACTGAGGCGAGTCGACCCGACCTCTGGGACGATCCCGACCTTGCTCGAAAGGTCAATGGTGAGTTGTCGGCTTGCACCGAAGATCTTGAACTCTTCGACCAACTGTCATCGCGACTCGAAGAGGCAGAGACACTTCACGAACTTGGGCGCGAAGAACACGATGAGTCTGTGGAAGCAGAAGTCGAGGAATCAATGGCGGCGCTTGCGTCGGACCTTGGCGAACTCGAACTCCGAGCGCTCTTCACTGGCGAGTACGACGACACCAACGCAATCTGTGAAATTCAGTCTGGTGAAGGTGGCGCCGACGCGCAGGATTGGGCGAACATGCTTCTCCGGATGTTCCTTCGCTGGGCCGAAAAGCGCGGTTTCGACGTCGAGCTCGGCGAAGTCTCTGCTGGCAACGAGGCGGGTATCTCTTCCGCGACGTTCCTGGTGAATGGCCGCCATGCCTATGGGCGGCTCCGTTCTGAACATGGCGTACATCGGCTCGTCCGTATTTCTCCTTTCAACGCTCAGGGGAAACGTCAGACAGCCTTTGCGGCCCTCAAAGTCACTCCGTTTCTCGAGGATGTCCCTGACATCGAGATCGATGAAAAGGATCTCCGGATTGACACCTATCGATCCTCTGGTGCGGGTGGTCAGCATGTGAACGTCACGGACTCCGCCGTCCGTATCACTCATTTGCCGTCCGGAATCGTTACCTCATGTCAAAACGAGCGAAGTCAGCATCAGAACAAAGACCGTGCGATGCAGATTCTGCGGGCAAAGTTGGCCGAGCGTCAGCGTGAAGAACGCTTGGCGGAACTTTCCAATATCCGCGGCGAGCAGCGTTCGGTGGGCTTTGGAAGTCAGATTCGCTCCTACGTGACACAGCCATACCAGATGGTGAAAGACCTTCGTTCGGGGTACGAAGTCGGCAATGTCGACGGAGTTTTCGACGGTGACCTCGATGGTTTCATGGAGGCATACCTTCAATGGGAACGCAGCGGGGCCGACACCGCCGGCGAGTAGCACTCAGGCGAGAGCCACAAGCTCCAGCGATTCAGCCGAGAAGTAATCGAGTTGCCCATCGGGCATAAGTAGTACGCGATCGGGGGCGAGCGCCTCAACGAATTCAACATCGTGACTCACGATCACCATTGTTCCTGGCCACGCAGCAAGCGCTGTTCCTGTTGCGGTTCGCGACATCGGATCGAGGTTGTTCGTGGGCTCGTCGAGCAGCAGGAGATTGTGATTTCCGGCTACGAGTTGGGCGAGAGCGAGTTTCGTCTTTTCGCCACCGGAAAGCGTCCCGGCATCTTGAAATACTTTGTCGCCACTAAGCCCAAACATTCCGAGGAGGGCACGGACACCTTCGTCGCCAAGTTCGGAATCACGACGCATGTGGTCGATCATCGAAACACCGGAATCGATGCCTTCGTGTTCTTGTGCGTAGTAACCGGCAGAAACATTAAGTCCAAGCTCAAATTCTCCGAGATCAGTATCGGATGTACCCGCGAGAATTTTTAGAAGGCTGGTCTTTCCGGCGCCGTTGAGGCCCATGACCAAGAGTCGTTCGCCGCGACCGACGTCAAATGAGACATCTGAGAACACATCATTTGCGCCGTAACTCTTCCAGAGTCCATTTGCAGTCAGAACCGTGCGTCCACAACTCGGTGGGGGAGGGAATCGCAACTCGATGGTCCGTCGCGCTGCTGGACCTTCAACCTGGTTTGAGCGGATTCGTTGGGCTCGGTTGTCGAGATTTTTGGCAACACGTGCACGTTTCGCCGTTTGGCCACGCATTGAATCGGCGAGGGTTGACAATCGTTTGATTTCGCTTTGCTGGCGTTCGGCCATTTTGCTGAGACGCTCTTCATCGCGTTCACGTGAGACCAGATACTGGCTATAAGTACCCCGGTACTCGACGACTTCTCCGGTGGCCTCTTCTGCTTCGCGATCGAGGTGGATGACGCGGGTGATTGCCTCGTCAAGCAGATCGAGGTCATGGCTAATGACGAGAAGTGCGCCTCGATACGAGCGAAGAAATGACAGCAACCAATCGCGAGCATCGGCATCGAGGTGGTTTGTTGGCTCATCAAGGAGAAGTAGATCGCTGCCTGCAAACAGAATGCGAGAAAGTTCAAGGCGGCGGCGCTCCCCGCCGGAGAGCGCACCAATAGGAAGTTCGAGGCGATCAGCACGCAGTCCGAGGCCGTCAACCAGTTTTCGGGCATCAGACTCGGCGGCGTAGCCGCCATCGATCTCGAATCGTTCCTGAGCGTTCGTGAACTTCGTGATGTTTTGTTCCGATGGGTCGAGTTCCATCGCTTGGCGAAGTGTCTCGAGACGGTTCACTGCGACATCGAAGCCTCTGCCCGAAAGTACGTGGGTGATAGCGAGAGTTTCGGGATCAACGGCATCTTGTCGAGGGTCCTGTGAGAGGTAGCCGGTGCCGCCTGATCGTTCGACGGTTCCTCGTTTTGGAGCGTTATCGCCGCCTAACACCCGGAAGAGGGTGGTCTTGCCGGCTCCGTTCCGCCCGACCAGCCCGACCTTGTCTCCCGCCCTCACTTGGAAGGTGGTGCCATCAACGATGGTCTTCCCCCCGATTTCAACAACGAGGTCACGGACGTTTAACACCGATCAATTCAACCACTCCTGCGGGGTGGTGCCGACATCGGCTCTTTGTGGGCCCTCAGTTGGATCCTGCTGTGCCTCAGGAAGAGCGAGCTGGTCCGAGGAAGACAGAGACGGGGTCGCCCTTTCGGCGAAGTGCTTCGACACGATCGACGAGCGCCGGGTCGACTCCGTCAAGACCCTTCGCTTCGGTGTCCACGCCGCCAGATCCGTTCGTGAGAGCCTCAGCAAGGTCGACGCGACCGGCCGCTATGAGTTGGTCTTGAAGGAGCAACTGATCGACGAAGAACTCGGCTCGTTGATCCTGCGTGAGCGGATCCCATCCTCCGAGAAACGTCATGCTCGGATCAGCCCTGAACTGAGTGATCTGGTCAGCACTGACGATCCAAAGTGTGCCGACGGGGGTGCGATTCGATTCGGAGCGTTCCGGGCCGAGGTGGCTGATCATGTTCGGCTCGGCAACAACTTGGATACCTGTGCGTTCGAGCTGCAGTCGAAGTGCATCTCCGTAGTCACCGCGCACCGAACCAGTAGTGACGACGAGGAGCGGTCCCGAGCCCTGCAGAGCATCAAGTGTTTGTTGAAGGAAGCCGTTGAGGACAACGCCCGTGGATGGACTCGGTGGCGGGGTCGAGGATGCTGACGAGACAACTGGTCCCGTCGCCGCCAACGTCACGATTGCTGCACCGACAGCGAGGACTCCGGTTGCGATGCGTTGTATCGATTGGGTTTGGACGCGCTTGCACAGCAATGACCACAAAACCCAGACGATGGAAAGCCACCACAGACTCGCGATGACCCACCACCATCGGACCACCCAGTCGAAGAGCGGCCCTGTTACCCGTGCGGTAGCGATCAAACCGCCGAAAGCGGTAGCGATCACAACGAGTTGGAAGTGAAGTGCCGCAAGTACTCGCATTCGAACCGCAAGCCATAGTGAACCCGCCATCGACAGAATCGGAACAATCAATGCCGCTAATCCTGAACCTAGGAGTGCACCATCGAGGCCTGCGAGTTCACTGCGCCCAAGCCACGGAGCTGAGGGAAGCCGCAATTGATCGGCTGCGACATGAAGAGCGGTGCCGAACCCAGCGGGGCTATCGCCAGGAGAGAGGAAGAACTGAGCAATTGCTCCGATGTTTCCGGTTCCGAGAACTTGATCGAGGAAGACCGGAAGCCAGCAACCGATGACCACTGCAAAGGAGATTCCCAGGAGCCAAAAACGCTGTTTGGTTGAAGTTGGCAGGAGAGTGCCAATCGATTTGCTGCGCCAGGCGATGGCGAAAACGGAAATCCCGAGCATTGCAAGCATCGGGAGATAACCGATATGGCTCTGAAGTTCGAATGACATGAGAAACGCCAATGGCGGCCACATCCAAAAGTCGCCTTCAATGACGGACCAAACAAGAAACACTGTGAGCGCTAAAGGCAGGAGTGTGACGAACGGATTCCAAGGATCGCGGATCGTTGCCGGACCCATCGCATGGATGAGGATCGCAGTCGCGGTCATCGTGAGGGCAACCATTGGCAGGCGGCCCCTACGCCATGCGACGGCGCTGAGAGCAGCGACGGTCAATGCATTGAGCGTCGCTGCTGCAGCGAGAATCGCTTCTGGTTTATCGCCAAAGAGGTGGTAAGGAAACGCAAGCAGCCAGTACATGAGCGGGCCAGGATGATTCCATCCGAATCGAGAGTAGGGACCAACAAGTGGTGTGTCCCGTCCGACATCTTCGACTCGCATCGTTAGTACCGCCCAGTCGCCACTGGGTCGCCAAACAAAATCGAGGGCTGCGCGTCCCGCGTCGAGGATTGGCCAGATCACAATTGCGGTGAGAATGACTGCGACGATGACGGACGCGATCGCCCACGGATCACGCCACCATCGTGGGGCCGACACGCTCGTGGTTCGGAACTCCGAAATGGGCGGGGGGATCGTTTGTGTCACAACGCTCAAACGGTAGTGCTGTTGAGCGCGACTTCCCGGGGCGGCGCCCCGGCAGCCTGAAGAAGTAGTTCGACGGCATCGATCTCAGGTGTAGCGATCGCGAGCGGTCCTGCTTCAATGAGGGCTGTGCGCTGCAACAAAATGGAGAACTGTTTGGGGTCAAGGTCGGAGCAAAGTTCTCCTCGTTCGAACGCCTGTCTGACTGCTGCATCAAAAAGCGGTCGAGAGTCGAAGTCAATGAGTTCATAACGCGGTTGTGCGGTATGGCCACTGAGAAGAAGCATCATGTTCTGTGCAATTACGGGATTGCGGCGGATCTCATCGGTATTGATATCGATAAATTCTCGTACAAGCGCAATACCAGCAAGGTCGGGTTCGACTGACTGGTAACGCTCGAAACAGTTGACGAAAAGTAAGCACATCGCGATGCCGGGACGGGAACCGAACATTTGTTGAAGCGTCGACTCGGAGTATCCGGTTACGGCCGCGATCTCGGACATTGAGAGTTCGCCGAATCCGATTCGTGCGAGTAATCGCCGAATCGCGATGGTGACTTCTCGCATGGATGTTCCAGCGATGGCCGCGGAGCCCTGGTCGCCCGCTGTTTCGTGCTCCCGCAACTTCATCGCTAATCCAACCGCGGGCCAACTATTGAGTGAATCGACGATTTCGTAGAGACCTCGGTTGTCTTCGGGTCGTCGAGTGAGAGTGACGAGCAGCGGGAGCAGCGCTAAGCCATAGAGGTCAGGAGAAAAGGACTCGGGGTCCAAGCGGTAGCGAGCGGCAAGTCCTTCAAGAAGGGCGCTGAAGATGATCTGCATCATCGACTCATCGATTGGCTCCCGTAATTCCCGACCCCAACGATCAAGGCTGAGTAAAAACGGCGCGTACTGCGCGGCTTCGGCGTTGCGGTAGAGGTCCTTGAGGATCGCGGCGATCGCTGGGTCGTCTGCTTTCGAAAGGAACGCCAGTCGAAGTCCAAAGGATTCATCATTGACCGCAGCCTCGAAGTGCGCCCGACTGCTCTCAACCACTGCTTGCGGAAGGTCGGTGACTCCTGACTTCGGCCGAATATCGATCGGAAGATTCGCCACGATCGATGGATAATTCATTGTGTCGAGGTCAATAAGGTGGGCGGCGAGATCAGCGACGTAGTCCTCGGTTGAGGGCCAGTAGGCATAGAACGTCGAACGAGTGACGTTTGCGACCGCTGCGATCCGAGCGACGGTGAAACCATTGACCAAAACCGGCGCAGTGGGGTCGGCCCAAATGGCGATGCCAGCATCCAAGATCTTGGTTCGCGTCGCAGAATGCCGCTCGTTCACTTTCGTCATCCGAAACCCCTTTGGCTCAACTAGACACCATTGTCTAGTTGAACACGCAGTACTGATCATTGACGTATGAGACCTGGGTTGAAAAAGTACGCCCAAAGAACGGGATCTGGCCTTCGCCGCTGTGTGAATTGGTCAAAGCGGGCGGGGCGACTAGTGGCGGAACGGCGAACAGAAGGTACGGAAGGGTCTGGGGCAGACCTCGGCCTGTCGATAACAGCCTCGGGTCCCTACGCGCATCAGGCCCTCACTGCGTTTTGGGCGGGAGACTTCGCATCCCTCGACGAGTTGCTCTCCACCGCCCCGGCGCTCGTCGGGCCTGGTCCATGGCCTGACGAAATCGCGGTACAAGTCGTCTTCCAACGTTCACTTGGAGCGGTGCTTGCGTCGCTGCGCGGGAACCGTGACGATGCCGAGAGGGGATTTCTCGATGCCCTCGCACTCAGCGGCGGGCAATCAGTCGATGAGGCCCGAGTCATTGCGTACTCAATGCGCGCAGCGTTCGCGAGTGACGGTGAGCCGGAGCGGGCGTTGGATGATGTTGGGCGGGCTCGCCAACTTTCTTCTGCTGTCGGCAAAAGCGAGTTAGCCGCAGTTGCGTCGATTGGTGAAGGTTGGGCGCTTAGTGAGTTAGGACAGCTTAAGGAAGCTGCCAGCGTGCTTCAGGACAGCACGGAAATCTTGCCCGACGGCCTCGGTCGTTCTGTTGCGCAATTACGCCTGGCGGAAGTTCATCTGATGATGGGCGACCGTGTGGCGGCCCGCTTAGCGGTTGATAGTGCTCGAGAGACCTTCATTAAAGCCGATGCTCGCTACTGGGGGGCGCGGGCCGCGCTTCTCACCGGGGCTATCGACCGAGACCGCGGCGGGCGTTGGCTCAAACTGGCCCGAGAGCTCGCCCTTCCTGATCCAGCCTATGAACGGCTCTTCCTGCCCGAAGGCATGCTTTCGATCGATTTGGCGACCAAGAGTTCCGTGCGACGCGACGGCGTGCCAGTGGTGTTTCTGACTCGCCATGCCGAAGCAGCGGTACGACTGCTAGCGATGTCCGGACCCGAAGGAATGAGCGCTCAACGTATTGCTGACATCTTTTGGCCAGGGGTGGCGCACGATCGCCAGCATGCTCGGCTTCGGACGTTGCTCTGGCAAGCACGAAACTCGTTGGGGGCCGATGCGTGGCGGGTGCAACGACAGCAAGATCTCGTGGTGCTCGACACAAGTGGCGTCGATGTCACCGGTTCGATCACCGCAAAGGCGATAGCTGCAGAGTTCTCATCGCGTCGTTCTCCGTCTCGCTAGGAGACGGACTGATCACACGTCGTCGGGGTCATATTCGCCGCGCTCGTAACGACGGCGACGATTGATCTGTGCGGCAAAGGCCACAACGCAGACCACGGCAAGGATGGCGAAGATCGCGACGAGGATCATGTCGTCAGCCTAGGCGCAGTCATGATCGGACGACGGTTATGGTCGCAACGAACGCCCGATGATCTCTTTCATGATTTCGGTGGTGCCGCCGTAAATCGTTTGAATGCGTGTGTCGAGGTATGCCCGAGCGATTGGATATTCGAGCATGTAGCCATAACCGCCATGGAGTTGCACGCAGGAATCGACGACGCGCTTTTGCAATTCGGTCGTCCACCATTTTGCCATAGCCGCTTCTTCTACGGTGAGTTCCTTCGCGTTCAACGCCTCGATGCAGCGGTCGAGAAAAACCTCGGCGATTTCGATCTCGGTTGCGCACTCGGCGAGGACAAACCGAGAGTTCTGGAAGGCGGCGATGGGTTGACCAAAAGCAGTTCGTTCATGGGTATACGCAAGTGTCCAGCGCAGTGCTTGACGCGCTGCGGCAACCGCGCCGACGGCGATCGAAAGCCGTTCCTGAGGAAGGTTCTCGACAAGGTGGACGAATCCCATACCTTCGCTTCCCAGGAGGTTGGAGACTGGAATTCGGGCATCGGTGAAAAAGAGTTCGGCGGTGTCTTGGGCATGGAGGCCCACCTTTTCAAGGTTTCGCCCTCGCTCGAATCCGGGAGTGTCGCGTTCGATGACAAGGATGCTCATGCCCTTATGTCGCTCTTTGGGGTCAGTCTTCACTGCAACGATGACGAGATCGGCGTTGATGCCGTTTGTAATGAAGGTTTTGGCGCCGTTCACTATGTAGTGGTCGCCATCGCGGAGTGCTGAGGTCGACATTGATGCAAGGTCAGAGCCAATGCCAGGTTCGGTCATGGCGATTGCAGTGATGAGGTTGCCCGAGCAGATGCCCGGCAACCAGCGCTGCTTTTGTTCTTCATTCGTTAATGAAAGGAAGTAGGGGAGACAAATATCGTTGTGAAGGGTGATGCCAAGTCCGGCTGGGGCTGCACCCGCGTAGGCGAACTCTTCGCTGATGATTGCGTTGTAACAGAAGTCCTCAACCCCGCCGCCGCCGAATTGCTCTGGAGCATCGATGCCCAGAAAGCCGGTGGAGCCAGCGGCGGTGAAGAGCTCTCGGTCAACAATTCCGTCGCGATCCCAGCGTTCAAAATTCGGCATCACCTCTCGTTCAATGAAGGTGCGGACCGATTGGCGAAAGAGTTCGTGGTCGTCGGTGAAGATGGATCTACGCATCCGCTGATCGTAGGTGGCCGCGATGGAATCTGTTGGGCCGATGCGCAAGTTTGAGAGCAGGACTGGCTACCATGAAAGGTGAACACGGGAGTCCGGGAGGCCGGGCTGAGAGGGAAGAGCCGATCTCTTCCGACCGTTGCACCTGATCCGGGTCATGCCGGCGAAGGAAGTTTTCGGTTCGCACGCTGGTTGTGCTCATTCGTGTCGCATCTCTTTAGGCGCTTCACATGTCTGAACTCGATGACACAACACCATGTGCCGCAATCATCATCATTGGCGGAGTGAGGCCGGATGTGAATTTGGCGGCTGCGCTTGAATCTGAAGGCGCTCTGGTTATCGCGGCCGACTCGGGTGCCGTCCACGCGAAAGCGGCGGGACTCACTATTGATATTGCCGTCGGTGACTTCGATTCCATTCCTCCGACGCTGCTTAAGGAACTCGAATCTGCAGGAGTGAAGATCGAGCGTCATCCCGCAGTGAAAGACGCAACTGATCTCGAACTGGCGATTGATGTGGCAATCAGAGAAGGCGCCGACGTCATCACGATCGTCGGTGGGCACGGAGGCCGGGTGGATCAGTCGTTTGCGAACGCATTCGTCATCGCCTCGCCGGCCTACGCGCACGTTTCCATGCACGCGATTCTCGATTCCGCCCTTGTGTCGGTCGTGCACGGCGGGGGAGGAGTCACATTTGTCGGTGATCCCGGTGATGTCGTGACGATCCTTCCTCTCCACGGTGATGCTGTAGGCGTGCGAACAGAAGGACTTGAGTATCCGCTTCAGGGAGAAGGGTTGCTGGCAGGCACCACACGTGGTGTGAGCAATGTTCTTCTCGATCATGAGGCAACGGTCTCAATCGACGAGGGCACCGTGCTTGTAGTCCGCCCTAGTCCAGAACTTCTTTCGACTGAAGATGGAGAAATGTAATGAGAAGATTGGCTGCTGCGGGCCTTCTTGCGCTGACGGTTCTGGGTAGCGCATGTGTCTCTGAAAAATCGGAATCTTCTTCCCCGGTCTTACCGGTGCTTGTGAACGGGTCACTTCCGCGCTTCGAAGAATCAGTCACGTTGAGAGTCATGACTCATGACTCGTTCGCGGTTTCTCAATCCGTTCTCGATGAGTTTCAGATTGCAACAAACGTCAGGGTCGAGTTGATCTCATCGGGAGATGCGGTAGCGATGACAAATGCAGCGATTCTCACCGCCGGCAATCCTGTCGCTGATGTCATCTTTGGTTTCGATGAAAACCTTCTTGGATCAGTTCTTCGTAACAATCTTCTTCAGCGGTATCGGCCTGAACGACTCGAGGGTGTTAACCCCGTTTTCGTGATCGATGAATCCGGAATGGCAACACCGATAGACCACGGGAATGTCTGCGTGAATTTCGATCGGCGCGCGTTCTCGAAAGCCGGACTTGCGGTTCCGTCCTCCTTCGATGAACTCGTTGATCCTTCGGTGAAGAATGATTTGGTCGTCGAGGATCCTTCGACGTCAACTCCGGGCCTCGCCTTCATGCTCGCAACAATTGCCAAATTCGGCGGCGGTGATGACACGACAGAGGGTGCTGCATGGCTCAACTATTGGAAACAACTGAAAGCGAACGGTGTGAGTGTCGTCGACAGTTGGGAAACCGCGTACTACGCAACCTTTTCTGGTGGAAGCGGTAAGGGTGATCGTCCGCTCGTCGTGAGCTATGCGTCGAGTCCGCCCGCAGAGGTAGCGGACACCATGCTTCCCGCTGACCAATCACCTACCGGCGTTGTGACCGAGACCTGTTACCGCCAGACGGAATTCGCCGGAATCCTCAGGGGTGCGTCCGAACCGCAGGCGGCAGCGGCGTTCATCGAATTTATGCTTGGCAGTTCGTTTCAAGCCGATGTTCCCGGACAGATGTATGTGTACCCAGTGGTTAAGGGCACGCCTTTGCCAGACACTTTCGCGAAATACACCGCACCGGTCGACGCTCCGCTGGCGTTGCCATTTTCAGATGTGGCAGCGAATCGGGAGCGGTGGATTTCGCAGTGGTCAGCACTCTTCCGGTAACTGAATCCGGGACTGGCGCGAGTTCCCGCAGAAATCTGCGGTGGCGTGCGCTGGCTGCGGCTCCACCTGTGCTTTTTCTCGCGGTGTTCTTTGCGTGGCCTGTTGTCGCGATCCTTCTTCGAGGACTGCGCCCCGACGGGGCATGGGACTTGTCAGCATTCGGAGAGGTCGTCGCTGATCCGACGATACGACGAGTCCTGTGGTTCACGATCTGGGAGTCAATTGCATCGACGATCCTTTGCGTGCTTGTCGCACTCCCAGGAGCCGCACTTTTCGCGCGCTATCGGTTTCGGGGTAAGAGGCTCCTGTGGTCTGCTCTCCTCGTGCCGTTTGTGCTCCCAACTGTCGTTGTTGCAGTTTCTTTGCTCGGCATCATCGGCAGTGGAGGACTCACTGGAGTGAATCTCAGTGGGACGGTTTGGGCGATCCTCATCGCTCATGTGTTCTTCAACTACGCCGTAGTAGTGCGCACTGTTGGTTCGACCTGGTCAACGATTGATCCACGACTTGAAGAGTCGGCTCGAGCACTAGGCGCTCGACCTTGGCGGGTGTTTGTCGAGGTCACATGGCCGCTCATCCGATCATCAGTCGCTGCCGCAGCGTCAATCGTCTTCCTCTTTAGTTTCACGTCATTTGGAATCGTTCTGATCCTTGGTGGTAGTTCTCATCGCACACTCGAGGTCGAGATTTACGATCAAACCGCAAAGTTTCTCCACCTCGATATCGCTGCGGTGCTCGCGCTTCTTCAACTACTTGTCGTTGTAATGATTCTTGTGTGGTTCGGACGATCACAGCGACGCCGGGCCGTCCTTTTCGATCAGAGGTCCGTAACCGAAACAGAGAAACCCGCTGAAACTTCGCGACAGCGTTGGTTCATCGGGTCGAATCTCTTGTTCATGGCGTTGCTCTTCGGGACGCCGTTGGTCGTTCTTGTTGTGCGCTCATTCTCAACACCAGAAGGGTGGGGGTTCGGCTTCTATCGGGCGCTCACCAATAGCCGCGGAGGGTCGACGTCCTTCGTGCCCCCGGTCGA
>Ga0315905_10002258_pt1 | contig 20282 bp, 12 predicted proteins | sample LakEriMetagenome_5_FD_203522 | JGI IMG/M metagenome (GOLD analysis project Ga0315905, IMG submission 203522) | Freshwater fungal communities from buoy surface, Lake Erie, Ohio, United States - Buoy 4 MA121 | ecosystem: Environmental > Aquatic > Freshwater > Lake | place: USA: Lake Erie, Ohio...
CAAAAATTGAGTTGAGGGGATCACCAAATGTATCGCCATCTGTATCAGCGAAGAATTCGATGTTTCCTGTTTCGTCAATTTGTGTGTCACAGTTGTTATCAATACCATCACAAACTTCTAGTGCATCCGGAGAAATCGCGGCATCCGTATCATCACAATCAAGGTTATTAGCAACATATCCTGTTGGTGGAGTGCAAGCTAAAATCGTATTGGTTGGATCTCCGTATGTATCACCATCTGTATCGGCAAAGAATACTAATGCTCCAGTTTCATCAATTTGGGTATCACAATCGTTATCTGCTCCATCACATACTTCTGTAGCTGATGAATTGATTGCATTGTTGTTGTCATTGCAATCGGTATTGTCAGCGACGAAACCTACTGGTGCAGTGCAAGCAAGTGCTGTTATGTTTGGATCACCAAAACCATCATTATCATTGTCTGCATAGAAAGTTGTGAATGCTCCTTCATCAATAGCGAAGTTGCAGTTTTGATCTATTCCATCACAGATTTCAATTTCACCAGGATTGATACTATTATCCGTATCATCACAATCAGTGTTGTCAGATACAAATCCAGCTGGTGCGAAACATGCCAATGTTGTTACCGCAGGATCTCCGAATCCATCTCCATCGGTATCTGCATAAAATACGTTGGTGCCACCTTCGTCGATTTGTGTATCGCAATCGTTGTCTTCAGTATCGCAAACTTCTGTTCCCGCCGGATTATTCGACGCACTTGTGTCATCACAATCTGTGTTGTCCGACACATAACCTGTAGGAGCAGAGCAAGCAAGAATTGTATTTAATGGATTGCCATAAGTATCGCCATCATTATCTGCGTAGTAAGTTGTTTGAACTCCCTCATCAATTTGTGTGTCACAATCATTATCGACTAAGTCACAAACTTCAGTTCCATTCGTATTGATAGATGCATCTGAATCATCACAATCAGTATTGTCTGTTACATAACCTAGAGGAACTGAGCAGGCCAAAATTGTATTCAATGGATCACCGAATGTATCTCCATCGGTATCTGCAAAAAATATAGTCTGAACTCCTTCGTCAATTTGTGTGTCGCAATCATTATCGATTCCATCACAAATTTCCGTTGCAGCTATATTAATAGCACTGTTGGTGTCGTCACAGTCGGTATTATTTGCAACATATCCGATCGGCGCACTGCAAGACAAAGTTGTATTTAAAGGGTCTCCATATGTATCACCATCAGTGTCTGCGTAGAATGTAAGGAACGCCCCCTCATCAATAAGAATATTACAGTTTTGATCAATCCCATCACAAATTTCAACAGCAGCCGGATTGATGGTATTATCTGTATCATCACAATCGGTATTATCAACTACAAATCCAATAGGGGCGAAACATGATAGTGTCGTAACTCCTGGATCACCAAATCCATCTCCATCAGTATCTGCATAGAAAACGTTTGTTCCACCCTCGTCTATTTGAGTATCACAATCATTGTCTTCAAAATCACAAACCTCTATTCCTGCCGGATTATTCGCAGGATTCGTGTCATCACAATCGGTATTGTCTGTCACATAACCAATAGGTGCTGTGCAACCCAGAATGGTATTTAATGGATCACCATAGGTATCGCCATCAGCGTCAGCATAGAAAATAATGTTACCCGTCTCATCAATTTGTGTGTCGCAGTCGTTATCGACCAAGTCACAAATTTCGGTTGCTGCTATATTAATGGTGTTATCTGAATCATCGCAATCACTATTATCTGTTACGTATCCTACAGGTTGTGTGCACGCATCAATCGTATTAAGTGGATCTCCATAACTATCACCATCGTTGTCTGCATAGTAAGTAGTAAGCACTCCCTCATCTATGAGTGTATTACAATTTTGATCGATGCCATCACAAATCTCTGCTACTCCTGGATTGATACTATTATTTGTATCATCACAATCGGTATCATCAGAAACAAAGCCTATCGGAACAAAACATGCTTGCGTGGTATTATTCGGATCACCAAAACCATCACCATCGGCATCTTGGTAGAAGATGATATCACCTTCTTCATCTATATCGGTATCGCAGTCATTATCGATACCATCACAAATTTCGTTTGCATTTGGGAAAATATTTGCATCGCTATCATCACAATCTGTGTCGTTTGTTACAAAACCTACTGGAGCAACGCAAGCAAAAACAATATTTCCAGGATCTCCAAAAGTGTCGCCATCAGCGTCAGCATAGAAAGGAATGTTACCTGTCTCGTCAATTGAAGTATCGCAATCATTATCCACACCATCACAAATCTCTGTTGCTGCTGGATTGATAGCTGCATTTGAGTCATCGCAATCTGTGTTGTCTGAAACAAAGCCCAATGGAGCTGTACATGCTAAAACTGTATTTAATGGATCACCATAAGTATCACCGTCAGCATCTGCGAAGAAAGTCAGTTGTACTCCCTCATCTACGAGTACATCGCAATCATTATCAATTCCATCACAAAGCTCTGCTTCGCCAGGATTGATGTTTGCATCAGAATCGTCACAATCAGTATTATTTGTTACGTATCCTACTGGAGCTGTGCAGGCATCAATAGTGTTTAATGGATTACCGAAGTTATCTCCATCAAGGTCCTCATAGAAAGTGATAAGTACACCTTCATCTATTAAGGTATTACAGTTCTGATCGATGCCGTCACAGAATTCAACAGCAGCAGGATTGATATTATTATCAGTATCGTCACAATCTGTATTATCTGTCACATATCCTACCGGTGGCACACATGCCATTGTTGTATTCAATGGATCACCAAAACCATCATTATCTGCATCGAGATAGAAAACTACATTGCCTGTTTCATCAATTGCTAAATCACAATCATTATCTATCCCATCACAAATTTCTATAGCACCTGGAAAGATGGTCGGATCGCTATCATCACAGTCTGTGTTGTCAGAAACATACCCTAAAGGTGCTGTACATGCAAGGATCGTATTTGCCAGATCGCCGAAAGTATCGCCATCAGTGTCAGCAAAGAAGATTGTTTGAACACCCTCGTCAATTTGAGTATCGCAATTGTTGTCGATTCCATCACACACTTCAAGCGCACTAGGATTAATCGCAGGGTTTGTATCATCACAATCTGTATTATCCGTTACATATCCAACTGGAAGTGTGCATGCAAGAATGGTATTTAAAGCATCACCAAATGTATCGTTGTCCAAGTCGGCATAAAAAATAGTTTGAACACCTTCATCAATTTGAGTGTCGCAATCATTGTCTACTCCATCACAAACTTCTGGAGCAGTTGGGTTAATTGCAGGATTGGTATCATCACAGTCTGTATTATCAGTAACATAACCAACGGGTAATGTACAGGCCTCTATCGTATTCAGCGGATCACCGAAAGTATCATTATCCAAATCCGCATAGAAAGTAGTAGTTGTTCCCTCATCGATTAGTACATCACAATCATTATCTAATCCATCACACAATTCTGGTGCACCTGGATATACAGTATTATTATTATCATCACAATCCCCACCACATGATGTGAATGTATCACCATCAATATCAAAATCCTCATCTATCAAGGTATCACAGTCATCATCTTCACCATTACATATTTCAGTAGTCAATGTCAAAACGATTTCTACCTCATCTGTTGAGACAGGGCATGGAGCGTTATTAATATTCCAAGAAAGGATGTACGTACCTGCGATGCTTGCGGTGAAAGATGTATTTGCAGATGATGCATCACCAAATGACCCAACACCTGGTCCACTCACAACTGACCAAAATGCCGTATTACCTGCAGGATCATTTGCAGAAAGATTTGCAGATAGTGAACATAACGTTTGGTCTGTCCCTGCATCTGCAAAAGTTTCATCGGTAGTATATGTGATTGACACTTGATCACTTGAGAAAGGACATACGCCATTGAAGATGATCCATTGAACTATGTAAGTTCCTGTAACGAATACTGTCATTGAAGTATTCGGGTCAGTACTATTTTCAAATGATGCGCCGCCTGGGCCTGAAACCAAGAACCAAGCTCCGTTTCCACTAATTGGCGTGTTACCTTGCAATGAAGCTGTTAATCCGCAAACTAATTGGTCAATGCCAGCATTAGCAGGTGTTGGTGGGGCGAAAAAGGTAATTGTTACGTTAGAAGTTGAAGGAGGACAAGCACCGTTAGTGATCGTCCAACGGAAAGTATAAGACCCTTGCGAAGAAACTGTCACGACAGAATTTCTTTGGTTTGGATTTGCGAATACTGCTGTACCTGGGCCCGACTGCAATGTCCATGTTCCTGTACCAATTATCGGGTTATTTGCGTTGAGAGCAATTGAAAGACCGCAGTTAACTTGGTTATTTCCCGCGAACGCGGTGGTTGGATTTTGTGAAATCGTCACTGGAATGGACTCAGTGAGAATTCCTGAGATCATCGCTCCAAATGTTTCAGTGGCACGAACCGTTAATGTGGTGTTTGAAGCGATTACTCCCGAGCTCACAACAAGGATGCCTCCATTACCTAAAACAGGCGTTCCCGAAGGGACGCCTGCATTGAGTATTTGATAGCTGACATTCGGCTCGGAATTGATGATCGTCAATGCCGCAGTGAATGACCCACAGTTCGATAAACTATTGGGCTGAATGTCCAGTGATAGATTCGGCGCCAAATCAAAATTCGAAAAATAGGCATCGAAGTGTTTTCCAAAAACTGGAGAAGAGAAGGCCAATACAAAACTTAAGATTCCGATTTTCAGAATGTTTGTTTTGGTGGTTAGGCCGAATGTTAATTCGTTCAATTGCATCTCATTATGTAATTCATGGGAGAAGTTCAATATGACACGCCTCCATATCAAAAGTATTTTATTCTACGAGGGATAAGTTGATTTTGATACAGTCATTTAGCGACTTTTTAAACGGGGTTATAAACAAATTGTAATAGAAGAAATTGATTCACAGCCCTAACTTGTAACTTTGTTTTTCCTTATCCGTCCATGAATTAGTGAAACCAAAATTCATAAGCCTTTGCCTAATATTTCTTTCGAGTTATATCCACTCGTTGGGGGCAATCGTACAAGGTGATGTGAAAACCATAAATGGTGACATGATTCCGTATGCTGTGGTGCGCGTTGAAAGCATCAATGTAATGACAAGAGCTGACATCACCGGACACTACCAGCTCGAATTGGTTCCAGGAGAATATACTATCACTGCTGAGTACTTTGGCTTTGGTGCGCAAAGCCAAAAACTGACTGTTAAAAATGAAAAGAAAATAACTCTGCACTTTAAGCTTGAGGAAACATCCACAGAACTTAGCTCCGTAGAAATCTATGCTTACTCTCGAAATGTGGCTAAAGAAGTGATGGAAAAGGCAATTGATGCGGCCTCTGAATTTAGGAATAAGTATCAGAAGATAGAAATGGATGCTTATGTCAAAACATCCCTTTATAAGTATGGTCCTGATACCACTCGCTATGAGAACAAGGACAGTGTGCCCGAAAATCGTCCTTACATCTACATTCAAGATCACTTGCAAGAAACATACTCGCACATTCGATCAGAGGGTTCTAACAGATTCAAACAAATTATAGCAGGGGTCAAGGATTACTCAAAATTTCCGCAGAATAATAATGGCATTTCAGTTACGGTGGGACCAGATCTAGGAGAACACGAAATCATTCCACAACAATGGATGTATAGCAATACTTATGTTTTGACTTCGAATTCAGCATACTTGGAATATGATTTAAATGCGCCTTTACTAGACCTTCCAGGACTTGCCGAGAAAAAATACCTTTCCCCCCTCGCTCCTACTGCCATGCTCAATTACAGATTTGAATTGGCGGGCACTTTCACAAAAGACTCCGTTAAGTACTATAGAATTACTGTTTCTCCTTTCTTCAAATCTGAAGCGCTATTCGAAGGTACGATTCACATTCAAGAAAATTCTTGGGCACTCGTTTATGTTAATTTGGAAGCAACGCCGCGATCTATGAAGTTCTTCAAGAAATTTAGACTTGAGCAAGAACTAAAAGAAATAGCACCTTCGGTTTTTTTTCCTCAGAACAGAAAAATTGAATACGAAATTAAAGAAGGAAGAAGCACCTATTTTGGAAGTGTTATAGTTGATCATGCCAATGTTGACTTTCCAGATTCCTTTCCTGACAAGACTTTTAGCGATGAAACTCAAACCTACCAAGAAACGGCGTTTGATGTTGAAGAAGACTATTGGACCAATAAAAGAACTACTTCATTCGACACTCTTGAGGTAAAATACATAGCACTTTGCGATAGTTTGCAACAAAAGTTTAAATCAGAGGAATATCTGTCCGAGCAGGACTCCAGCTATAATTCACTGCGTTTTCTTGATTTTGTTCTATACGGTATCGGATACAGAAATCGAGTTCAGAACTATCAATTCTATATCTATCCCCTAATCATGCAGGTAAACCCTTTAGGGATTGGTGGATATCGACACAGAATAGGTGGCTCATTTGAAAAGGAGTTTTCCAATGCCTACACCCTGGAGACTACCTCAGAGCTAGATTATGGCTTCAGAAATCAGGATATTCGAGGAAAAATGGGCGTCGGACTCACCTATGTTCCCAAGAAATTTGTTCGAACCTTTGTTCGGTTTGGCGATTACTATGACATGATCAATAGTTATGCTTCACTAGGGTCAATCTTCAGTCGAAGTAATTATGTTCGGACTCAAAGCATCAGCGTGGCCCAACGCATGGAAGTCGTGAATGGTCTTTTCGCTGAACTTTCATTTGAGTTTTCCGATCAAAAGCCCATTTCAAATCTTGCTCAAGATCTTTGGTCGGCAAGATTATTTGGAGACATAAATGCTCCCCTTGAATTCGATCGATATTTTAAATCTGAAATTAGACTCGACTTAAAATACAGATTTAAACAGAAATATATCATAAAGAAAAACAAGAAAATAATTCTAGGTACCAAATATCCAGAAATTGGAATGGTCTATCGAAAAGGAATTCCTGGTCTATTTAAAAGTGAAGTTAATTTCGACTATGTAGAATTCAGCGCTACACACGACGTGGAACTAGGCAGATGGGGAAATGCGGAGTGGTCATTCTTAATGGGATCGTTTATCAATAAAAGAAATTTAAGACTGCTCGAACACCGATTTTTCCGAGGCTCCGATTTTTTCTTCTTCAGTGACCCACTTAGATCATTTCAGCTTTTAGGCCCCACACTATCAACTCCTAATCCTTTTATTCGCGCAAATTATTTCCATCATTTAAATGGAATTCTACTGAATAAAATTCCACTGATCAATCGATTAAAATTAACTGAGGCGGTGGGTGCAGGATTTCTTTCAATTCCCGACCAACAGTTCAGTCATGCCGAGGTTTATGTAGGTCTAGAAAGAATAGTCCGAATCAGAAAAGAGCTTTTCCGATTCGGAATATTTGGTGCAACAAGTGATTCAAGTTTCGATAACATTCGACTTGAATTCAAGTTGGGAGTCAACTTCTACAATAGCTTTACTAAAAAATGGAGCTATTAAACTATTTTTTCTTCGAAAAATCTACTTCACGGAGTTCGTAATAAAAGCGAGTGGTATCAAACTCGAGTTTTCGATTTCCTTCCCATACCAGTGTTTTCGTGCCAGCATCTCTAGACAATCGAGTGTCCTTCCCCTCTACTGTGAGTATTACGGGCATCACAAAATCTGCTACATCTGTCTTCCAACGATACTTTAAAATCGTCTTCCCATTTTTCTTTTGTATATCATATTCTAAAACTGGCGGACTCTTTTTTGTGACATATTGCTCAAATATCTTAGAAAGATTCATTCCCGATTGCTCTGAGAAATAAGCCACTACTTCATCATAGTTAGTGGTTCGAATTTTAAATTTCGTATCACTCATGTTCTTAATCATGGCCCACCATTTTTCATCATCATCCACAAGGTGGCGAAGCGTATTTAAGAACAGCATTCCTTTCAGATACATATCTCCGTTTCCTTCATTGTTTAAGCCGTATATACCAATCATAGGACTGCTATTGCTGACGCTGGACTTCAAAGCATTCACATACTTCATCGCAGTTGTATAATCATACATACACTCTACATAAATGGCTTCTGTATAAGTACAAAAGCTTTCATGAATCCACATATCTGCAAGGTCTTGTGCACTTACACTGTTGCCCCACCACTCGTGACCTGTTTCATGAATAATGATATAGTCGAAGTCTAGGTTTTGTCCACTTCGATCCATACCCATATATCCACGTTTGAATTTATTTCCATAGGCAATAGCGCCCTGATGCTCCATGCCCAAGTAAGGGGTCTCTACAAGAGCATAACCGTCATTCCAAAAAGGATATTTTCCAAGAAATTTCTCATAGCAAGCTAACATTGGTTTTACTTGTTGGAATTGTTTTTTTGCTAATTCTAAACTTGCAGGAAGAACGTAATAATCTAATGCCAATCGGTCACCATCAGGAGAGATATACGTGTCATCAAAATGCACATACTTGGCGATGTTTAGTGTAACATTATAATTATTGATAGGATATGAAACTTTCCAATTATAAGTCGTTGTGCTATCGCTGTGTTGAATTGCTTTTTCTTCTTGACCATTGCATACAGCATATAAGGATGATGGCACGCGACAGTGAATTCGCATGCTATCCGGCTCATCACTGTACACCTCCTTGGTAGGCCACCAAAGACTAGCCCCAATTCCTTGGCAGGACACGGCTACCCACGGATTGCCGTCTTTATCCGTAGACCAGCTAAACCCTCCATCCCATGGAGCCATCTTGGCAACACGAGGATTTCCGCTATAGGTTACGATCACCTCAACCCTCTCGCCCTTATTAATCGTTTTATCAAAATCAACAAACACAGCATCAAAATCACGCGTGTATTTTTGAGATCTCCCCTCTAGCGTGATGGCTTCAATCGTCATGTTTTCAAATAAATCCAATTGAATTCGGTTGGTGGTTGATACCACTTCGAAAAGAATTTTATTCGTTCCTGAAATTTTTCTAGCCGGAATATCCAAGTTGACAGATAGGTCATAATATCTAATATCAAAACAACTGCGTTCGATACGTTCTCCTCCACGCAGTGAATCGCGACGACCAAATTGTTCCTGAGCAAAAGCTCTTGGTCCAACTAAAAAAAGAATACAAAGAGTCAATACATATTTCATGCACGCAAAATATTTAAATTTAAGATACTAAGGATGAACATTGTGACAAACGGAAGGTTCTATTTGCCTAAATGAACTTCAAATGAAAACTATCATTATCTTAATTAGTGCCGCTCTTCTAGGTCAACCGTACCCAAGCAAAAGCCATACCCCTCTTGAAACAACAGTTGAAACAACCCTAAAGAAAGCAGTCAATTGGGTTCCGTTGAAATTATTGAACAACTCTGTAAAGAGTATTCCATTGGAAATCCCAGGAGTTATGAATCCGAACTTAAATCCACTCTCTGAAAGTAATGTGAGCATTCCTCAAGGAACGGTTATTTATTTTTTTGTAAAAAAGAAAAAGTATCCATTACTTACAGTTACTAGTGATTTGAACAAAGAGATCATCGTCGATGAGGTGATTAAGAAGAGAAAGATTGAACTTGGTCTTTCTAAAGAATAACAATACCACATTCGAGGTATTGCCCAGATCTTTATTGAAGCGCATTTTTGTTTCAATATGAAGACAGAGTCAGGCCCTTCTACCAGATTAATAGGCGAGTGTCCTTTGAGAGAACTAATATTCTGCAAGGACAAAAAGTGCTGCAAGAACTGGAAGCACGGCAATCGTTGCAAAAAATGTCCTAAAAAATAGAATAGTCCCTGAGATTGACTGTACTTTGCAGTCATGGATATTTCTATAAATACCCCCGCCCTTCTCTTTCCTGCAATTAGTTTGATTATGTTGGCCTATACCAATCGCTTTCTTGCGCTAGCCAACGTAGTTAGAGCTCTACACGACCGTTATAAGAACTCTGACGGCACTACCAATCCACGTATTCATGCGCAAATCAAAAATTTGAAGTTCCGACTTCGATTGATAAAAAACATGCAAATACTGGGCGTACTGAGCATTCTTGTTGCTATTCTAAGCATGTATGAGATCTATGTAAGTAATATGATAACTGCTCGTTGGTTGTTCGCAACATCGCTTGTGTTATTTATTGCTTCACTTGCCATTTCTCTTATAGAGCTCATTCAAAGCACTAAGTCACTTGAAATAGAACTTAGCGATATGGAAGACATGGAGGATGATAGCATAAAAGACTATTTCAAAAAGATTACAGGTCAATAAGCGAAGAAATGAATTCATATAAAAAACTTTATGACCACTTTCTTCTCCTTCAAAGGGCCACCCAGAAAAAAGTAAAACAACTCGGTTATCTACGACTGCTAGCAGCACTCCTAGTCGTTCTTGGCGTGTACATCTTTATCAAATATGGTCATAATGGCGCTTGGATATCTATCCTTTTAGGCTTGATTGCTTTTATTTATTTAGTCAAAAAACAAAAAGCCCTAACATCATTAGAACGCTACTATGGAGCTAGAGTAAATATCTGCACTAAAGAAATGCGCTTTCTCGATGGTCAAAAAAATGTGTTTGATGGCGGTGCATCTTTTCTTACCGAAAATCACAACTATAGCCTTGATCTAGACATTTTTGGCAGCAACAGTTTATTTGGACATTTAAATCGCACCCACACGATTCAAGGAGCTCAAATATTAGCGCAGTATTTGTCCAATGCATCAGAAATGGATGTCATCAAGAAACGACAGCTTGCAGTTAAGGAATTGACTCCGCAATCAGGGTGGAGACAACATGTGGAAGCATACGCTCAACTTGTAAATGATACTTCTGAAAATAATCGATCGATTAAATCTTGGATATCTCTTTCAGGAGGGTCATTATCAGCGTTACTTAGAATAGCTTCCTTTCTCTTTCCTATTCTTCTAGCAGCAAGCATCTCCGCTTACATTCTTTCTTCCAACTTCATATTTATAAGAATTGCCATTTTCATTTTCTTACTTCAGCTGAGCTTAGTTGGATTTAAGCTCAAAGAGATTCTCAATGAAGTCAGTCTTTTTGATAAAATCAAAGACACCTTGCATCATTATATCCCGCTTTTTGATGAATTAGAAAAACATCCTTTTCAAGCGGAAGTACTTAAAGAACTTCAATCGAAATTAAAAGGGGAAAATGATCTTGCATCTCAGAATATTGAAAAACTGAGTGTTCTTGTAAACAATTTAAGTTCAATTCAAAACCTTGTAGGTGCAACTATTTTTAATGGTTTAACGTGCTATCATCTTCATCAGTACCATACCTACTTGAAGTGGAAAAAAATGCATCATACTAAATTGAACACTTGGCTAGAAGCAATCGCAGAATGGGAAACTCTGCATAGCCTCGCCCAATTCAGTTATAATAATCCTGAATTTGCTTTCCCTGAATTTGATGCGGATAAGATCGATTTTGAAAACATGGCTCATCCGCTTTTGCCCGCCAATCGTAGGATTAGTAATAGTATTTCATACAATAAGTCAGGTACTATTATCCTCACCGGATCAAATATGTCTGGCAAGTCCACTTTTTTGCGCACTATTGGTGTAAACCTCGTATTAGCGAATTGTGGCAATGTTGTCGCTTCAACATCAGCGAAATTTCAGCCAAGACAAATCTTGGTAAGCATGCGACTCGATGATTCGCTTGCTGATAGTCAAAGCTATTTTTTCGCAGAAATAAATCGAATAAAAATGATCGTCGAGAAAATGAACCAGCAAAACTCGTTCATTATCCTCGACGAAATTTTAAGAGGTACCAACTCTGATGACAAGCGAAATGGAACGATTGAACTGCTTAAGAAGTTAAAAGACCAAAACGCTACTGGTATTATTGCCACCCATGATACAGAGGTTTGTCAACTAACCTATCAATACTCCGACTACTTTAGAAATAAATGTTTCGAAGTAGAGATAAAAGAGAATGATCTTTACTTCGATTATGTCTTAAGAGATGGAATCTGTCAGAATAAAAGCGCAACTTTTCTAATGAAAAAAGTAGGGATTATTAATTGAATGAGAAATATTTAATACAGCCGCAACTTTTGGTGCTATATTTTTGTTTCCACAACTAAACGGCAATAATGCGCTCTCTTTTTATCATTGTTATTACTCTATTCAATCTACAAGCAATAGCCCAAGAATTTTGCAATCCTACAGGCAATTTGGTTATCTTTTCAAATTACGATGGAGGCATTCTAACCATAAATGTGGATGAGGATATTCCCAATCTTGTAATTGGAATCAATACCTATGAACCTGCTCAAATCACCATTGCAGGACCCTTTGCGAGCAATGTTGTCGCAGTCGAATATGCGGGCTTTAACTCGAATCAGAATAATAATAACTGTGGTCAAGGGAATCTCGCTACTTCAATTATCGGTGTACCAGTTAGCATTGTGACAATTAACCCACCACAAAATCCACCAAGCGTAGGATATACGCCAGCTCATGGAAACGGTGCAGGTGATTGGGGAGGTACCATGATAGGATCTGCTGGAGGCTGCGACACACTCGTCGATGCCGGTGGAGTAAATACTCCAGATGAAGTAGTCTATTATTTTCAAAACTCTCTAGGTGGAGAGTTGTATTTTCATAATACACAATACCAGTGTTGGCAAAACGAAACGCTATCAATAACCGACGGAGGAAACTGCTGCATCGAACCAGGTGAACCCGATCCAGGTTGCAATCCCGATGGCAATGTCGTGGTCTATTCCAACAATGAGGGAGGGGTTCTGAATATCAATGTAGATCAGGATATTCCGAACTTAAAAATCGGTGTTGTGAGTTATGAGGCTAGTGAAATCAATATTACTGGGCCGTTTGCAGGAAATGTAACGGAGGTAATCTATGCAGGCTTTGATGCACCAGGCGGAGGAGGTTGTGGTGCCCCTATTACTGCGACAGAGGTCAACGGAGTAGATCCTTTAATAGTTACTATTTACTCTGGCATCAACGGAAACATCGCGATTTCTCCCTATCTCGGAGAACCCGTTGCTCCTGGCTTCCCTGCTCTTGTCAATTGTATCACTGGCGCAGAAGGTGAATGTTCGAGCTCTAATCAAGGTGGTGGCAACTCATCTCAACAAATTGTTCAGTTTTTCCTCAATGAATTTGGTCCAACTTCCACTCTATATTCTCACTTTACTGACTACAGCTGTTTTACTGGAACGTACGATGTAAGCGCAGGAGGAAACTGCTGCTTGGCCGTTCCTACCACCCCTATCAATCCTATTTTCACAGGAGGGAGTACTTATAATTTTATCCAAGAAGAAGAAATTAGCTTGTGCGATGGCCCGATCACCATTGATCTTTCTTTTTATGAAGTACTCTTTCAACCACCGACTTACCCCGGCTATGTTTGGAGTGATGGAACCACTGGACCTATTATCAATATTACTGAGCCAGGTACCTATAGCTTCACAGTTGGAGATTATTGTCACTTTGAAGAGTCGACATACTTGACTGATACCGTAGTAGTAACTGCATGCTGTGTGGAGCCTGCACCGCCTGCTGTATCAGGTACTACAACTTATTGTATAAATGACAATATCACACCCCTTACTGCAACATCTAATGAAATTGGAAACTTTGCTTGGTATAGCAACGTTGCTTTAACGAATGTTGTATCGAGCGCGGACCAATTTATTCCAGCAGAAATACAAGGCACAACTATTTATTATGCGACGATCGAAGTAGATGGATGTGAAAGCGAGGCTACTCCTATTGATGTGGTTTTTAATTCTAATCCTATAATAAATATTTCAAGTACAAGTGGTATTGATTTTTGCGAAGGAAGCAGCACTACATTGTCTTCAACGGCCGTTGGCACTTATACGTGGTCTACCGGAAGCAACAACACTTCCATAGAAGTAACAGTTGCTGGCACTTACGATCTTACAATTGTTAATGCTAATGGATGCGAAGCCACTGAAAGTATTTCTATCAACTCCATTGTCAATCCCATAGTGGAAATAGCAGGTAACGATACCATTTGCTTTGGGGAGTCGGTGACCTTGACGGCAAGTGGAGCTACAAGCTATATTTGGAGCTCGAGTGAAACTTTATCGACTATCACTGCCACTCCAGAAATCACTACTATTTACGAAGTAATTGGATCGGTGGCAGAATGTACGGGGCTTGCGAGTTTTGAAGTAGTAGTTATTGTTCCAGATACAATAAGTGCCGGTCCTGATTTCGAAGTTTTACCTGGCGAGCCTTTTGATCTTTTGGTAACTGGAAACTACGAGTCCTACACATGGATTCCCGCAGACTTTATAGACTGTAGCGACTGTCCTGATCCTTCTGGAACAATAGAGTTCCCAGTCACGTTTACCGTATCTACAGAATCTGAAGAAGGATGCAGGGTTAGCGATGAAGTTCTTGTAAGCATTGACAATTCTTGCAATGATATTTTTGTACCAACCGCCTTTACTCCAGATAATTCGGGATTGAATGATGTTATTTGTGTAGTGAGTAATTGTCTAGCGACATACACATTCACAATTTTCGATAGATGGGGAAATCTTGTTTTTGAAAAAACAGACCTAATCCCTTGTTGGGATGGAGGAAAAACAGAATACTACGTTCAAGACGGAGTGTACAATTGGAGAGTTACTGGTGTACTATTCGATGGAAATGTGATCGAAAAATTTGGTCACATTGTCATTTTGAGATAGGCTTTGCATAAGGCAATCTCGTGATGTGTTTTGTGGTATGATAGCGATCTAATCCGCTGCATGTGACTGTTTGTGCCGCCTCAAGGTCGATAAAACCATCTTCTCCTATAAACTCATTAGGCACTACAACCCATAAAATTTCTCCAACGATTATAGTAGTACCGTTGATAGCCATGTCATGTCTTTCACGGAATTCGCACCCCCATTTGACAACGCTTTCAACTACAGATGGTGCTTGAAAATTCTCTAAATATTCTGGATGCAACCCAGTTGCTTCGAACTCAGAAATATCATCGGGATAACGAGCAGAAGTGTGATGAGCAGCATCAACAAAATCAGGAGTAATTTGATTTAGTGTAAAATACCCTGTTTCTATAATGTTCTCAAGCGTATGTCTTCTTGAAACGTCTGGTCTTACTACTAACCCAAACAGCGGTGGATTTGCACCTAGGTGAAAAAAGGAACTAAAAATGGCCAAGTTTTCTTGACCAGAAGCACAGCGGGTGCCAACTAAAAGAGTGCTCTTAAATCCACCTAAACTATTGATGAAAGAAGCGCGATAGCGTTGTTCCATTTCATCGATTTGTTGACGATTAATGATAGTTGACATATTTTGAAAAGCAATTGCTCTAGAAAAATGTTCATTTCCGCCGATCCCTAATGATGGATTAATGCATGTGAATCATAGCTTGGAGCTAGCCCCATGAAATGCCTATGCATACAGAAATAGGCATTGATTTATGGAAGCATTGGAAAGACAGATGCGGCCCAAGAAGATTGGGCTAGGGCTAGAATTTCACATAATGACCATTTGTATTGAAATACTATTTGCAGTAAGCTAGCATTTCTTTTTTAGCAATATATCCAAGAACTACTGCTTGTCCATAGTCACTGCAAGCCTCTTCTTCTTTTCCTTGCATATCATGCAGTTCTCCCCGCATCGCAAAAGCAAGATCATCTGAGCTATTATGAGCAATGGCATCATTGAGAGTTTTTAAAGCCGCTTCATAGTTTTCCATGTTCATATAAATAGAAGCTAAGACACGAAGTGCTAATGATTTTTCATCATTCGAAATTCTTCCGCTATCGATGCTAGATTTGATATCCGCAATAGCTCCTAGTCTATCCCCTGTTCTATTTTTCTCAATGCCTTCAAAGATTTTGAAAGTATAATTAGCGTTCGGAAATTTTTCTCTTGACTGTTTTAGGAGCCCTGGAGACTCATCTTCAAAAGTAATATTAGCCAAAGCAGTTAGTTTTCCAAAATAGGCTGCTTGGGAGTTTTCATCTAAGCTAATTGCTTGACCGAAGGAGAAAGAAGCATCTTCATAGTGGGTCACCATCATAAATTGGTCATTCATTCTAAAAGCGTTTTTCGCCAATTCAAGATGACAATTCCCTCGCAGGACAAAGGCTTCGGCATTCTTTTCATCTTCGATAAGAACTTTATCAATTTCATCAAGCACAGCCTTATAGTTTTTTTGATCATAAAATGCATAAGCACTTTTTAAGACGCCCTTTTCTTCATCAACGCAAGACGTTAAGACAGAGATAGTAAGGACGAATATTAATAGTGAAGGGATAATAACAATTCCCCTATAAGCACCATTCTTTATTCTATTGGTAATTGATTCGTTTTGAAACGTTTCCATGTAAATTCATTTTAAGCGCTTCAAAAATAACAAAAAAATTGAGTAGAATAAATGAATTTTCGACAAGATAATGAATCAATTTTCGACTCTCAATTTTGAGTACCACATGGCTGAACGCCAATAGCCACTAGCCCTTAGCAGTAAGCTAAATTGTTCATAATTCTTTGAATTTCAATGATTGAGTAAGCATTGAAACATCGAAATCAAATCGACTCTAAATCAAAGGATTAAGAAAACAGCCAATACATAAGCGTCGATAAAACGGGTATAACAGTCGATAAACGGACTATATTTTGGGGTCACATCCTCATTCAGTAACAGGAATTTAACTATGTTTGGCATTATTATCTAAACCTTATGTTCACTAAAAAACACGTCCTCCTACTGCTGAGTGCAGTTTTAACCCTGAGTGTTGTTTCTAAAGCACAATCAGAACAACCAACAGATGGCAAAGCCATCAAGTATCGCAGAAGTTCTCTCCACCTTATCTTAAGTGAGTCAGACAATTTCCCGATGAAGGATACAGTCGTTGCATCATATCGCAAGGCTCCATTTCCTGATAAGTACAACAACCATAGTGTTGATGTAAACACATTCGTTCCAAGTGAGTATCTTCTTACAGATGAAGAGCGCACAGCGTTTGGAATTAAGAAAGCCGGAGCTGGAGCAGACCTTGCTGCAGATCTTACAATGGGTATTTCAGATCCATTGGCTGATGACATGCCTTTCATGCTTCAGAAATTCATGAAGGATAAAAAGGTCGCACACAAAATGGTTGCTAACTGGTTCAAGCGTGATCCTCAAGACGGTTCATTCGACATGTCGATGATTGCTGAACGCGGATCTTACAATGCTTCTGAATTAGATGTGGCTACAGCAAGAGGAAGCGCTAGAGGTCTTGCATCTGTTGCTGACGCTGGTGTGGAATTGATTCAAAATACTTTCGTAGTGGTGAATCGTTTGAACTTCGTAAGTAATGAAATTCCAGCTCGTATTCTTCGTGATGGAGCAAAGCTTGCTGCTTCTAAAATTCCAAGTGCAATTGGTCAAGAATTAGCAATGGCTGCTGCTGATTTAGCTTATGAAAAAGCTAAAGAAGGATATAGCGTATTTGCTACATCATACCTATTCCAATTGGAATGGAATGATTCTACAGAGGCTGTATTCTACAACGATTATTGGGTAAATAAAGGTGATGCAAATGCAGCTGCGAGAGCCGAAGCATTCTTCAACAATGATTTATTCCAGATGAAGTATATCGGTTCTGAAAAGTCTAAGGCACTAGTTACTTTCTCATTAAAAGAACAACGTTCTGAAATTGACTACATCGAAGAAGCAACTGTACGCGCTGTAGATAACGTATACGGAAAGCTTCAAAAAGCTTATGAAGTTTTCAAACCAAAAGTTCCACTTTTGACTGGTGAGCCAGTAACTGCAAAAATCGGAATGAAAGAAGGATTAGAAGGCGGTGAGAAGTTTGAAGTATTAGAGCAAACAGTGGATGTTGCGACTGGTGCGACTAAATATGTTCGTGTTGGCACAATTACTGTAGACAAGAAAAAGATTTGGGATAACCGCTATGTTGCGGGTTCTACCCCACCTCCAGCAGCAGCTGAAGCGACAGCTGAAGTTGCACCTGTAGAAGCGGCTCCAGTTGAAGGCGCGGAAACAGACAAAAAAGACAAAAAGAAAAAAGGAAAAGAAGAAGCATCTTCTGATCCAAATTTGGATAGAACTTACTTCAAAGGAGGTAAGAACCTATACGCAGGTATGTTAATTAGACAAATCAAATAAACACACAAAATGAAAAATTTCTTTCTTTTATTTTTAGGCCTTTGCCTATCTGTATCAGCTTTTTCTCAAGCAAAGAAAAAAGCAGACAAACAAACTGAAGCTTGGCGCTACGAAATCGAAGTGCTTTCTACAGGTGCTCAAGGAACTTACCAAATCAAAGTTTGGTCTTATTCTAAAAAAGCTAGTGTTGCTTCTGAGCAATCTAAGAAGAATGCAGTTCACGGAATTATCTTCAAAGGATTCGTTGGCAAGCAAGGTGTTCCAGGTGCTCGTCCATTAGCAGATAGCCCAAACTTAGAAAATGAAAAAGCAGATTTCTTTGAACCATTTTTCGAAGACGGTGGTAAGTACATGAAATTCGTTTCTATGACTACAGACGGAGCTATCGGAGCTGGTGATGTTCAGAAAGTAGGTAAAGAATACAAAGTTGGCGTTGTAGTAAACGTTAACGTGGCTGAGCTCCGTAAGGATCTTGAAGCTGCTGGTATTATCAAGAAATTAGGTGCTGGATTCTAATCTATAATACAATGAGATCAATCATCTTTATTCTTTTCGCTGCAACAGTTATTCTTAGCTCTTGTGGTCAGAAAAACAGTGTGTCAGCTAACTATGAGCTCAAGACTGAATGCATGGGCGTTGAGTTAGACGGTTCACAAACTGTAAAAGCTTGGGGCAATGGTCGTAACCGCTTTGACGCAGTTGATCAAGCTAAGAAAAATGCAATCAATGATGTTATTTTCAAAGGAATTCGCGAAGGCAAATCACAATGCGAAACTCGTCCTCTAGTAGGTGAGGTCAACGCTCGTGAAAAGCACCAACAATTCTTTAATGCATTCTTCGTGGACAAAGGTGAATACGAAAAATTCATCTCGGTAAAGGATGAGCGTATCGGAGAGAAAATTGTTCGTGACCGTTCTAAAGGTCGTGAATCAGTGACTCACGGTTTTATCATTCGCATCGATGTCCCAGGTCTCAGAACTAGACTAACAGAAGCGGGTATTATTAAATAAACCATTAAACACATTACAATTATATTATGAAAAAGTTTTTATTACTAGCTGGTATGGTAGGCTTGTTCCTTGGAGTTCAAGTGAACGCTGCTGCACAAGCTAAAAAACCAACCATCATGGTTGTTCCTTCTGATGCATGGTGCAATCAAAATGGATACATGTTGGAGTACGATAACCAAGGCCGTAAAGACAAAGCTCCAGATTACTACAGAGCTCTACAAGAAAATACAGACCTTCTTCTTGTTATCAGCAAAATCAATGAATTGATGGCTGAAAGAGGCTTCCCATTGAAAAATTTGGAGTCTGCGATGAAAACACTTCGTCAAGAGGCTGCTGAAGATGCATTGGCTGCTAGCTCTTCTGGAGAAAGTGTTGCTGAAAGCCCAATTGATAAGTTGAAAAAAACTGCTAAAGCAGATATTTGGATGCAGTTGACTTGGACAGTGAATGTTCAGGGTCCTAAGCGTTCAATTACTTTCAACCTTCAAGGTTTGGATGCTTATACAGACAAGCAGATCGCTGGTGCTTCTGGTACTGGTGCTCAATCATTCGCGTCTGAAACAGCTGTTCTTCTTGAAGAAGCAGTTCTTGCTCACATTGATAATTTCAACGTAAAACTTCAGGGTCACTTCGAAGACATGTTCACAAATGGTCGTGAGGTAATCTTGAGAATCAAAAGATGGAACTCAATGGATGGTGACTTGGATACTGAATTCGGTGACATGACTCTAGGTGAAATCATTGATGGATGGGTAAATGAAAACACTGTAAATCACAGATATTCACAGACGGATGCTTCTGAAAATATGATGTTGTTCGAACAAGTGAGAATTCCTTTGTTCGATGCAAACCAAAAGGCCTTAGATACAAAAACATGGGCTCGTCAACTTCAAAAGATGCTGAAAGAAAAGTATCAAATTGAATCTAAACTTGGCATGAAAGGTTTAGGTCAAGCAGTAATAACAGTTGGAGAAAAATAATTGAACCATGAAAAAATTAATTCTCGGGATTTTTATCCTTTCTTCTTTTTTCTCTTTTGCACAAAATAACCAAGGCAAGCAAGACGACTCAG
>Ga0315905_10002259_pt1 | contig 20277 bp, 19 predicted proteins | sample LakEriMetagenome_5_FD_203522 | JGI IMG/M metagenome (GOLD analysis project Ga0315905, IMG submission 203522) | Freshwater fungal communities from buoy surface, Lake Erie, Ohio, United States - Buoy 4 MA121 | ecosystem: Environmental > Aquatic > Freshwater > Lake | place: USA: Lake Erie, Ohio...
TCCATAATTGCCGCAGTACTTGTTCGACCTTGGCGGGTTGCCCGAGCGGCCAATGGGAGGGGACTGTAAATCCCCCGGCTCTGCCTTCGAAGGTTCAAATCCTTCACCCGCCACCAGTAAGGGCTCACGAAAATAAGCCGAGATTTTGTCCGCTACTTGTTGTTGGAATTGGCTCTTGCTGCGCGAGAGAGAAATAGCGCAAAGACAAGTGCCAAAACAATTCCAGTGTTAACGCCCATTTCAATCAAAGCCCGATTGAAGTACTCCTCTGTCTTCTCTTTTTCCATGGTAAGCGAAGCGCCAACTGTCAGGATGTGTCGAACAGCTGCGATAACTCCAATAATCAAAAAGTTATCTAGTTGGAAAATACCATCTGTGAATCGAACAATTACTGTTCTCATGATTTCCAAGATGATTACTACAAACAAAATGTCATTAATTCCTTGAATCATTCCCACTGGAAAAAATGGACGGGTTTCTATCAATCGCAACAATGTATAGCCGGCGGCCAAGATAGAAACAACAAACAAAACTATTCCAAGGAAGCCATGCAGAATATCTTCTAGCTTATCGATGAAAGTCACAGGGATTAAGGACTCATCGTTTGTAAGCATGCCTTTAACTGATTTATATTTCATGGCTACCGCCTTCCTGAGCAATACTTAAGGGTAAGTGCAGCACCAACTCTTGGCAAGATCCGGATGATCAACGGCGCAGCCTCTTTTTTGCTAAAAAGGTTTGGAGAACTCGACTTCTTCGATTTGTTCTAATTCGAGCAATCGATTCCATTTTGCAGTGCGTTCTGAGCCATGAGTCGAACCAACCTTGATTTGTCCCGCACGCCATCCGGTTGCAAGATCAGAGAGCCAGGAGTCTTCGGTCTCTCCAGAGCGTGCAGAGACTACGGTCTTAAATCCCGCACTTTGAGCAGCCTTCAATACTGTATGGGTGTCAGTAACCAAACCATTTTGATTTGGCTTAATCAGGATCGAGTTTGCAGATTTTTGATTTATTGCCTTTTCGAGCCTATTTGAATTAGTTGTTAAGAGATCATCTCCAAGGACCTGCAGATTCTTTGGCGCAATGCGCATGAAAGCATTCCAGCTTTCCCAATCATCTTCTGCGAATGGATCTTCAATGGAAACTATGGGGTAACTCGTGACAAGATTATTGATGTAAGAAACAAAATCTGCGGATGAATAAGACTTTTGTGAAGTGGCTAAGTTGTATGTGCCATTGTTAAAAAATTGAGTAGAAGCGACATCTAGCGCTAAGGAAACTTGCGATCCAGACTTGAGACCTACCTTATCAATTGCTTCGATAACAAATTCAATTGCTAACTCGATGGATTCAAAGGCAATTCCTAGCCCTCCTTCATCTGCCACTAAGTGCGTAATCATTCCTGCTTTACTACCAAGTCGTGCGGCAGTTTCTCGGATTGCAACTACCCAGGAAAGTGCCTCAGTAAAGGAGCCTGCTCCTGTTGGAACAACAAGGACATCTTGAAAATCAAGTGACCGATTAGCATGTGCTCCACCGGAGAGAATATTTACCATGGGCATCGGTATCAACAAATTACCCTCAGGTTGAAAGTATCTAGCTAAGGACACGTTGCGTGCATGAGCTGAAGCTTTTGCAGCAGCCAAAGAAACAGTAAGAGTTGCATTTGCACCAAGTAATGAAAAATTAGATGTTGTGTCTATTGTGCGAATTTCTCCATCAATGAAATCTAAAGCAACCTGCTTTCCAATAATCAAGGGAGCAATTCTTGTATTTACATTTTCGACTGCTTTGGAGACTGAGAGTGCACCGTAGAAGCCGTTGTGGCCTAACTGATCACCATCTCGTAACTCCAAAGCTTCATGTTTTCCTGTTGAAGCCCCGGAAGGGACACGGGCAGTGTGGGTGGAACCATCTTCTAGGGTTATTGATGCGGCTACCGTCGGCCGGCCTCTGGAATCTAATACCTGATATCCCAATAGCTTTGTAACCTTCATCGCTGGCTCAAATCAAAGAGAGTCATTACATCCTCTGTTTTCTGATCTAGCAGTACCTTCTTTGTAAGCAGCTGAATCTTTTCTTGCTCTGACTGACTTAAGTAATTAACCGGTGACTTTCCTTCAACTCTTGCCAGTGTTATTAATGCGGTGTGCAGCACAAGCGTTGGAGCAATCTGGCTATGTTCCAAATATGCATTTAAGAAAGTCTTAGCAATATTTGATAACTCTGCCGCCTCAGCTGCATTTGGAGCATGGAAGAACTTGCACAAAAGGTGCGCCATGATGAATGCTAAATCAAAGACAGGGTTTCCCACGTGCATCACTTCAAAATCTAAGATATACACATTGTCATCTTCTGTGACCATAAAGTTCTTTGGAGAGAAATCTCCATGAACAATCGTTGATTTGTTGTTCTCTAACTCAGCGATTAATTGATTTATGGAATCTTGTAAATTGGCATTCTTGTTTGCAACAAAACGGTAGAAGGGATCAATTCTCAATTGATCAAACAAAGCGTCTTCTATAAATTTTCTTTGAGCATCAGGGTTTGAATTACCAAAGTTGTGCCACTGAGCAAGTGTTGTACCAAGAGTGCGCGCTACCTGTGGTCGATAAACTCCTGCAAGCAAATCTGATTTCCACACCCTGCTAGATAGAGGGACTCTTTTCATTACGACAACAAATCTAATTGGATCGACAAAAACTAATTCTGGGACGATCTCTGGATTAAGACTATGAAATAGCTTTAGGGCATCTGCTTCGACTATTGCACGACGAGGATCTGCTTCCCATAGTTCAGCTACTTTGAGCGCAGGGAGGGCTTGCTTTAGAACAAGATTCTTAGTACCCGTTGATATGGCAAGTACTGTGTTTGAGACTCCGCCTGTTAGGACTTCAACTTCAATTTCTTCGTCAGAGGTAAAAAGACCCTTGCTGATGAGGTATTCAACAACAGTTTCTTCCGTTAATAACTCCATGACCCTTTTCCTACTAATTCGTCATCATTTTTAAGAAGAAAATCTCTTGACCGCTTCCATATTCCAATCAATTCCAAAGCCAGGCTCTGAACTAATGATTGCATTACCAGCTCTAATTTCAAGCGGTTTATGCAATAAATGATGGAATAGGTCAATCTCATAGCGTGGATCTAGATACTCCAAGCCCCCTGGATACATGTTTGAGGTCAGGCTTGCCAATTGGACATGCACTTCGCTGTGAATATGGGTTGCATAGCTCTTACCTTTAGCGTGGGCGTAGTTGGCAGCCTTTAAGAATTCATTGACTCCACCAATTACGAGAGCATCGATTCGTAGAACATCAACTTGGTTGTAATCAATGACTTGGGCTGCCATTTTGGAGGAAGCTAGTGATTCTCCAAATGAAACCGGAACGCCAGTTGCATCACGCAATGCAATTGCCAATAGTCCTTCGGACTCCAAGAAGGGATCTTCCACAAAGGCAATGTCATATTCTTTAATGAGGTTAACTCGTTCTATTGCATTTTCTAATGATCCAAATGTTCTAAATGCGTCGACTGCAATATAAGAACTATCTCCCACAAGTTTCCTTAGGGTTCTCAATCGATTCGCATCTCTTTGAGGATCCCTGGCTCCCACGACAATTTTAAAGGATTTAATTCCACGCTCGAGTGCATAATTTACTTCTTCTTCAAGTCCGATCTCATTATCACCATAGTGATATCCAACTACTGAATAGATTGGAATCTCAGATACCGTAGCGCCAAGCAATTTTGAAATACTCTTTCCGGCGCGTTTTCCAGCAATGTCATTGAGAGCGATATCTACAGCGCTCAATCCGGAAGTAACTGTTCCATGTTCACTAGATTGCCAATTGAAACCAAGAATCAGTTTGCGTATTTCATCAGGTGACTCAGAGTTTTTTCCAATAACTACCGGGCTCATTACGTCGTCGATGATTTTAGAAATGGGTAAGCCTCTGCTGTAGCAGTAGCCCGTTCCCACTAGACCATCGTTTGTTGTTATTCGGGCAACTGAATAGGTTCGATGAGTAATTTTCGCCGTGCCTACTGATAAAGGTTGCGGAAGAGGCACTCGAGCTTCAAAAGTTTCGATCCTACTGATCGCATCCATAGAAGGGGATGTTAGTCCCTTGATATATCATCGTCAACTGTTTACAATAAGTTCATAACCAGCTTTTCTCAGCGTAGGAGTGTGCGATGAATGTTCTAATCTTCGGTGGAACTCGTTTTATGGGCCGATACGTTCTACGTGCACTTCTCGAAGTTGGAATAGATGTCACGATCGCAAATAGAGGAACTCGTGAAGAAAATAAAGGTGCTCACAACGTCATCTGCGATCGCTCACAACCTGGAGCGCTAGAGCAATTCAAGGATTCCAAATTTGATGCTGTCATTGATTTTTCAGCATATGCATCTGATTGGGTTGAGCAGGCAGGCAATTTCTTTGCCGGCAAGATATCTCGCTACATCTTTATCTCCACGGGAGCTGTTTACACATCTAGTCAAGTATTTCCAATTACAGAAGATTTTCCAAAAGGCCCACCACATCCTTTCGCACCATATGCGGCGGAAAAAATCCGCTCAGAATCACTTCTCAGAGAATTTAGTTCTAAAGGAGCATTTGATACAACCGCTCTTCGCCTTCCGTTTGTAATGGGTCCAGATAATTATGAGGACCGAGAATCTTTCGCATTTAGTCGTCTTCTAGCAAAACAACCAATATTTTTAGCTAATGGAGGCAAGTCAATCCACTCCTTTATCTACGCAGGAGATGTTGCAAGTGCGATCGTTCGGATCTTAAGCCTAAGTAGAACTAAGGGCAGCGAGGAATTTAATCTAGCAATCCCACAAGCGACGACAAGCCGTGGCTTTGTTGATTTGGCATCCGAAGTGTGTGGAATCGAACCAATTGTCATTTCATATCAACCCGAAGAATTTCAGATCGACACAATCAATTTTGATTTAAAGAATGTTGCATTTCCATTCCCAGAAAATAATGCCTATTTGAGTGCAGAAAAGATTTTGCACCAATTGGGATTTGCTCCCGCATACGACCTTAAATCAATGCTTTCAGAGTATTACGAGTGGTGGATGAAGAGTCCTAATAAAGCGCCTAAGGAGTATCCATTGGAAAGTAGAATCAAAGAAGCGTTGGGTAAGTAATTCATCGTGAAATCTGAAATAAGTGATGAGACTAAAAATAGCAGTGTGAGCGAACTTGAAACGCTAGGAGCAATTCAAGATCGTGTTTTATGGCTTTCCACCCGAATGATTGATTATGCCAATGCAGATCGACCCAACTTAGACGGATTAAAGGTTGGCGGGCATCAAGCTTCAAGTGCATCGATGGTTTCGATTTTGACAGCCCTGTATTTTGATTTTCTAGATTCTGAGGATCGAATAAGCATTAAGCCTCACGCCTCACCGGTGTTTCACTCCATTCAATACCTTCTGGGAAATCTGGATGAAAGCTACTTAAGAAAGCTTCGCGAAGCAGGTGGCTTACAAAGTTACCCTTCAAGAACAAAAGATCCGGATACAGTCGATTTTTCAACTGGATCTGTTGGTTTAGGCGCGGTTGCACCGCTGTTTGCTGCAGTCACAAGACAGTACGTGGATTCACATTTTGGACCAAGACCAAAATCCCGATTTATATCAGTGATTGGCGATGCTGAATTAGATGAAGGGAATATTTGGGAAGCACTTGCTGATCCGATAACGACAAATCTAGGAAATGTTATGTGGATTGTTGATTTCAATAGACAGTCTCTTGATCGCGTGATTCCTGGTGTGCGTATTGCGCAATGGAGAGCACAATTTGAAGCGGCTGGCTGGCACGTTAAAGAAGTTAAATATGGTTCAAAACTAAGTAAAGTTTTTGAAGATTCAAATAGCCGGGATTTCAAAATTTGGTTTGATGAGATTCCAAATGAGCAGTATCAATCACTTTTTGGGCTTACAGCTAAAGAAGCAAGAATTCGATTTCTAGAAGGTTCGCCAGATGGCGTGAGTCAATTTTTGGACAAATACGGTGACGAAGAGCTTTTCGCGATTTTAACTGATTTGGGTGGACATGATATTTCCTCACTTTTGGAAACATTTAAAGAATGTGATGCAGTTGAGAGCAAGCCAAGTGTTGTGTTTGCATACACAATTAAAGGATGGCACTTACCTATAGCCGGGGATAAAAGAAATCACTCAGCGCAGATTTCAAAAAAGCAGATTGGTGAACTACGAACCTTGGTGGGATTAAGTGAATCAAATGAATGGAGTAGATTTGAGCCAGGAAGCCCAGAGGATTCACTGTGTTTATCTAGAGCTCACTCGTTAAAACGAGCATCTAGTAAGGCAGAAATTTCAGCTGAATTTCCACATACGGCAGGCATTGCGCCAACAGGGTCTTCATCTTCTCAAGAGGCTTTTGGTCGAGTGCTTACTGAAATAAGCAGGAATGAAGCAATTAGGCCATATCTGGTTACAACGGCTCCAGATGTTGCAACCTCTACAAATCTAGGTGGATTTATCAATCGCCATGGGATCTTTAATAAGGATGTTAAACGCGAGTGGAATGACAACTCAATTCAAAAATGGGTAGAAGGTCCTAAGGGCCAACACATCGAACTTGGAATCAGTGAGATGAATCTGTTCACTTTATTAGGCCAGCTCGGAATCGCAGGAGACATTTCTGATCAACCTCTCATTCCTATCGGCACTGTTTACGACCCATTTGTTTTGCGTGGACTGGATGCATTTATTTATAGTGTTTATTCGGGTGCAAAGTTCATTGTTGCTGGCACACCATCAGGAATAACGCTTGCTCCAGAAGGTGGAGCACATCAATCAACAATTACGCCATCTGTCGGAGTCGAGTTACCAGGTGTAGTTCTTATGGAGCCTGCTTATGCACAGTCTCTTGATTGGTTATTGTGCGACGCACTTGCTCATGTGGCGGGAGCAAAAAAGAATACCGCGCCAGATCTCAGACCTAATGAATTAGCATTCTATTTCAGACTTACAACACGATCTATAGACCAGCAACCATTTTATGAAGCAAAGCAGCGTGTTGGTGAAGCAACCTTGCGATCACAAGTACTTGCTGGCGCATATAAATTAGTAGACGGTAGAGCTGCTTTAACGAAACAAGATGATCATCTGGCACCAGTTGTTTATTTGGCTAGTAGCGGCGCTGTTATGCCGGAGGTTTTAGCTGCAGCCAAGCAACTTGCAGCAGAAGGCGTGATCGCGCATGTCATTGACATAACTTCGTTGGGCCGAGTCTTTGGAAGTTGGCAAAGAACACTAAAGCAAGGTATTCGTACCGCAACTACTCCATCTTTACCAGGAGTGTTAAGGACTACCTTTACAGAAAAGGCCCCAATAGTTTCAATTCATGATGGGTCTTCGCACGCTATGGCTTGGTTGGGATCTGCCGTAGGAATGCCTCAAGTGGCCATGGGTGTGGATAGTTTTGGGCAATCAGGAAGTATTCCAGATCTATACGCCTTACATGACTTAAATGCAGAGTCGATAATAAATGGTGCGCTAGCAGCTTTGAGTCTTAATACTTAAGAGTTCTCCCAAATTGCACGAATTGTAAGTAATTACCACTCAATACTTCCACCAGGATTCATCGCCAAATTACCGCCATCAACCGGCATTGCAATGCCGGTAACCATCGATGCAGCATCTGATACGAGGAATAAAACGGGACCAACCATTTCTTCAGGGTTACCAAAACGCCCCATAGGAATTCCTGATGTAACTCGTTCTACCAGTTTGGCTCTTGCGGGATCTTTTCGATATGCATCCCACCCTGAGTTATCAAACTGACACGGCAATATTGAATTTACTCGAATACCGTGATGTGCCCATTCAAACGAGCAATCCCTTGTCAATTGAATAACTCCAGCTTTTGCTGCTCCATATGCAACACTTCCACGCCCCAGCGACGTTGCACCAGCGATGGAACTAAAGTTTACGATGCTGCCACCTTTTCCAGACTTAATCATTCTTTGTGCAGCAGCACGCGATGTAAGAAAAAAACTTGTAAGGTCATCAGTGATTGTTTTCTCCCAATCCTTAAGAGGCATGACATCTGGCGTTGATCGATACTGAGGAGCGGAAATCGCATTCACCAGGATGTTCAACGATACAATCTTGTCTATTTTGGCAAACAATTCTTCCACTTCAGACTCTTTACTTAGGTCACCTTCAAATGCATGCGCAACACCACCGGCGGACTTTATTTTGTCAGCCACCTTTGATGCATTTTCTAGGTTGATATCAGCGATGATTACCTCAGCACCTACTTGCGATAAGCCATGCCCAATTGCGCTTCCGAGTGCCCCACCACCACCTGTAATTAAGACAGTGCGGCCAGTCAGATCAAATAAAGAAATTGTTGAATTCATAATTGAATCCTTTCCCAATTCTGATTTCATGTCAACGCTTAATCAGACTTATTCAAAACTAATCTAGATATGAAGCATCAGTGGGCCATTGTTGAGGCGACCAATAATCAAGGTGTCTGAAACAATTTTGTTTCCTTCGCGCTTCAAACCCTTAACAAGTTCATTATCCGAAACTCCCGTTATCGATAACAAAACATTATTCGAATGGATAAGGTCATACTTCGTCAGCACTGGCTGATTGAGTTGCTTCAAAGGATTTAGCGTAAAGGCAGCAATATGGTCCCTGGAGACTATTTGAGCTTGAATATTGCCACCCAATGCAATTATTCCGGCTGCTGCAATGACCGCTTCCGGCGAGCCACCAATGCCAATCATGGCATCGACTTCTGTGTCAGGTAAACAAGTTGCTATCGCAGCCGTAACATCTCCATCATCAAAGAATTTAACTTTTATGCCAAGTGCTTGTAGTTCTAATGCCAATCTTTCATGTCTCGGTCTACGTATGACATTGACGACTAGCTCGTTAATCTTTTTGGACTTTGCCTCTGCGATGATGTGTAGATTTTCGACCAATGGACGTTCGATCGAAATCTTGGACGAAGCTTCATGTCCAGTAACTAATTTATACATATAAAAACTATCTTCTGGATTAAACATAGTGTTGCTTGGAGAAAAAGCAATTAAGCTGACAGCGCCAACTCTTCCCTTGGCAACCAATGATGTTCCGTCAATCGGATCCACCGCTATATCAACTGCGATACCAACTCCATTTCCTACTTTTTCTCCACTCTTGAACATAGGGGCATTATCTTTTTGCCCTTCGCCTATAACGACAGTTCCTGCCAACGCAATTTGATTGAGTGCTTGGCGCATAGCATGGACAGCAGCGCTATCAATTGAATTCTTATCCATGCAGCCATGAAGATCAATAACGCTTTCAGCAGCAGAAGTTGTTACCTTTTGTATATCTTCAATAGCGATTGATTCAAGCATTATTGCTGACTCCTGAAGCACTAGTAGTGCTAAGTGCCGCTCTTCCGCTTTCTAATCGTGCGATCGGCACTCTAAATGGTGAGCAAGAGACGTAATCGATTCCTAAAGAGTTAAAGAAATGAATACTTCTAGGATCTCCGCCATGTTCACCGCAGATCCCTAACTTAAACTCAGGGTTGAGCCCTCTGGCGTGTTCAACAGCTGTTCTCACGAGAATTCCTACTCCTGCTTCATCAAGTGATTCAAAGGGATTAAAGGGCAGCAACTCTAAATCTAAGTATCTGGGTAAAAATGAGGATTCAACATCATCTCGACTAAACGCCCATGTCAACTGAGTTAAATCATTTGTTCCAAATGAGAAGAAGTCAGCGTATGGGACCAAGCGGTCTGCCGTGATTGCAGCTCGTGGAGTTTCAATCATTGTTCCAATTGGAAATGTTGTGGTTTGTCCCGCATGAGCAAAAGTTAGTTTTATCTCGTGCTCAAGAGTCTCTCTCAAATGCAGCAACTCTCGCTGTGTTGCCACCAAGGGGATCATGACTTCTGGAAGGGGAGTGTGACCAACTCGTTGAACTTCAATAAAGGCATGGACAAGTGCACGAACCTGCATTTTATAAAGCTCAGGAATCAAGATTCCAAGCCTTACTCCACGCAGGCCAAGCATTGGGTTTGCTTCATGCATTCTTTGCACGGCAGAGAAAATTGCTGTATCGCGCGCGGAAATTTCAAGGTCAAGCGCTTCTGAGCGTGCTCTTTCAGCCATCAACGTTGCAAGCGGTGGTAGGAATTCATGCAGTGGGGGATCAAGCAATCGCACCGTCACAGGCTGTCCAGACATTGCCATCATGATTCCAACAAAGTCAGCTCTTTGTAGTGGTTCCATTTCGGCAATTACGCCATTTTGAATCTCTTCATTTTCTGCCAGTACTAATCTTTCAATATAGCTTCTACGGGGTCCCAAAAACATATGCTCAGTTCTACAAAGCCCAACTCCTTCTGCGCCAAGAATTCTTGATCTAACGGCATCCTCTGGAGTGTCTGCATTGGCGTGCACACGTAATGTACGAACGGTATCTGCGTGAGTAAGAATTCTGTCGACAGCTTTTACGACAGCAGGTGCAGTCGGATTATCTGCGGCAAGTCTTCCTTCTAGATACGTAGTAACGTGGGACGCGACAACTGGAACTTCTCCCAAGTAGACCGCACCGGTACTTCCATCTATTGAAATTATGTCGCCCTCATGAACAACGTGTTGACCAATTGAGAACAATCCAGCTTTTTCATCCACGGTGATACTTTCGCAACCACAAACGGCAGTCTTTCCCATACCTCGTGCAACAACTGCTGCGTGTGAAGTTTTGCCACCTCGGCTTGTCAAAATACCTTCAGAAGCAACCATTCCAACTAAATCATCCGGGCTCGTCTCTCTTCTTACAAGAATTACTTTTTTGCCACTCAAAGAAAGATCATGAGCTCGTTTCGAATCAAACACCACCGACCCAACTGCTGCTCCGGGTGAGGCGGGGATGCCTCGTGCTATCTCCACTGTAGTTGTAAATAAATCAAATTGTGGAAACATTAAGTGGGCTAAATGTTCGCCTGAGGTCCGAAGTAACGCTTCATCAATATTGATCTTTCCTTCATCAACTAACTGGCTAGCTATTCGAAAAGCCGCCTCCGCCGTTCTTTTTCCGACACGAGTTTGCAAGATCCAGAGCTTTCCTTTTTCCACCGTGAACTCAATATCGCAAAGATCTCTGTAGTGATCTTCAAGCAGACTCATTGTTGAATCAAGTTCTGCATAGACAGTGGGGTATTTCTGTGCGAATTCATGCAAAGAAATAGGGGTTCGGATGCCCGCAACCACATCTTCACCTTGTGCTCGCTCAAGGTAGTCACCATAATTTCCGGACTCACCTGTGGACGGGTTTCGTGTAAATGCCACACCTGTTCCAGAATCATCAGTTAGGTTTCCAAACACCATTGATTGGATGTTTACCGCTGTTCCTAAGTCAGAAGGAATTCTTTCTCTCTGTCGATACAACTGCGCACGCTCTGAGTTCCAAGAATGAAAGACCGCTTCAATAGAGCGAAGCAAGTGATCACGCGGATTTAGGGAAAATGTTGCACCTTCATGACTTTCAATTAATTGTATGTAATCAGCAATTAACAACTTTGTTTGTTCAAAATCTAGTTTATCCACGGTTTTAACATTTTTTGCTTGCAAGTATTTGTAATCAATTTCGCCAAAACTATTTTTATGAATCTCGCATACTATTCGTCCATACAAATCAATGAATCTTCGATAAGAATCCCAGGCAAACCCTGGATTGCCAGTTTGCTCTGCTAATCCAGTTGCCACATCAGGTGTCATTCCGACGTTGAGAATAGTTTCCATCATTCCTGGCATAGAAAACTTTGCACCAGAGCGAACAGAAATAATGAGTGGATTCTTGGGATCACCGAAGTTGCGCCCTAAAGAGCTTTCAAGTTCCTTGATTGATGAGTCCAACTCTTCAATCAGTTTTTGGGGAAGTGCGCCTGTTCGCAAGAATTCTCGACACGCATGTGTTGTGATCGTGAACCCCGGGGGGACGGGCAGTCCGATCTTGACCATTTCGGCCAAGTTGGCACCCTTGCCACCAAGAAGATCTGATTGCGACTTATCTCCAAAAGAAAATGGATAGATGAAGTTTGCAACCTTCGTCATTTCTTACTCCCCATAAAGAACCTAGGCCAGAAGAGTAATGCTCAAAGGGGAAATTGTAAACAGTATACAAAACGAGTCTTAAGGGGTGGCGCTGGCGATCCTTTCAAGGGCCTTGCTCGCATAGCTGTGAACAGCCGAAACATCGTGCGTTGAGGCTATTTCTTGGGTCCATAGCGCCCCACCCATGCAAACGCCAACGCAACCAGCATCGATATAGGAGCGAACTTCTGACGGTTGCACTCCGCCAGATACGACTAAGGCTAAGTCAGGCAGAGGTTCTAAAACGCTATGGACGAATTCAATTCCTCCGACTGCGCTGATTGGAAAAACCTTCAGACTTGTTGCACCGAGTTGTTGAGCTCGAACCATTTCAGATGGAGTTAACGTGCCAGGTGTGAAGGGCAAACCTAACCGCACCGCTTCTTTAAGAATTGCTTCATCCATGTTTGGGGCAACTCCAAAGGCAGCCCCCATTGAGCGAAGTCTTTGAACCTGTTCAATTGTTCTTACTGTTCCGCCACCTAATCGCGTTACACCTTCTGCAATTAACTTTTCAATAACATTCAAGGCGTTGGGGACAGTCATCGTTACTTCGATGGCATCAACACTTGTTGCATTGAAACCTCGAGCCAGGGTCAATGCAATTTCTGGATCATCAGTTCGAATTACAGCAATTACTCCAGATTTCATACTGCAGTAAGTCCGGCATCCATTGAAAACACAGTGCCGTTTACAAATCTAGCTTCTGGGCTTAGTAAGAATGCAATTCCATGTGCCACCTCTTCAGGAGTTCCCATCTTTCCATCTAACTGACGGGCCTCCATCAACTTTCTAGTTGCAACTGGATCAGGTGCATCAGAGAGTATGCGACCAATCCATGTTGAATCAACTGTTCCTGGCGCAATCGCATTTATTCGAATTCCATCAAGTGCGTGGTCTGCGGCAATGCAACGCGTTAATCCAACCACTGCAGCTTTAGATGCACAGTAGGCGACTCTGTTTTTGAGTCCAACAAGTGCGCCTGCCGATGCCACATTAACTATTTCGCCCTTTTTGCGAGCAACCATTTGAGGAACAATGAGCTTGCACATCAAGAAAGTAGCCTTGATATTCACATCAAAGGTCAAATCCCATTCCTCAAGAGTTGTCTGCTCAACAGTTCTAGCAAAGCCAATACCAGCGTTATTTACGAGGGCATCTACTTCGAATTCACCAAACTTTTTTCCAAGCGTGCTGAGGACATTCTCGCTGTCAGAAAGGTCGATATCAAGAATTTCAATCTTGCGATTGTGAACTCCTAATTGTTTTTTAGCGATCTCAAGATTGGAAAGATCTTTGTCAATTAAGAAAAGGTCATAGCGGTCTTGTGCGAGTTGATGCGCTGTTGCTAACCCGATTCCGTTTGCTCCTCCAGTGATTACTGCAAGAGGTTGCGAAGATCCTTTGTAACTCACAATTAAGCCCCTACAACTTTGTTCCTTAGAATTCCAATCTTTTCGATCTCAACTTCAATTACATCTCCTGCTTTCATGAATAGCGGTGGCTTTGAAAAAGCACCAACTCCATGAGGTGTTCCGGTAGTAATTACATCGCCAGGTTCCAGTGTGATGCGAGCTGAGATATATGAAATCAAGAAAGGAATATTAAAAATAAGATTTGATGTGTTACTTGATTGAACAGTTTTTCCGTTCAAACGCGCCTCAATTTTCAAATTATGTGGATCACCGATTTCACTGGCTGGAACAATGCGAGGTCCGATTGGGCCGTAGGTGTCATATGACTTGCTTCGAACCCATTGGCCATCTTTGCCTTGTGCTTCTCGATCTGTGACATCGTTCATGCAGGTATACCCAGAAACATAATTCAGAGCATCGGCCTCTGACACGCGAATAGCTTTCTTTCCAATTACTACTGCAAACTCGGCTTCCCAGTCAGTTTGGGTAACTCCGTTTGGGATGACAATGTTTTCGTCATGGGCAATCAAAGATGTGGTCCACTTTGTAAACAGGACGGGCACTTCTGGAAGCGGAACATTTGCTTCTGCGGCATGGTCCTTATAGTTAAGACCGACGGCGATTACCTTTCCAGGCATTGGAAGTGGCAGATTCATGAAAGTACCTTTCTAGGCTCAAAAATAGATAGCCTTAAGACTACCCCCGAGCCTAAGAATTGTATACAGTAAACCCCATACACAAGGGGGAGATTTCAATGAGCGAGATCGTGATGGCAGTAGGTGAGGGAATCGAAACATCGTGGGTGAAACCAGTTGCAGAAAAACTCGGATTTTCAATCAAGGTTGGGCCGCTCGCGACGACAGAGCAGTTTGTTGAAACGACTTCGGGTTGCCAAGCTGTCATGGTCGCCTTACATAAATTAGATGCTGAAAAATTTGCAAACATGCCCAGCTCAGTAAAGTGCATTAGTCGCTTAGGCGTTGGCTTAGACAGTATTGATTTAGTTGCAGCAAAAGCTCACAGCATGCCTGTGATTTTTCAACCAACATATGCCTATAACGAAGTTGCAAATCATGCGATTTCAATGGTCATGGCGCTGCACCGAGGTTTGTTCCAGGCCAACAAAAGCACCCAAGATGGTAAATGGATTCCTGCTCCCAAAACTGCAGAAATTATTTCGTTACAAGACTCTTCCTTAGGTGTAATTGGTTGCGGAAGAATTGGTAGAAATTTCATTGAGAAAATGCGTCCATTTGTGAAAGAAGTTATTGGTTATGACCCCGGAGTAACAACGCCAATTGAAGGCGTTCGTATGGTTTCTAATCTTGACGACCTTTTAACTTCGTGCAAAGTAATCAGTATGCATGCTCCCTACATGCCAGCTACGCATCACATGATCTCTGAAAAAGAGTTTGCGAAAATGCAAAAGGGATCGATATTGGTCAATGTCTCGCGCGGCGGATTAATTGATGAAGATGCATTGGTCAAGGCCTTGGAGTCAGGTCACTTAGATGGTGCGGGCTTGGATGTTTTTGAGAAAGAACCATTAGCTGAAGATTCAGCTCTGCGACGTACTAAGAATTTGATTGTTTCCCCACATATTGCCTGGTACTCACAAAGTTCTGGCCCCCGCCTGATTCAGTGGGGATTTGAGGATGCTTTCAGTTTAATCACCACCGGAAAAATTAATAATGGCAATTTTGCAGTTGGTCCGTTCTAAATAACTATCTAGCGAAGAGGAAATAAATGGAAGAGATATTCGTACCAGCACTCGGAATGGCCATGGACAATGCCATTTTGCTCGAATGGACTAAGCAACCCGGAGATCAAGTTAATGCTGGCGACTCAGTTGCGGTTATTGAAACCGACAAAACCACTTTGGACCTAACTGCAGAAACATCGGGCATTTTAGGTCAGCACAAATATCATCCGAACGATGAAGTTCCAGCCGGTAACACTATTGCCGTAGTACTTGCACCAGGAGAGGTTGAATAGATGAGTAACTTAAACAAGGAGAAGTCATTAGCGGCTCTCCGCCAAATGATGGTAATCCGAGATTTTGAAGAGACAGCAGACAAGCTGTGTCTTCGCGGAAAAGTCGCTGGAGGAATGCACAACTCATCGGGTCAAGAAGCTGTTGCAGTTGGTGTGCTTTCTGCGTTAGCTCCAAATGATGTCATTGCAACTACCCACCGTTCACACCATCACACTTTGGCTAAGGGATTCACCGCGAAGGCTGTAATGGCAGAACTCTTTGCCAAGTCAACAGGAGTATCTGGTGGTCGCGGTGGATCAATGCACCTTGCCGGAGTTGAAACAGGTCACTTTGGCGGAAACGGAATCGTAGGTGCTGGCGTTGGTATTGCAATGGGCGCAGCATTAGGAATTCAGCAACTTGGAGATAAAAAAGTCTCCGTGGGTTTTGTTGGCGACGGAGGAATGAATACTGGGCGAACTTGGGAAGCTGTCAATATGGCAGTTATTTACAAGTTGCCATTCATTATTGTTTGTGACAACAATCAATACGCTGTCGAAACTTTCGTTGGACGCGTAACCGGAGGCGGAGATTTAGCTAAGCGCGCTGCGGGATTTGGTCTTCCAAGTTTTAATATCGATGGCCAGGATGTGGAAGAAGTTCTAAAGTACACAACCGAGGCAAGAGAGCGAGCATTAGCTGGCGAAGGGCCGACCTTTATTAATGCGGTTACATACCGGTATTACGGCCACAATGTAGGTGAAAAGGGTCAGTACCGAACTCAGGAAGAGATCGCGGAGTGGAGAACTTCCAGAGACCCAATTGATTACTACACAGGAGTTGTCCTTGAAAGAAAATTTGCTACCCAGCAAGAGATTGATGACATGCGCGCATCAGTCAGAGTAGAAATTGATGAAGCTGTTGCTTTTGCTGAGTCATCCCCAGAACCAGATATTTCAACAATTACCCACGGCGTAGATTCTGGAAAGTTAGGAATTCAATTATGAGCACTGATACAACAGTAAAAGCCAACGCAACGCCAACATATTCAGAGGCGTTCCAATCTGGTGTTCGTGAAGAGATGACCCGAAATAAGGGAATCTTTATTTTAGGAACAGACTTGCAAGAACGTGGCGGACACTTTGCCCAGGTTAAGGGAATCGCCCAAGAGTTTGGTTTTGATCGAGTGAAAGATTCACCAATTTCAGAATCAGCAATGATTGCAGCGGGTATGGGTGCAGCGATGTATGGCTGCCACCCAATCATCGACCTTAACTTCATTGACTTTTCATTGGGTGCGATGGATGAAATCATCAATCAGGCCGCCAAGATCAGATTTATGTTTAATAAGCCGGTTCCATTAGTAATTCGCGCAACCTCTGGTGTGGCACTTGGTGGTGCCCATCACTGCAACTCATTGGAATCACTTTTTGCTCATACCGCCGGTCTATCACTTGCAGTCCCATCAACTCCAATGGATGTTAAGGGCTTAATCAAGACAGCTTTGCGCAATGAAGACCCAGTTGTCTTCTTGATGCATAAAAAACTTTCCGGTATTCGCGGTGAAATTAAGGGCGAAGATTACTTCGTCCCATTTGGTAAAGCGGCCACGATCAAGCCCGGAAAAGATGCTGCAATTATTTCTTACGGGTACTCCGTTGTGACCGCGAATAAGGCGGCTCAGGCATTGGAAGCTGAAGGAATATCTGTTGAAGTCATTGATCTACGCACACTTTATCCGCTTGATACTGATGCAATTAACGCAGCAGTCCAAAAGTTTGGTCGCGTAGTAGTTGTAGATGAAGCTCCATTATTTGGATCAATTACTGCCGAGATTGCAGCAACTGCAACAGAGGCTAATTTTGGATCTCTTAAGGGACCTATCGTCCGAGTTGGCGCAGTCCGTGCACCACTCAGTGCAAACCCTGCAATGTCAGAAGCTGCAATTCCATCAGTTGCATCAATATCAGCTGCTGTTAAAAAGGTCATGAAGTACTAAAGGGAGAAAAATGCCAGCAAATATTTTAGACATAACCGGAAAAGTAGTTGTCGTTACTGGTGCTGCAGGCGGTATTGGAATGGCTGTTTGCAGGCAACTGGGTGGTAGTGGGGCCACGATTGTCCTAACAGATATTGATGCGAGTGGACTAGAGCGCTCTAAGGCAGAGCTCGATTCACTTGGGATCAAATGTAGAACATTTGTCAGCAACTCAAGTGTTGAAGCCGATGTAATTGCGTTGTTCCAATATGTTTCAAAAGAGTATGGCGCACCAGATATCTTGGTGAACAATGCAGCACAAGGAACACACACCCCTCCGCAAGATACTTCAATTGATGTATGGGAACGTGTAATTGGTACATCGCTAACTGGATATTTCTTGAACGCTCGCGAATTTGCTCGACTAGTTTTGCCAGCGAAAAAGTCAGCAGCGATTGTGAATATTAGTTCAATAGCTGGAAGCTCAGCGATTGGCCGAGGAAATCTTGCCTACAGCACTGCTAAGGGTGGGGTTAATCAATTCACTCGCGAACTAGCGATTGAATGGGCAAAGTCCAACATCCGGGTAAATGCGATTCAACCTTGTTCGGTCAATACCCCTGGATGGCGCAAATGGGTTGAAACAGAGGGCGAAAAAGCAAAGACATTAATGACTCAGCTGGTCAAAGGAATTCCGCTGGGTCGAGTGGCTGAACCAGAGGACATCGCTAATGCGGTGCATTTCTTGGCTAGTGATGCTGCGGCCATGATTACAGGCACGATCTTGCCTGTTGATGGGGGCAATTTGGCCTATAACGCAGGCGGAACGCTTGGGGAGTACTAAGGGACACTCCCGGCTCCTCCTCTTTTTCACAGTGCGTTCTAAGTCTTAGTGGGCTATTGTTGTTTACAAACAACAATCTGAAGGAGTTCACATGCCAAACACAATTAAGCCATTGGGTTTAGGGATAGCCTCACGCCGAGTTCTTTCAGATGTTGTGACAGATGATCTTCGCCAAGCAATTGTTGATCACGAATTAGAACCAGGTCGCCGCATTTCCGAAGATGAACTTGCAGCCCAGATGGGTGTTTCACGTGGTCCTATCCGCGAAGCCCTTGCACGCCTTGAACGAGAAGGTTTGATCACACTTGAGCGCCACCGCGGTGCTCGTGTTGCATCATGGTCTGAACAAGATATTGATGAGATTTATTCTATGAGAAGCGTTTTGGAAGGGCTCGCAATTGAGTGGGCCTGTAAGAACGCCACAGTTGCAGATCTTGCGGCAATGGATGGAGTGTTAACTAGATATGGAAAGCTGACAGACAAGCAGCGCACTCCAAAAGAGGTAAGCAAGATTGACTTGGAGTTTCACAGCGCCCTTTTCGCATCAGCTCATCACGATAGATTGTTTAAAGCATGGGAAGTTCTGCGCTCGCAGATCCATGCATTCCTGGTTTACACCTGGTCTCAAGATGAAAAAGTTAATAAGGAATTTCTTCCAAAGTGGGGACCAGATCACCTAGAACTCTTGGACATAATTCGAGCCAAACAAGCAACAAAAGCAAAAATTGTAATTCATGAACATGTTGAGCGTGGCGCAAAGCGCGTAGCTAAACACTTCAAAGAATCACCATCAGTAAACGTGCCGAAGAAAAAGCGATAATTCGCTTTCTATAGGGCTTTAATAGAGTCAAGGATTGAAGTCGAGATTTCTATCTGTGGTGAATTTTTTTGACGGTATTGATTCTCAATATCGCCAGGAACTAAAACCGGGCTTTGTGGCTTTATTGGCGTAGTTGACCTAATTGCTGTTAGCGCCTCAGAGATTTCATCTTTAAACAGAGTTGTCCCAAAGAATTTATCTGGATCAATAATGACCATAACGGTTCCAGAACCCTTTGTATAAGCCGCATTCATCGATGGATGATTTCCAGATAAGGCTCCACCTAATAGCTCAATCATGAGGCTTAAGCAGTACCCCTTGTGTCCTCCAAATGGGAGAATTGCTCCACCATCATAAAAAGCATTTGGGTCATTACTCTCAACACCATCTTTATCAATAACCATTCCAGGTGGGAGTGAAACTCCGTTGGCTTTTGCAACTCTGATTTTTCCTTCGGCACTTGCCGCTGTTGCAAAATCAATGACAACAGGGTCACCATTAGAAGGTATTCCGGCTGCAAAAGGATTTGTTCCAAACAGACGATCCTTGCCTCCAAATGCAGCAACTGCAGGATCGGTGTTACACCAGGTCATTGAAATTAGATTTTGTTCGGCAAGTATTTCTGAGTATTCGCCAACTCTTCCGATGTGATTGCAGTTTGCTATTGAAACAACACAGACGCCAAACTCTTTTGCTTTCTTCGATGCAATCTCAGCGCCGAGTTTGCATGCAATTTGTCCCCAGCCCCATTGCGCATCGATGACAACTGTTGCATTAAATTCAGATCTGATTATTGGATCGTTGTGAGGAATGATCACCTTGTTTTCAATTTGCTTGGTGTATTCAGGTAAACGTATAACTCCGTGGGATGCATGTCCTGCCTCTTGGGCCTGTATAAGTGACTCAGAAATAGATTTTGCATAAATCTCGGGAGTCTTCCACCTCATAAGAATCTCGGTGGATATAGACAAAAGCTCTTCTCGAGAGATGAGTGTTGTAGAAACATCTGTAGACATCTGATTTACCCCTTGACCACGCTGCTGAAATCGTTAACAATAGACAATGCAGAGTAACGCTGTACAGGGCAAAAAT